>OIWQ01002435.1_pt1 | contig 19121 bp, 10 predicted proteins | sample 1587571 | NCBI WGS metagenome assembly OIWQ01 (sample SAMEA3888910, study PRJEB22519) | human gut metagenome | biome: human gut; feature: human-associated habitat; material: faeces | place: Denmark | collected 2010 | reverse complement strand
TATTTTCCGGATCAACCCCGTGGGAAGGATTTACGGCGTAACGTTTATCGACCACAATGCAGGAATCGTTGCCAACGGGTCGGTACTGGGAAAAGAATTTTCAGCAAATGTCTTCAATGAATTGTATCCGGTACTGAAAAACGACAAACAGCTTGCAGAGCAGCAATACTCGGAACAAAAATACGAGCTGCGAAACCTCACGGCAAATCCGGTTTCGGGAATTGTCGATACGATATTGGACTTGGCCGATGTGCGGGCTTTCGAGGAGCAGCAAAGAATCCAGCGACGGCGGAGAAAGAAATACCGGCTTTGATTCGTGGGCCTGCGGATGTCTGTCTTCGCACCGTTATTGTCTGATGCTTCGACTTGAATCCCGATGCCCTTAAAGAGGGGCGTGTGCCGAAGTTTCCCTCGCTATGCTCGGACGATTTCCAACTTCCGGGAAGAGCTGTCTTCGCGGAAGTTCGAAGATTTCTACGGTACCTGCGCAAGGAGAGGGGCTTCGTTTTGCGTATTGAATATTTCTTGTATTCTTATGAGAAATTTGAGCATTGGAAAGGTTTTCGGCTGTGCCGGCCCGATAGTTACCGGAAATATTTTTTGAGTACGAATCCGGATTTGGGTTCTTGAGTTTGTGTGTCGATATAGACAATAAGCAGGTACTTGTGCCATGTCTCGACGACGGTCACTTGTTGTCCTTGTTTCACGGTGTCGATAATCCGTGCGTTCTTCATGGCTGCATATCTCAGGGGTGCGTCGATTCGTGCCGTGCGTATTTTTGCTAGGTATCTGCCGGCTATTTGGCCTATCTCCTGTTCCCGGATTTCGAGAGTGCTCCGGAGTTCGGTTCTTACTATGTCGGCGATATCCTCCTTTCCGGGCACCGTGAATGCGCTGTATATCGTAAGAATTGCGCTTGTAATGCCTATCAGTTCCATCAGAAATACCCTGACGCGCCGGCATGTTGTTCGTGTCAGGAGTTTCGTTAATTCCGTGAGGAGGGTTTCCCTGAATGTGTCGAATGCGTTATCATCCGCAGTTGTGTTTTGGCTGCCGTACATGTCGTCCAGTGTCTCCGCAACGATGGAATTTGTCGTCCCTACGATGGCTGCTTCCTGCCATGTCTGTGTGTAGGAGATGTTTTCCAGGAACGCTGCGGATGTTCCGCAGAGCGCCGCATTGAAAATTCCGAAAGCTGCTTGCTGCCGGGTATCCATTCGCAGCAGGGCGTTGTTCAGGGCGATGTCCAGCTGCCGTGTGCTTGCCGCTACTGCGGCGAACTGTTCCTGCCATTGTCTGTTTACCCGGTTTATGACGGACAGATATCGCCTCATCGGAGCTAGCGGGTCGGATACCGTCGAGATTCCTTTGAAAAGGTTTTTCCGGTATGTTTTGAGACGCTCCGTTACCTGACCGGCGGGGTTTTCCCGATAAAGACACAGGCCGCCGGAGATTTGATCCCGCATCTCCCGCACCGGACTCAAGGCAGATTGCACGGCACCCATCCCGGATAGATTCCGGATTATTCTCTGCTGTCTGCGCAATGCCTCGAAGAGATCCTGCAGGTTGTGTGTCCTTTCCATTCGTATCGTTTGTGTATTTGGGTGTGTGTTGACTTCGTGTGTTTGCCGACGATCTTTGCCGATCCGTTTCGCGGTGCGTGTCCGGATGCTTCGGGGCTTGCTGTACCGCCTATTTTCTGTATATGATCTGTGTGAGACAGCTTTGCAGGTCTTCGTCGTGTTCGAGATTGAGTTTGCGGCGTATCCTGCTGCGCACGTTTGTGATGTTTGAAGGGCTTTTTCCGAGCTCCTTGACGGTCTGCGCGAGGCTTTTACCCTTGAGTATGCAGATGCATACCTCTTTTTCCGCGGGTGTGAGTCCGGGGATTTTCTCTTCGAGTTTTGCGAGTTCGATTGTTTTTGCGCGGATGTTCTCCGTGATTGCGTCGGTGAGTTTCTGGCAGGTTTCGGCGTCGAGGAGTTCGAGCAGCGTCTCGGTCTGCTCCATGGTCAGTTCTTTCTGCCGGGCCAGATGTATGAACTCCGTCAGTTGGTCTGTATCCATGCGGAAGAGTTCGAGCATGGACTGCCTTTCGGTTCGGTATGCGTTGTTTTCGACGGATATGTCGCGTATGGTTTGGTTCATGCGTGCGCCCATGACTCCCAGACCGACGAATGCGATGGCGTATGCCGGCAGAAAGTCGAATGGGAATATCTCAGTCGCAAGGAACGTACATAGGGCATATGTGGCGATGCTTGCGCCTCCGAGCAGGTAGGGTATGATTCTGTAATAGCTTGCTATGGATATCATCAGCAGCAGGGCCAGCAGGACCATGTTTCCGATTATTACGAGGTTTGCAGTGTGACTTTTGCTTACCGCTTCGTAAATCATCTCGAAGGATATTTCTGCCTGAGTGATGACGAGAAACAGCGCCGTCAACTTCTCAGTCGTCGCCTTCTCGGACAGGAACAGGAGCATCAGCACGAGCAGCAGTCCGAGATGCAGGGCGTTTATCGAGTGGTAGAACGTGGTTCTGGGGGCTGCGTCGCTGAAGAAGCTCCATAAGATTCCGGCCATATATCCGGCGCACGTATAGAAGAATATGTAACGTCGCTGGCGTTCCGCCTGCGATGTTGTTTCCGAGAGGTTCAGTTTGTCTATCATTTCGTGATCGGTATCTGTTGTTCGGACAGTGCGTTCAGGTTCGCAGGGGGCGCTTCGTCGGTCCGTTCCGTCCTTTCGGGCTCCTGCATCAGTGCGCGTAGGCATTCCGCGAGGTTGTCCTTGGGCCCCAGTCCCATTTTCCTGCGGATGTTGGAGCGTATTACGGATACGTTGGACGGGCTTTTGAGCAGCTCGCGCGCTATTTCGGGGTGTGTCTTGCCTTGCAGCACCAGACAAGCCACCTTACGTTCCGTCGCCGTTAGGGAGGGAAGGCGTTCGTCGAGCTTGCTGTAATCGGTCTGACGGTGCTGCATCAAGTGCAGGACGCTCTGGCGTATGCGGCGTTCCGTTTCGTCGCCGAGGAGTTTGAGCAGCTGTTCGGTCTGTCCGGGCGTCAGGTCCCGTTTTCGCAGCAAGCGTATGAATTGGCTGACTTGTCCGTCGTCGATGTTGAAGAGGCTGAACAGCGAACGCCGCTCCGCGAGGTATCTGCGGTTGTCGTGCATTAGGGAGCGTATTTCTTTTATTATATAGTGTTCCATCAGTGCGCAGCTTGCGAAGAGTGTGAAAATCAGCAGGAATGAGTCTTTGAGTGTGGCTTCTCCGCTGAGCAGGGCCGCCGTTGCGTAGGCCGCGGTTCCTGCGGCGGCCGTCGTGTATGACAGTTGCGGGTTGTATGCGAACAGGGAGAGTACGAGCAGGAATCCCAGCAGCAGCGTTCCGCGGAATACGATGGCGGCTGTCTCGGTGTCGGGCGTTGCTGCCGCTATCACGGTTTGTGCGGCTGTTTTCAGCAGGATGAGCAGCAGCAGGGCGGCGAAGGCTTTGTTGACCGGAGTTTTACGGTAACGGCAGACTGCGGGGAGTGCCGCCGCAAGAATGCACAGGAGCGCTCCCGTGACGACCTCCCGTGTGTTGGGAGTATTTATTGCGGCGATTGTTTCGGCCGCCGAATAGACCGATATGGCGTATGCGCTGTAATGGAATACGGCTTTTTGCAGGCTTTCCAGTTTTTTGGTCAGTATCTTTTTCATATTTGTTCTTATATCTGCTTATATTTCGCTATATCAGTATTATATGACACTTAATCTTTAGGTTTTTAACATGGCAAAAATAATAATAATTTTAATAATGTGACTTTTTTTAGTTCTGAATTTTTCTGAAAATGAGACTTGGGGCTTTTTCTTTGTGTTCGTTAAATCTATATTTGTGGCACCGAAAGGAAAAATTTCGTACAGATGAATCGGTTTAAAGATATTGCGAACGTATTACTGCTTCCGGATTTCTGCTGCTGCCGAATTCCGGGGCGTATGACGTCTGCGGCATTCCGGTCGCTTGCTGCGTGTGTTTCGCACGTGGTGCGCGTGTATGTGTACGTGTATTTGTATTTCAAATTTTCCCCCCCCCTCGCATCGGTCGATGAGCTGACCGCAGCGGCGTTTTCCGGGGCTTGGGATAACTCTCTTTTCGAGATATCGTTTTTGAAGGCTGAAGCGTCTTTTCGGCCTCTTTCGTCGTGCTTGCCGCCTTTTCGGGCGGCTTGCGCGTGCTTCTCCGTTTTCGGACGTCGCGGGGCGTCCGGCGGCGGCATGCTCTCCGCGAACGGGTGCTGTCCTTCGTGTGGCTCGTTCCGGCTTTGTTTGTAACGGCTGATCATTCATAGCGCTTATACTTGTTTGTTATGAGGAAAAGGATGTTGAAATATATGAATAGCACTTTGTCTGCTGTCGGAACGACGACCGTCGTACTGTTGTTGTCGTGTGCGGTCTTGGTCTCCTGCATCCGCGAGGATACGGGCGACTGCCCCGTGCCGCACCGTTTCGATTACGACTGGTGCAACCGTGTCGAGGCGGAGAGTTGTCTGGGGCAGAACCACCTGCGTCTTTACGACGGCAGCGGTATCTGCGATCCGCACGATTGTCCGCAGGAGGGTGCGCTGCTGTACCTGAAACAGCGTCATTACCGTGTGCTGACCTATAACGACCGATTGCAGGGCGTTGTTTACAGCGATCTGCACGATATCGAGCGGGCCCGTGCTACGGTTAACGAGGTTCCTACGCCCGAACTTATCGGACGTGTGGAGGCATTGGCGGCCGAAGAGGCGTCGGCTGCCGATGCATTTCGCACCTTGTGGAATACGCGTGCGGGGGGAGAGCTCATCGGTCAGGCGGAGAGTTTCCTCTACCGGGATTCCATTCCCGGTGTTACAGTGGATTTCCGCCGTGAGGGCCGTTCGCTGCTGGTTCCCGAACCTGTGGGCTATGGGATTACGTTCCGCAGCCAGATCAAGGGCTGGACGGTTTCCGATGTGAAATCCTTGGAACTGACCCTTTCGGGCGTTGTTCCGGAAGTTAAGCTCGTGTGCGGGAGCCGCACGGAAACTCCGAATCGCACGGCGCTGACCCGGACCGTGCGTGAAGATGAGCGTTATCTGTCGTACCTCTATGTCTTTGGCCTCGACCGCGCGGAGGTTGTCCTGCGAGCCTATATCGATCCCGTCTCCGACGGCGATAGCCCGGTTTATATCGAGCGGGACATTACGGATATCGTGAACAAGGCGCTCGACGAGGCCGAGCAGACGGGCGATCCCCGCATCGAGTTCGAGCTGGAGCTCGAACCGTTGGAGTTGAATATGAACGGGCTCCAGATGGGCCGGATGCGGGTCGTGGGCTGGGACGAGGTTGACGGCGGCGATATGGGCGTGTAGGGCCGAACCCCGTGCGGGGAATGCGATGTGACGAATGCAGACTGAAATGCAGATAATGAAACACAAACAACATTTTTTAACCCATTTTATTAACAAATTCTTTTTTATGAAACAATTTTTTGTATTGGCGTTTGCAGCCGCAGCGATGGTAGGTTGCAACGAGAATGAAAACAGCGGAAACGACTCCAAGGTCGATTTGAGTCAGGCTCAGCAGCTCAAGGTGCTGACGTCGGTCAGCAATACCCGTACGGCCGTTGATGGCACGGTTCTCCCCGTAGGCTCGGCTATCGGCGTTATGGTAACTGACGAAGCCGGTACTGCCGACTTCACTCCCTCGGCTATCGGCAACGGCAATGCCGACGGCGGTTATTACTCTAGCGGCCGCAACATCCGTTTCGCCAACAACGCTGGCGAGAACAGCTGGGTTTCGGTCAACACGGAGGACAAGACCAAACTGCTTCTTTTCGCAGCCGACGAGAAGGGTAAGGTTTTCGGCTACTATCCCTATACCGATGATGCCAACGTCCTGGGTATCGGCGATGCTACGACGATCCCCGTCAAGATCCTGAATATAGGTAACATCATCGTGGGCGACGATGAGGGCCAGGGTACGCTCGACGGTGTGGACAGCAAGAAAGCCTACACTGCCGAAGACGAGATCGACTTCCTCTACAACACGCGCAACGACATCGTAGGCGCCAAGACGACCACGACGGCCAAATTGGTGATGAATCACGCACTTTCGCGCGTATCGTTCCGTATGTACACCTCGGCCGAGGCTCAGGAGGCCGTTAAGGGCGAGACCGACTCCTACTATCAGTTCGTGGGCTACACGATCAGGAACAAGACCAACAATCTGGAAGAAGGCGAGTTGCACGCGAACTTCAAGTATTCGGCCGACGCGAATGCTACCCGCATGAACATCCAGACGGGTGAGATCACCGGTACTATCGCCGGCGGCGAGATCGCACGTACGATCGAGGGCTACAAGATGGTAAGATCGACGGCCGACGACGAAACGAACAACAAGACGGCTGCCGACGCTTCGTATCGTGTCAGCAACCTGCTCTTCCCGCTGGCCAACATTACGGCCGACGCCAACAACAAGTCGGAAAACATCATGGTTGTCATCTCGATCCAGCGTATGAACGCAGACGGTACGGAGGCTGTTGAACCCCAAAGTTACGCTCTGCCGTTCGACGTTGCGACCCACACCGCGTGGGAAGCCGGCAAGAACTACACCTACACGATTAAGTTCACCGGTAACTCGCTTTCGATCGAGACCGTGACCGTAACCGACTGGGTAGAGGTTGTCGGTGGCGACATGGAGATCGAGTAACGCCGAAGATTCGATTATCAGTTAATAAACATAGTGTATCCGGGGCAGGCGGAATCCTGCCTGCCCCTTTTTTTCATTTTCGCGGCCCGATCGGCCGCACAGGCCCGCCGGAGGTCCGGCACGGGCGCAGGATAGCGGGGCTTCGGGGCCTTCGATCCGATAAACAGAGACACGGCGCGCGGTTTCCGCCGCAAGGAACCGCACGGGCGGCCCGGCATCGGGGAAACGCCCGTTCAGAGAAAGACAAGACGAATACGAGATATGCCCTCCCGTGGGGGAGGGAACGGAGATCCCGGCGGCCGGTGCGGCGCGGGATGCCGAACTCCAAACGAACGATTTATGAAACAGTACAGGATGCGGACCGTGACGGTCGCGATGACATATATGTTCGGGGCAGTGCTGCTTGCGGGCGGTTGCACCCGGGAAGAGTCCGCCGCCCCCGCGGGCCGCGAGGCTGTGATACTCTCCATCGCCGAGGCCAACTACGGGGCTTTGGGCGGCGCGCGGAGGACCGGGACCTCTCCGGCGGACGGCGGCACGCCGCAGACGCGGGCCATCGTCGACGGCGGGGGTTCGACGTTCTTCACCGACGGCGACCGGCTGGGGCTGTTCCTGCGCGGCGACGGTTACGAGGATGTGGATAACCGCATCGTGCAGCTCGACTATCCGGGCGAGGGCCCGCAGAAGAAGTGGAAAATCACGGGGGAGGCCATTCCCTTGTATGCCGATGCGGCGACCGTGACGGCTTATTTCCCGTACAGCGACGCCTACGGCCTTACGATGTCCGCCGTACCGCTCAATTCGGGTCCTTACGACGTGAATACGAACGACGTGGTGTGGCAGCGCGACACGGTGCACTCGACCCATACGCAGGCCATGTTCCTCGAAATGCAGCACGCCATGACGCGCGTGAAGATACGTCTGAACCGGGGGACTTCGGACACGTCCGATTCCGGTGACTATACGGGCGAGGGCAAGATCACGGGCGTCCGGATCGCCGACGCCGGGGATGTCGCCGCGGACGATCGTGTCGTCTACCTCGACGGGACGCTCGACCTGACGCAGGCGACGCCGGTCGTCACGCCGGGCTGGCCGGACGCCGTGGCCGACAAGAGCGAAAAGACCTTGACGGCGGAGGGCGTGCTCTACGACCTGCTGCTGTTGCCGGTGGATAAGATCGACGCGGGCAAGGTGATGCTCGAGGTGGAGCTCGACGGCAAGTCGCTGTCGGCGCCTTTCCCCGTCGATGCGGTCGATAAGTGGGAGGCGGGCAAGGCTTATGAGGTGGCGGTTCGCAACGGAGCCGCTCAGGTGGTCTTCGGCAAGGCGACGGTGACGCCGTGGAACGACGGCGGGAGCATTTCGGGCGACCTCGACACGTCGAAGCCCGAATACGGCGGCGGCGACGTGCAGGACTGGGGCGACAACGAGTGGGAGAGCGAAGAAGGGGGTGACGAACCTGTGACGGGTGAAATCGCGGATGCGAGTCTCGTCCCCCCCCCGGCTGACAATGTCATTCCGGCGGAGGGCGGCGAATATTCCGTAAGGCTAACGGGCAATTGGACGGGCTCTGTTTCCGTACGTATGTCTGTCGGCGGCAATATCGGCGGATTGCTGCATGCCGTCTGCTCGAACGGAGCAGCCACGGTTACTTTTGTTGTTCCGACCAGTGCAAGTTATGATTCGCGCACGGTAACGTTTGAGTACAGATGGAATGACGAGTGGAAGCAGATCGGCACCGACTACACACAGCAGGGCTATAACGTCGCCAACGCCACGTGTAACGCTCCTGAGACGATCCCCGGTCAGGGCGGTACGTACAGCGTTACGCTTACGGGTGTTCTTCCCGCCGAGGGTGTCCAAGTCCGGGCTCTGAGCGACGGCACGACCCTCGTCACGGGGAAGGTCTCCGCTTCGGGCGCGGCGTGTTCTCTGGCGGTTCCGGCCAATAGGACTACCGCCGAACGTATGATTACGTTCGAGTATGAATGGGAGGGGGCGTGGGTCCAGATCGAGCAGAGGACGCAAATATTAACTCCCGAGTCGGTTATGTATTTTTACTATGAGATTATCGATGCCTCGGAGCTTGAATCGAAGTGCGCCTCTCATGGACAGAAGATGCTATCGAGGTACCCTGACAATAGTTCTCAGGATGTGAATAAACTCTATGTCAACGAGCCAAGCTCGAAAGGATTCTATTGCGCATTCTGGAACGGCGAGAGCGTTTATTACATAACAAAGATGAATTCCGGTCGCGTGATGTGGGGCGGACAAGGTAGTTTGAGAGGTTATGTGTGCGTCAATAAGTAATACTGTGGACATGCATACGGCGGCAGCCACGCTCCTGCCACGATTCCTGGGCTGGACGGATTGACAAAGAGAAAACGATAGACTAAGGATCTGCGATAAAAAAATACGGAGCAATAACAGGCGTGGGTCTGCGGCCGCGGGGGCGAGGGACGATAGGCCGAATGAAGATATCGGGAGAAGAAAAAATAAAGATAAAAGATATATGTTTCAGTTGTTGAAATACGTTTGGGTTGCGCTGGCCGTCCTTGCGGCCGGTTGTTCCGAGAGCGACAGGGAGAATGAAAGCCCTGTTTCCGGCGGTCTTCCGGGGGTGAGCGGGGAGGTTTCGGAGGGCATGGTCCCCATGCTTCTCGATCTGAGCTCGAACGGCCGTCTGACGCTGGTCGCCGGCGACCAGGCCGCGACACGCGCTGCGGGCCCCGACGAGACTGCCGTGGGGGACCTTTGGATGTTGCAGTTCGACACGGAGGCTTCGGCCGAGGGTTCGCTCGTGCACCGCGCCTACATTCCCGCGCAGGAGATCGTCCAGAGCGGAATGGCAGTCACGGCTTCGGTCATGTTGCGCGAGAGTGCGAGCTGCGTGATCGTCGTGGTGGCCAACGCGCCCGAATCGTTCACCGTTTCGACGCTTCCCGCCGGCACGAAGCTCACCGAGCTGCGCGCACGCACGTTCGCCGTGAGCTCCACGACCGGGGCCTCGCTGCCCTCGGATGCATCGGTCCGCCTGCCGATGTTCGGCGAGACCGAACAGATCGCCGTGTCGCTCGTCGGTTCCCAGTCGGTGTCGGTGAAGCTCACGCGGCTGGTTTCGCGTATGCGCCTCTCGCTGGTCAACAGTTTCACGAGCGGCTATCCGCTTCTGGAGCTGACGGGGGTAACGCTGCGCAACGCTCCGACGAAGATCGCCTACGGTCCGCTGACCGAGCATACGGCCTATCTGGGCGACGTTTACCCGGAGGCCTCAGCCGACAATTTCCGCGATTACGACCCTGTCACGACGGGACTTGCGGGGTCGGAAACTTCTTATGTGTGGTACATCGCCCCGAACCGCCGCGGCAAGGGCACGGCCACGAAAGCCGAAGAGAAGAGCGCCCTGACGGCTCCCGAAGGGCAGGGCAGCTATTGCACCTATGTTTCGATCCGGGGCAAGGTGTTCCATAGCGCCGTTTCCTCCGGCCGCGACGTCGTCTACAACGTCTATCTCGGTGCGAACAATATCGACGATTATAATTTGTGGGCCAATGCGGCCTACAGCGCACGGCTAACGGTCACGGGTTTCAACGACGACCAGCTGGAGGTGGGCTACGACGGTTTCGGAATCACGGTCGGCCCGCTGGAAAGCATCGCCGACAATACGATCACGGGCTGGCATCCCGACACGGGGTTGGATTACATCCCCAAATTCCTCTCTTTCACACCCGAACGCATCGACTTCGGGGACGCGGAGTCTCCTGAGGCACAGAAGGTCGCGTTCCGTATCAACAGCAAGTGGCGTTTCAGCTATACTTCGGGCGATCGTACGAAGGTGATCGCCTCGTCGAGCGCGGCTGCGAATACGGACCAGACGGGCGGCGGTCAGGACGAGCCCGCCGACTGCGAGGTTACGTTCACGCCGGTGGTTTACAAGGCCCAAAGCGGTACGCCCGTGGCGGGTACGCGATATAATGCGGTGGCTACGTTCTCCACCGTCGGCGGCTCCATCACCGCCACACGCACGACGCTGTTTCTGCGTACGGTGCCGACTTTCTACGGCGAGCCGGCGGTGACACCCGCTCCGGGCAATATTCCGCGTGCCGGCACGACGGTCAAGGCGACGCTCTCTTCGAATGCGGCGTGGAATCTCGCCGCCACGCCGGGCACCTCGGCTTCGCAGCAGGCCGATGTCTACGCTTCCCGCAGTCTGGAGGTGAGCGTTCCGTCCAACGAGACGTGGAGCACGCGCACGGTGAAGGTCATGGCCCAGTACGGCGAGAATACGAAGGAGTGGAGCTACACCCAGCCGGGAATGTCGATCGACGGAATTACGATCTTGCCCAATCCGGGCGACGGTATTCCCGGGGGCGGCGCTACCTATACGGTCCGTGCTACCGGCGATTGCGGTATGGTGCCCGTGCGTGCGCTCAGCGACGGCGAAGAGCTCGCCCGGACTTACGCTTCGTCGGACAAGCCCGGCGAACTGAAGGTTCCGGTCAACGGGTCGCACACCGATCGTATCGTCGTCTTCCAGTATCAGGAGAACGGCGTATGGAAGAATTTCGACCGTGGTATGCAACCGGGCTACAGTATCACGAGCGCTACGGTCACCCCTGCGGGCGACATCCCCGGCAGCGGCGGTCGCTATACGGTCACGCTCAGCGGTCTTCTTCCCGCGGAGGGCGTCGAGATCCGTGCGTCCGTGGACGGCTCGACCATTGTTGCGGGTAAGGTCACCGCGAGCGGCCGGGGAGAGACGCTGAGCATACCGGCCAACGACGGCGATTCGGAGCGTACGGTGGCGATCGAGTACCTGTGGAACGGCACGTGGACGACGATCGAGAGCCGCACCCAGCTGTCTGAGCCTCGGATCACGACCGCAACGGTCAGTCCTGCGGGTAATATTCCTTACGGCGGCGGCGACTATACGGTTACCCTGACGGGAGTTCTTCCCGAGGGAGGTGTTCAGGTGCGCGCTTTCTCAGGCGGTACGCTTGTACAGGCAACGGTTGTTTCGAGCGGTGCGAGTGCCGTATTGAGCCTTCCCGCCAATTCGAGCCTTTCGAACCGGACAGTGGCCTTCCAATATTTGTGGAACGGCACATGGACGAACATCGAGAACCGGACGCAGCTGCCTACGCCGCAGATTACGAGTTCGACGGTCAGCCCCTCGGGCGATATCCCGTACACGGGCGGAACATATACGGTGACCTTGAACGGAGCTCTTCCTGCGGAGGGCGTGGAGGTCCGCGCAACCTCGGGCGGCACTACGCTCGGCACGGGCCTGGCTACTAAGGCGGGTACGGGCGCTACGCTGACGGTTCCGGTCAACTCGGGCAGCACCTCCCGCGAGGTGGTGTTCGAATACAAGTGGAACGGCGTGTGGACGATGGTGGACAGCCGTACGCAGTGGCCTACTCCTACGGTCAGCTCCGCGACTGTCAGCCCGGCAGGAAATATTCCCGGTGAAGGCGGCAGCTATACGGTCACGATCAACGGAGTCATGCCGCAGGGAGGCATCCCGGTTCGCGCCTATGCAGGCAGCTCGGCCATCGCTTCGGGAACCGTTACGGCGAGCGGCAGCGGAGTTACGCTGAACGTACCGGCCAACAGCAGCCTCAACCGTACGGTCGCTTTCCAGTACCAGTGGAACGGTACGTGGACGACGATCGAAAACCGCACGCAGGTGCCGAAACCCAATATCACGTTGGCTTCGGTAAGTCCTGCGGGTAATATACCTTACGGCGGCGGTGTCTATACGGTTACTCTGTCGGGCGTTCTGCCTTCGGGAGGTGTTCAGGTGCGTGCGATAACCAATACGGTGCTGGCGTCCGGCGTGGTTACCGGTTCCGGTTCCACGTGCACGCTGACGATTCCGGCCAATACGACAGTCTCGAATCGTACGGTAACATTCCAGTACTTATGGAACGGCACGTGGACGAGAATCGACGGCCGCACCCAACTTCCTACGCCGCAGATCACGAAAGCTGCGCTCAGCCCTGAGGGCATTATTTCGGGGGTGGGCGAAGACATGTACATAACCTTGTGGGGAGCCATTCCGATGAACGGCGTCAACATACGCGCCCGTGTCGGGACTACAGTGGTTGCTTCGAACGTCGTGACCGGAACCGGTAAGCAAAACGCTAAAGTGCTCTCGATACCCGAAAACGAAGGCAAAGCCCGAGACATTACTTTCGAATATCAATTCGACAATAGGTGGATAAACATCGAAACTCGTCAACAACGCGGCAACTTAATACTAGTGGAATTCGCCGAAAGGGTTACATCACCGGATGTCAAAGGTAAGTGTGACGCAAAAACAGGGTATCACTTTATGTCGGACGAGGAGTTCGAACAACTCTGGGGAAGGACCTCTGAGTTTACAATTATAAATTCTGAAAACACAACAGAGATATACGGAATGCATGTGGGACACAATACGGGGTACGCGGCGTTTACGGTGGCTTTAAGGGCTTCCGGTGGGTACGTATTGGAGTACGCCGTGCGAACATCAGCTGATAAATGCAGCTACGTTTGCGTTAAAGACTATTAACGAGGCTACGTCACTTTATCTAAAAACTGTGTGACACGGTAATTAGCGTGCGACTGCGTAAGCTTTGCCTTTGACCCCATAGGGTTGCGCGTGCAACCCTATGGTCGCGGAAAAAAGGGTGAAAAAGACGATGGGCGATTAAGGTATTGATAATAAATACATTAACTGCTTTGAGAAACGAACGTAAAAATTAAAAATAGCGAAACCCGCCTCCCGCGGCGGCTGCGGATGCCCTTAATCCGTTAAGGGTCAGGATAAACACTATCCGCCACCCTTGCGGCAGGGCCCTGCGGGGCGGCCTTCAAGGGGCGGCCTTCCGGGTCGGGACCGGTTCTTCCGGGGAACTTTCCGGGGCCGGGACGGGTTTACGGACAGGGCTTTCGGGCTGGGTCGGAACCGGGGCGTGAGCGCCGTTCTTCGGTGGGAACGGGCGGCCGGAAAGGATGGACAGACAAAGAGAAAACGATAGAAAAGATAGGTTATGAAGATGTCAGGAAAAATAACGGGCTTTTGCCTTTTGGGTGTCGCGGCGGTCGGCCTGTCGCTCGTGGGATGCAGCGAGGACTCCCGTTCATGGTGGAGCCCCTTCCCGCGCGAGGTGGAAGCGACGCTTCCCTCGCTCGCAGTAGCCGAGGCGGTCGTGGTGGAGCCTATGGGCAGCCGTGCTGCGTGTGCGAATGACGGGGTTTCGGAGGGGGCCGATGGGCTGTTCACGGTCAGCCTCGGCCCGGAGGGCGGTGCGGACGCTCCGCGGAGCCGGTTCGTGGCCACGCGTGCCGACATGTCGCTTTCGAACGTCTGGGTGTTGCAGTTCGACGCTTCGGGTGCGACCAAGGCGTGCTCTTATGTGGGTACGGTGGCTGCCGGGAAGAGGGTCAAGGCTGCGCTCCAGAGCGGCGAGGGCTATACGGTGTGGATCGTGGCGAACGGTCCGGCTTCGGACGGTCTTACGACCTCGAACCCCGCCACGCTCTCCGATTTCGAAACCAAGATGCTCTATACGGTCACGCCCGCCTCGGACGAACTGATCCCGCTGAGCGGCAAGCTCACGAACGTCAGGGTGCTCGACAACGGTCAGGTGCTCGTGGGCAGCGACAATACGGTGGTTCCGGAGGTGACGCTCACGCGGGCTATGGCCAAAGTCGATCTGTTGCTGGAGTATAACGTCAGCGGTGCCGAGCTGGACGGCGTGTGGCTGTATCAGGTTCCCGCGGGGGCCTGCTACGGGTTGGGCGGCGCAGTGACGGATTACCCTGCGTCGGGTACGGTTTCGAATTTCGCTTACCGCATCGGCAATGCCCCGGGCCTTGCTCCGACGAGTCCGGGCAGCGGCACGGTGACGCACACGTGGTACGTCGGCGACAACCGCCGGGGACAGAATCCTGTGATCCGGTGGGAGAAGAACAAGGGCGAAAATAACGCCCCTGCGATGGCCACCTATGCACGCATCAAGTCGCACGAGTCCGAGGATGCGACCAAGGGCCTGTTCCACGATGTCTACTTGGGCGAGAACGTGACTACGGACTTCAATGTGCTGCGCAACCGCCACTACATCTACCGGGTCCGCATCGGCGGTACGCTGGACGACCAGAAATTGCTGGCCGAGCGCGACGACCGCGTGTGGGCCGGCACGCTGGAATATCTGGACGGCGCGCCTACGGTCGATCCGGACCTGAGTCTTCCTATCCCTGTGGACGGAGAGACGATGCGTGTCACGTTCAGCGGCTATTGGACGGGGTCGGGCATTCCGGTGCGCGCCTCGGTGGTGGACGGTGAGGAGCTCGCCTCGGGCACAGCGGCCTGCGATGCGGGCAATACGGGTTCTGCGATGTTGGAAATCCCCAAAAATGAGGGCGGGGCCGAGCGTCAGATCGAATTCGCTTACGAGTGGAAGGGCGAGTGGAACGTGATCGGCATCGGCACGCAGGCAGGATATGGCGTTACGGGCGCTAAGGTTACCCCGGAGGGCGATATTCCCGGTCAAGGCGGCGATTACGTCGTTACGGTGAACGGCGCATGGGAAGAGTTTGTGAAGGTGCGCGTCTGGGACGGCAGCACGTCGCTTACCAATATTACGGTGTTGACTCCGGGTGCTGACGTGAACTTCACGGTTCCGGCCAACAAAACGGGCGCCGACCGCACGGTGACGTTCCAATATCAGTGGGGCGACGAGTGGATTACGATCGGCCAACCGCGCACGCAGGCGTTCGTCCCGATCTCGATCTCTTCGGCCACCGTGACGCCCGCCGGGGATATCCCCGGGGAGGGTAAGACTTTCAGCCTTACCCTGACAGGAGTCCTACCTGACGAGGGTGTCGATGTTCGGGCTCAGAGCGGCGGCACGGCGCTCGCCACGGGCAAAGCCACCGCTTCGGGCGCGATCGTTTCGCTGACGGTTCCGGCCAACGCAAGTTATAGTTCACGTTCGGTGACCTTCGAATATAATTGGAACGGCACATGGATGAAGATCGGCGATAGCCGTACGCAGGCGGGTTATTCCGTCTCCAATGCCACGCACAACGCTCCTGCGACGATCCCCGGTCAGGGCGGCTCGTACAATGTCACGCTCACGGGCCACCTTCCCTCGGGCGTCTCGATCCGCGCCCTGTCCGGCAGCAGCGTGCTCGTCGGCGGTACGGTTACCAGATCCGGTAGTGCGGTTTCGTTGTCGGTTCCGGGCAATCAAAGCTATAACAATCGCACGGTGACCTTCCAGTATAACTGGAACGGGACATGGACGAAGATCGGTGCCGACCGCACGCAGCAGGGCTATAACGTGACCAAAGCCAGCGTCTCGCCCGCGGGCGACATTCCGGGAACGGGCGGCACCTACACCGTGAAGCTGGAGGGCTGGGGCGGCTATAAGATTCGGGCCATCAGCGGAAGCACCGAGTTGGTCGTCAAGAACGACTACAAAGATGTCGCAAACTATTCTGCATCTATTGCAATACCAGCCAACCCCTCTACTACGGCTACTCGGAGCGTGACGTTCCAGTACGGCACAGAGGGTGAGTGGACAAATATCGAAACGCGGAATCAGGAACAACGGACTACAGGAGCCGCCAATTTAACCTACTATGAGTGTGAAACTCGCTGCCGTGGGATGGGAGGGGTGCCCTCACTTGCTCAACTCCAAGGTATGGACTTTGACGGCTGGCCGACTTTCCTGGCAGAGCTCGGTCCCGTGGCATACTGGAGCAATGAGTTGCGCACATTTCCGGATGGAAGTTACCCAAACTCGGCAGCTTGCTGGCAGCCTTGGAACCGCGCTACGATTAATCCGACCGCCGACAAAAGGGGGGAGTTGTATAGATGCAGGTGCTTAAACGAATGACCGAGTAGGACCGCCACAACTAATTGACTGTTAGGACGCTGATCAAATCATCGGTTCATACTCGCTATTCCTGCAACCCCTGAGGGTATCGCGCGATACCCTCAGGTTGCGGGAGAAAGGGTGAAACGGATGAAGAGTGATTAAAGTGTTGATAATATGACTATTAACTTGTTTTTGATGCGGACCGGAAAATAAAAAACCGCGAAAACCCCCGCTCCGGGATGCCGGACGGATGCGTAAGATATTAAGAATCAGGCTAACCGATATCCTCCACCCTTGCGGGACGGGGCTCTGAGCGGGGCGGAGGTTGCCGGGGGAATGCAGATACGAGCAAAAAATAAGTAAGAAAGAACGATATATATGAAAAGCGAAGAAACGAGAAACAGGTTTCGCTCCGGGCTTCGGGCCCTTGGGTCGGGCCGCGCGGCGTCGGCTGGGGTTGCCGCTCTGCGTGCCGCGTCGGTCGCCCCGTTGCGTGCTGCCACGGCTGCGCTGCTGCTGGGCGCAGCGTCGGTGCTCTGGGGATGTTCGAAGGAGTCCCCGGCGGGCGGTGCTTCCGGGGCGTGCCCCGGCGAAGCCTCCGATGTCCGTGTGACGCTGAGCCTCGCCTCCGACGGGCCGCTGCATGCGGTCGATAAGGACGCGACGGGAGCGCACGGTGCGGCCGCGCCGACTCCGGGAACGGCCTCCGACCCTGTTTGCGCAGCGGGTGCTTCCGCCACGCGCGGGGTTGTCAATCCTTCGATCGTCGATGAGTGGGCTGTGTCCGACCTGTGGGTGTTGCAGTACGACATGAGCGGGGGCGCGGCGGGGTCGCTGGCCGCCCGGCGCTACGTGGCCTCCACGGTGCAGGACGGGGCTACGGTGCGCGTGACGGCCGACCTCGAACCGATGGAGAAGGCGCGCATCGTCGTCTTGGCCAACGCGCCCGGCATGTTCTCCGAGAGCGAATTGCCCACGGGTTCGACGCTCGCGGACCTCGCTGCGCTGACCTATCCCGTCAACGCCGCCAGCGGCAGCGCGCTTCCGGAGGAGTATTCCTCTACGCTTCCCATGCGCGGCGACAGCGGGGAGGATCTGAAGCTCGAAACGGGCCAGACCGCGACGGTCCGCATTCCGCTCTACCGTCTTGTTTCGAAGGTGAACTTCACGGTCGACAACCTCTGCTCGGAGGGCTGGCCGCGGCTGACGCTTACGGACATTTCGCTGCGCAACGTCCCCGCGGCGGGGAGCTACGGGCGCGTGACGGCCGCTACGCATGCCTCGATGCGCTACCCGGCGGCCGCATCCGGTAATTTCAAGGACTACGAGGTTCTGAGCGACGGTCTCGGCACGCAGTGCGAGATGCTGTGGTATCTGGCTCCCAACAGCCGCGGCACGGGCATTGGTACGACGCCTGCCGACAAGACGGCGGCGAACGCCCCGTTCGGAGAGGGCGATTACTGCACGTACGCCTACGTGCAGGGCATGATGCAGCTGGAGGAGGACGCGTACCTGATCCCGATGAGCTACCGTGTTTATCTGGGAGCGAACTCTTATAACGATTACAACGTGTGGGCCAACGAGGCCTACCGCGTCAAGCTGACGATTCGGGAGCTTCCCGTAGACCCCGCCGAGGTCGGTCACGACGGTTTCACCGTCGAGCTGACCGCCGTGGAAGGTTTCCACGACAATACGGTCGAGGGGTGGGAAATCCTCGTCGAGGGGGCCACGGTCGCTCCCGATGCGTCGGCGGGCATCGACTACAAGAGCCGGACTTTCACGTTCACGGTCTTCGGCTCGTTCTCCGGGACGCTTCCGGTGCGGATCACCTCGGGCGGCACCGTGCTGGCCTCGGGCAACGCCTCGGCCGGGACGGCTCTGCAGCTCACCCTGCCTGAGAACACCTCCGCGAACAGCCGCACGGTGAGCTTCGAGTACAACCCCGGCAGCTGGACCGCCATCAAGAGCGGCGTGCAGGCGGGCAAGCCCGCCGATAGGGTCGATGCCGGCGACGTTTGGGTGGACAAGAATCACCGGAGCCGCATCGATTTCAACGAAGCCACGAGCTATTGTTCAGGCAAGGGCATGCGCCTGCCGTCGTTGAACGAGTTGAAATACATCCTTGCGAACCGCAACTCGTTGGGGCTTTCCGACCTGACGAATCCGTGCGCCTACTGGAGTAATCAGCAGAACGGATCGCGTTACGCCTACGGTGTCGAGGCGTCGGACAGCCGTACGACTTACTATCATTGGAAGACGGACAAGCGCTGCGCCTTGTGCGTCAAGGACAAATAGCGCCTGCCGGGCGACGATGTCAGAGGATAAGACAATACGATGAAACATACACGATATAGCGATATGATAACGAGCTTTCAGAAGATATTGGGGTGCTTCGGCATGCGGCGCTGCGCCGCGGCGCTTGCGCTGGCGACGGCTGCCGTCGTGGGCAGCGGCGTCGCGGGTTGCAGCAAGGAGGATACGCCCGCGGGCAGCCGCGTCGGCGAGACGGTGCTCGTGCGCCTGCCGGGCGTGAGCG
>OIWQ01002431.1_pt1 | contig 19159 bp, 7 predicted proteins | sample 1587571 | NCBI WGS metagenome assembly OIWQ01 (sample SAMEA3888910, study PRJEB22519) | human gut metagenome | biome: human gut; feature: human-associated habitat; material: faeces | place: Denmark | collected 2010 | reverse complement strand
GCCCACTGCTGACGAAGCTGTCCATTTATTACGGAGAGCATACGCTGGACAGCATTGGCGAGGATGCGTTCTGGCGCGAAACCGATTCTGGCGATACCCTTTATATCGGCTACATCATCGGATATCCGCAAGCATCCGTACCGTTCCATGATTATGACTGGAACAGTTCCAACCGCAGCGAGCGTTACTTTTATGATGTTTATGGTGTGTACAAAAATGCGGATAGCACTGCGCCAGTAGTGTCCGACTCTGCCATCAAGAAAGCACCCTCGACTACTATCACCTTTCTTCCGGTACCACGGAGACAAACTGCATTACGCCATTCTTCATCTATGAAAAGAACGGGACGGTGCTGCCGGACTTCCGGGGACTGTCCAATACGCCGATTTGGGAGGGCCAGCCGCAGCATACTCATATGGGAGATATTTATATTGCCCAATATGAGACTGGAACGACTGTGAATCTGTTGGAAGCTCAAAACGCCGACATCCGAAGCTCCGGTCCGGTGTACGCGGATATCAACATTGAATACCTAATGGATGGCGGCAAGTTCAAGGCCGAGTATGAACATATGGAACTGCCGCAGACGGATGAAACAAGGACACTGTACCGATGCACAATTACGGCATTGGAGGATGTAACATTTACGAACTTCAAGGACCAGTTCTCCATTTTTTCGGCTACCGGACGGGATGCGTTCTATACAAAGCTCGGATATTTGGACAGCAATAATACATGCCAGATCAAGGAAATTGTGCCGGGCAGCTCCATGGTGGAGTACATTACCCTTGGCACCGAAGCACCCTATTTTGATTTCTTTAATATCAATGAGTCGAATCCGCGGACACTTGGCAATTTCGGCTTGATTGTCAAGGACTCCGATATTACCATCGACGGCCAGACCTATACCGGTAATTTTGTTTTGAAGCATGAGGTTGACGGCTGCCTTAATCGGGAGGCGCTGACCCTGGATCTAGGCGTGGTGACGCTGCGCGCTGGAGATACCATCACCCTTGACTTTGTATTGCTGCCTTGGGGAACACAGCCGCAGGAGGATGACAGCAATGTCCGAAATGTCCGGGAGGATACCTGCCTGAATCCCTATGTCCTGGACGTTAAAACAGGAACCGATCGCTCATCTGCTTTCTTGCCCCAGGTAACTGCCGAAAGGCAGCGCGCAGAGTTCACGATTTCCGGTGGTAAGAACAATGCGGCAATCCGCGTATACGGCTTTGAAAGCTGGCATAAGCCTGTCATTCAGGAACTGGTTGACGGCAAATGGGGGACCTATCATCTGGAATCTGAAAAGAACGGCTACGATGGATATCAGGTTTTCAGAGAAGAAGACGGCTCCTACAGTTTCTCTTTTGCCATTCCCATGGGCGAAGACGGAACGGCCAGAACGTTCCGGGTCTTTGCAAAGCAATCTCAGCCCAATTACAGCGGCGGTTCTTCGTCTGCAGCAGTTTCGGAGCAGCCGGAGACGTCCCTGGGCTTTGTGGATGTGTCTACAAATGCCTACCACTATGATGCAGTCCAGTGGGCGGTGGAGAACGGCGTGACAACTGGCACTGACGCAAATGCATTCTCTCCGGATGCTTCCTGTACCCGTGCCCAAGCCGTAACGTTCCTGCGGCGTGCAGAAGGATGCCCTGCTCCGAAATCGGAGGAAAACCAGTTTAAGGATCTCACCTCCAACGCCTATTACTATGACGCCGTCTTGTGGGCCGTAGAGCGGGGAATCACAACGGGAACGGGCAAAGATACATTCTCTCCTGACAGCGTCTGTACTCGTGCCCAGATTGTGACATTTCTGTGGCGGCTTGACGGGAGTGACATCATAGATACAAACAATCCCTTTGCAGATGTTCAGAATGATGATTATTTCTATTCACCGGTTTTGTGGGCTGTGAACAAAGGCGTAACCACCGGTACGTCTGCTGCCGGCTTTAGTCCGGAGGCTCCATGTACCCGCGCACAAATAGTAACTTTTCTATACCGCTATAAGACGGGCAATCCGTAAAACTATCTCTGAAAGATATTTGCAATCAAGTGGCTGCTTCGGCGGTCACGCCGGAGAAACTGAAAACCTGAAAAGCTCCTCCGACAGCCGACGGAGGCTGCCGGAAGAGCTTTTTCGGATTCAAAACTTTGAAAGATGCATTCGTACCGTATCATACCCACATGAGATTTGGCGGACACACGAATGATACTATTTCTTAATTAAAAACTTTAATTATCCAATCTCTACCTGTAATGCTGGAAATGACATTGTTAGACAAGGAGCAAATGGTATCACACAAGCGATCAACAACTTTTTCAAGGGCTGCGAATACTTCGTTACGGAAACCGCGCTTTCGGATCTCTTTCCAAATCTGTTCAATGGGATTCATCTCAGGCGTATACGGAGGGATATGGAAAAGGATAATATTCTCCGGCAAGTCTAATCCTGCGGATTTATGCCATGCAGCACCGTCGCAGCAGAGCAGTATTATGTCGTCAGAATATTGTTCAGATAATTTCTTCGAGACCCATTTCTTCAGAAAGATATTCATGCACACTGTATGAAAGAGAGTAGGGACCATATGAGATTAACAGATATCAACTTACGTGACCCATTTATTTTGCCATACGAGGGAACGTATTACATGTATGGTTCCAGAGTGGGTGCGCAATTTGGGTTCGACGTTTATACCAGCTGTGATTTGTGTGAATGGCATGGCCCCGAAAGCGTCTTTGAGAAATGTGCGGATTTTTGGGGAGAAACCGATTTCTGGGCGCCAGAGGTACATTTCTATCATGGAAGTTTCTATATGTTTGCCTCGTTCCGTTCCTCCCACCGCAGGAGAGGGACGGCTGTCCTAATTTGCGATACGCCGGATGGACAATTTCGTGAACACAGTCATGGGGCTTTGACGCCTGACTCGTGGGAGTGTCTGGATGGAACACTTTATGTGGAAAAAGACGGAACACCTTATCTGGTCTTCAGCCATGAGTGGGTACAGATCAAAAATGGCGCGATCTGCGCCATGCGTTTGTCGGAAGACCTGAAGGAAGCGGCTTCGGCACCCGTGACGCTTTGGCATGCTGGCGATGCGTCATGGGTCAGTGCATTTCCGGAGCAGGACTGCTATGTGACCGACGGTCCCTTCCTTCACCGTGCAGGAAAGGAACTGATATGCCTGTGGTCCAGCTTTGATGAAAATGGTTATGCAATTGCTGCCGCCCGTTCCTCTGACGGTACACTCCTTGGCACCTGGAAGGCTGAATCAGAACCTATTCTGCGAGGCGACGGCGGACATGGGATGCTGTTCACGGATTTTTCAGGAAAGCAGAAGCTGGTTCTTCACTCGCCCAATTCGGACAGAATGGAGCGGCCGGTGATTTATGATATGCCGGATGGAATGTTGACTGTATGAGGTTGTTCTGATTATATTCTTGAATGCAGGAGGATTTGCTATGAAGTGGAGTGCGGAGTGGATTGCGCCGGTCAAACCAATGGGCGATGTTTGTCCGGAATTCTGCCGGCAGTTTTCGATTGAGGAGCCCGTGCGAAGCGCAGTTTTGACTGTGACAGCCATGGGCGTATATGAGGTTACACTCAATCATACGCGGGTAAGCGACGATGTATTGGCGCCGGGCTGGACCTCTTATAAAACCCGTCATCAGTATCAGTGCTATGATGTGACGAACCTGATCTGCGGCCAGAACACCCTGAGAATTCTGCTGGGAAAAGGATGGTACCGCAGCCCAATTCCCGGCTGGATCACAGATAGCCATCAAGCGCGGAGCCAGCTTCCGGCCGCGCTCATCGCACAGCTGGACATGGAGTTGGAGAGTGGACGACGGCTTCAGATCAAGACGGATCCAAGCTGGAAGGTACGCGAGAGTTTTATCCGGTTCAGTGAGATATACGATGGAGAAACTGCGGATGTATCAGTTCCAGACCGCCCCCTGCTGGATGTTCAGACACTTGCACTTGGAACGGGAAACCTGATACCGCAGCAAGGTGAGCGCATTACCGAACAGGATCGAATCCGCCCAAAAGAGATCTTCCGGACGCCGAAGGGGGAGACGGCAATCGACTTTGGCCAGGAGGTTACGGGATATGTTGAATTCACGGTCCACGCAAAAGCGGGGGACTTTATTGAGATATCCCATGCAGAGGTACTGGATCGGGACGGCAACTTTTATACCGAGAATTACCGGGCTGCTAAAGCAAAGCTTCGGTATATCTGCCGCGATGGAAAACAAACCTTCAAACCGCATCTGACTTTTTTCGGTTTTCGGTACATTCGACTGGACTCCTACCCGACAGAACCGTCGCTGGACGATTTTACGGCAATCCTCGTTTCATCTGAGCTGAGGCGAACCGGTACTTTGCGGTGTGGCCTTCCAAAGCTGAACAAGCTGTTTGACAATATTGTCTGGAGCCAGCGGGACAATTTCCTGGATGTCCCGACGGATTGCCCACAGCGGGATGAACGTCTGGGGTGGACGGGAGACGTATTAGCTTTCATCAAAACTGCATGCTATAATTATGATGTGCAGAAGTTTTTCCATAAGTGGTTGGCAGACCTTGCGGTGGATCAGAGGTCGGATGGCTCGATTCCGCATGTGATTCCGGATGTTCAACTTGGAAGCGGAAGTGCGGCCTGGGATGACACAGCTCTGTTTGCGCCGTGGCAGCTGTATTTGACTTATGCAGACAAGGATATTCTGGAAGCCCAGTTTGACAGCATGAACAAGTACCTTTCATTTATCCAAAATACGACCAATGACGCGTATCTGTGGACAGGAGGTACACACTTCGGAGACTGGCTCGGGCTGGATGCAGAAACAGGTTGCTATAAAGGTAAAACAAGAGAAGTGTTTATTGCCTCTGCGTTTTATGCGTACGATGCCATGCTGTTGGGGAAAATCGCAAAAATCATTGGCCGCGATCCGCAGCCCTATGAACAGCTTCATCAGAAGATCGTGGAAAAATTCCGCGCAACATTTCCAACCTATGAGACACAGACGGAAGTTGTTTTGGCACTGCAGTTTGGCATCACGGAAACGCCGCAGGAGGCGGCAACGATGCTGGCCCAACGGGTGGAGGACTGCGGTAAGGCGCTTGAAACCGGCTTTGTGGGAACGCCCCAGATTCTCTACGCGCTCAGCCGCCATGGATATGAAACCCTTGCGTACGATCTTCTTCTGCGTGAGGCGTATCCTTCCTGGCTATACTCTGTCAACAAAGGCGCAACGACTGTTTGGGAACACTGGGACGGATTGATGGAAAACGGTGAATTCTGGAGCGCCGATATGAACTCCTTCAACCACTATGCCTATGGGTCTGTGATGGGCTGGGTTTATGAAGAAGCAGCCGGTATTCAGCTGATGGAAGAGAAGCCCGGCTTTGAGCAGGTTTGCGTTTGCCCCAAAACAGACCGGCGGCTGGGGTGGCTTGAAGCGCAGGTTGAAACAAGATACGGCACGCTGTTTGTGGGATGGAAATACGAGGGGGATGTCATCCGGCATGAGATCCGGACGCCTGTAAAGACGAAGTTCTGTATGCGGGAAAAGGAATATTGGCTGGAACCGGGACAATATGTGTTCTTTGGACCGGCGCAGTGAAACAAATATGAAAGAAAAATCCATGGAGGGAACACCGACGATGGGAATGGAACAATATCGCATTGAGACACATCCGCTCTGCGCACCTGATGCGGTCATTCGGGGAGAACGGTATCGGATCTGCGTCCTCACCGACCGTTTGATTCGATTGGAATACGCGGAGGATGGACAGTTTGAAGACAGGCCCACGCAGACGGTCCTCAACCGGAACTTTCCGGCTGTTGCATACAGGCTTTACGAGAAAAACGGGAAGCTGGAACTGTTTACCAAGTGGCTGCACCTGACCTATGATATGGGGGAGTTCTCCGAAAACGGCTTGAAAATCAATATCATCGGCAGACCGGACGGCTGCCCCGGATGGCGCTACGGCCAGAAGCTGAACGATTTAAAGGGAACGCGCCGGACACTGGATACGGTGAACGGGGAAGCGACGCTGGACCCCGGTATTGTATCCCGCGAAGGCTTTACGATTCTCGATGACAGCAAAACCATGCTGCTGACGGAGGACGGCTGGATCGAACCGCGAAAGGGAAATAAAACCGACCTCTATTTCTTTGGGTATGGACATGATTACAAGCAGTGCCTGAAGGATTTCTACTTCCTGTGCGGAAGTCAACCGCTGATTCCCAGATATGCTTTGGGAAACTGGTGGAGCCGTTACCATCGTTATACGGAGCAGGAGTATCTTGCGCTCATGGAGCGCTTTGAGAAGGAAAACATTCCGATTTCGGTCGCCGTTTTGGATATGGACTGGCATCTGGTGGACGATGTGGACCCCAAATACGGGAGCGGCTGGACCGGCTACACCTGGAACAGAAAGTTTTTCCCGGACCCGAAGGGCTTCCTGGAAAAGCTCCATGAGAAAGGGTATCATGTGGCCCTGTGCGATCACCCGGCCGACGGAATTCGGGCGTTTGAAGAGATGTATCCGGAAACGGCCGCGGTCATGGGCGTTGATCCCGCCACGGAAGAACCGGTTGATTTTAACGCTGCGGACCCGCATTTTTTGCAGGTGTTCTTTGAGAAGGTCCACCACCCGCTGGAAGAGGACGGCGTGGACCTGTGGTGGCTGGATTGGCAGCAGGGAAACAACACGGATATTCCGGGCCTGGACCCGCTGTGGATTTTGAACCATTATTATTATCTGGACAGCGCACGGCGCGGGAAACGGCCGATGACCTTCTCACGGTATGCAGGGCCGGGAAGCCACCGCTATCCGATCGGCTTCTCCGGCGATACCTGGATCACATGGGAGAGCCTGAAATTCCAGCCTTATTTTACGGTGACGGCCAGCAACATCGGCTTTGGCTGGTGGAGCCATGATATTGGCGGGCATATGTTTGGCCGGAAGGACGGAGAATTGCTTGCGCGTTGGATTCAGTTCGGCGCTTTTTCTCCGATTTTGCGGCTGCACAGCTCGTCCAATCCTCTGATGCACAAGGAGCCGTGGAAATATGAGGGCGTAGAGCGGGATACGATGGAGCAGTATCTTCGCCTGCGTCACGCCATGCTGCCCTATCTCTATACGATGAATAAACTTGCAAACAGAGACGGAATGCCGCTTCTGCGGCCCATGTATTATGAGGAGCCCAATCACCTGTGCCTCTACAGAAATGAACTGCGGAACCAGTACTATTTCGGCACGGAAATGATGGTCGCGCCGATTACGGACCCGGTCAACCCGGTTGCGCAGCTGGCCATGACGAAGGCGTGGATTCCCGCCGGCCTCTGGTTTGATTTCTTCAGCGGCATGGCGTACAGCGGGGGCCGGATTCTGGATCTCTACAGGCCTTTGCAGGATATGCCCGTTTTGGTCAAGGCCGGCGGGATCGTCCCCCTGCAGAAGCAAAGATCCGGTATCCGTGACGTGTCCAATCCGGCCGGATTTGACATCCATGTATTTCCCGGCGCTGACGGCGAATTTACGATCTGGGAGGATCGGGACGAGGCCGTCGACCGGGAGGAGAACTGGGCGGAAACGACGCTCCGTCTTGTGAACGGGGACGCAAAGAGCGTGTTTGTCATTCATGAGGCCAGGGGAAACCTGAATGCGATTCCGGAAAAAAGAAGCTATACGCTGCGGTTCAGAAGCGTGGAGCGGACGGAAGCGGTCATAGAAGGGGCAGAAGCGGAGGTTTCCTATTGTGAGGACGAGAAAACCCTGCTTATGGAGATTCCGGAAACGCCGGTTACGCAGACCATTCAGGTCGTATTTCCGAAGGGACTGCAAAGAACGGCCAATCCGATCCTGCGGTACGCGGAGGAACGAATCAATCGCGCAGAAATCAGCTATAACGAAAAATGCTGGGCCTTTGAGGCGATTGGCCGGGATGGAGTGAACGCGATCGGCGCGGTTTCGTCCTTTATCGAAGATCCTGTTCTGAAGGGCGCGCTGATTGAAGTATTGACGGCGGATACGGAGGGAAAACGGAATGTTTGAACAGTTTTCACCCCAAACCGTTCGTCCTGAAGGCTGGCTGAAACGGCAGCTGACTATTCAGGTGGAAGGACTTTGCGGAAACCTGGACAAGGTCTGGCCCGATGTGCAGCATAGCGAATGGATCGGAGGGACGTGTGAAGGCTGGGAACGGGTCCCCTATTGGCTGGACGGCGCGATTCCGCTGGCACATCTGCTGGAACATGACGACCTGATCAAGCGGACCGATCGCTATGTCGACGCCATTTTGGACCGGCAGCGGGATGATGGATGGATCTGCCCCGCAATGGGTGTGGTGGACAAGGACTATGACGTTTGGGCGCTCTTCCTGATCGGAAAGGTTCTGGCACAGTACTGCACCTTTACGGAAAGCCAGCGGGCACTGGACGGCCTTTACCGCGCCATGCGCTGCTTCTATGAAAAAATGCGCAGCGGGGAGATCGCACTGTTTGGGTGGGGTCAGTATCGCTGGTTTGAATGTATGATTCCGCTGCAATTCTTGTATGACAGGTATCACGAGGACTGGATTCTCCGCCTTGCGGAGCTTTTGCAGGAGCAGGGAACGGATTATGCGCAGTATATTGAGACGTGGAAGAGGCCGCTGAACCAGTGGACGATGCATACCCACATAGTGAACATTGCCATGATGTTCAAGGCGGAGGCGGTTACATGCAAACTGCTGGGCGGGAAGATATCGAATCAAGCGGACCGCCTTTGGAGGATTCTGGAAAAATATAACGGTACGGTCGTAGGCACGTTTACCGGAGACGAATGTCTGTCCGGGATCGGAAACAACCGGGGCACAGAGCTTTGCAGCGTGGTGGAGCTCATGTACAGCTGCGAAATCCTGTATCAAATTACCGGCGACCGGACCTGGGCGGACCGCCTGGAGCGAATCGCGTTCAACGCATTGCCTGCAACGCTCACCGATGATATGTGGGCCCATCAATACGATCAGATGGTGAACCAGATCGCGTGCCAGATTCTGCCCGGAAAATCGTTTTTCCGCACCAACAACAGCGAAGCCCATCTGTTTGGCCTGGAACCGCATTTCGGCTGCTGCACGGCCAATTTCGGACAGGGGTGGCCCAAACTGGCAATGAATATCTTCCTGCGGGCTGACGACGGGATACACTGTGCGCTGCTGCTGCCGGCCCGGCTTCAAACGCAGGTGGAGGGCACGAAGGTTTGCGTTGCCATGGAAACGGAATATCCGTTCAGGCTTGGATGCAAATTCACGGTTGAAACGGACCGTCCCGCAGCCTTCCAACTGTCGGTCCGCATTCCGGAATGGGTGAAGGATTATTGTGTGGATGGGGTGACATATCCCAATACAGGCATCTTTCAGGCGAAGCGAGTCTGGGAAGGCGTGACCGAATTGCGCATGGAGCTTCATGCGGTGCCCCGATGGATTGACCGACCGTATGGATTGAAATCGCTTCAGTTCGGGCCGCTGGTCTATGCGCTGCCGCTGCAGGCGGAGTACAAAATGCGGGAATACGAAAAAAAGGGCGTTGTGCGCAAGTACCCTTACTGTGACTATGAGCTGATTCCCCGGAGCCAATGGCAGTATGGGTTTGCGGAGACCGGCGCGGAGGTCTGCTATATGGAGGGGGACCAAACGCCCTTTTCCTCCAATGCGCCCAGAACTGCGCTGAAGGTAAAGCTACAGCCACTCCATTGGGAGTATGCAGACGGATATGAAACAATTGCGGCGAAGAAGCCTGCATCCCGCCGGGCCATGGGACCGGAGGAAACGCATGTGTTGATTCCATACGGATGCGCAAAGCTTCGCATGACTGAGATGCCGATGGTACATAAGAGAAACGACAACTCCGTGCGCAGGGAAGAGAAAGAATAGAGGGGTCATCAGTGCGAAAGGTTAGAGTGGCGCAGATTGGAATCGGGCACGACCATGCACCGCTGATTCTGCGGAGCGTACGATCGCAGAAAGCGGTGTTTGACTTGGCCGGAATTGCCTTCCCCGAGGGAGAAAAGAGCAAATTTCCCCATTGGGCGCCCTTTTATGAGGGGGTGCCGGAGCTTTCCGTTGCGGAAATATTATCAGACAGAACCATTGATGCGGTCATTGTTGAAACAGAGGAACCGCATCTGACGGACTACGCCCTGGAAGCGGCACGGCATGGCAAACATATTCATATGGATAAGCCGGGAGGTCTTCAACTGCAGGCATTCGAGGAACTGATCCATACGGCAGAAGAGAAAAATCTGGTGTTCCATACAGGATATATGTATCGGTATAATCCCTATATCCAGGATGTGATAAAACGGGTCAGGGATGGAGAGCTTGGAACGATCATCAGCGTTGAAGCACAGATGAGTTGCTTGCATAAGAAAGAAAAACGCGAGTGGCTTTCCCAATTTCCCGGAGGGATGATGTTCTTCCTTGGCTGTCATCTTGTGGATCTGATTTTGCAGATCCAAGGCTTGCCCGATCAAATCATCCCTATGAATCGGTGTACCGGAGTGGATGGCGTAACATCGGAAGACTTTGGAATGGCACTCCTTGTGTACGATCACGGGGTATCGTTCGTAAAAACCTGTGCCTGTGAACATGGCGGCTTTTCCAGACGTCAACTGGTGATTACCGGATCGAAAGGGACGATTGAGATAAAACCCCTTGAGACCATGACGGATCCAATCTGGCATTATACGAATAAGACGGAGTATTTCCAAAATGACTGGTTTGACGCTGGCGTCAAAAGTCAAAGCGGCTTGTTTGACAGATATGACAGCATGATGGCTGATTTTGCAGCAATGGTTCATGGAGAAAAGTGCAACCTGTGGATCTATGATTATGAGACAGCTGTTTTTCGGTCGGTTCTGGCATGCTGCGGGACAAAACAGAATGAGTCATAGAAACATGCTTGTTGATCGACGCGAACCGCTTTGAAGCGGCGGGTGCTACGACTGATTTGTATGAGAACATCGGACAGCGTTAAACATTCTTAAAAAACATTCCTTTTCAGAGAGGGCAGGCAGTAAAAGCTGCCTGCCCTTGCTGTAAAAGGCGCTTTTCAAAGGGGGTATCAGGCGAAACCGGTTATACGACAAAAGTACGACAATTTTGCAAAAAACGGAGGGAGAAAGAGCCGTCAGGTTCTTTCTCCCTCATTTCATTTTATGGCATGCAATGCGCTTCTAGCACTGTCTCTTTCAGACCACCATGCAGCAGCGGCTGAAGCTTCGCGCTGCTGCATGGTGTGGATTTACTGCTTTTCGCCTGCTGTACCGAGATTCCGGAAGCGGACAATCATGGCCGCTGCTTCTGCGCGGGTTGCAGTGCCAGTCGGGTCAACGCGGTTCGCGCTCTTGCCGGTCAAAATGCCTCTGGTGCAGCCCCAACTCATGGCCTCGGCTGCCCACGCGGCGATCTGGCTGCGGTCGGCAAACTCCGGAACGGTCAGACCGGCGTTGGAGGTATTCAGGCCCTTCTTCGCGGCCAGTCTCCAAAGAATGGTGACAAGTTCCTGCCGCGTGATGTTTTTGGACGGGCCGAACTCCGTGCTGCTGACGCCCTTGACGACGCCGTTGGCAGCTGCCCAGCGGACAGCCTCCGCATAATAGGCACCTGCCGGAACGTCCGTGAACGACGTCTGGGCAGAAGCAGCGGGCTCGCCCTCCGAACGCCAGAGGATCGTGACCAGCATCGCACGGGTCAGCGTGCCGTTCGGCTCGAACAGCCCATTTCCGGTACCGTTCATCAGGCCCTCACGCAGCATTGTGTCGATTGCTTCATGATACCACCTGGTCGTATCCAGATCGCGGAAGCTGCGGCTGGGGCAGTCCTTTTCACCGGAGGAGATGATCGCGGGGAGGATCTGGCTCAAGCTGTCGCCCAGCACCACGGTCCGAATTTTTTCCTGTCCGGCTGTGAAGCTTGTTTCGTTCAGCTGCTTCGTCTTGATCGTGACCTTTGAACTCGAACTGCCTGCCGCAAGTTCAAATCTCAGCTGACCGAGCAGTTCGCCCACAGCGGCCTCGCTGCGTTCGGCGCAGGCAAAAACGATCGTACCGGGCACGGACTCATACCAGGTGGTAAGCGTCGCCGCGCCTGTGACGGAGGAGAGCGTCAGTTCTTTCGTATTGTACGAGATCTCCATGATGCTGCTTGCCGTCGGCGCAATGGCGGTCAGATCAAGCGTCACAGTACTGCGCTGCGCGCTTGTGCTGCCGGTGCTCTGCGGCTGGCTGACGCTGTTGAGCGTACCTGCGGTCTGCTTATTTGCCGCCTTCATCTGGCTGATCGGCTGGGCCTTTGCGGTCTTGAGCGATTCCGGACGCAGTGCCTTTTCAAAGATGCTTGTCTTTTGCGTATCTGCTGTGGAGTCGTTCGTATGGACCTCGGTCACGCTGACCGGCGCAATATCGCCGAAGGAGCCGATAATGGCCGTGCGGAAGCGGCTCGCCTGCTCATCGTAGTGCAGCCAGTAAAGCGTCGTGCTTTCCTTGCGGGAAGCGCCCTTGCCCTGTGTGCTGTACGAAGTGAGGAAGAGTTCGCCGTCATCCGCAACGTTCAGCGAGCAAAGCGTCGCCCAGTTGGGGTCATACGGGAACTGGAAGCCCAGATCCGTCGGAATGTACTGATAGGTTGCGTAATAGTCGCCGTCCTGCGGATAGATCATAAGCTGCCAGATGCCGCCTGCGTTGTCGATCACATAATAGGCTTCAGCGTCCACATCCTCACCGCTATCGGGATCCTTGAACGTGATGGAGCCCAGCGAGGTGATGCCGGAGAAGCCATCCGCGTCATAGCCGAACAGGTCGTACACACTGATGTAGCTGCTGGCACTTCCGTTCATCGGATCCTGCATCGGGATGATGTTCATGGAGTATACACCGGTCAGCAGATCGCCGTGCAGCGACTCCGTTCCGGTATATTTGCGGGAAAGGGCAATGTCGTCGTATGCGACGGGGCCAATCTCGTCCGAGAACGGTGCGCTGCCGGTGTTCAGGATCTTGCCGGTGGCAAAATCGATCTCATATGCACTGCCGTCCACGTCAAACGCATAAATGCCGTTTGCGCTGGAAGCGCCTGCCGAGGTCACGCGGCTGCCGATTCCGTCAACCGCTGCGACCTTTTCCCATGTCTCGCTGTCTGCGAGATTCCACTCGAAGGTCTGCACCTGATTGTCTGCTGTCAAAAGTCCGCGGAACGTGTAGTTCGGCGCAAGCACCTGTACGGTGCAGGAAGCATTGACTTCGGGATTTTTATGAGAAGCCGCCGTGATTGTTGCGGTGCCGGCGCTGACGGCCTTGATCTGGCCGTTATTGTTGACCGTCACGACCGCAGGCGCGGAGGACGTCCAATCCAACTTATCGTCGGCGTAATACGGCTCTGTGGAAGCTTCAAGCGTATAGTTGGAACCTGCAAGCAGGGAGACGCTCTCCGGGGAAAGCGTGACGGAGGTCAGCGCCTCTGCGGGCTCCTCGCCGCTGATCAGCTGATATGCAGAGGCGTTGTAGGCATAGTCCACAACCTGAAGCAGAAGCTTCTCGCCGCCGCTCAGCTTGGAGAGATCGAACGTGCAGTCGGTCGTCTTGCCGAGTGCGTCTTCCGGCTGATTCGGCAGGATATAGCTGACCGGCGTCGGGGTATCCGTCATGTTCCAGAGGATGACAGCCGCGACATAGCGGTTATCCATGGCCGTAACGGCCAGCGTCTTCTGCGTCAGATCCTGACGGACGGAGATGAGTTCCGGCGCGGTATTGTCGATGGTCAGGTGCGTGCTCAACTTTGCACCATCCTTGAGTTCATCCCAACGATAGCTGCCATCGGCATTTGCATAGTATTCCGGGGCCATCGTCAGCGTAAGATCCACGCTGGTGCCCTCCGGGAGCGCATTGCCGGAGGCGTCTGTGCCGCTCCAGTCAATGCCAAGCTGGAGCCGGGTATGCTGCCATGCGTTTGCATTTTCGGAGTAGTACGAAGCAGTCGCTGCGCCAACTTCCTCGTCCAGATACGCTGTCTTCGTGTTGGAATCGACGATCTGGAGGCGGGAGTTGCCCGCGTTACGGATTAGCGAGAAGACAAGCGTGCTGATGCTGTTGCCGCCCTGGTTGTTGAAGGCGTTGCGGACGCTCAGATATTCGTCGTCAAAGTCAACGGGGTTGCCGACCATTGCAGAGGACTCCGTCTCACCGGCATAGAGAATGTTCAGGAAGTTGGAAACGGTGTAGCCGTACTCATTCTTCGTGCCAAGATAGGGCGCGCGCGTTTCCGTGCCGTAAATGCTGTCGATCAGAGAACCAACATCATACATCGACGGCTCCGACCAGCTTCCGTAGTAGCCGAGCACCGGGATGGAATGGCTCGTGCCGGCAGCGCCCTCGTCTGTGGCGAGGCCCTGCACGCGCACATAGCCCTCCACATACGCGCCCGTGGGATACGAAGCATTCAGCGTGCTGCGGTCGAGCAGGCGGATGTGGCAGACGACCTCAGCCTTACCGTTTGCAGGAACAAGGATCGTCGCCTCCTGAAGCAGATTCAGGAACAGGTGTGCATCATAAGCCGTCACAGCGCCGTCGCCGTTCAAATCGGCAATGGCCTTGGCGTTGAGAAGCTTTGCGCCCGGCTTTTTCGACGCGACATCCAACAGCAGCTGGCCGTCTTCCAGATCGACCCGGCCGTCGTTGTTATAATCGTAATCGCGGCTCAGGCTGTCGGTCGCTCTGCCGTTCACAGTCCACGTCACAGCCGCGCTCAGCGGCGTCGTCAGCGTGTCCATATAGCTCTGGCCTTCATGGTCCAGCAGTGCCTGCGTAAACATCTCCGCACTCAGCGCATAGGCGTGCGTCCGCCCGTCGAGGTTGTTGACGGTAAAACTGAAATCATAGCTGCCCGTGCGTGCAGGGTCGTCGCCAAGTTCAGCCTTGACCTTGCCGTCAGCCCAGGATGCGGTCGCATCAGCCTGCATTTTAATGTAGGAGTCCGCAGAGGTCGCCGCCGCAGCGTTGACCATGCCTGCACCCTGCTGAATGACCGGGTAATACGCGTTGTTTTCATTGTTGACGACCGGCTCTGCCGTGGACATCATGATCGACTGGGCCAGCGCGCGGTCGGTCAGATCGCTGCGGGAAAGGCCCTTGGATTCAATGTACTGCTTGACCAGTGCGCCGATACCGGCGATCTGTGGCGCAGCCATCGAGGTGCCGCTCATGAGTTCATAGTCCTGGTGGCCGCCCTGCATACCGCTGGTGCTGTTGTGCAGGCCGTTGAGCGAGTAGATATTGCCACCGGGCGCAGCGATCTCCGGCTTCAGCGTCAGATCGCCCGGAACGCCCCAGGAACTGAATTCACTGATGGTCTTATAATCGCGGTTGAACCGAACCGGTTCCTTGCCGCGCACTTCGATCTTGCCGGTATAATACAGAACTGTCGTGCCGTCGTCTGCGTAGACCGGCTCTGCCTGTTTGCGAATCAGCTCGCCGTCTGCCTGCGTGATTGAAACACACGGAATCGCGGCGGTGCTGTCACTCAGATCCATATTGATGGAACCCGACTGGTTGTTGTAGACCACGCACGCCAGCGCACCGGCTGCGGCTGCGGCATCATGCTTCTGGTAGAACGAGGACTGTCCTCTGGAAACGAAGACAATCTTGTCCTTGACCGCATCTGCATAGGCAAGCAGCAGGTTGTTCCCGGCTGCGTCCACGGCATACTTTGTTGCAGCCTCGGAGAAGAACACAAATGCGTGTTCGCCTACAATCGAGGAGATCGGCTCGTTTGAAAACCCGGTGGTTTCGGACATGGCAATCGGATCGCTCCCCATGAGGAAGTAATTGCCGATAAAGCCGTCGTTATCGACCGACGCGACCGTCAGGCTGTTTGCATAGCTGCCCGGCTGGCCGTCTGTCTGCATGCTGACGCCATCGCTGTAAAGATAGCCGATCGGCTCGGCATTTTCCGCCCAATAGCCGGCATTGCCGGAAGAAACCGTCACAACGGAGGAAGCGTTCTCCAGATCGTCGAAGATCTTCTGATAAGCTTCCGTTCTCGCCTTGCTCGGGCCGGGACTGGTAGAGCCGAGCGAGAGGTTGATCGTATCCGCACCGAGCACGATTGCATCCTCAATGGCTGCCGTATAGTCCGAGTCATACGCGCCGCCCTCGTCGCCGAAGACCTTCATGACCAGAACCTGTGCATCCGGCGCTGCGCCGTGCATATGTACGCTGTCCAATGCAGAGACATATCCGCCGTTTCCGTCCGGCAGATACCGGTTGGCCGCCGCGATACCGGCAACATGGGAGCCGTGCTCGCCCTCCGCGTCCGTCTCATGCGTTACGTCCAGATCTTTGTCGATGTAGCAATAGCCGTATGCGACCTTTTCTGTCCGGTACAGATCCGCCGCGCTGACGCCTTCCTTGATATGCAGCAGACTCAGCTTTTCGTTGATCTCGTCCGCATCGAGCAGATCGAGAGAGGCTTTATAGGCTTCGACGGATTCCTTTGCGCGCGCTGCGTTCTGCTCAAGCGCGTATTCATACGCACCATTGTCAAACGACTGGTGCGACGTATCCAAGCCCGTATCGATAATGGCGATCCGCATTCCGGCCCCTGTATAGCCGGTAGACCATGCCGTGGTCGTGCCGGTCATGCCGGTTGAGATCTCCATGTTGGGCTGCACGGTGTTTTCGGACGCGGCAGGCTCATACTGCTGCTCCAGAACCACATCCGCAACGCCCGGGATCTGCTTAATCTGCTCGATCTTGCCGTATTCCACATTGGCAGAGATCAGGTTGGCGACCAACGTCAGATTCCAGACAACATCCAGATCCTCCCGTCCGAGGATCGTGGACGAGATTTTCCGAACAACGCTGTCCTGCTTGCGCTGGAGTGCTGCGCGGTAAGACACAGCAGCCGCATCCTCGGCCAGTGTCCCCTCCGCAGCCGCGTCGGAATAGGCTTCCAGTGTGGATGTGTCCTCCAGAATAATGGAAACACGAACCAGATCGTGCGCCTGATAGGCAGCCGTATCCTCTCCCATTTCCGCATCCTCAATTTCGCCCACCGCCACATCCGGGCGGATAAGCGTATCGAGCGTGTCATTCGGCACCTGCTTGAATGCGACCGCTGCTTCGCTGTTTGCCGCAAGCGCCGCCGGTACCAATCCAGCCGTCAGCGCAAGCACCAAAAGCATGGCCAGCACCCGTGTGCCCCACATCTTCTTCATATTGCGTCTCCTTCACTTTGCTTAATTAGTTTCCGCAGGAGTCCTGCTTCGTTTTTATATCACACCCTTTCACATTTATCAACACTTTACCGTGTTGACTCTTTGCTTTTTAAAAGTAATTCTCAACAAATTTTTTCTCCAAAAAACTGTCGTTTACAGCAAATTTACCTCCTGTTCTGGCTGTAAATTTCTTGGATTTTTTCTTCCAAAATACTTTCACGTATTGCATCTTTCTTCCGCGCTTTCCGCAACGTGCAGCCGCAAAAAAAGCGGAAAAGGCTTCCTTTCAAAATTTGGAGGCTTTTCCGCTTTGCGGCCTGCCATAAGAGCCAATGCCCACCTGAATGCCGCGCTTGAAATGCTTCGTGAAAACCGGACTTTTTCAGCACGCAAATGCGCCCGCCGCTGTAGCAGCGGCGGGCGCGGGTTATCGGTGCAGCTTATTCAAATACGACGCCGAGAGATTTGCAGACGGCGGCGCAGCGTGGGCACAGGCCGTGCTCGTCAGCGCTCTCGGAGTGCATCCAGCAGCGCGGACACTTCGTGCCCTTCGCCTCGGTCACGGCGACGGTCAGGCCAGGGTAATTCACGCCCTGTCCAACAACGGCGCCCTCTGCGGGGGCAGCTTCGTTCGTGCTGACGTTGGAGACGATGAAGATCTCCGGAAGGTCAACAGTCTTGATCGTATCCAACGCAGCCTTTGCGTCCTCGTCGGTCGCAAACAGCGCCACATGTGCTTCGAGGCTCTTGCCGATGCGCTTGTCGGCGCGGGCAGTCTCCAGCACGCCGTTGACGTCCGAGCGGACGCGCAGCGCAGTCTCCCAAACAGCCATTTCGGTATCAAGCAGCGCGTAATCCGTATACGGCTTCGACATCTGGTTCAGCAGCACGTTGCGGCCGTCGTCGCCGTCGCGGTGCGGCATCTGGAGCCAGATCTCGTCGCAGGTGAACGCAAGAATCGGCGCGAAGACCTTCGTCATGGCATCGAGAATGATCCACAGTGCGCTCTGTGCCGAGCGTCGGGCGGCGGAATCCGCGCCGTCGCAGTACAGGCGGTCCTTGATGATATCGAGATAGAGGCTCGAAAGCGTCACGACGCAGAAATCGTTGACGGCGTGGGAGACGGTCAGGAATTCATAATTCTGATACGCCGCCTCGCACTTGACCAGCAGTTCGTTCAGCTTCGTGATGGCCCAGCGGTCGAGCGCTTCCATATCGGCGGGCGCGGTCAGCTGGTTGGGATCAAAATCGGTCAGATTGTCGAGGCAGAACTTCGCCGTATTGCGGAACTTGAGGTAGTTCTGGCTCAGCTGCTTGAAGATCTCATCGGAGCAGCGCACATCGACGTGATAATCCGCCGAGCCTGCCCACAGGCGGCAGATGTCCGCGCCGTATTTCTTGAACACGTCCGCAGGGTCAACGCCGTTGCCGAGGGACTTGTGCATGGCCTTGCCCTCGCCATCGACCGTCCAGCCGTGGGTGACGCACTCTTTAAAGGGAGCGCCCTTCCCAAGCGCGCCGACAGCGGTCAGCAGACTCGACTGGAACCAGCCGCGGTACTGATCAAGGCCCTCAAGGTAGACCGTCGCGGGCCAGAAGCCCTGATCCTTCTGCATGGAAGCAAAGTGCGTCGAGCCGGAGTCGAACCAGCCGTCAAGCGTATCTGTTTCCTTCTCAAAGTGCTTGCCGCCGCAGTGCGGGCAGGCGAAGCCTTCGGGGACGAGTTCGTCCGCGTCCTTCTCGAACCAGACGTTTGAGCCGAATTCGCCGAACAGCTTCGAGATCTTGGCGATGGTTTCATCCGTGCAGATGGGCTTGCCGCAGTCCTTGCAGTAGAACACGGGGATCGGCAGACCCCAGCGGCGCTGACGGGAGATGCACCAGTCTGCGCGCTCACGGATCATGGCCT
>OIWQ01002426.1_pt1 | contig 19200 bp, 17 predicted proteins | sample 1587571 | NCBI WGS metagenome assembly OIWQ01 (sample SAMEA3888910, study PRJEB22519) | human gut metagenome | biome: human gut; feature: human-associated habitat; material: faeces | place: Denmark | collected 2010 | reverse complement strand
TTGGTTGCTTGCCAAAAGTTTTGCACGATGCAAAACCAGCAGAGCAAGCAACACTAAACACCCCATTTCTAATAAAAATTTACAGGTTTATCAACAGCCTGATATAATTGTTTAACGCACTGAAAGAAGGACAAAAATGAAAATAGCAATAGTAGGTCTTGGTCTGATAGGCGGCTCTGTCTGCAAGGCACTGAAGAAAAATACATTTCATCATATAATGGGACTTGACGCTGACGGCGAGGTATGCAGAAAGGCTCTCGACAGCGGCGCAATAGACGAGATAATAACAGCGGACGGACTTAATGACGCTGATATGACTATGCTCTGCCTTTATCCCGAAACTATCGTTGAATTCGTAAAACAGCACAAGGACAGATTCAAGCCCGGCTCTATTGTCACAGACTCCTGCGGTGTAAAGGAATATGTGGTTACACGCTGTACCGAGGTGCTTGAACCGCTCGGAGTTATATTTGTCGGCAGTCACCCTATGGCAGGCCGTGAGTTTTCCGGTTTTGACTATTCGACCGACGATCTGTTCAAAGGTGCGAGCTATATAATCACACCCTCGGAAAACACACCTAAAATGGCTATCGACCTCTTGTCAACGCTTGCCTGCTGTATGGGCTTCGGCAAGGTCGTTACCGCAACACCAAAACAGCACGATATAAACATAGCCTTTACTTCACAGCTGGCGCACGTTGTTTCAAACGCTTATGTCAAAAGCCCGTCGCTATTCAATGCAGACGGTTTCTCGGCAGGCAGTTTTATGGATCTTACCCGTGTCGCAAAGCTGAACGAATATATGTGGAGCAGTCTGTTCCTTTGTAATAAGGAAGCACTGCTGTTCGAACTGAACACCATCATTGACAATCTGTGCGAGTACAGGGACGCTATCGGCGACGATGATACCGAAAGACTTCGTGATATACTCCGTGACGGCAGAGAGCGTAAAGAAAAGAGCAATGAGCTTTACGCAGAACACGCAAGGAGAAAAGTATAATATGCCTTCAACAAAAAAGACAAGAAGCTATGCCATTGCACTGAGCGGAATACTGAGCGCTATATGTATCGTGCTTATGTTCTGCACCGGATTTATCCCGATAGGCGTATATATACTTCCTGCGGTGGCAGGTCTTGTCGTATGGATAATATACCGTGAAATAAGCAGGAAATGGGCGCTTCTTTGCTATGCGGCTGTAGCTTTACTTGCACTGCTTCTGACACCGGATATAGAGTCAAAGCTGCTGTTCACGGGATTCTTCGGATATTATCCCGTTATCCGTGACCTGCTCACAAAAGTAAAGCCTGCAGTGCTGTCATTCCTTCTGCGTTTTATTTGTTTCAACGTCCCTGTTGTTGCGATATACGCACTGCTTCTGAACGTGCTTGGTATGGGACAGCTTATTGAAGATTTCGCAGGATTCGGACAGTTTGCGGTGCTTGCTTTCTGGCTTATCGGAAACTTTACATTTGTCTGCTATGATGTGTGCCTGAGCCAGCTTTCCTACGTTTACGAAAAATGGCTGAGAAGAAAGGTACACAGACTTATACGGTAGAAATACTATATGCTTATGGCGGCACAGGCGGCTGGAACAGATTATTTCGGGCTTCTCACAAAAATGCTTGAAACAAGATATTTACTCGATTAACTCACCCCGATCGGCAATGTGTTGTTGACATTTGTGTCAGGTTAATGTATAATAGTGGTATTATAAACCGCATGGCTTCTGCCTATGCGGTTTTAAGCGTTAAAAACGCTTATAGAAAGGTATGAAATCTTATGCAAAACAAAATACTGTTTACAGCTCCCGGTGAATTTGACAAGTGGGAGCAGCAATGTCAGCCTATCGGAAACGGCTATATGGGAGCAAGTTTCTTCGGCGGCATTTCAAAGGAAAAAATAGTGCTGAATGAAAAAACGCTGTGGGCAGGCGGTCCTTCGGAAAGCCGTCCGGATTACAACGGCGGTATTATAGACGGTAGCTATGAGTATGTTAAGCAGGTACAGCAGCTTCTCTATGACGGAAAGTATGACGAGGCGGTTGCACTTCTCCCCCATCTGACAGGTGCAACGGACGGATACGGTGCTTATCAGCTTTTATGCGATATGATGCTCACTTTCTCCAACATAGACGAAACTCAGGCGACCGATTATACAAGAACGCTCGACCTTGACAATTCTATATTCACAACACAGTTTACATATCAGGGTGCTGTTCATAAGAGAGAGGCTTTTGCAAATTATCCTTCAAATGTTATCTGCATTAAGCTAAGCTCTGACAAGCCTCGCAGGATATGCGTAAAGCTGTCGCTTGACAATCTCCAGTGCGGAAGCGTTACGGCGAACGGTGATACGCTCACATATGAGGGTGCGTTATGGGATAACGGACTTCGCTACTGCACCGTTTTCAAGGTGGTAAACAAGGGCGGAGAGCTTATCGACGCAAAAGACAGCATAATGGTCGAACACGCAGACGAGGTTTATATCTATCTCACAGCGTCAACCGACTATTCAAATAAATATCCGACGTTCAGAACAGGCGTAAACCCTTCGGCCGCAGTAAATCAGCGTATCGAAAATGCCGTAAGTAAGGGCTTTAACGCACTTTACGAGGAACACCTCGCAGACTACAAGGCACTTTTTGACAGAGTTACACTGAAAATAAACGAGGACACGGACGATATCATCCCCTGCGACAAGCTGATAAGAGAGTATAAGGAAAACGGCTCACGGAGCATTGCGAACCGTCTTGAAACGCTGTACTTCCAGTTCGGCAGATATATGCTTATAAGCTCCTCAAGAGCAGGCTCGCTCCCTGCAAACCTTCAGGGTGTATGGAACGAGAGCAACTGTCCTCCGTGGTGCTGTGACTATCATATAAACGTGAACCTTCAGATGAACTACTGGGGAGCATATAATACAAATCTCAGCGAAACTGTTCCTCCTCTGGTTGATTTCCTTGACAGTATGCGTCCGTCCGGCAGAAAGTCTGCCGAGGCGTATTACGGCATAAAGTCGGACGAAGAACATCCCGAAAACGGCTGGTGCGCTCACACGCAAAGCACTCCGTTCGGCTGGACAGCTCCCGGCTGGAATTTCTACTGGGGCTGGTCTACAGCGGCTGTCGCATGGCTTATGCAGAATATATACGAATATTTTGAATTCACAGGCGACAAGAAATATTTTGCGGAGCATATCTATCCGATAATGCGTGAAAGTGTTCGTTTCTATACGCAGTGGCTTATATATGACGATAAGCAGAAGCGTCTTGTTTCTTCACCGACATACTCACCCGAACACGGACCTGTGACAATAGGCAATACCTATGAGCAGAGCCTTATAGAACAGCTTTATAACGACTTTATTACGGCAAGCGAGGCACTCGGTACAGACGAAGAACTGCGTAATATCGTGAAGAATCAGGTGGTTCAGCTCAAGCCCTTCAGCGTAAGCAAGAAAACAGGACTTCTCAAGGAATGGTTTGAGGAGGACGATGATAATTTCGACCACAGCAAGACGCAGAAGAATCACCGTCACATCTCGCACCTGCTCGGTCTTTATCCCGGCAAGGCGATAAACTCGCATACACCGGAGCTTATGACTGCGGCAATAAACACGCTCAACGACAGAGGCGATGAATCTACAGGCTGGTCAAGAGCATATAAGCTCAACCTCTGGGCAAGAGTAAAGGACGGCAACCGTGCCTACTCTATCTTACAGGGATTGCTGAGAGGCTGTACGTTTGACAATCTGTTTGATTTCCATCCTCCGTTCCAGCTTGACGGAAACTTCGGCGGAAGCGCAGGAATTGCGGAAATGCTGATACAGAGCCACGAGGGTTACATAGAGCTTCTTCCTGCGGCACCAGATGCATGGAGGAACGGTGCGTTCACGGGACTCTGTGCAAGGCACGGATTTGTAATCGACGCAAAGTGGGAAAACTTCAATCCCACAGCAGTAACAATAAAATCGACTGTAGGCGGTGTCTGCCGCATCAAGTCAAACTGTGAGGCTATCCTCTGCGACGGAAAATCGGTACCTATGCTATCAAATGACGGCATAGTTTCCTTTGAAACACTGCCCGACAGCGTGTATACTTTTGTGTTCTGATTGCACAAAAGCCACAGAAAACATCTGATATAATTGTACAAGTTGTTGATAAGTAAAATTTTTTCGAGAAATTATAAAAAAACACTTGCAATTTGTTGTGGTTTCTGTTAAAATATTAATGTTGTATCGCTATATGTTAAATAGTGAATGGCGGACTCGTTATCCGCCGCAAGATAAAAGCAAGTATTGAAGGAGGTGCAAACCCCATGGCAAAATGTGATATCTGCGGAAAGGGCGTATCTTTCGGCATCAAGGTTTCTCACTCACACAGACGTACAAACAGAGCTTTTAAGCCCAACGTTCAGAAGGTTAAGGCTATCGTAAACGGTACTCCTTGCAGAGTACACGCTTGCTCTCGTTGCCTTCGTTCAGGTAAGGTTGAGCGTGCTAACTGATTATAGCTAAAGCTGCAATAAAGATTGCTCCCTGTAATACGGGAGCATTTTTTATTATCGTTTTGCTTGTCTGCTGTGTGTTTTCTATTGACATGAAAGCTAAATTATAGTAAAATTAGTTAGTAAGGTTTCACCTTATAATCACGCTAAAGCAATTTTGGAGGAAATATAATGGTAAGCAACGTACTATTACGTTTAAAACCCGAACTGGCGCTGACCCTTGACGCAGACAACCACGCCTGCGGTACATATGTAGGCTACGGGTTTACACTTCTGGCACTCAATGATAAAAACTGCATTATTTTCAACTCGTGGGCAAGAAAAAGCGCCCTCACCACAAAAACTGCCGATGACTTTTTCAAGGAATATATGTCAAAGCCCGAGAACAGCTTTGTAAAGGCGTACAAGGCAGGCGAGCCAAATATATCGGCTGTACTTTTCACAGGAAACGATGACGCTCAGGCAGTGCTTGACATAAAGCGTTTCATTACCGATATGGTAAAGTATTATTCCGCAAACTACTACAGCAACGCCTGTGCTAAATGCAATTCTTCGATTGGTCTTAGCTTTGCAAAGGCGTCCGACGGCAATGTAAAACAGCTTTGTAAAATGTGCGTTCAAAGCGAAGAAGACGCCACAGAAAAAGCGGCTGTGACGCAGAGTGCAAAGCCTATTAATTCTCAGCCTGTACAACAACCTATGCAGCAACCTGTACAGCAGCCTATGCAACAGCCCGCTGTAAATCAGACGCAGCAAACAGCGAACAGTGCTGTTGGAATTTACGGAATACCCGTTCCTGCGGCTCAGCCGATAGCCGATGATCAGGTCATCGTTACGCCGACAACGGTTCTTCCCCCTGCGACAAGCAACAACTCTATGGACTCTGTCGACCCTGCAACAGCACCCGAAAGCACGGGATATTCAACCGCTCAGTCGCTGGCTGAACTCAAGCCTCCGGCAAACAGCAACCTTCCTCCTATCAGCGGAGGATTTTCACAGCCTGCATATTCACCGATGAATTCTAACGGCGGCTTTGTTCAGCAGCCTATGAATAACGGAGGATTTGTTCAACGGCCGATGAACAGCTTCGGCAATGACGGACGATTCGTTGCAGGAAGACCAACCGCTATATCACAGCCTGCGAACCCTGTTATGGGTATACTCGGCGCTATCATCTTCTCGCTTATAGGCTGTGCCGTATGGATACTTATAGGTAAGCTCGGATATATTTCATATCTCGGCGGCATTGCAATGGCATTCTCGACAATATTCGGTTATCACCTGTTCGGAAAAAAGTTTGATACACTGGGACTTATAATCAGCATTGTAATAGTGCTTATTATGGTTTTTGTAAGCAATATGTTCATATATACATGGCAGATAGTAAGCGAACCGGGAATAGATGAAGCTCTTTCTCTACTGGGTTATGAAGGTTTCTTCAGTGTGTTCTTCGGTCTGTTTGACCTTATGAAACAGGTCGACCTTCTGACGGGACTTGAAGGTATGGACTCAATGACAGGTTCTTTTATCAGCGATCTGGTCATCGGATACATCATTTCCGGCATAGCAACAGTTGCTATCGGCATATCAATGCTCAAAAAAGACAGATAAAACCAACAAGCTGCAGACGTTGAGAAACACACGCAGACAAGGAAACCGCCCCGACAGGCGTACAAAGGTACGTTGAGGGGCGGTTGACGCAGTAAGCAAAAATGCTTTCGCACAGCCGTAAAAAGCGGCTGTGCGAAATTCTTTTACTTATCCTATTTTAATTTTGTGTCAGATGATTCATCTGCATTTTTGCGGTGCGTGGGTTTATCGACAGTCTGAGACCCCGCTCTTTTGAGCGGGGTCTTAGTTTGTAGTAAAAATCTGAAATGCCGCCCAAATAGGCGGCACAGATTATATTGTTTACTTTACTTGTTATTCGGCAGCTTTGCGTAATATCTCGCCAATGTCTTTGCAGAATCCTCGCTGTGCTGTACAAACCATATCTTATCAACATCAAACAGGATACATCCGCAGTGCCCTTTGAAGGTCGGAAAGCATATTACCTTAAGATGCGTATCTATCTCGGGGCTGTAGTCCATAAGCTCAAGCGTTTCGCCGTAAAGCGTAGAACGCTCATATCCTTTCAGCCACTTTGCGTCCATATTGCTGAACAGCGTACCGAATGATTGTCCGATCAGCTTTTCGAGCGGGAGCTTTTCCAGCCTTGCAAGCGCTTCGTTTGCATAGCGGAATATCCAGTCTACCGCTTTACACTCCTCGTTGAATACCATCTCAATATCGGTAAACGCAAACGGCATAGCATCAAAGGAGCGGTAATAATCGTGATACTGCTCTTCGGTATCCGGCACCCCGTCATGATCAAAGCCTTTTATTATCCACTTTCTGCTCGTCTGCAGACTTTCGATTATGGTATTCTTCCTGCGGCATGCGTATTCGAGTTTTTCGCCGTTTACAAGGTCTATCATATCGGATATTTCGTGAATAGCCATAGCCGATACTATACATCCTCTGTGTGCCTTGATAAAGCCGTCACCCAGCATTTCTTCAAGAGCTGCAAAGGTCATTCTTGTACTATATATCTTTCCGTCCGACAGGTGTATCTCGGCTGATTTGCCTTCCATTATTATGTATAGTATAGAGCTGACGGAAATCACTACTTTCTGCCGCTTGCTTATTATTGTGATATACTCAGATTTATTAAAATTAGTCAAGGTGACTCCACCGTTCTTTCACATATTATTGCCATATAATTTACATTATACGACTTTCCCGGATTAATTGCAATATCAATGAACCTTTTCCGCTTAATACGCACATTGCCCGGCTGTAAAAGCATATCTCAGCTTACTGTTTCTTTATAAGCATATCCGCAAAGTATTCGCACAGCTGAGGATTTCTTATCAGCACAGGACCGATAAGATGAGTACCGTAGAAATTACCGTAATGAACACCCTCTTTGTTGTCATCCTTGCCGTTTCCGCTTCCCTGCTTTACATCAAACAGCGGTGAGGTGGCTCCGGTTGTAAGGCTTGCCTTATTCACAAAGCCTATTATATCTCCGCCACACAGCAAAGTAGTACAAAGGCTGTCGGTAACAATTCTCTCTTTTCCTTCAACCGTTTCGTAAGGAAAGAACGAAAGTCCCTCATGCTTTGTGCCGTCACAGTCGGTAACGCTCTGTCCGAAAATCTCAAACGAATTGCCCGTTGCAAGAATTACCGTACCGTTATCAAGAGCAGTTTTTATATTATCCTTGTAGCCTTGCAGATAATTGAGTGCTACCTTCTGATTCCTCTCGGTAGCAGAACCGATAAACACAAAATCCGCACCCGAAATGTCTATCTCATCATCTATCGACTGATATTCAATTTCAACGTTCTGCCCTTTATTTTCAAGTGCTCTTTTCAAAGCACATACATTGCCGTAATCGCCGTAAAGATTGCACAGATCCGCAAATAAATGAATTATCCTCATACGTCCTCCTCTGCCTGCGTAAGCTCTACCTTTGACAAGAACTTCTCCTTATCCGAAAAGCAGGTGACAGTATACAGCTTGCCGAGCGGTTTAGCCGCAATTTCATCAAGTGCCGCAGGAATATCCTCGTTCACGGTCACCTTAGCTATATCAATATCCGTATACGAAAGCCTTGTTTCAAGATCCTTTGCGTGTCTGCCGAGCAGATAAAGATGCTGTATGCAGTCGGCTTTAAGCACACCGTAGTCAATATCCCACAGCCAGCTTGTTTCACCCGTTGAATAACGACGGCTTACCGAATCTATTATTATGATTACCGAGCAGGGCTGATTTTTTCTTATGATATAATCATATACACGGTCGCTTGCAACGGAGTTTTCGTGCTTTGCAATAAGGAATGTGCCTTTGTTCACGCCGAGTTTGAACTGCAAAATACGTCCGCTCTTGAGGAAATAGTGTGACAGTTCGTCTGCTATGACATCACCGTCAATTCCGACAATAGAGCAAGCCGCAAAGCAGGCAAGAATATTATACACGTTATAAACGCTCTTGAACAGCAGTTTTATCTTATATTTGCCGTTTATCGTAACAATGCCGCTGTCATAATCGACATTCGTTACGGTGTACTGCGTATCGTGTTTTTTGTGTCCGCAGTTGTCGCAGTGATAGCTTCCGATATGTGCATAGTGATAGTAGTCATAGCTCATTCTGTGCTTACATTCGGGGCAGAACGCACCGTCATTATATACGCCTGTAGCGTGGTCTGTGCTGAAATCCTGCTTATCCATACCAAACCATATCACATTATCCCTGTCCCTGCCGTATCTCGAAACAAGCGGATCATCGGCATTGAGAATAAGCTGTGATTCGGGTCTGATGCTCTCCTTTACCGATTCATAGACCCATTCGGGATGACCGTTTCTCGTAAGCTGGTCACGGTAGAGATTTGTAATTATATAGTGCGTAGGCGCAAAGAATTTAAATGAATACTTTGCGTATCTTTCGTCCGACTCAAGTAAAAGCACATCGCCCTTTACCTTTCCTCCGAATGTGCAGTTGGATAATATTATCGCTGTAACACCCGCTATCTGATTTGAGCCTTCTTTATTCCAAATAACCTTTTTACCCGATTTACGCATTACCTGTGCAATCATCTCAACGGTCGAGGTCTTGCCGTTGCTTCCCGTAACCGCAATGACCTGTTCGGGCAGTTTCACCCTTGACAGTACATCGGGGCAGATTTTAAGTGCTATATCGCCCGGCAGACTGCTGCCCCTGCCGATAAGTTTAAGTAAACACTTCGACACTTTACAAGCAAGTATCGCTAAGAACATTCTCATACTTTCAATCTCCTTAAAGAAACCCATTCTAAGATTCATGATTTAAATTATACCACAAAAGTGAACTCTTTTAAAGCGATTTTATAAAATTTTAGTCCGCCTATCAAAAATGTTAATATCGTCATACAATTTCCGAGAATAAAACAAGACAAAAAGATAACAGAGGTGCTAAAATAAAGGCAATGGTGTAAAGCACCGAAAACGTTTTGTATTTTACAGAAAGGAAATATTTTATCATGAGCGAAAACAGACTTATAGGCGATTATCCCGTAATAGGCATACGTCCCACGATTGACGGCAGAAGAGGTGTTCTCAAGGTAAGAGAATCTCTTGAAGAGCAGACTATGAACATGGCAAAATCAGCCGCAAAACTGTTCGAGGAAAATATCAGATATTCAAACGGCGAACCCGTAAAGGTTGTTATTGCCGACACTACTATAGGCAGAGTTGCCGAGGCGGCCGCCTGTGCGGATAAGTTCAAGAAGTGCGGCGTTGACATAACGCTCACAGTTACTCCCTGCTGGTGCTACGGCGCAGAAACAATGGATATGGATCCTATGACGATAAAGGGCGTATGGGGCTTCAACGGCACAGAGCGTCCCGGTGCCGTATACCTTGCATCTGTACTTGCAACACACGCACAGAAAGGTTTACCCGCATTCGGCATCTACGGCCACGATGTATGCGAGGCAGACGATACCTCTATCCCTGAGGACGTAAAGGAAAAGCTCCTGCGTTTCGGCAGAGCGGCTGTTGCCTGCGCTACAATGAGAGGCAAGTCATACTTACAGATAGGCTCTATCACAATGGGTATCGGCGGTTCTATCATCGACCCTGCATTTATAGAAGAATATCTCGGTATGCGTGTTGAGTCTGTCGATGAGGTAGAAATAATCCGCCGAATGACGCAGGGCATTTATGATGAGGCCGAATATCAGAAGGCTCTTAAATGGACCCGTGAAAAGTGCAAGGAAGGCTTTGACAAGAACCCCGAGCAGTTCCGCCGCACAGACGAGCAGAAGGAACAGGACTGGGAATTTGTCGTTAAGATGATGTGCATCATAAAGGATCTGATGAACGGCAACAAAAACCTCCCGGCAGGCTGTGAGGAAGAATCGGTAGGTCATAACGCTATCGCCGCAGGCTTCCAGGGTCAGCGTCAGTGGACAGACTTCTACCCCAACTGCGACTTCCCCGAGGCTATGCTGAACACATCGTTTGACTGGAACGGTGCAAGAGAGCCTTACATTCTCGCTACCGAAAACGATGTTCTCAACGGTCTTGGAATGCTGTTTATGAAGCTGCTTACAAACCGTGCTCAGATATTTGCCGATGTGCGTACATACTGGAGCCCCGAAGCCGTAAAGAAAGCCACAGGCTATGAGCTTGAGGGCGTTGCAAAGCAGAGCGGCGGATTTATCCACCTTATAAACTCAGGTGCTGCCTGCCTTGATGCCTGCGGTAAGGCTTCAGATGAAAACGGCAACGGCGTTATGAAGCCGTGGTATGACGTTACAGACAAGGATATTGACAATATTCTTGATGCTACTACATGGAACTATGCCGATCTCGGCTATTTCAGAGGCGGCGGATATTCATCAAGATTTGTAACAGAAGCTGAAATGCCCTGCACAATGATAAGACTTAACCTCGTAAAAGGTCTTGGTCCCGTATTGCAGATAGCTGAAGGCTGGACGGTTCATCTTCCCGATGAAGTTACAGACAAGCTGTGGAAGCGTACAGACTACACATGGCCTTGCACATGGTTCGCTCCGAGGACAACAGGTGAGGGCGCATTCAAAACAGCCTACGATGTAATGAACAACTGGGGCGCAAACCACGGTGCTATAAGCTACGGTCACATAGGAGCAGACCTTATCACGCTCTGCTCTATGCTGAGAATACCCGTTGCTATGCACAACGTACCCGAAAAGGATATATTCCGTCCTGCCGCCTGGAACGCATTCGGTATGGATAAGGAAGGTCAGGACTTCAGAGCTTGCAACGCTTACGGTCCTATGTACCGCAACATAAGATAAGGCGGCAGTATGAAAAACGTACTTGCCATTGACTTCGGTGCGTCAAGCGGAAGAGCCGTTATCGGCTCTTTTGACGGCACTGTAATAAAACTCACAGAAATCCACCGCTTTTCAAACGATCCTGTGATACTCGGAAAGACAATGTACTGGGATTTTCTCCGCCTGTTCCACGAGATAAAGCAGTCACTTATAAAATCAAAGGAATACGGCGAGATAGACAGCATTGCGATAGATACATGGGGCGTTGACTTCGGCCTGATTGACAAATCGGGAAGACTGCTCGAAAACCCTGTGCATTACCGTGACAGCAGAACAGCAGGCACTTCGGACTACAGCAAGCGTTTTATTGACCATAACAGGCTGTACGAAAAGACAGGCATTCAGATAATGGAAATAAACACGGCGTTCCAGCTTTTAAGCATAATAAGGGATCGCTCCGAACTGCTTGACAGAGCCGACAAGATGCTTATGATGCCCGATTTGTTCGCATATTATCTCGGTGCAAAGCCCGTTGCGGAAATGTCAATAGCGTCAACCACACAGCTTTTTGACGCAAATACGAAAACGTGGTCGGAAGAATGCTGTGAACGTCTTAAAATAAAGCATTCGCTTCTGCCCGAAATAGTAGCCGGCGGAACGGTAGTCGGCACATTGTCCGATGAGATCTGCAAGGAGCTTGATATAAAGCCCGCAAAGATAATCGCCGCCTGCGGTCACGATACGCAAAGTGCGATGGTCGCAGTACCCGCAGGCGAAAAGGACTTCGCTTTCCTGTCGTGCGGAACGTGGTCGCTTCTCGGCACAGAGCTTGACGCTCCCGTAATAAACGAAAAATCCGCAAAACTCAACATTTCAAACGAAACCGGCTACGGTGCAAAGACATCGTTCTTAAAAAACATAATCGGCCTGTGGCTCATTCAGGAGAGCCGCCGTCAGTGGATAAGAGAGGGCAGGCAGTACAGCTTTGCCGAACTTGAAAATATGGCGAGAAAAGCCGAGCCGTTCAGGTGCTTTATAGATGTTGACGCTCCCGAATTTACCCCTGCAGGCAACATTCCCGAAAGAATAAAGGAATATTGCAAAAAAACAGGTCAGTATGTTCCTGAAAATGACGGCGAGGTTATGCGCTGTATCTATGAGAGCCTTGCGATGAAGTACCGCACAGCCGTAAACGAGCTTGAGGACTGCACAAGCAAGAAGTTTTCAAAGCTCTATATGGTCGGCGGCGGAACAAAGGATAAATTCCTGTCGGAGCTTACTGCAGATTCGCTCGGCATAGAGGTTTCAAGCGGACCTGTCGAGGCGACCTCCTACGGCAATATAGCAATTCAGTTTATAGCTGACGGGGAGATAAGGGATATAGAAACGGCAAGAAAAATTATAGCCGCTTCGGAAAAGCTCTGTACATTTGCTCCCGAAAATACAGCCGAATGGAACAAATATTATAAAATCTATCTTGAGAAGGTGAAATAATGCTTAAGAATATTCCTGCGATATTATCGCCCGAACTGCTCAAGACCCTTTGTGAAATGGGTCACAGCGACAGAATAATAATAGCAGACGGCAACTTCCCTGCCGAGAGTATGGGTAAAAACTGCAAGGTTATCCGTGCAGACGGTCACGGCGTACCCGAACTGCTTGATGCTATACTGACGCTGTTCCCTCTTGATACTTACGTTGAAAAGCCTGTAAATCTTATGCAGGTAATGCCGGGCGACACAGCAAAAACTCCTATATGGGACGAATACAAAGCGATAGTCGCAAAGCACGACGAAAGAGGAAACAACGCTATCGGTCAGATAGAACGTTTTGAATTCTATGAACAGGCAAAGACCGCCTATGCAATAATCGCAACAGGCGAAAAAGCCGTATACGCAAACATAATGCTCCAGAAGGGCGTTGTTTAAGCATACAGCAGCAACTTGAAAGGATATAAATATGTACGAAAAAATTAAAGAACAAATGGTAGACATCTGCCACAAGCTCTGGCAGAAGGGCTGGGTTGCCGCAAATGACGGCAATGTAACCGTAAAGGTTGGCGAGGGTAAATATCTTGCTACGCAGACAGGTGTCAGCAAGGCATTCATCACTCCCGAAAAGATAGGTCTTATTGATGATGACTTCAACATACTCGAAGCCGCTGAGGGCTTCCGTCCCTCGTCAGAGGTAAAGATGCACCTGAGATGCTACAAGGAGCGCCCCGACGTAGGCGCAGTAGTTCACGCTCATCCTCCTGTTTCAACAGGCTTTGCGTGCGCTCATCTGCCTATGGATGATTACTGCATGATAGAAACTGTAATCGCAGTAGGCTCAATACCGCTCACTCCCTACGGCACACCCTCGACCTACGAGGTACCCGAAGCAATCGCACCTTACTTAAAGGATCACGATTGTATGCTCCTTGAAAACCACGGTGCTCTGACAGTAGGTGCAGACCTTATCACAGCGTACTACAGAATGGAAACAATGGAGCTTCAGGCTCACATTTCTCTTGTTGCACGTCTGCTTGGCGGTGTAAAGGATATTACTCCCGACAATATCGACAGACTTATCGGTATGAGAGAGCAATACGGCGTTACAGGCAAGCATCCGGGCTACAAGAAATACCTTTAATGTAACTTTTACATATATTTGCCTCTCTAAATGTAAAACTTTTGTGAAAAGTGTTGCATTTTTTGACCAAAGGTAGTATAATGAATACAGCAAACGGAAATATATATTCCGTGATTTAAATTCAAAGAACAGGATGGTAAAAACCAATGGCTAATCGTTTTATACTTAACGAAACTTCATATTTCGGCGCAGGCGCAAGAGAAAACCTCGTTCCCGAGCTTACAGGCAGAGGACTTAAAAAGGTAATGTTCGTTACCGATAAGGTACTGCTTGAATGCGGAGTAGCTACAAAGGTTACGGCAGAGCTTGACAAGGCAGGAATCGCCTATGAAATATACAGTGACGTTAAGGCAAACCCCACAGTTGCAAATGTTCAGACAGGTGTTGCAAAGTTCAAGGAGATGGGCGCTGACTCACTCGTAGCTGTAGGCGGCGGCTCAGTTATGGATACAGCTAAGGCTGTAGGCATCATTATAGCTAACCCCGACTTTGCGGATGTTGTATCGCTTGAGGGCGTTGCAGACACAAAGAACAAGAGCGTTCCGCTTATTGCACTTCCCACAACATCGGGTACAGCGGCAGAGGTTACTATCAACTACGTTATCACAGACGAAGCAAACAAGAAGAAGATGGTTTGCGTAGATCCCAAGGATATTCCCGTAGTAGCTATCGTAGACAGCGATCTTATGATGGGTATGCCTAAGGGTCTGTGTGCATCTACAGGTATGGACGCACTGACACACGCTATCGAAGGATATATCACAAAGGGTGCGTGGGAGCTGTCCGATATGGTTGAGCTTCGTGCTATCGAGCTTATCGCAGGCTCACTGTACGACAGCGTTCAGGGCGACCCCAAGGCAAGAGAAACTATGGCGCTTGCACAGTACATAGCAGGTATGGGCTTCTCGAACGTAGGTCTTGGTATCGTTCACTCAATGGCACATCCTCTCGGTGCATTCTACGATACACCCCACGGTGTTGCAAACGCACTTCTGCTCCCCTACGTTATGGAATATAACGCAGAAAGCCCCGCAAAGCCCAAGTACAAGGCTATAGCAAAGGCTATGGGCGTACAGGGTACAGAGAATATGACAGATGAAGAAGGCGTAAAGGCTGCAGTTGAAGCTGTACGCAAGCTGTCACTGTCGATAAACATTCCTCAGAAGCTCCACGAGATCCATGTCAAGGAAGAAGACCTCAAGGATCTGTCCGTAGCCGCATTCAACGATGTATGCACAGGCGGTAATCCCAGAGAAACCAACTCAGACGAGATACTCGAAATCTACAAGAAGGCATTCTGATAAACGGTTTTTAGAGCAATAGCATCAGACCCCTCCGTGAAAACGGAGGGGTCAAGTTTGTTATAAACGTTTATTATTAAGGCTGTATGTTGCACTTGATTTGATAATCCGACTACTCAAGATTCGAATAAGATGACGATTTTCCCGACACAAAAAGCCCTGAGCGTTTGCTTATGTGTGATAAAGAAGTAGTAGAAGTGTAAAAAATTTTGCCGTTCCTATCCGACACTTGCGCAGGGTGTCGGATAGGTCGGGCTTTATTCTTCGGGCAAGTCAATCTTGCCTACAAAGCTGTAATAAATATCAATGCGCTGGCGGCGTACTTCGTTCTCGTCATACTCACATTCATAGACAACGATTTTCTCCACCATTTCACGCAAGAGGGTGTGTGTCAGTTCCTCGATAGAAAGGTACTTGCGGACAACGTTCATAAACTTTTCAGCGTTTACCGTGGCTTCCTGTGCCTTGTCCAGTTCGCCCTGCAATGCGGCGGCTTTCTCTTTCAGTTCCCGCTGCTCGGCTTCGTAGTCTGCGGACATTTCCATGAAACGCTCATCACTGATTTTCCCGTTTACATTGTCCTCATACAGACGCTTGATGTAGCGGGAAAGTTCTGCAATGCGGCTCTGCACCTGTTCAAGCTGCTTGGCTGCCGCCGCCAGCTTCCGCTTGCCGCCCATTTCATTCTGCTGGATAAGCAGCTTCACGAACCGGGCTTCGTGCTTCTGTGCATAGGCGGTCACTTTCCGCAGATTGTCCAGCACACCCGCCGTCAAAAGGTCGGTGCGGATGAAGTGCGCCGTACAGTCGGCGGTGCGCTTCTTATAGCTGCCGCAGATGTAGCAATCCTGCTTTCTCTTGTCGGTCTGATACCGCTGCTGGTACATCACATGACCGCAGTCGGCGCAGAACAGCAAGCCGGAGAACAAGCCCACATCATCGTAGCGGTTGGGGCGTTTGCGCTGCTTGCGTAACTCCTGCACCCGTTCCCATGTCTGCAAGTCGATGATTGGCTCATGGTGGTTCTCGAAAATCGCCTGTTTCTCAATGGGATTGTCTATGCTGTGCTTCATCTTGTAGGACGGTTTTTCCGTCTTGAAGTTCACAAGACAGCCTGTGTATTCCCGGTTTTCCAACAGATGAACAACGGTATTGGTCGCCCACTTACATTCATAGCCGGGGTGGTAGCGGCGTGTGCTGCCTGTGCGCTGGTATTCCAGCGTCCCCGGCGTGGGGATTTGCTGCTCGGTCAGCATACGGGCTATCTTGGTAGGCCCGTTTCCGGCAAGGCAAAGCTGGTAAATCTGCTTGACTACCGGGGCGGCTTCCTCGTCAATGATGAAATTCTCGTCATCGTCCATGAGGTAGCCGTACACGGGCTTGCTGGTAACAGGCTTTCCGCTTAGACCTTTTGCTTTCTTAACTGCCTTGATTTTTTTGCTCGTATCTCTCACCATCCATTCGTTGAAAAGATTACGCAGCGGGGTAAAATCGTTGTCGCCCATTGCGCTGTCCACTCCGTCATTGATAGCGATAAAGCGGACGCCTTTCTGCGGGAAAAGCATTTCTGTATACATTCCCACTTGAAGATAATTTCGCCCTAAACGGGACATATCCTTGACGATGACTGTGCCGACTTTCCCGGCTTCAATGTCTGCAAGCATGGCTTGAAATCCGGGTCTTTGGAAGTTCGCACCACTATAACCGTCATCTGTGTACCAGCAGAGATTGGTAAAGCCGTTCTGCTTGGCGTAGGTTTCCAAAATGCGCTTTTGGTTGGATATAGAGTTGCTTTCCCCTTGCAGTTCATCTTCATGGGATAATCTCGGATAAAGGGCGGTAATAAGGTTTTGGGTTGTCTGTCTTAACATGGTTTCCTCCGTTTCCGACAGCCAGCCCCACTATTCCGTACTTCGATTGTACCATACAGCGGGGCGGCTTGTATAGCGGCAAAGTGTAAAAGTGCTTCTTTACCGCCCGTCAAAATGACGTTTTTTTGTGTTAGGGTTATCACGCAGATTCAACTTCATAAATATTTTACTTTTATTTGATAGTCCATTTCATTCTGCTGTGTTATAATGGCAAAAATTGAATTAGCGAGGTAAAAGGCTTATGAAAAAATATATTTCTTTGTTTTTATGTCTGACTTGCATTTTAACTTTAGTTGCGTGTGGGAAAAAAGCTGCTCCCATTCAGTTGCCCCAAACAAGCGACATTACATCTGTTGATGTAACTGTTGGGGAAAACACCACAAATCATTCAGACACAGCTTGGATAAGTGAAATAATTTCTGACATTTCCAGTTCTGAACCAACCAGTAAGCAAAGTGTTCAAGATTTTCCGCAGACTGAAAGTTATATCAAGATTGATTTTCAGTTTGAAACAGGAACAAGTACCATTTTTGCCTATGAGGAAAACGGAAAACACTATATCGAACAGCCTTATCAGGGAATTTATAAAATTGACAGTCAGCTGTACGAACGGCTGCAAGAAACAAACTAAAATTTAACTTATCCATTCAGCGGTCATGTTTCCGGGCATGACCGCTTTTCCATGCCCTCATTTTGTAGCAGCTTCCGCTTCCAGCACCTTAGCCATTTTGTCGGCGGCGGTTTCCTTTGCGCCCTGCTTGAAAAAGCCGGACACGACAAGAACAGAGTTCCCTATACGGATTTCCGTCACGCAATCGGCGGGTGCGGTGCTTTTCATGCTGTGTCTGATATGCTCTTTTTTATCGGTCATAGGCGAACTCCTTTCAATCGTTCATCAGTTGCTTTAAGCGGTTCAGCTTGTTTTGTGCGCTCTCCCTGCGGAAGTTCTCGCCGGAGAAGCAGACAGGGGCGCACATTTCAAGCAGTCGGTCATAAATCCGGGCGTGGGGCGTGTCCTGCGGGTTCTGCAACTCGGTAAGCGTGAGGTTGGTCGTGACGATCAGCGGCTTGCCGCTTCGGTATCGGCTGTCAATCACATTGTAGACCTGCTCTAAGCCATACTCTGTGCCACGCTCCATTCCAAAATCATCAAGGATAAGCAGCGGATAGCGGCAGAGGTTGGAAATATATTCGTTCTTGCCCTCAAAAGTGGCTGCAAGGTCATTAAGAATAAGGGCAAAGTTCGTCATGCGGACGGAGATTTCTTTCTCCATGAGGGCGTTTGCGATACATCCGGCAAGGTAGCTTTTGCCTGTGCCGACGCTGCCCCAAAGCAGATAGCCGATGTTCCCGGCTTTCATGTCCTCCCAATGTTCCACATAGAAATGGGCGGTTTTCATCTGCGGGTTTCTGCCGTTGTCATTGGCAAAAGTCCATTCCCGCATAGCCGGGTCGGTAAAGCCCCGGCGTTTCAGTTCTTCCACCTTGTCCCGGTGCTTTCGCTGCTGTTCGGCGGCTTCACGCTCCATGCGCTGCGCCCGCTGGCAGTCACATTCAGCCGGATGTCGGTCACGCCCAAACAGGGTAGCCTTATCAGCCGGGAAATAGGCTTCTTTCGGTGTCCGGCACTTGCCGCAGTAGAGCAGACCGTCCTCACCTGTGTAGTCCTCCGGCTCGGCGGTGGCTGCTGGTATCTGTAAATTCATATCTTCAAAAGCTGGTTTCATAGACTTTCTCCCTCCTTGTAGCTGTAATCGGGTATGCCCCTTTTCGGGGCAGCTTTAGCGGTATCGTCAGCCACCCATCTGCGGATAGTGGCTGCATGGTTCTTGTATTTCCTCCCAGTGGAAGCGATATAGCCGGATAGCCGGTCAATGTAATACTCCCACTTGTCGGGCAGTTCTGCTTGCAGTTCGGAAAGCTCCGTATCTGTCAAAATCACATTTTTGTATCTGCCGTAAGCAGCGGGAGCGGCTCGTCCTGGTTCTGACTCTCTCTCTTTTTCTATCTCTATATCTATCTCTTTCTTTATCTCTATCTCTGG
>OIWQ01002423.1_pt1 | contig 19216 bp, 16 predicted proteins | sample 1587571 | NCBI WGS metagenome assembly OIWQ01 (sample SAMEA3888910, study PRJEB22519) | human gut metagenome | biome: human gut; feature: human-associated habitat; material: faeces | place: Denmark | collected 2010 | reverse complement strand
GTGCATCGGACAGAACCGGCGTGACAATGAAAACGGTTTCGTAATTGTTCATAATCGTTTAATTGGTTAATTAATCCCTTTTCGGGACCGCAAAGATACGTATTAAAATTAAAAATGAAAAATTAAAGATTAAAAATTTCCTTGTTTTTGGAATTTCGGTTCCTTTCCCTATCTTTGTGGAACATACTGACAAACACGGAAAGTGTAAGTTTATTCCCTCAGGATGAACGTAGGAAATTCATTTGAATTGGGAGTGGGCATGCATCTTGCCGCGTCGTATCCGTATTTTGCGGGTATAGGCGTGGGAGTTGATGCTTATTTTGAATTCAATGGTATCCTACGACCTATCCTGATGAAATAAGTTTTTGGCACCACGCTTTCTTTTTTATTTTGCCGCTGGGGTGCGGGCGGCAGAATTGAATTCCGTTTTATGAAGAAATTGATTCTACTGGCATTGGTTTGTGCTATGGCAGGAGCGTGTAGTAAGGATTCGGATTCGGAGGACCGGCTGCGGAAAGCAACGGTCAAAGGGGCTGTAATGGCTTATCAATCAGCCGGTAGGGTGAGGGGTGCCCGCACGGGTAGTGACTTTTCTGGTTTTAATACGGTCGATGCGGCTGGAAATGTAAAGCCGATTCGGTTTATTACGGACCGGGGCGATACGCTCGATATGCAGATCTCTGCTGTTAAAAGTTTGTCGGAGAGATATATGTTGTTAAAAGGTAGTTTTCACAATCCTCAAGATCTACGTTTCTATTATAATACATTGTTAGTTGATGTGAATACTGAGTATATTTACGCTATCGAAGGAGTAAAAAATCTTTACGAAGATTTGCCTGTATTTAGTGATGATTATGGCTGCTGGTATTTTGTTAGTTCTGGGACCGTTGTTAAACTTAATGCAAGTAATCCCGACAATTTAACTGTGGAGTCGTGTCTTGCGGAAGGGCAGTCTGCAAATAGGTATTGGGTGAGTGCGGATGGAGTGATTTATTATGAATATGGGCTAAATTCAAAATTCAAATGCCCCGGAGGCCGAACTTATACTTTCGAGGAGTTGTTGGGTGTTAGTAGCGCAAGCGTATTTTGCGGACATTCCGGTGTTTTTTATGCGGCAGCTGGCGATATCTATAAAATAAGTTTACAAGGACCCAATATATTGCAGGCACAGGTCGTTTGGGAAAGCGATTTGGAAACTTGGAACTCCGTTTATGCACCTTATGATAAGGTTTATTGTCCGAATCCGAAACGGAAGGAGCATATAGCAGTAAATAATAATAGTTTATATGTGTTCAATGAAGAATTGAATGAAATGCGGAAAATCGAACAGAGTGAAAGTATCCCGTTCATTAGGGAATATTGCGGTTGGGAGAGTGCAAGTTGGACAAATGCGTTTGTAACGTCTGAATCACTGTTTATTTTTGATGAAAGTTATAAAAAATTGTATCAGATTTCGTTGGCGGATTACTCTGTGCATATGGTCGATATGGTGCAGGCTGGTTATGAGGTGGGCCAGGGGACCGTTTCATGTAGTCTGGATTCTCCCGGATTGTCTTTTGCCGGACTGCGCTACGCCGACGGAAAAAATGTCGTGGGGATGATCAATGAGGACGGCTCGATTACGGCGAATGAAAAAACAGCGACCGATACGCCTATCGTTTCGCTGGTGCGTCTGAATTAATGCAAAGCGGCAGCCTTTCGGCCGCCGCTTTTTTCGGAATGAACAGGGTGGATATATCGCAAACGACAGTTCGGGGCAAGATGACGGTCGGGCGCATAAAACCCGCTTCTTAAGCGGGGTCGGGGAACCCCTGCGCTTTCAGCTTTATGTCCTGTCCGTCGGGCGTCACGAGGTAACAGCCCGTGGACGCGGGCGTGATGTGGCCGATGACGTCCACCAGCCCCGACTTCATGATCTGCTCCTGCATCGACAGGGGAACCGTGAAGAGCAGTTCGTAGTCCTCGCCGCCGTTCAGCGCCGCCACCACCGGGTCGGCGTGCATCTCCTCGGCGAGGGCCGTGGTCTGACGCGCGATCGGGATGCGTTCGAGGTAGATGCGCGCCCCGCAGGCGGACGATTTGCAAATCTGCATCAGGTCGCTCGCCAATCCGTCCGAAAGGTCGATCATCGCCGTCGGGACGATCTTCTCCGCCGCCAGCGCCTCCACGATGTCGGTGCGGGGGCGCGGTTTGAGGTATTTGCCGAGCAGGTACTCATATCCTTTGAACTGCGGTTCGGGGTTTTCCACGTCGGCAAGCACCCGCTTCTCCCGTTCCAGCAGTTGCAGGCCCATGTAGGCGGCTCCGAGGTTGCCGGTGATGCAGATCAGGTCGTTCTGCCCGGCGCCGGTGCGGTAGACCACTTTGTCCTTTTTGGCATGGCCCAGCGTGGTGACGGTGACGACCAGTCCGGTCATCGAGGCCCGCGTGTCGCCGCCCACGAGATCGACACCCTGTTCGTTGCAGGCGAAAGCGATCCCTTCGTAGAGGTCCTGCAACGCTTCGACGGGCAGTTTCGCCGAGACGCCGAGCGAGACGGTGATCTGCGCCGGGAGGGCGTTCATGGCCAGAATGTCGCTGATGCCGGCTGTCACGACCTTGTAACCCAGGTGTTTGAGCGGGAAGTAGGTGAGGTCGAAATCGACGCCCTCATAGAATGAGTCGGTCGTGCAGAGCACCGCTTCGCCGCGTGCCGGGGCGATCACGGCGGCATCGTCTCCGACCCCTTTCACCGTCGAGGCGTTTTTGGCGGAGAAATCCCTGGTCAGCAGGTCGATGAGGCCGAATTGTCCGAGCGAAGCGATCTCGGTGCGCTTTTTCTGGTCCATAATTACTGAAATTTTTTACAAAATTAGGGAAATCCTGTTATTTCCCCAAAAAATAATGTAATTTTGCCCGGTTCAAACATCACAAAAAGGGTTGGTTATGATAAATATCGTCTTATTCGGCGCTCCGGGATGCGGCAAGGGCACGCAGGCCCAACGCCTGAAAGAGCGCTACGGGATCGATCATGTTTCGACCGGCGAGGTAATCCGCGATGAGATCCGCCGCGGCACGGAGCTCGGCCGCAGCATGGAGGAGTACATCCGCGAAGGTAAACTGGCTCCCGACGAGATCGTCATCGGCATGATCGAGCATTATGTCACCGAGCACATGAACGCCCGCGGGTGTATCTTCGACGGGTTCCCCCGCACGACGGTCCAGGCCGAGGAGTTCGACAAAATCCTGGCCAAACACGGCTTGCAGGTGGACATCATGGTGGACATTCACGTCCCGGAGGAGGAACTGGTGCGCCGCATTCTGCTGCGCGGCAAGGATTCGGGCCGTGCCGACGACACTTCGGAGGAGGTGATTCGCGGTCGGCTGGACGTTTACCGCATGCAGACGGCCGTCGTGGCGGACTACTACGCCGCACAGGGCAAGTATGCTTCGGTGAACGGTACCGGAACGATGGAGGAGGTGTTCGGCCGCATCGCCGACGTGATTGCGGGACTGAAATAACCGGCGCGTCACTCCGGGGAAGACCTTGTTCGGGAACGACCGCGCCGATGCAGTCGTTCCCGAATCGCTTTATATATAGGGTATCGCCGGATTTACGGGCGAAAAGCAGAAATAACGGCGATTTTATTTGGTTTTTCCGGCAAAGTCCCTATATTTGCAGCCAAGGAACAAGATTATGAAAAGTTTTTCGATCAATAACGCATGGTGGTGGCGCTTACAATTTTCCGTTGTGAGTGACTCGCCGTATGCAGTTGTTGAACGATAGATCAACGATAATTCAGAAAAGGGCCTGTTGTACTCACAACAGGCCCTTTTTTCGTGTGCAAAAATCCAAAAACATTGAGAATATGAACTACCAGGTTGATGAGAAAGGTTATTACGGGCGCTTCGGGGGCGCATACATCCCCGAAATCCTGCACAAATGCGTTGAGGATTTGCAGCGCAGCTACCTGCGGGTGCTCGAAAGCGAATCGTTCCGCAAGGAGTACCGCACCCTGCTGCGCGACTATGCGGGCCGGCCTTCGCCGCTCTATTTCGCACGCCGGCTGAGCGAGCGCTACGGCTGCCGCATCTACCTCAAACGCGAGGACCTCAACCACACCGGCGCCCACAAGATCAACAACACCATCGGGCAAATCCTGATCGCCCGGCGGATGGGCAAGACGCGCATCATCGCCGAGACGGGGGCCGGGCAGCATGGTGTGGCCACGGCGACGGTCTGCGCGCTGATGAACATGCCGTGCGTGGTCTACATGGGGCAGACCGATGTCGAGCGCCAGCAGGCCAACGTCCGGAAGATGGAGATGCTGGGCGCGAGGGTCGTACCCGTGACCTCGGGCAACATGACCCTGAAGGACGCCACCAACGAGGCCATCCGCGACTGGTGCTGCCATCCGGCCGACACGTTCTACATCATCGGTTCGACGGTGGGGCCGCACCCTTATCCCGACATGGTGGCGCGCCTGCAGTCGGTCATCAGCGAGGAGATCCGCGTGCAATTGCAGGAAAAGGAGGGCCGCGACTATCCCGACTACCTGATGGCCTGCGTCGGCGGCGGCAGTAACGCTGCGGGAACCGTCTATCACTACCTGGACGACGAGCGCGTGAAGATCGTGCTGGCCGAGGCCGGGGGCGAGGGGCTTCTTTCGGGACGCAGTGCGGCGACGATCCAGTTGGGACGCGAAGGCATCATCCACGGCGCCCGCACGCTGGTCATGCAGACCGAGGACGGACAGATCGAGGAGCCCTATTCGATCTCGGCGGGTCTCGATTACCCCGGCATCGGCCCGCTGCACGCCAATCTCGCGCAGACGGGACGTGCGAAGGTCCTCGCCGTCAACGACGACGAAGCGCTGCGCGGGGCTTTCGAACTCACGCGCCTCGAAGGAATCATCCCCGCTCTCGAAAGCGCCCACGTTCTCGGTGCGCTGCCCCGGATGGAGTTCCGTCCCTCGGACGTGGTGGTGCTGACCGTCTCGGGCCGTGGTGACAAGGACATGGACACCTACCTTGCGTGCATGGATCGTCCGGAAATCGCCGGCAATTTGTAAAATCCGAAAAACAGCCCATATCATGTACCGATTCAGAACGGCAACCAAAAAACTGCTCGGAGACCTCCATACCCCGGTCAGCCTCTACCTCAAACTCCGCGACGTCTATCCGCAGTCGGCGCTGCTCGAAAGCTCCGACTACCACGGCGACGAGAACAGCCTTTCGTTCATCGCTTTCCGTCCCATCGCCCGTATCGGGGTGAACAACGGCGAGGCGCTCCTGGAATACCCCGACGGCCGGAGCTGCGCCAAACGCCTCGGCGAAGCGTACGCCCCGGCGGATGCGCTGAAAGAGTTCCTCGCCGGATTCCGCGTCGACGGCGACGGGAGCGAGCTCTGCGGCGTGTTCGGCTACACGGCTTTCGACGCGGTGCGCTATTTCGAGAACATTCCCGTCAAAGAGTACCACCATCAGGATTCCGACGCCCCCGATATCTGCTACATCCTCTACAAGTTCCTGCTGGTGTTCGACCATTTCAAAAATGAACTTTCGATCGTCGAGTTGTGCGCCGACGGGGAGGAGGACCATCTCCGCGAGGTCGAGACGCTGATCGGGGACCGCAATTTCGCATCGTACAATTTCCGCACGGTTGGCGGGCGCCGTTCGAACCTCACCGACGAGACCTACCGGGAGATGGTCCGCCAGGGCGTGCGGCACTGCCTGCGCGGCGACGTGTTCCAGATCGTATTGAGCCGTCGCTTCGAACAGCCGTTCCAGGGCGACGACTTTAAGGTCTACCGTTCGCTGCGGAGCATCAACCCCTCGCCCTATCTCTTCTATTTCGATTTCGGGGGCTTCCGCATCTTCGGCTCCTCGCCCGAGACGCATTGCAAGGTCGGGAACGGCCGCGCCACGATCGACCCCATTGCGGGTACGGCGTTCCGGTCCGGGAATTCGGCGCTGGACCGCGAGCGGACCGAGCGGCTTCTGGCCGACCCCAAGGAGAACGCCGAGCATGTCATGCTGGTCGATCTGGCGCGCAACGACCTGAGCCGCAACGCCCACGATGTGAAAGTGGACTTTTACCGCGACGTGCAGTATTACAGCCACGTCATCCACCTCGTCTCGCGCGTCAGCGGGGAGATCGACGCCGACAGCGATTCGGTCCGCACCTTCATCGACACCTTCCCGGCCGGAACGCTGAGCGGCGCCCCCAAGGTGCGGGCCATGCAGCTCATTTCGGAGATCGAGCCCGACAACCGCGGCGTCTACGGCGGGTGCATCGGCTTCATCGGGCTTGACGGCGATCTCAACCAGGCCATCGCCATCCGCACGTTCGTCAGCCGCAACAACACCCTTTACTATCAGGCCGGGGCGGGCATCGTCGCGAAGAGCGACCCCGAGCGCGAGTTGCAGGAGGTGTCGAACAAGCTCGGCGCGCTGGACAAGGCCATCCGCGAGGCCGGGAAACTGATTAATTAACCGCAAATGACGAAGCCATGAAATGTCTGCTTTTCGATAATTACGACTCGTTCACCTACAACCTCCGGCACATGCTGCTGGAGCTGGGGCTCGAAGTCGACGTGCGCCGCAACGACCGCATCACGCTGGATGAAGTCGACGCTTACGACCGCATCGTCCTCTCGCCCGGTCCGGGCATCCCCTCCGAGGCGGGGCTGCTGCTGCCGCTGATCCGGCGTTACGCCGCCGCCAAACCCATTCTGGGCATCTGCCTCGGCGAACAGGCCATCGGCGAGGCGTTCGGCGCCAGATTGGAAAATCTCGCCGAAGTCCATCACGGCGTCTGTTCGGACATCCGCGTCGTGGCCGGCGACCCGCTCTTCGACGGACTGGGCACGGGATTCCGCGCCGGGCGCTATCATTCGTGGGTGGTTTCTGCGGAGGGGCTTCCCGATTGTCTGGAGGTCACGGCGACCGATCGCAGCGGCCTCATCATGGGGCTGCGGCACAAGACCTACAACCTGCGGGGCATCCAGTTCCACCCCGAATCGGTCCTTACGCCGCAGGGCAGGACGATTCTCGAAAACTGGATCACGAAATGCAACCGATAAACGCGCACGAATTATGAAAGATTTGCTATACCGCCTTTTCGAACATCAGTACATGGACCGTTCGGAGGCACAAAAGGTCCTGGCGGGCATCGCCGCCGGGAAATACAACTCCGAGCAGGTCTCGGCGTTGATAACCGTCTTCCTCATGCGCAGCATCTCGGTCGAGGAGCTGGCCGGGTTCCGCGACGCGCTGCTCGAGATGCGCCGTCCGGCGGACCTCTCGGCGTATGAGCCCATCGACATCGTCGGCACGGGCGGCGACGGCAAGAACACGTTCAATATCAGCACCGCGGCCTCGTTCGTGGTGGCGGGGGCGGGTTACAACGTCGTCAAACACGGCAATTACGGCGCCACTTCGGTCAGCGGCGCGAGCAACGTCATCGAGCGTCACGGCGTGCGGTTCACCGACGATCCCGACCGCCTGCGGGCCTCGCTCGACGCCTGCCGCATCGCCTACCTGCACGCCCCGCTGTTCAATCCCGCGATGAAAGCCGTGGCCCCGATTCGCCGGAACCTCGCCGTGCGCACGTTCTTCAACCTGCTGGGGCCGCTGGTCAACCCCGCGCTGCCGAAATACCAGTTGCTCGGAGTTTACAACCTCTCGCTTTTCCGCCTCTACAACTACGCCTATCAGTCGGGCGGCACGCGCTTCGGCGTGGTTTACAGCATGGACGGCTACGACGAGATATCGCTCACCGCGGAATTCAAGGTCGCCACGCCCGAGAAGGAGCAGGTCTTCACCCCCGAGCAGATCGGGCTCGGCCGCTGCCGCCCCGAGGAGCTTTCGGGAGGCGACACCCCCGAGGAGGCCGCGCGCATCTTCGACTCCGTGCTGAACAACACCGCGACGGCCGCCCGGCGCGACTGCGTCGTGGCCAACGCCGCCTTCGCCATCCGGGTGATCTGTCCCGAAAAGGAGGTTGCGGAGTGTCTCGCCGAAGCGCGCGAATCGCTTCTCGGCGGAAAAGCCGCGGCGGCGTTCCGGATATTCGTGGAGATAAACAGCTGAGCGATATGGACATTCTGGAAACCATCACAGCCAATACGCGCCGCGAGGTCGCCTGGCAGAAACAGGTGCTTCCCGTCGATGCGCTGCTCCGGCTCGGTTCGCCGTGGCTCGCCGAGGCGCCGTGCTCCATGCGCCGCGCGCTGGCGGAGTCGGAACCGGGCGTCATCGCCGAGTTCAAACGCCGCTCCCCGTCGAAAGGGTGGCTGTGCCGCGATGCGGCGATCGGCGCGGTCGTTCCCGCCTATGAAGCCGGGGGAGCTTCGGCCTGCTCGGTGCTGACCGACGGCGGGTTCTTCGGCGGGTCGCTGGAGGATTTGAAGCAGGCCCGGCGGCTGGTCCGCCTGCCCCTGCTGCGCAAGGATTTCATCGTCGACGAGTATCAGCTCTATCAGGCCCGCACGGCGGGGGCTGCGGCCGTGCTGCTGATCGCCGCGGTGCTGTCGCCCGGCGAGTGCCGCCGCCTTGCCCGCACGGCCCGTGAACTGGAACTCGAGGTGCTGCTCGAAGTGCATACGCCCGCAGAGCTTTCCCATCTGAACGGATATGTCGACATGCTCGGGGTCAACAACCGCGATCTCGGGACGTTCCGTACCGACGTCGAAAATTCGTTCCGGATGGCCGATCGGTTCCGGCGTGAGGTCGGCGGCGGGGAGGGTCCGCTGCTGGTCTCCGAAAGCGGCATCTCCGATCCGGAGACCGTCGTGCGCCTGCGCGATGCGGGTTTCCGGGGATTCCTGATGGGCGAAGCCTTTATGAAGACCGGTGATCCGGGGCGTGCGCTGGCGGAGTTCATCGTCCGGCTTAAAGAGGTGCGGCCATGATCGTCAAGGTATGCGGGCTGCGCGATCCCGAAAACATCCGCGCCGTCGACCGGCTGGCGGTGGACCTCTGCGGCTTCATCTTCTATCCCCGTTCCCCGCGCTGTGTGCCCGATGACGAGCTTCATGCCGAGGCTGTACGCAGCTGTCGCAAACCCGCGGCAGGGGTCTTTGTGGACGCCTCGCCCGCCGAGATGCTCCGCACGGCCGGACGCTTCGGCCTCGGGTGGCTCCAGCTCCACGGCGACGAGTCGCCCGAAGCGTGTGGGGAGCTTCGGCAGCGCGGCTTCCGGATCATCAAAGCGATCCGCGTCGCGGCGGCAGCCGACCTCGCAGCAGCCCGGGCTTACGAAGACTGCGCCGACTACCTGCTGTTCGACACCCGCTGCGACGGTTACGGCGGTTCGGGGCGGCGGTTCGACTGGCGGGTGCTCGACGCCTATACGGGCCGCGTTCCGTTCCTGCTGAGCGGCGGGATCGACGCCGGATGTGCCGATGCGGTCCGGGGATTCGCCCATCCCCGTTTCGCGGGCGTGGACCTCAACAGCGGGTTCGAAACGGCCCCGGCGGTGAAAGACGCCGGAAAACTCGAAGAATTTATCGCAAAAATCCAGTAACCATGAACAGAATCAACCAGTTATTCGCCTCCGGAAAGCGCGACCTGCTTTCCATCTACTTCTGTGCCGGGTATCCCGGTCCGGACAACACGGCCGAGGTGATCCGCGCGCTCGAGAACAATGGCGTGCAGATGATCGAGATCGGCATCCCGTTCAGCGACCCGATGGCCGACGGTCCGGTCATTCAAAATGCGGCTCAGCAAGCCCTGCGGGGCGGGATGTCGCTCCGGAAACTCTTCGCCCAGCTGGACGGCATTCGTCCCGGCGTGCAGATTCCGCTGTTGCTGATGGGGTATCTCAATCCGATCATGCAGTACGGGTTCGAGAATTTCTGCCGCTCCTGCCGTGACTGCGGCATCGACGGATGCGTCATCCCCGACCTGCCGTTCGACGACTACCTCGCCGACTTCAAACCCGTCGCCGACCGTTACGGCGTGAAAGTCGTCATGCTCATCACGCCCGAAACCTCCGAGGAGCGCATCCGCCAGATCGACGCCCACACCGACGGATTCATCTACATGGTTTCGTCGGCTTCGACGACCGGGGCGCAGAGCGCCTTCGACGAGCGGAAGCAGGCCTATTTCCGCCGCATAGACGCTCTCGGACTGCGCAATCCGCGCATGGTGGGATTCGGGATCAGCAACCGGGCGACTTTCCGCGCCGCAGCGGATAATGCCTCGGGCGCGATCATCGGCAGCCGGTTCGTCACCTTGCAGGGTGAGACCCCGACCCCGGAGGCTGCCATCAAACAATTGTTGGAGGAGCTGGAACGATAGCCCTCCCCCTCCTCTCTCCGTAACAAAACGAGGCCGGACTCTCAGAGTCCGGCCTCGTTTATTTGTGCGGCGGCTAATTAAAGCGCGTTCACGTGCAGCTGCATGGCGCTTTTCAGGTTTCCGGCCTTGTTCTTGTGCACGATGTTGTGCTTGGCCAGCTTGTCCAGCATGGCGGTTACCTTCGGAAGCAGGGCCTCGGCGGCGCTCTTCTCGGTGGTTGCGCGCAGAGCCTTCACAGCGTTGCGGGCCGTCTTGTGGAACAGCCGGTTGTGGGCACGCTTCGTGGCGGTCTGGCGAATACGCTTTTTCGATGACTTATGGTTTGCCATAATCCGTTAGTTTTTATTTTTTACTTTTTTAAGTTCTGCTTGTCCGCGAGCCGTGGCCGCGTTCGGATAGGCCCGAAGCCCGCTCCTGAAAAGTAATTTACCGTCCGTCATCCCGGTTTTTACACCCCGAATGCCGTTTTTTCGTAGCCCATAGGAGAGTCGAACTCCTCTTTCAAGAATGAAAATCTTGCGTCCTAACCGATAGACGAATGGGCCTTACCGCTATCGCACCGCCCTTTATGGGGTTACTTTAGCGGTGCAAAGGTAAGCAAAAAAGTGATTTGAACAAAAAATATGCTGAAAAATTGCGGATTTTTTACCCCGGAGCCCGCAGATGCCCTGCCGGATGGCTTTGCACCGGGGGTCAGCGCAGGCGAATCGTCCGCGTTTCGGGGTCGAAACAGGCGTTCTCGCCCGAAAAAAGCCGCTCGATCAGGCCGCTGCGGGCCATCGCGTCGGCCGGGAGGTGGTGGAGCGACGGCGTGTCGATCAGCGCCACCGAGTCGCAGAGCGAAAGGGCGATGTCGAGGTCGTGGGTCGAGAAGAGGATGCACTTCCGCTCCTCGCGGGCCAGCCGCCGGAGCAGCGTCGCCAGCGTGTAGCGGTTCGGCAGGTCGAGGAAGGCGGTCGGTTCGTCCAGCAGGATGACGGGGGTGTCCTGCGCCAGCACGCGGGCGATCATCACCCGCTGGCATTCGCCGTCGGACATGCGGTCCATCGTCTTGCGGGCGAAACCCGACATGCCCACCAGCTTCAGCGAGCGTTCGACGACGGCGCGGTCGGCCTCCTGCATGCGTCCGATCCAGTTGGTGTAAGGAGCGCGGCCCAGCGCCACGACATCCTCGCAGGCAAGGTTGGCGATGCGGACCCGGTCGGTGGTGACGAACCCGACGGTGGTGGCCCGCTCGTGGGGCGTGAGTGCTGCCAGCGGACGGCCGCAAAGCTCGATATTCCCGGCGGAGGCGGCGCCCAGTCCGGCCATGGCCCGCAGCAGGGTGCTCTTGCCCGTGCCGTTGCGGCCGATCAGGGCGGTCAGTTGTCCCTGTTCGAACGTGGCCGAGACGTTGTCCAGCAGCGTACGGCTGCCGTAGGAAAGGGCGATATGGTCGAGGCGGATGCTCATGTCAGAAGATGTTGCGGTTACGGACGACGACGTAGATGACGACCGGAATGCCCATCAGGGCCGTGATGGTGTTGATGGGCAGGGCCAGGAGCTTGGCGATGAGGTCGCAGACGAGCAACAGCGCAGCGCCGGCGAGCATCGAGGCAGGCATGAGGACCCGGTGGTCGGCCGAGGCGAAGAGCATGCGGGCCAGGTGCGGCACGGCCAGTCCGATGAATCCCACGGGGCCGCAGAAGGCGGTGACGGTGCCGGCGAGCAAGACCGTGGAGAGGAAGATCAGCGTGCGTGTGCGCTGGACGTTGAGTCCCATCGTGCGGGCGTAGTTCTCGCCCAGCAGGAGCAGGTTGAGCGGTTTGATGACGGCCACGGCCAGGACGAGTCCCGCCGTGACGACGGGGAGCAGCAGCGCCAGTTGGCTGCCCGTGACGTCGCCGAGCGATCCCATGGTCCAGATAACGAACGATTTGAGGGCCGCTTCGCTCGACAGGTATTGCAGGATTTCGACCACCGAGCCGATGCCCGAACCGAGCATCATGCCGAGGATCAGGATGACCATGATGTCTTTGATACGGCGGCTGACGGCCATGACGATGCCCAGCACGGCGGCCGCGCCCAGCCACGCCGCACCGGCGATGCCGAGCGACTGGACGAACGAGTGTCCCGCGACGCCCAGCAGGGGGGCGCCCAGCAGGAACAGCGCCACGCCGAGGCCTGCGCCCGAACTGACGCCCAGCACATAGGGACCTGCCAGCGGATTGCGGAAAAGGGTCTGCATCTGGAGTCCGCTGGCGGCGAGCGCCGCGCCGGCGAAGAGTGCCGTGACGGCTTTCAGCAGGCGGATTTTGAGGATGATATCGCTCACCGCAGGGTCGCACGCGCCTCCCGTGAGGGCTGCCCAGACGTCGCCCAAAGGCACCGCAACCGAACCGACGGTGAGGTCGGCGATGAAGAGTGCGGCGGTGAGCAGCGTGAGTAGCGTGAAAAGGAGGGCGGTGCGTTTCATCGGTTATCCTATATATAATAAGTCGATGGCCGAAGCATGGGCCGGAGTATGAATTTCGTCCCTAAAGTCGCTCAGGGAGTGCCTTGCAGGGCCTTTGCATCCGGCCGTGAAGGCCGTGGCGAGGGGTTGTATGAGACGCAGGAATGGTTTCATTTCCGCAAAAGTAGAAAAAAATCTTGCAGAAATATGGTTGTTTTTGAAAAAAAGACTATATTTGCAGTCCCAAAGCGAAGGGTTTTGGCCTTTTGCAGACGGAATCGGGGCGTAGCTCAGTCCGGTTAGAGTACACGTCTGGGGGGCGTGTGGTCGCTGGTTCGAATCCAGTCACCCCGACTGATGAAAAATCCTTGATATTCAATTGAATATCAAGGATTTTTCTTTTGTGGGATATAGTCCGAAAAGCGGCGGTGGTACACAAGTGGTACATAAATGGTCGCCATCCAATAGATTTAGTCTCAAAGTTTTATTGCCGAATTATATCTTTCTAAAATTTATCACCTATATTTGTAAATATAATCGGCAATAATTTCCCGCCTCATTCTAAGTCGTTTACGGGAGCGCAAAAGTTACGAGGGTTAAAATTAGGGTTAAAACACGATCATTTTCAACAATTCAAACTCTCTAACAATCATCTCAATACACGAATAGTTAATAATAAATCACACTTTCAATAGTGCACCATTACACCCTCTATTCGTCCGGATCGCTGGGTAGGCTTCAATAGTACACCGTCGTAACAAACGCTCCAACGCAGAACTCGCTATTACAGCCGTCGATTCCAATAGAGCAACACTCCTTTTAGCACACGCCAATCCTTCACGTCAGCAACAGCCCGTCCATACAACGACAAGAGGGACGATCTCCAAGCGTTTCCATAGCCTACCGGGCAGTAGTTCGCCGGAGGCTTCAACGATCTAAAATCGGGTTCTCCAAGAGTTTCCCGTTTTCACGCCACGACATCGCGCCAAACGTAGGTATAGGCAGGCTGGCAGATAGCGGTCGATCTCCAACAACACCCCGCGCCGCGGCCCGAAATAATATCCTTTCGTATTTAGGTATTTCGCCAATACAAAGACCGCATAGACTCGTTCACGTATTCTCCAACAATACTCCCCAAACGTCAATAATAGGAGCTTCGCCTACAAGGCCGAAAACAGCGATTTTCAAGAGGCGTTTATTTCGGGCGGGTAAATACTCCTTCGAAGCGGCAGGCACGTAGAAATCGGCATTTACAACAGCATGGCGGAGAACACCGCGAGAGCTGGCCGAGGGCGCGTATTATAGAATGTCGAGGAGCCTGACGGGACGCGGCTCGAAATAATATACACCGTTCCTTCTATTAGGCAAGGACGAGATCATCAAGGAGCTCTTATTACAACATACGGCGTTTCTATATACAACGATTTCATTACGCAGTCTCTATATTTACATTACAACGTTTACAGCATTTACAGCGAGAGGCATTACCCAGCTTTATTCAGCAGGTAATTTCCCCTCGTTTTTTATCTTATATCATAAGTCAATATTATCACGCCTCTGGCGGTTATTCAACCTAATCAAATCTATCAAGTGCCACTTTATCGCCTCGGTAAATTCAATACGGTAATCCGGGTATAAGTAATCCTTTTCCCGCTCGTGATGCCTTCGCAGCCATTTTCTAAAGTCGCGCTGAGCCCCTTTCGACAACAGTCCGGCATAGCCGTCCAATTCAGCATGAGATAGGCTCGCCAATCCCAGAATCACGAAATAATCGGTCAGTTCCTTCAAGCTCCCCCGTTTAGGTCGGAACGACGGCCGACGGCCTATATTATCAAAGGCAAAAGCCTGACAATTCCGCCAAAAGAAATTCACAATCCGGGTATATTCTTCAAGCAGTCCGCCGAGCGTTCCTACCTTCAACCGGGAGAGTACCTTCCGTCGCCCGCCTTTCAACGTAAATTCAACCCGAAGGGCGTTTTTCTCCGGGTAGAGGTCCGGATTCCGTATTAGCACGTTCCGATTATCTTTATTTATTTCAGCGATTTTATCATAAATTTTAGCAGTGAAAAATCCCGAAACAAACTTTCGGCATGTAGGACGCGAATCGTTCAACTCGTAGCATTTCGACTTAAATGCACGGATTCGGTGTATCATTTCGACACATTCCATATCAAATGGGACATTCAGCCCTATTTCGATCACGGAAATTTCAAAGGTTCTCAACGTATCGAACGAGATGCCAAGTCGTTTGGCCACTTTCCGCCAAGCCTTCTCCAAATCCGTTTTAGTCAGATCATCCAACGAAGTCGCGCCGTAGTACCACTTTCGGATACTACCGTAAATTTTCATAAAGTCTTCGTAAAATTCGATTATCAGATCATGCGCATCATCCCCGTATTTCCCATTATTTAACACCAACTTATCATACCATCTCCCATTTATCCAATTCGATTTTTCAACGAAAGTCCCATAACGCAGGTGATGATAGACTTCCTTATCGTAACATTTCAAAGTAATATTATCGACCATATTTTTTCAATTTCAAAAGTTCGTCTTTACAATACCTCTTAGAACGTCCGTAGCGCATAGGCGTAATCAAACCTTTTTTCTCCCAACGATAGAGCGTCGAACGGCTGACTTTCATCGAGTCTTCGACCTCTTTCGCAGTCAGCAACTCCGCTCCGAGGAGAGCCTTCGTAAGATAATTAATAATCCAATCCCGATTCTGGGCTATCCCCACTTTAATCAGCGTTTGGAGCATCTCCGGAGATACGATAATCTCGCACTCCGTTTTAATTCTTAAATTATTCATAGCTTTATATTAGAATTAGCGGGCGATTTCTCGCCCTTTATTTCCTAATATATAATGGTGGATAATACGAAGGTCCTTTTTTAGATAATTATTTATATATCAATTAATTAACATTAAAACAGCTCCAAAACAACCCCAAAAGAGGGTCAAAAGATCATTTTTGCCGACTTACAGAACACAAAAAACCGCCCCGGTCAGGGGCGGTCTACATAACCTACACAAACAAATTCTATTCAGCTAACGCGGCTTTAATTATTTCGAATCCGCCGTCTTTACAATTCTTTTCTGACAGACACGCATTTCGGCTACTCAGTTCAACGCAGGTGGCATTCTCCAATTCCGGGACAAGATCAAACCACCGGGCCTTATTCTTACTTCCTCGGTATACAAATACAACATCTTTCGCAATCAGATATTTTACCAGTCGTTTCGTATATTCCTGAGAAGGAAGCAAACCCATTTTCTCCGGGAACGGCTTATATTTTCTCGAATGATAAGCCATTAGCTGAACCGCCGCTATCTTCGTTTCAGCTCCGGGAACAGCTTCCCGGATTATCCGTGTTTTCTTCGCCCAATACCAGTCCTGTTCGTCATTAAACGGCTTATATTCCGGACCGGAATAAAAAATCGCACGATCTTCGAGTAGCATCGCTTGGGTCTGCGCCCGAATAACGAAGCGTTTTTCTTCATCGCTCATCTTTTCATGGGCTTCGATATTCGACGACACCTTATATCCCGGATTCGACATTAGCAGTACGACCCGCGCACCAAGAACATCGCCGATAAACGGATAAGGCAATATTTCGGTATGCAGCTGATGATCGGGGTTTTTCGTTCGCTTATTAAATTCTTCGATAAACGGGATGTCATCGGCATACGCATTCAACTTTTCCAATCGCATATAGCCGTTCTTCTCGATTTTTTCGGCCACTTCCCGCCACGGGTTTTCTTTCAACAAGGTTTCTTTCGTTTCCATAATAAAAGGTTTAATAGTTAGGTTCCCAAAGATAAGATATTCTCGCCCTTTTTCAATATCGAGGGCGGTGACGATTTCATCCATTTTTTCTTCGCCCCGGTAGTCGATCCCGACCGTCCACGCGCTATTCGTCCCGCCGTCCCAACGAAACACCTCTTCCAGCCGCTCGCGGAGTTCGGCAGTAAGCAGGGCCGTCAGTCGGCTTTCGGAGAGGCAGACCCTTTCCAATAGAAAATTATTCAACACGGAGGTCGCCTCACCCGTCCGCAGGTAGCTGATATAGTACGCCAACGAGTGGGGAATCCGGTCGGCATAGTCGGGGTGGTTCTCTTTATAGCGGGCCAACACGACCTCCAAATCCCCGCCGTAATGGATATACAAGGCGAGGTTCAGCAACTTTTTCTCCCAGCTAACCCGCCCGAACTCGAAACACAGATCGTCCCAATAAGCCCGCCGGGCGACAAGATCGTCATAGATTTCCCGCTTTTCAGCAACCGGCATCGCCGGGTCGCCGAGGGATTTCGAGACCGGGGTGGCTTCATCCCGGTATTTTTTAACGACAAGATCGTCGGCGCTGACAGAGCCGTCCTCCATCCACCACCGCAACCATTCCGATTTTTCGGCGTCCTCCAACTTTTCAAAATCGTCGCTCTTTAATCCGTTCCTCGACAGATAGTGTAGAAATTCCCGCTCCAATCTCGCCATCCGGCTTCCTTCGGCGGCGGCATACAGGAATTTCGGGGGCAGGTCCTCAATCCACATCGTCGAGCAGATCGCATCCCGAAACCGTATCGCCTCGATCATATCCAGCAGGGGAAATTCCCCGCGGAAGGGAATCAGCCGCGACGGAATTTCCCGGCCCACAAGCGGGCTGGCCATACCACCCGCTACGGAGCACATCCGGTCCCTCGTCGAAAGTTCACTCTTTTCCATATCCCGTTATTTCGGTTAAAAACTCTTTACGGCAAAATTATCAGTCGCTTCCGCCAACCCCCGGCGCAAGGGCGGATTATTTTCGCACAATCGTCTACGTTCCCGCCATTCAACAACAAAAGGCGTAGAGCCGCAAACTTATTATATTCGGAAAGGCTCTGGTAAACCCGCGTACTATAATAAGCAACAGCCCTACGCCCCAAGGGACGTAGGAATACCGCGCCTCTTCCGTACAAAATTTACCAGATTTTATCCGAAGAAAAAGGCGTTCGTCCTATATCGTCAACAAAAATAACAATCGGCCTCGGAAAAAACAAACAAAAAAGGCTTCGAACAAATCGAAGCCCAACATAATCATTCAGAACCTTACCTGTAATAGCAGATATAAGGCAACAGAAACACTCCGTCTTCATTCGTTGGATCATCCAAACGCATTTTATTATCACCAAAATAAAGACTTACATTCCTGTCGCAGCATAAAAGTTTTAACTTTTTATTACAGCTGACATCTATATTTTCCAAACAATTAGCCGCACAAACTATTTTTATAAGTTCTGTATTAGTGGAAATATCAAGTTTTTCCAAATAATTACCGTTGCATTCTACAATTCTAATTTTCAGATTTTTAGCAAATTCAAGTTGTCTTAATTTATTAAAGCGACAATCGAGAGTTTTTAGTTCTAAATTATTGGATAAATCAAGAGAAGACAGAGTATTGCAACCACAAAATAGTTTCGCCAATTTACGATTATTCATTAAATTTAGACTTGACAACTTATTACTCTCACAAAATAGCCACCATAGTTTAAGATTCTGGGTTATATTTAAGGTCTCGATATTATTTCGAGTTATATCCAATCGCGTCAAATTTTTACAACCTCTTACATCAATATCCGAGAGTTTATTATCAGCTATATTTAATATAAGTAATTTCTTATTATTCGTTACATTTAGTGAAGTCAAGTTATTATCATGGCAACTAAGATAACGTAATTTCCGATTCTTTGAGGTGTCAATAGAATTTAGGGTATTCATAGCACAAAAAAGACTTATTAAATCGGGATTTAGAGACGTGTCAAGTGAAACCAAGTTATTTCCGTCGGCAATTAAATACTGGAGTAGGGGATTTTTACTTACATCGAGTTTCCACAGTCGATTCCGAAAGCAACGGAGTTGCTCCAGTTCGGGATTCTTCGTCAGATTTAACGAGGTCAATTTATTATCGGCACAATCCAATCGGAATAGTTTTTTATTTCGACGGACATTCAATGTTTTTAATACGTTATTCTGACAGTTAAGTTTATAGAGTTCAATATTTTTCGATACATCCAATCTCTCAATCACATTATGATCGCACCAACATATTCTCAACAATTTATTTCCCGATAAATCTAAATAAATTAGCCGATTATGCTGGCAGTCTAAATAAGTTAATTTTTTCAACTGGCTAATATCCAAATCGCAAAGGTCATTAAAAGAACAAGTCAGTTTTACAAGGTTTTCAAACGCTTCGATTCCCTTTAAGGATTTAATTCCCTGCTTTTTACAGTGAATTTCTTTTATTCCCAATGCTTCGGCAATAGAAATTTCGCCATCACCGTCCGTATCAAAATAATTGATTAAATACCGCTTAAAATTGGGGTCAGGAATTTTGATTATCTCATCTTTACTTCGTTTAGGGGCGATGTCATAATTTTTATTAAACGACAAAGAAATAAGATTATTCGCTACATTAAGCGCCGTTTTTTTAGAACAATCGGAAAGGCAGATGAAAAAT
>OIWQ01002417.1_pt1 | contig 19243 bp, 19 predicted proteins | sample 1587571 | NCBI WGS metagenome assembly OIWQ01 (sample SAMEA3888910, study PRJEB22519) | human gut metagenome | biome: human gut; feature: human-associated habitat; material: faeces | place: Denmark | collected 2010 | reverse complement strand
ATATCGTAGATATTGGTCCCGGTGCCGGTTGCCACGGTGGCGAGGTTATCGCCTGTGGTACTGCAGAAGAGATCATGCAGATCCCGGAGTCCATTACGGGACAATATCTCAGCGGTAAAAAAAGAATTCCTGTGCCGGAGACCAGGAGAACTCCTGCCGGCTGGATCAAAGTATTGGGAGCACAGGAAAATAACCTGAAAAATATAGATGTGGAGATCCCATTGGGCGTCATGACATGCGTTACCGGTGTGTCTGGCTCCGGAAAAAGCTCACTGGTGAATGAGATTCTCTACAAACATCTGGCGAGAGAGCTGAACCGTGCACGTTGTATTCCCGGTAAACATAAGGGAATCGAAGGCGTGGAGCAGCTGGATAAAGTCATCAACATCGACCAGTCCCCCATCGGACGTACCCCCAGATCCAATCCGGCTACCTATACCGGAGTGTTTGACCTGATCCGCGATCTGTTCGCCTCTACGGCGGATGCCAAGGCGAAGGGCTACAGCAAGGGCCGCTTCAGCTTCAATGTCAAGGGCGGACGTTGCGAAGCCTGCGGCGGTGATGGCATTATCAAGATCGAGATGCATTTTCTGCCGGACGTCTATGTGCCCTGTGAGGTCTGCGGTGGCAAACGTTACAATCGTGAGACACTGGATGTGAAATACAAGGGCAAGAGCATTTTCGACGTACTGGACATGACCGTAGAGGAAGCATTGCCTTTCTTTGAGAATGTGCCCTATATCCGCAGAAAGATCGAGACCTTATATGATGTGGGACTTTCTTATGTGAAGCTGGGACAGCCCTCTACCACGTTATCCGGCGGTGAGGCACAGCGTATCAAACTGGCAACCGAACTCTCCAGGAGAAGTACCGGGAAGACGATCTATATTCTCGATGAGCCTACGACAGGATTACATTTTGAAGATGTGCATAAGCTGGTGGAAATCCTCCACAGACTGGCAGACGGCGGCAATACGGTAGTTGTCATCGAGCATAATCTGGATGTGATCAAGACCGCAGACTATATCATTGATATGGGACCGGAAGGCGGCGACCGCGGCGGCACCGTGATCGCACAGGGAACGCCGGAGGAGATCGTAAAGGTGAAAAAATCCTATACCGGCTACTATGTGAAAAAGATGCTGGAGAAGGAGTTACGATAACTATTCAGCCCCCATTCGCAAAAATTCGACAAATAGTCGATGATATTTGCATGGTTCTGAATAGTTATAAAAATTAATAATTACCCTCTATGAAAATGGGAAAAATTCAGTTATAATATGATGTATATGACTAAAATAGCGTGTAGAGTCTAAACTTATATATAGATTGATACCATCGGAAAGGGGTAGAATAGAAAATGCAGTGCACAGACATCGGAATTGATTTAGGTACCGCCAGCATTCTGGTATACATCAGAGGAAAGGGAGTCGTATTAAAGGAACCCTCTGTTGTAGCTTTTGATAGAGACACGAACAAGATTAAAGCCATCGGAGAGGATGCACGTCTGATGCTGGGAAGAACTCCGGGCAATATCGTAGCGGTAAGACCCTTACGTCAGGGTGTTATCTCCGACTATACCGTAACTGAGAAAATGATGAAGTATTTTATCCAGAAGGCTCTGGGTAAGAGAACCTTCCGTAAGCCCCGTATCGCGGTCTGCGTACCCAGCGGCGTTACGGAAGTAGAGAAGAAAGCCGTAGAAGATGCTACCTATCAGGCAGGTGCCAGAGAGGTATCCATCATTGAAGAGCCCATTGCAGCAGCAATCGGTGCCGGAATTGATATCTCCAAGCCCTGCGGTAACATGATCGTGGATATCGGCGGTGGTACTTCCGATATCGCCGTGATCTCTCTGGGAGGTACGGTAGTCAGCGCTTCCATCAAGATCGCCGGAGATGATTTCGACGAAGCCATTGTTCGTTATATGCGTAAGAAACACAATCTGCTCATCGGTGAGAGAACCGCAGAAGATCTGAAGATCAAGATCGGTTCCTGCTATAAGAGAGCGGAAGTGGATTATATGGATGTCAGAGGACGTAACCTGGTAACCGGTCTGCCGAAGACCGTCAAGGTATCTTCCGAGGAGACAGAGGAAGCTCTGCGCGAGACCACAGCACAGATTGTGGAGACCATTCACAGTGTTCTGGAGAAGACTCCCCCTGAGCTGGCAGCGGATATTGCCGACAGAGGGATCGTGTTGACCGGAGGCGGAAGCTTACTGCGCGGTCTGGAGGATCTGATCTCTGCCAAGACAGGTATCAACACCATGACAGCAGAGGATCCCATGACAGCAGTAGCCATCGGAACCGGTAAATACGTAGAGTTCCTTGCAGGATACAGAGATAATTAATGAAGCAAATGGCAGGATGCCGGACATTTGTCGAAGGATCGATATCGCAAATGGAGGATACAAATGGTTAAAGGATTATACACCGCATACACGGGTATGATAAACGAGCAGAACCGAATGGATATTATGACCAACAATCTGGCCAATGCATCTACCGTCGGCTATAAAAAGGAAGGCTCCACCAGCCAGTCCTTTGATGATGTGCTGACAGTTAAGATCAAGGACCAGTCCGTAGGCATGCGAAATGTGCAGAGACTGGGAGTGAAGAATCCGGGTGTTAAGATCGGAGAGAATTATACCGATTATTCCCAGGGATCTTTCCGCATCACGGGCAATACCTATGATCTGGCGCTGTCCGGAGAGGGCTTTTTTGCCATTGAATTTACGAACAAGGCCGGAGAGACAGATACCAAATATACCCGCGCCGGTCAATTCACACTGAACAAGGACGGCTATCTGGTGACAGAAGAGGGTGACTATGTCCTGGATACCCAGAACAGACGGATCCGGCTGAATACTCTGATCGATTCTTCCATCACAGATGACGGCACGATCTACCAGAATGGTCAGGCAGTGGCTAAGATTCAGGTGACAGATTTCGAAGATTATGATTATCTGGAAAAATACGGCGAGACCTACTATCAGCCGATCCAGGGAGCCAAAACGATTGCGGCAAAAGCACAGGTGAAATCTGGTTATCTGGAAATGGCAAATGTGCAGATCGTATCGGAAATGGTGAATCTGATCTCCATTACCCGGGCATATGAGTCAAATCAGAAGGTAGTGCAGACGATCGACGATACACTGGACGTAGCAGTGAACCAGATTGGCAGAGTACAGTAATCTAAAATAAAAAAGAGCCGATATATATAATGATGCCAGGGTCAAAAGGTCTAAGCCCACATGAGCTTGCTCATAGGTGGGTGAAAGACCTTAGGACCCGCCCCGATATGAGCATAAAAGTGGGATGATAATCCCACGATATGCGAATAGAGGGTAGGATTGTGGGAGTGCGTAGCACGGAGCAATCCGTAGGCATCAATGTCGGGGGGCAAAAGCACCCGACCTTGATACACAACTTTCAGGATGGAAAACCGGATCATGGATGATATTAGGGACAGCGTGAGAGGAGACTACATATGGTCAGAAGCTTATGGACAGCAGCGACCGGCATGATCGCACAACAGACAAACGTGGATACCATTGCCAATAACCTGGCAAATGTCAACACCACAGGCTATAAGACACAGGTGAATGAATTTAAGAGCCTGTTATATCAAAACATCCAGACGAAAACAACCTCCGCTAATGGAGATGCGAAACCGAGCAGTGCACAGGTGGGACTGGGCGTACGGAATGCTTCCATCAGTTCCGTGTTTAAGGAAGGAAGCCTGACGGCATCCGACAGCGACACCGCATTTGCAATTGACGGTAAGGGATTTTTCGCAGTTCGCGGTGCGGACGGCAATACCTATTATACGAGAAATGGTAATCTGAAGTTTACCCTGGCTTCGAACGGTGGCAATATGCTGGCAACCTCAGAGGGACTTCCGGTACTGGATACGCAGGGACGTCCTATTGTCCTTAGTAATAACTATGTAATGAGCAAGGTTACTGTCAGCAAGGACGGCAGCCTCTGCTATCCGGATGCACAGAACAATCCGCAGCCCATCGGTATTACGATCGGCGTATTCCAGTTCAACAATCCGAACGGCCTGGAGAGACTGGCAGACAGCTTGTATCAGCAGACAGCAGCCAGTGGACAGGCGATCAACGAAGCTACCAATAATAATGTGGAACGAAGCAGTATCATCCAGGGATATCTGGAAAGCTCCAACGTACAGGTAGTGGATGAGATGGTCAATATGATCGTGGCACAGAGAGCTTATGAACTGAACTCCAAAGCCATTACGGCATCCGATGAAATGTTGCAACAGGCTAACAACCTGCGTAGGTAATGAGAAATGTCAAAGCGAAAGATGACAATTTGCCTGCTGGCAGGCAAAATTGTCAGATTGCGGTTTGATAGGGCGAATGCCCGACATCGAAGGAAACGCGAAGCGTTTTCGAGATGCATTGCTCATTACCGTGGAATAATCCAGAAAGGCTAAATTATGGATATTAGCAGTTTGTACGGAAGCTCTGCGCTGGACAGCAACGCTTACACCAATGCAGCGAACCAGACGGCTTCCAAATTACAGGATAAATTAAACAGCTCCGATTATTCGAAGGCAACAGATGATGAACTCATGGATGCCTGCAAACAGTTTGAATCCTATTTTCTGGAGCAGATGTTCAAAGAAATGATGAAGACCATTCCGGAGAGCGAGGATACTTCTTCCTCCAATTCCCAGCTGATGGACTATTATAAGGATGAAATGGTACAGCAGATCGCATCGGATTCTACAGAGCAGAACAGTCTGGGACTGGCACAGATGCTTTATGAGCAAATGAAGCGCAATTATAATCTTGAGTAAGTATTTCGGGCTGCCGTTCCCGGCGGCCCTTTTCTTTATCTTTTACCGCAACCGCGGCATTTTCCGGGCATTTCGCAGAGAACAGCCACAAATACACAGCAGAATGAGGAATAAAAATGGAAAGCATTACAGGATATGTAGAGCATATTGTCTTTCAGAACAGTGAAAATGGATATACCGTCATGATATTGATGACGGAGGGGGAAGAAGTGACCTGCGTCGGCATGTGCAAGGGCCTGGGACAGGGAGAAAATATTACTGCCGAAGGGGAGTATATAGAGCATCCGGTGTATGGACGTCAGTTTAAAATACAGACCTACGAGACGGTGACACCCACGGATCGTGTAGGAATGGAAAGATATCTGGGATCCGGTGCAATCCGCGGAGTGGGAGAGGCACTGGCGGCCCGTATTGTGAAAAAATTCGGCGATGACACGTTCCGGATCATAGAAGAAGAGCCGGAGCGCCTGGCGGAAGTGAAGGGCATCAGCGAACGAAAAGCACAGGAGATCGCTATCCAGATGGAAGAAAAAAAGGATCTTCGGGAAGCTCTGGTATATTTGCAGCAATACGGCATCAGTAATACACTGGCGGTAAAAATATATAATACTTATGGCACGGAGATGTATAGCGTCATGCGGGAAAATCCGTATCGTCTGGCGGAGGATGTGAGTGGCGTCGGATTCCGGATCGCGGATGAGATCGCGGGAAGGATCGGAATTCACACGGACTCGGATTATCGTATCCGCAGTGGAATCTTGTATACGCTGTTACAGGCGGTAGGAGAAGGGCACTGTTATCTGCCATTGGAGCAATTGCTCTGCCGTGGAGCGGAACTATTGGGAGTGACAGAGGATAACATACGTCCGCAGGTGGATAATCTGATCGTGGACCGGAAGCTGGTGGCGAAAGGAGAAGCGGTGTTTGCGGCACCTTATTATTATGCGGAACTGAATTGTGCCAATATGCTGCGGAATCTGAATATTCCCATGGCAGAATCCGAGAATCTGCCGTCACAGGACATGGCAATCCGCAAGAGACTGGAGCGGATGGCGGAAAATCTGTCCATGGAACTGGATGAACTGCAGTTGAAAGCAGTGGAAGAAAGTATCAAAAACGGTCTTTTTATTTTATCCGGCGGTCCGGGAACCGGCAAGACAACTACCATCAATATGATCATCCGTTATTTCGAATCGGAGGGAATGGATATTTTTCTGGCAGCACCCACAGGCCGTGCGGCGAAGAGGATGACGGAAGCAACCGGATTCGAGGCTAAGACGATACACCGGCTGCTGGAACTGAACAGCGCATTATCCGGAGATGACAGCAGAAAGGCAAATTTCGAAAGAAACCAGGAGAATCCGTTGGAAGCTGATGTCGTGATCATTGATGAGATGTCCATGGTAGATATCCAGCTGTTTCAGGCGCTGTTGAAAGCAATCCTTCCTGGGACGAGACTCATCCTTGTGGGAGACGTGGATCAGCTGCCCAGCGTAGGCCCGGGACAGGTATTAAGAGACCTCATGAACAGCAAGGCGTTCCCCATGGTGACACTGGAGAAAATCTTCCGGCAGGCCGGACAAAGTGACATTGTTGTCAATGCACACCGCATCAATAAAGGAGAACAGATCGCGTTAGACAATAAATCAAAGGATTTCTTCCTGCTGGAGAGAAGTGACGTAAATGTCATATATAAACATATGATTCAGCTGATCCAGGATAAGCTGCCCCGATATGTCAATGCAACGCCGTTTGACATTCAGGTATTGACGCCCATGAGAAAGGGGAGTCTGGGATGTGAAACCTTAAACGGAATTCTGCAGCGGTATCTGAATCCGGCCGATCCCTGTAAAAAGGAGCATGCGTGCGGAAATGCAGTGTTCCGTGAGGGCGACAAGGTCATGCAGATCAAAAATAACTATCAGCTGGAATGGGAGATCGTCGGCAGATATAATATTCCCATAGATAAAGGTCTGGGTGTATTCAATGGAGATATGGGAAGAATACGGGAGATCAATGATACCTCTGCGACACTGACGGTAGAGTTTGATGATGGCAGACGTGTAAATTACCCATTCTCCGGACTGGAAGAACTGGAATTGTCGTATGCGATCACCATACATAAGTCCCAGGGAAGTGAATACCCGGCGGTTATTCTGCCGCTTCTCGGAGGACCGAGAATGCTGTTTAACCGCAATCTTCTGTATACGGGGATCACCAGAGCCAGAAACTGTGTCACGATTCTGGGAAGCAGTGAAACAGTCCGGAATATGATCGACAATGTCAGTGAGAATCGCAGATACACTGCACTGGAGCAGAGAATCCGGGAGGTTTGTGATCTCCCCGAGATATGCTGCTTGCGGGAGGAAACATGAAGATATTATGGCAGCTGCTGTTCCCTACGAGATGTCCGGTGTGTGACAGTATCGTAAAACCTTTCGGAGAGAAGATCTGCCTGGAATGTCTTCCGAAGCTTCGCGTGGTAACTCCACCCTGGTGTATGAAATGTGGCAAAAAGATACGGGACGACGGAGAATTCTGCAGCGACTGCCGCCAGAAACAGCATATGTTTGATCGCTCCAGAACACTGTATGAATATGCGGCGGCTGCACCTTCCATATACCGTTTTAAATACAAGGGAAGACAGGAATACGCGGAATTCTTCGGAGAAGAAATGGGAAAATATCTGGGAGATTTTATCCGCAGCGTATCGCCGGACGTACTGGTACCGGTACCTCTGCATAAAAAGAAGCTTTCGAAGCGGGGATACAATCAGGCAGCCTGCCTGGCACGGGCCCTGGGGAAAAACATGCAGCTGCCGGTAGATGAAAAGCTGGTGAAAAGAGTGCGGAATACGGCGCCTATGAAGCGGTTAAATCCCGCGGAAAGGCAAAATAATTTGAAAAAGGCTTTTAATATAGGCAGAAATGATGTAAAATTATATGACCGGATTATTCTGGTGGATGATATTTATACGACAGGTACCACGCTGGATGAGATCGCAGCTTTGCTGAAATCCCATGGCGTATCCGAAGTGTATTGCGTTACGCTGGCCTGTGGGGCCGGATTATGATGAGGAAGGTGTGAAGTATAATGAATATAAGAAATTGCAGAATGTGCGGACATATATTTAATTATGTAGCAGGTCCGATCCTGTGTCCTCATTGCAGAGAAAAAATGGAAGCAAAGTTCCAGGAAGTAAAAGAATATATCCGCGCGAATCCCGGAGTGGGAATACAGGATGTGGCAGAGAACTGCGATGTGGAACCCTCACAGATCCAACAGTGGCTCAGAGAAGAGAGACTGGAGCTGACAGAAGGATCCGCAATCTATCTGCAGTGTGAAAAGTGCGGCGCACCGATCCGCAGCGGAAGATTTTGCGAAAAATGTAAGTATGAGATGTCCATGGATCTCCAGAGTGTGCTGCCCAAAAAGCCTGTAGGAACGCAGACCACCAGAATCTCCAGGGACGGAGAACGGATGCGTTATCTGTAGGCATCCGCAGACGGAGGAGTTATGCTGAACGAAGAAAAGATCATATTGATGACCCAGATGGCATCTTATGAAGAAAACGAAGGCAAAAAGAACATGGCGATCGGCCGGTATTTTCGCAGTGACTACATTGCGATACAGGTATTGAAATCCGTATTGTGTGCCACGATCGCCTATGCGGTCTGTTTTGCTCTGTTTATTTTTTACGATTTTGAGACCTTTATGCAGGACATTTATAAAATGGATCTGGTCAGTTTTGCCAAAAATGTTCTGATGTATTATGGAATCACGGTAGTGGTATACGGAATTGCCTCCTACCTGATCTGCTCTTTGCGTTATGCCAGGGCGAAAAAAAGCCTGAAATGCTATTATAATAATCTGAAAAAGCTGAATTCTATATATAATGAGTAGGCAGCAGATTAATTTGGAGGAAATATGACTGCGTTACTGGAATTAAGAGAAAATCTGAAAAAGATATACAGCCGGAATGAAGCGTTTATTACACCGGTGATCAAGTTCCTGCTCAGCTTCATCGTGCTGAGTATCATAAACGGTAAAATGGGTTATATGACAAAACTGGACAATATGGCGATCGTACTGATCGTTTCTCTGCTATGTTCCTTTTTGCCTACCGGATTTATTGTACTATTTGCCATGATGTTCTCTCTGCTGCATATGTATGCGTTGTCTCTGGAGACAGCTGCAGTGGGACTGGTAGTATTCTTACTGCTGTATCTGCTGTTCCTGCGTTTCACGGCGAAGGAAGCAATGGTAGTGGTGCTGACACCGGTGCTGTGTATGCTGAAGCTTCCCTATGTGATGCCGGTGGCTATGGGGCTGATCGGCACTCCCGCTTCCTGCGTATCGGTAAGCTGCGGCGTTGTGGTATATTATCTGCTTCAGACAGTGATCACCAATGCACCTACGATCAAGTCCATGGGTGCGGAAGAGGCTACGGCGAAGCTGCGTCTGCTGATCGACGGCATTTTGGGAAGCAAGGCTATGCTGGTAACCATCGTGGCATTTACCATTACGGTGGTCGTAGTATATCTCATTCGCAGAATGAGTGTGGATCATTCCTGGACCATCGCAATGATCGCCGGAGTCATGATAGAAGTACTGATCCTGCTGGTGGGGGATCTTATGTATGATACCAATCTTTCTATCTTCAGTGCGCTGCTGGGAGCGGTTGTTACTGTGCTGGTATGTAAGGCGATAGAATTTTTCCGGTTCTGCCTGGATTACAGCAGGACGGAAAAGGTGCAGTTTGAAGATGATGAGTATTATTATTATGTAAAAGCGGTACCGAAGATGACCGTTGCGGCACCAACCAATACTGTGAAAAAGATCAACACCCAGCGCCGGCCGGCAAACCAGACGGCCCATCCTGCTGGGCAGGGCAGACCTTCCGGCCAGAGCCGGAGTGGCGGACAGAATGTCAGAAGTGCGGAAGGATCCGCAAGAAGTGTAGTAACAGAGCGTACAGCGCCTGCCAGAAGCAGCGCTCCTTATGGACAGCAAAATCCTTACCGCGGACGTGAAATGACCGGCGGCAGAAGCGTTACCATAAGCAGTGACCATATGGCGCAGGACGACTCGGACGATTACGAAGAATTGTTCTGAAGGGATTAATGAAAAATGCAGTTGTGGGATAAGCTGGCAGAATATGCGAAAAACTTCAGCAGTTATCGTACGACCATGGATTTCGGCGATGTGGCGGAAATCCTGATCATTGCGGTATTACTGTATTATACATTGGTATGGATGAAGACGACCCGGGCATGGATATTGCTTAAGGGTCTGATTGTCATCCTTGCTTTTTTGCTGCTGGCTTATTTTTTCCGGATGACAACGATACTGTGGATGGCGCAGAATGTGCTGGGGTTTGCGGTGACGGCATTGATCGTGGTGCTGCAGCCTGAGCTAAGGAAGGCATTGGAAGAGCTGGGCAAGAAAAACATTATCAGCTCTGTGCTGCCGTTTGACAACAGCCACCGCGTGAATGAAGAATTCTCGGAGAAGACGATCAACGAGATCACCAAAGCCTGTGTGGAGATGGGCAAGGTAAGGACGGGAGCCCTGATCGTGATCGAACAGAAGGTATCTCTGCGTGATTACGAGAGAACCGGTATCGATGTGGACGGTATTGTTACCAGCCAGCTGCTGATCAATATATTTGAACATAATACACCGCTGCATGACGGAGCGGTGATCATACAGGGGAACAGAGTGGTATCCGCCACCTGCTATCTGCCGTTGTCTGACAATCTGGGACTGAGCAAGGAGCTGGGAACCAGACACCGGGCCGGTGTGGGTATCTCAGAGATCACGGATTCCCTGACGATCATTGTGTCCGAGGAGACCGGCAAGATCAGTGTGGCTTATGAAGGTGAGTTGGAACGTAATCTCGATGCGGATTCCCTGCGTGACAGAATGCATAAGATCCTGAACAACCCCGTAGAGGAACACAAGAATCTGCGAATCTGGAAGGGAAGGAGCCGAGACAAAAAATGAAAAAATTATTGACACGTAATCTGGGACTGAAGCTTGCTTCTCTGTTACTTGCTTTTGTACTGTGGTTCCTGGTGGCGCAGATTTACGACCCTAAGGATACAGTCACCTTCAACAATATCCAGGTCCGTCTGATCAATACAGAACTCCTGGATGAAGAAGGAAAAGTATACGAGGTCCTGGACAACAGCAATCTGGTCCGTGTGACGGTTACCGGACCGCAGAGCATCGTGAAATCCGAGCTGCGCAGAAGTGATATCGTAGCGGAAGCGGATATGAGCAAGCTGACAGATATCAATACGATCGCGATCACCTATTATTGTGAGAATATCAGTAATGATTCTGTGGAGATCAAAGGGAATCACGATTCCGTGCGGCTGAACGTGGAAGATAAGACCAGCAAATGGATCAAGCTGGAGAGCAATACCATCGGCGATGTGGCTTCCGGTTACATGATCGGGAATGTGACACTGGATCAGACAAATATCGAAGTGACTGGACCGAAATCCGCTATTTCGCAAGTGGATCATGCCGGGGTGGATATCAATGTGACGGATTCCACCACCAGCCTGTCGGCAAATGTGGACATCAAGCTGTATGATGCGGACGATAACGAACTGGTGCTGGAAAGCGTTAAGAAGAATGTCGATTCCGCATATATGACGGTAGAAGTACTGGCAACGAAGGAAGTTCCAGTAGAAATAGAATACATGGGTGTACCCGAGGATGGCTATATGGCTACCGGAGAGGTGGAGAGCAGCGTACCCACAGTCAGGATCGCGGGAACCGTATCCACACTGGTGGGAATTTCAGCGATTACCGTGCCGGAGGACCGTATGAATATTACGGGACAGTCTGATAATCTGGTGGACATCATCAACCTGAAGGAATACCTGCCGGCGAATGTCAGACTGGCGGATAAGAGCTTTGATGGCAAGATCACGGCTACAGTCTACATTGAACCGATCGTCAGCAAGGATCTCACGGTAGCAGCAGAAAATATTTCTGTCACAGGAGTACCGGACGGCATGGAAGCAGAGATCACTTCCACGGCAGAGGAATACAATATTACAGTATCCGGATTGTCCAGGGATGTCAGCATACTGCACGACAGCAGCGTGACGGGCATTTTGAACCTGACGCAATGGATGGAGGATAACGGTGTGGAAGAACTGACACCGGGTACCTATACCATACCGGTAACCTTTAATCTGGCAGAGGATATTACGGTGGTCCCGGATATCAATATCCATATCCGCCTGAAAAATGCAGATACTGATAATCAATAAATAAAAAAGCAATATGTCGTGAAGAGCGACGGAATGAGAGGACTTTTACAATGGCTAGAATGTTTGGAACAGACGGTGTACGTGGTATTGCCAATGAGGAACTGACTCCCCTGCTAGCGATGCAGTTAGGTCAGGCCGGAGCTTATGTGCTCACTAAGGAAAATGAGCATAAACCCACCATCATGGTAGGCTGCGATACTAGAATTTCCGGAGATATGCTGGCAAATGCCCTGATGGCAGGAGCCTGTTCGGTAGGTGCCAACTGCATCTATGTAGGAGTGATCCCGACCCCGGCAGTGGCTTATCTGACGAAAAAATACAAAGTAGATGCGGGAGTTGTGATCTCCGCCTCTCACAATCCGGTGGAATTTAACGGAATCAAGTTCTTCGACGGCAACGGTTATAAGCTTCCGGATGCTATGGAGGATGAGATCGAGGCTCTGATCCGGAACAATATGCCCGGTATTAAGTTCCCGATCGGACCCGGCGTCGGCAAGATCAAATACCGCACGGATGCCAGAGAAGAATACATTAACCATGCGATGAGAGCGGTAAATGTGGATCTGACCGGACTGAAGATCGTAGTGGACTGTGCGGAAGGCGCATCTTTCTACACTTCCGTGGAATGTCTGAAGGAACTGGGCGGCAGCGTGGTAGCCATTCATAACAACCCGGACGGTACCAATATCAATGCCAACTGCGGATCTACCCATATGGAAGAGTTGCAGGCGAGAGTAGTCTATGAGAAGGCAAATGTCGGTCTGGCATTTGACGGTGACGCAGACAGACTGTTAGCTGTAGATGAAAATGGTAAGATCGTAGACGGTGACCAGATCATGGCAATCGTCGGCAATTTTATGAAGAGCAAGGGAACCCTGAAAAAGGACACCATCGTAGCAACCGTAATGAGTAATCTGGGATTCTTCCTGATGGCTGAGAAGAACGGCATCACCATGGAGAAGACCAAGGTAGGCGACCGTTATGTATTGGAACGCATGAAGGAAATTGGTGCAAGTCTCGGCGGAGAACAGTCCGGACACATCATTTTCCTGGATGAGAATACCACCGGTGACGGACTGCTCAGCGCACTGCATCTGTTACAGGTAATGGTGGAGACCGGAAAACCGCTGTCCGAGCTGGCACAGATCATGGAAGTACTGCCCCAGGCACTGGTAAATGCCAAGGTAGCCAACCATAAAAAAGAAAAGTACATGGAATATCCCGAGATTGCAGATGCCATTCAGAAATTGGAGGAGAAGTTCGCCGGAGAAGGCCGTGTCCTGATCCGTCCTTCCGGAACAGAGCCTCTGGTAAGAGTTATGATCGAAGGAAAAGATCAGCAGGTGATCCAGGAGGAAGCACAGAGACTTGCCAGCCTGATCCAGGATATCATGTTCTAAACAGACAGAATACGAAAGATGTCTTGGAAAAGTTCTTGTGAATGCATTACATTCATGCTATGATAAGAATGTAATTCGTATGTAATGGGTATGTAAATTCATAAGAATGTTAGAAGAAATAATGCATATTAATATAGATATTGGAGGGTTTATGATATGGTAAGTCAGAAAGTTGTAATCAAGAATCCTACGGGCCTGCACTTGCGTCCCGCTGGAATTCTGTGCAAGGAGGCAATGCAGTTCAAGTCTCTGATCACTTTCAAATTCCGTGAGAACACAGCCAACGCCAAGAGTGTACTGAGCGTATTGGGAGCGTGTGTTAAGTGCGGAGATGAGATTGAATTCGTATGCGAAGGCGAGGATGAGGCAGAAGCGCTGAAGACTTTGGTAGAAGCTGTAGAGAGTGGTCTTGGGGAATAGACCGCAGCAGAAAAATAAGGGGCTGTGTATCCTTGCGGTGCACAGCTTTTTCTATGACATGAGGGAGAGAAAAGAAAATGGACGAAAAAAGTATGAAGAAGAGTTTTTCCGGTCTGGGCTTAAGGTTCCTGATCGGAACATTGATCATCTATGCGGTACAGATAGCAGTCGTGGGTGTTGTGGGAATGGTAAAACCGGAGTGGCTGGAGAATACGACCATCAACCTGATCCTTGCTGTCCTACCGTTGTATCTGATCGGCATGCCGGTATTGATCGCGCTGGTAAAACAGATGCCGGGGGAAGCACCTGTGAAGAAAAGCATAACCCCCGGGCAGTTCGTTGTGGCGTTGATCATGTGCTATGCATTGATGTATTGCGGCAACCTGGTGGGAACGCTGATCACTACGGTAGTCGGCGCACTGAAGGGCTCGGAAGTAGATAATGCCCTTATGGCCTACGCCACAGAGTCCAACATGATCGTTACCTTTCTCTATATGGTGATCTGCGCACCGATCCTGGAAGAATATATTTTCCGTAAGCTGATCGTGGATCGCACCCTAAAATACGGTCAGGGAGTGGCGATTATCCTGTCCGGTCTGATGTTCGGACTGTTCCATGGCAACCTGAACCAGTTCGCGTATGCAATGCTGCTGGGAATGTTCCTGGCATTTCTGTATGTGAAGACCGGTAACCTGAAGATCACCATCGGCTTACACATGTGCATTAATTTTATGGGGGCGGTAGTCAGTGTACTGTTATTGAAGGCAATTCATTTGGACGAATACCAGGAGATCGTTATGAACGGTGGGGATGCGCAGGCGGTCATGGATTTCATGATGGCGTATCTGCCGGGATGGATCGGCTATATGGTCTATGTATTGTTTATTCTGGCAGTTGTGATCACCGGAATTGTATTGTTTATTGTCTTCCGTAAAAGATTTGCATTGGATCCGGGACAGATCCCCAAGGGACAGAGATTTAAAACAGTCATCTGCAATCCCGGAATGCTCTGCTATTGCATTTTCTGGATCGTGATGATCCTTCTGCAGATGTTCCCGGAGATCGTGCAGATGCTGTTGGGAATTTCTCCTCTGTCCCTGTAAAAACATTCCGCAGGGGCTGACAGTGGGGAGCAGACAAAGGAGATAAGATACATGTACGCATTTGACAGCAGAATACGTTACAGTGAGACAGACAGCGAAGGGAGACTGACGCTGAATGCCCTGCTGAACTATTTTCAGGATTGTTCCACCTTCCATTCGGAAGATGTGGGGCTTGGAATCGGCTATATGAAGGAGATCGGTCAGGTCTGGGTGCTTTCTGCCTGGCAGATCGTTGTGAACCGTTATCCGCAATTAGGGGAAAAAGTCAGGATCGTGACCCTGCCCTATGAACTAAAAGCATTTCTGGGATACCGTAATTTTGCCATGCTGGATGAAAAGGGTGAATATATCGCGAAGGCTAACTCCCTATGGAGCCTTCTGGACGTCGCCACGGGCAAGCCGGTGATGGTAAATGAAGATATGCGCAGAGGCTATGGGATCGACGAAAAGCTGGACATGGACTATGCCCCCCGTAAGATCACCGTACCGGAGGGTGGACAGCTGCTGGAACCTATCGTGGTGAAAAAACATCATCTCGATACCAACCATCACGTGAATAACGGGCAATATGTGAATATTGCCATGGAATATCTGCCGGATGATTTTGTGATCCGTCAGATGCGTGCGGAATATAAAAAACAGGCATTTCTGGATGATGTGCTGCATCCTTATGTAGTGCAGACAGAGACCGGATATATCATCTGCCTGCAGGATGAGGAAGGCAGACTCTATGTATCTGTAGAATTTCTACGATAGTAGTGATAATAGCAGAAGGAAAAGAAACCGATAACTGAGCAAAAGCTGTGAAACAGACAGAACAGGAGAAACCGTGGAACTGAAATTAGGCGAAAAACAGACGCTGGTAATTGTGAAAAAAGTAGAATTCGGAGTCTATCTGGCAACGAAGGAAGCACCGGAAGACAAAGTGCTCCTGCCGGCCAAACAGGTCCCTGCCGGAGCAAACGTGGGAGATGAGGTGGAGGTATTCCTGTATCGGGATTCCAGCGACCGCCTGATCGCCACGACCAGAACTCCCAAATTAATCATGGGACAGGTGGCACTGCTGACGGTAGTGCAGATCGGCAAAGTCGGAGCTTTCCTGGACTGGGGGCTGGAGAAGGATCTGTTCCTGCCCTTCAAACAGCAGACGCGAAAAGTAAAAGCCGGAGATCAGGTGCTGGCTTCCCTTTATATCGACAAAAGCGGCAGACTCTGCGCGACCATGAATGTCTACGAACAGCTGCGCACAGACAGCCCTTATAAAAAAGATGACATGGTGACAGGAAGAATCTATGAGATCAGCAAAAATTTCGGTGCATTCGTAGCGGTGGATGACTGCTTCTCCGCACTCATCCCGAAAAAAGAACTCTTTGGTGCCACAGAGCCGCCGAAGATCGGAGAACAGGTGACCGCCCGCGTTGTAAAGGTATTGGAAGACGGTAAACTCACACTGAGCATCCGGGAAAAGGCATATCTGCAGATCCAGAAGGATGCGGAGAAGATCGAAAAATTGCTGGACAGCTATGAAGGCTCCCTACCTTTTAACGATAAGGCAGCACCGGAGGTCATTACCCATGAGACCGGCATGAGCAAGAACGAGTTCAAACGTGCCGTGGGACACCTGCTGAAGGAAGGCAAAATTCAGATCACGGAGAAAAATATCCGCAGAATCTGACGTTGTAATCGTTGACGGAAAGTGATACAATAACATTACCCGAAGGGTGCAGACAAGGAGGTGGTCCAATGGATATCGCAGGATTATCAATGGCAATGGCATCTACCAACTTACAGAATAAAGTGGGAACAGCAATGCTGGGCAAGGCAATGGATACGAACGAAGCTCTGGGCCAGGGACTGGTACAGATGATCGATTCCGCAGCCATGGAGCGCAGCGTGACACCGGAGCTGGGTGCCAATATAGACTTACGACTGTAATATAATAAACGTCAAGACGAAAAGGGTTCGGAATATTAGTTTTCCGAACTCTTTTTTTACGCTCATTTAAAAATAAAATAGCATTTTTACTAAAAAGTGCATAAAAAACTATTGCTTTTTTACTGAAATTTTTGTACATTTGTAATGTATGGGGTACTACGTCAAGAAGAATTTTTGTATGGGGACTGAAGGAGCAGAAGATGATATCAAATCAGATTTTACAGAACACCATTGAAGGACTGAAAGGAATCGCCAGAGTCGAACTGTGCGTCATGGATGTGGATGGCAAGGAAGTAGCAGCCACCATGGATATGGGCAACTGTTCCAAGCCCGCGGTGGAATTCGCGGCATCACCGGCGGACTCCCAGGAGATCCAGGGATATCAGTATTTCAAGATCTATGATGAGCAGCAGCTGGAGTATATTCTCGTAGCCGGCGGTACCGGTGAAGATGTCTATATGATCGGCAAAATGGTTGCTTTCCAGATCCAGAATCTGCTGGTAGCTTATAAAGAAAGATTTGATAAGGATAACTTCATTAAGAACCTGCTGTTGGACAATCTGCTGCTGGTGGATATTTACAGTCGTTCCAAGAAGCTTCATATCCAGACAGATGTTCCCAGGGTGGTTATGATCGTGGAATCCGCAGGCGGCAAGGATAATAACGTCCTGGAGATCGCCAGAACCCATTTCGGTTCCAACAGCAAGGATTTCATCACGGCAGTGGACGAGAGCAACGTGATCGTGGTGAAGGAGTTCTCAGAGACCGATACCGGAAAAGAGATCGAGAAGGCAGCCAGAGCGCTGGAGACCACTCTTCTGAAGGAGGGCATTCGGGAGGTCCGTATCGCATACGGAACTATCGTGCATGAGATCAAGGAAGTCAGCCGTTCCTACAAGGAAGCCAAGATGGCGCTGGATGTAGGCAAGATCTTCTTCGATGAGAGAGATATTATCGCGTACAGTGAGCTGGGAATCGGCCGCCTGATCTATCAGCTGCCCATTCCGCTGTGCAAGATGTTCATTCGTGAGATCTTCGGCGGCAAAAGCCCAGATGATTTCGATGAAGAGACACTGACCACGATCTATAAATTTTTCGAGAACAGCCTGAATGTGTCCGAGACCTCCAGACAGCTCTATATTCATCGTAATACCTTAGTTTACCGGTTGGATAAATTACAAAAGAGTACCAGATTGGACTTGCGCGTCTTTGAAGATGCGATCACATTTAAGATTGCCCTGATGGTAGTAAAATATATGAAGTATATGGAGTCTTTAGATTACTAGAAGTTTAGGAGGCACACATGATTAAGCTCGAACATGTCAGTAAGGCATATTCTGCAGGAATACCGGCATTGAATGATGTCAGTCTGCATATAAAAGAGGGCGAGTTTGTGTTCGTAGTCGGAGAGAGTGGTTCCGGTAAATCCACCTTTATCCGTCTGCTGTTAAAAGAACTTGAGCCGACCTCGGGAAAAATTTTCATTAATGGTCAGGAAATTAACCGGTTAAAGAGAAAACAGATTCCGAAACTCCGCCGGAACATCGGTGTTGTATTTCAGGATTTCCGTTTGCTGAGAGACCGGAACGTATATGAAAATGTTGCTTTTGCACAGCGTGTCATTGGCACAAGTACCAAAACGATCCGCAGCAGAGTACCTCAGATGCTTTCCATGGTGGGACTTGCAGCAAAATATAAATCCTTGCCAAGGCAGCTTTCCGGTGGAGAGCAGCAGCGTGTTGTCGATGATGCCGCGAAGCGCGGCGGAGCCGCAGTGCCGGCAGATGGCCCGGTGAAAGGCGAAGTCGCCGGCTTCGAGCTCCCCGTTGACGCTGCTGTTTCGCCGGAGTTCGCAGGCCTGCCGGAGTTCCTTCAGCAGTTCGGGCGGGACTCCGGTCCGGATGGTTCGTTCGATGGCGAGTCCCTCGAGCGCTTCCCGCAATTCATAAATTTCGCAGAGTTCCGCGATGGTGGGCTGGCGCAGTTCGTAACCCGCATTCGGGGTGCCGCAGACCAGCCCGTCCTCCTCCAGCCGGATCAACGCCTCGCGCACGGGTGTGCGGGAGACCCGGTAGCGCTCCGCCAGCATTTCGCTGGTCAGCCGGCTTCCGGCCGGAAACACTCCGGTCTGGATGTCCGCCCGGATCGCCTTGCGCACCTGTCCGGCCGTACTGCCGTGCCTGCTTCTTTCCATCGGAGCCTCCTGTTTCGCATGTTTCGGTTACAGTATATCATCTTTTTATCCAATTTTCAATTAAAAAAT
>OIWQ01002407.1_pt1 | contig 19283 bp, 15 predicted proteins | sample 1587571 | NCBI WGS metagenome assembly OIWQ01 (sample SAMEA3888910, study PRJEB22519) | human gut metagenome | biome: human gut; feature: human-associated habitat; material: faeces | place: Denmark | collected 2010 | reverse complement strand
TCCTCAACCAGGAGCTCTGGCACCGCAGCGGCCACTGGGATCACTACAAGGACAATATGTACACCACCGTCATCGACGGCGAGGATTACGCCATCAAGCCCATGAACTGCCCCGGCGGCATGCTGGTCTATAAGAGCGAGCCCCATTCCTACCGCGACCTGCCCCTGCGCATGGCGGAGCTGGGCCTGGTCCACCGCCACGAGATGTCCGGCGCACTGCACGGCCTGTTCCGCGTCCGCTGCTTCACCCAGGACGACGCCCACATCTTCATGACCCCCGACCAGATGAAGGACGAGATCAAGAACGTCGTGAAGCTGTTTGACGAGATCTACTCCACCTTCGGCCTGACCTATCAGATCGAGCTGTCCACCATGCCCGAGGACCACATGGGCGACGAGAAGGACTGGAAGTTCGCCGAGGATACCCTGCAGGCGGCCATCACCGAAATGGGCAAGGGCTTCGTCATCAACGCCGGTGACGGCGCGTTCTATGGCCCGAAGCTGGACTTCCATCTGGCCGATTCCCTGGGCCGGACCTGGCAGTGCGGCACCATCCAGCTGGACTTCCAGATGCCCGAGCGCTTCGACCTGGAGTATGTGGGCGAGGACGGCGAGAAGCACCGCCCCGTCATGATCCACCGGGCGCTGTTGGGCTCCATCGAGCGCTTCATCGGCGTCATCACCGAGCACTTTGCCGGCGCCTTCCCGGCATGGCTGTCCCCGGTGCAGGTCAAGCTCCTGCCCGTTACCGACCGGGCCATGGACTACGCCAAAAACGTCGCCGCCCAGCTGGACAGCCAGGGCTTCCGGGTGGAGGTGGACGGCCGCAACGAGAAGATCGGCAAGAAGATCCGGGAGGCCACCCTGGAGAAGATCCCCTTCATGCTGGTGGTGGGCGACCGGGATATGGAGGCTGGCACCGTCTCCGTCCGCACCCGCACCGGCGAGGACCTGGGGGCTATGAGTCTGGCGGACTTCGCCGCCAAGCTCCACGAGATCGTGGACTCCAAGGCAAGACAGTAACCCGCCGGACGCGGAAAATTGCATAACAGAAACGGAGCCGGGAGATGATCCCGGCTCCGCCCTTTTACTATATGGCCCGGGCCGTGCTCCGGCCCGTTCACTTTTTCCGATATTTGATCTTCAGATAGATCCACCGGCCCACACCCAGGATGGCAAAGACGATACCGGCCAGATAGGCCACCACCGTATAAAATACGAAAACCACGACCCCGAACACGATGTTGCCGGCAAAAATATCGGCGATATCCTTGATGTTGAACAGGGCCTTGACAACGTTCCAGCCCCAGAGAAAGAGCATGCCAAGGGCGATCAGCGGGGAAGCCCGCGGTATAATGATGGCAAGGACGATGGCGGCAATGGTGATGAGGGACCGCTTTTCCAGGAATTGCAGCTGCTCGGAATCGCTGCCGCCGAAGATTCGATTGAACATGGGTGTGACCTCTCTTTCTTTTCTGCACAGCTGTATGTCTGTTCTATTATATATCCGGCTTGCATCTGCGCCAATGAACTATATCGGCTGATCGGGTATCGCGGTCCTGAACAAGCCGGGCCGCATTTTTCTGCCGTACCCATTGCGCATCCGGCCTGCATGAGGTATAATAATATGTCAAATCTCTATAGAAAAAGGGGAGATCCATATGCAGGCAATCATACTGGCGGCAGGCATGGGCAAGCGGCTGAAGGAGCTGACCCAGGACCGGACCAAGTGCATGGTGCAGGTCAACGGGGTGGCCCTGATCGACCGGATGCTCCATCAGATCGAAAGCCGCCATCTGTCCCGCATCGTCATCGTGGTGGGCTACCAGGGCGAAAAGCTCATGGAATATATCGACACCCTGGGCATCCGGACGCCCATTGTCTATGTCCAGAACCCCATTTATGACAAGACCAACAACATCTATTCCCTGGCCCTGGCCAAGGACTATCTGTGCCAGGACGACACCCTGCTGTTTGAGTCGGACCTGATCTTCGAGGACGCCGTCATCGACCAGCTGCTGGACGACCCCCGGGAGACCCTGGCCCTGGTGGACAAGTACGAAAGCTGGATGGACGGCACCTGCGTGAAGCTGGGGCCCGACGACAGCATCGCCTCCTTCGTCCCCGGCAAGAACTTCCGGTTTGCCGAGGCCCACGAATACTACAAGACCGTGAACATCTACAAGTTCGGCCGCCACTTCTCCCGGACCCACTATGTTCCCTTCCTGGAGGCCTACTCCAAGGCCCTGGGCAATAACGAATACTATGAGCAGGTGCTGCGGGTCATCACCATGCTGGATGACCCCGAGATCCGGGCCAAGCGCCTGAATGGTCAGCTGTGGTACGAGATCGACGACATCCAGGACCTGGACATTGCCTCCTCCATGTTCGCCCAGGACCCGGACTTCCGGGTCAGCCTCATGCAGGGACGTTACGGCGGCTACTGGCGCTATCCCCAGCTGCTGGACTTCTGCTATCTGGTGAACCCCTATTTCCCGCCCCAGCGGCTGATCGACGAGATCCAGGCCAATTTCACCCCCCTGCTGACCCAGTATCCCTCCGGCATGCGGGTGAATGCCCTGCTGGCGGCCAAGAACTTTGGTGTCCACCAGCAGAATATTCTGGTGGGCAACGGCGCATCGGAGCTGATCAAGGCCCTGATGGCCCGGCTGGAGGGGGCCGCGGGCTTCATCCGCCCCACCTTCGAGGAGTACCCCAACCGCTATCAGGACCGGCCCAACGTCTGCTTCACCCCGGCGGGCCCGGACCTGCGATATACCGCAGACGACCTGATGGCGTTTTTTGACCAGCGTGGCATCGACAACCTGGTGCTCATTAACCCCGATAACCCTACCGGCAACTACATGCCCAGCCGGGATGTGCTGCGTCTGGTGGACTGGGCCGAGGAGAAGGGCATCCGCCTGATCCTGGACGAGTCCTTTGCCGACTTTGCCGACGAGGCGGACAACACCTTCATCCGCCAGGATCGGCTGGAGGCGCATAGGCGCCTGTGCGTGGTCAAGGGCCTGTCTGCGTCCTATGGCGTGCCCGGTCTGCGGCTGGGGGTCCTGGCCTCCGGCGATGAGGAGCTGATCGCCGCCTTGAAAAGGGATGTGGCCATCTGGAATATCAATTCCTTTGCCGAGTTCTATATGCAGATCGAGGAGAAGTACCGGAAGGACTATGCCCAGTCTCTGGAGTGCGTCCGCACCCAGCGGACCCGCTTCCGCCGGGAGCTGGAGAAGCTCCCCCATCTGCGGGTGATCCCGTCCCAGGCCAACTATCTCATGGTGGAGCTGCTGGATGGCCTGTCCGCCCGGGCCGTCACCCGGGACCTGCTGGTGAACAGCCGCATTCTGGTGAAGGACCTGTCCCCCAAGCTGGAGGGCCGGCAGTATCTCCGGCTGACTGTCCGGAACGACCGGGACAACGACCGGCTGATCGAGGCCCTGCGGCCTCTGTGCGGCGCATAACGGAACAGACGGAACCCCCGGAACCGGGCCTGCGGCCTGATTCCGGGGGTTTGTTATGTATGCGCGGTCACGCCTGCCGGTCCGCCTGGATCAGCAGCTTCAGGGCCTCCACGCCCACCTCCACGGCGGAGGTGGTGTCCTCGCTCATGTCCTGGTCCAGTCCGGCGGCCTCCCGCTCCTGGTTCCAGATCACATGGAAGCAGCTGCCGCAGCGGCAGCCCAGGGCGTCGGCCACCACAAACAGGGCGGCGCTCTCCATTTCGCTGGCCTTCACATGCAGACGCTTCCAGGCCTCCCACTTGTTCAGCAGCTCATAGGACACCGGCATTCTGGCAGGGCTGTGCTGGCCATAAAATGCGTCCTTACACTGGACCACGCCGGTTTTAAGGGGCTTATTCAGGTTCTTGGCGGCCTGCACCAGGGCGCAGGTGACATCGAAATTGGCCACGGCTGGGTACTCGATGGGGGCATACTCCCGGCTGGTGTGCTCAAAGCGGATGGCCCCGGTGGCCACCACCACGTCGCCGGAGCGCACGTCCAGGTCGATGCCGCCGCAGGTGCCCACCCGGATGAAGGTGTCGGCGCCGATGTTGTGCAGCTCCTCCATGGCGATGGAGGCGGAGGGCCCGCCGATGCCGGTGGAGCAGACGGAGACCTTTTCCCCCAGCAGGGTGCCGGTATAGATGGTAAACTCGCGATTCTGGGCCACAAAGTGGGGGTCATCGAACAGGGCCGCGATCTTTTCGCAGCGGCCTGGGTCGCCGGGCAGGATCACATAGCGGCCCACATCGCCCTCCACGCAGTGGATATGGAACTGTTTGTCCAGCTTTTGCATAGAGCTGTACCTCCTTGGTGATTGATCCGTTGGATTCCGTTATTATAACACAGGGGACTGCCGGGTGCAAATGGAATGCCCTACTGCGCCCGTTCCGCCGCCTGGATGGTGTGCTTGCAGAGGACGGCGGAGGTGACGGAGCCTACGCCGCCGGGAACCGGGGTCAGGGCCAGGTCCAGTCCGGCGGCTTCCGGGGCCACGTCGCCGCAGAGGGTCCCGTCGGGGCCCGGGTGGACGCCTACGTCCAGCACCGTCTGCCCGGGGCGGAGGAAGTCCGCCGTGATGAGGCCCGGCCGTCCGGCGGCGGCAATGACGATGTCCGCGTCCCGGGACAGGGTCGGTATGTCCCGGGTGCCGGTGTGGCACACGGTAACGGTGGCGTTGCGGCGCTGGAGCAGCAGGGCGGCGGGCTGGCCCACCACCAGGCTGCGGCCGATGACCACCGCCCGGCGGCCCGCCGGGTTCACGCCGTAATAGTCCAGCAGCTCCAGGCAGGCCTGGGCCGTGCAGGGGGCGAAGCCACCCCGGCCGGTCAGCAGTCCCGCCAGGGAGCCGGGGGTCATGCCGTCCACGTCCTTGTCCGGGGACAGAAGCCGCCCGGCGGCCTCCTCCGCCGTCTTGTCCGCCAGGGGACGCAGCAGCAGGCAGCCGTGGATGGCGGGATCGTCGTTCACCGCCCGGATGACCTCCGGCAGGGAGGCGGCGTCATCCAGATGGATGCGGCGCAGGTCGATGCCGCACTTGGCGCAGCGGAAGGCTGCGCCCTTTTCATAGGCCAGGCCGCCGGGGTCCCGGCCCACCCGGATGATGGCCAGGGTGGGGGTCACGCCCCGCTGCCGCAGGACGTCGGACCGGGCCTTCAGGTCCTGGGTCAGGCGCTCCGCCACGGGAGCGCCCGGCAGAAGTTCAGCCATAGGGGGTCACCTCGCTTCGCTTATTCCCCGGAAAACCGGAGAATATCCCGGGAAACCGGGGTATAGAACAGCTTTTCCGCCTGGGCGAAGTCCCGGGTCTGGCCCAGGATCCACATGAGCTTGCACACAGCGGACTCGGTGGTCATGTCATAGGCCTCCAGCACCTGGAGGGTGTGCTTCAGGTGGCCGCCCACATGGTACACCGTCAGGTCGCTGCCCTCGTTGGGCACCTGGGTGGTCATGACGATGAGCTTGCCCGCCTCCGCCGCCTGGCGGACCACGTCGTAAAACCCGTCGTATTCCGGCAGACCGCCTACGCCGAAGCCCTCGATGACCAGGCCGTCATAGTGGTCGGCCATAAAGGCCAGCAGCTCCCGCCGGGTGCCGGGGATCAGCTTCAGCAGGCCCACGCTGCCGTCCAGGGCGTCGTAAAACCGGGGGGCGGGGCGGCTGTCAGTGGTGATATATTGCAGCAGGCGCTCGTCCTGGATCAGGGCCAGCTCCGGATAGTTGACGCTGGAGAAGGCCTGGAAGCTCTTGGAGAAGGTCTTGCGGGCCCGGGTGCCCAGAATGACCTTGCCGTTGAACACGATCTGCACCCCGCCGCAGCCCCGGCAGGCATACAGGAACGCGTCGGTGAGGTTGCGCTTGGAGTCGGTGCCGTCGTACCAGATGGGCTTCTGGGCCCCGGTGAGGACGATGGGCTTGGGGCAGTCCTGGATGAGATAGCTCAGGGCCGCCGCCGTGTAGGCCATGGTGTCGGTGCCGTGGCTGATGACAAAGCCGTCATACTGGTCGTACCGCTCCCGGATGGCCCGGGCCAGGCCCAGCCAGTGACAGGGGCGGATGTTGGTGCTGTCCAGACTGTACAGCTGCAGGCAGTCCACCCGGCACAGCTGGGCCACCCGGGGGGTGTCCTGCAAAAGGCGGCTGGGGTCCAGCTCGGGAGCAAGACCCTCCGCCGTCTGGCCGGAGGCGATGGTGCCGCCGGTGCCGATCATGAGGATGTTTTTCATATCAAAGCTCCTTGTTGTCTATGGCGGCCAGGCCGAAGCGCACCGCCTGCTCGATCTCCTTCTGCCGCCGGGGGTCGGCGGCGTCATATTCCTGGCGAAGCCGGCGCAGAAACAGGCCCCGCAGGGTATCATCACCGCAGCGGTCCCACAGGTCCCGGCGCAGCCGGGTGCCGTCCGCCAGCTCCAGCTGGAAGAAGCCGCCGGACAGGGCCTGCTCCAGGGCGGGCAGGGTCAGCGGCTCCGCCGTTTCGCCGGTCAGGCGGATGCGGTAGATGTCCCGGGAGGTGTCCGGCGGCAGACGGCGGCGGATGGTCTCCAGGGCGTCCCCCTGGGACACGTCCACGGTGAGGACCTCATAGCGGCGGCGGGCAAAGGGGACAAACTGCATATCCACCCGGCCCGGCTCCACGTCGCCGAACAGGAAGCCCCGGTCGCCGGTCTCGTCAAAGCCCCGGCCCTGGGGACAGCCGGGATAGGCCCACACGGTGCTCCCAGCCCGGTTCATGGCCGAGGGGGCGTGGACATGGCCCAGGGCCAGATAGTCCAGGCCCGTGGAGGCGATCTCCTCCGGGGCGATGGGGCGGTAGCGGCCCTCCCGGCTGCCGACATCCCCGTGGAGGACCATGATGCGGGCGTTGCCGTCAGGCTGGGCATAAAAGCCCCGCAGGCCGCTTTCCGCCTCCTCCGGGGCGGTGAAGGCCGCGCCGTATACGGTGCAGCCCAGCTCCGGCAGGGTCAAGTGCTCCATGCCACGGCCCAGGAAGATGTGAACATTGTCCGGCCAGATGGGCTGGCGGTAGGGACTGGCGGCGGAGAGCCAGTCGTGATTTCCCGGTGCGATGACCACGGCGCCCTGAAAGCGGGACAGGGCCTGGGCCAGCATCTGGGCCGTCTGGCTGAACAGCCGGTCGGAGTCGAACAGGTCCCCGGCCAGCAGCATCAGCTGGGCTCCGCGGTCGTTGGCCCAGTCCACCAGGCGGCCGGGCAGCTCCCGGCTCTCCTGCCGCCGCAGACGGGCCTGCTCCTCCGGCAGGGAGCGGAAGGCGCTGTCCAGGTGGAAATCCGCCGCATGAAGAACCTTAGCCATCCGTCTCCTCCTGCCAGCCCTTGCATACGTCCACCCAGGAGACAAAATTGGTCCCGCAGCAGCGCTCCAGTTCGCCGCAGGTCAGCTCAATGGCGCTGGCGGCGCTGCCCACGGCGGGGAACACCGTGTCAAACCGCCGCAGGGACCGGTCCAGGTAGGTTTTCACGTCCTCCGGCAGGGCGAAGGGGCACACACCGCCTACGGCGTGGCCGATGCGCTCCACCGCCTCCTCCGGGGTGAGCATTTTGGCCTTCATGCCGAAGAAGTGCTTATACTTGCTGTTGTCGATTTTTGCGTCGCCGGCGGCCACCACCAGGATGGGGTCCTCCCCCAGCTTGAAGCTCAGGGTCTTGGCAATGCGGGCGGGCTCCACCCCCACGGCCACGGCGGCCAGCTCCACGGTGGCGCTGGACACATCGAACTCCCGGATGCGGTCCGACACGCCGAAGGGCTCCAGATAGGCCCGGACTTTTTCCACGGACATGATACGGTTCCTCCTCTGTATTTATCGGATATCCACCCGCTCCACGGCGGTGCACAGGCCGGTGGCGCTGTCCAGGGTGAACAGGGCTCCCTGGGCCTTGCAGGGCCCCTCCGCCGGGCGGTAGCGGCCCGGCAGGCCCCCCAGAAACGACTCCACCGACTGGTCCGGGCGGATGCCCAGAACGGACTCCACCGCACCGGTCATGCCCAGGTCCGTGATATAGCCGGTGCCCTGGGGAAACACCCGCTCATCGGCGGTGGGTACATGGGTGTGGGTGCCCCACAGGGCGGACACCCGGCCGTCCAGATAATAGGCCATGGCCATCTTTTCGCTGGTGGCCTGGGCGTGGAAATCCACCAGGGTGAAGGTGGGCTTGTCCCCGGCCTTCAGCAGTCGGTCCGCCGTGGTGAAGGGGTTGTCGCTGCCCCAGGCCAGGTCGCACCGGCCGATGAGCACCAGCACCGCCACCTGCACCCGGCCCAGGTCATAGACCCCGTAGCCCCGGCCCGGAGTGCGGGGGGAGAAGTTGGCGGGCCGGAGGATATAGCGGTTCTCCTCCAGATAGTCGGTAATCTGCATTTTGCCCCAGGTGTGGTTGCCCAGGGTGATGACGTCGGCCCCGGCGGCAAACAGGTCGTCGGCCTGCTGGGGGGTCAGGCCGGTGCCGGAGATGTTCTCGCCGTTGATAACGGTGAAGTCCACGCCCTTCATTTTTTTAAAGCCCGGCAGATGGCGGCGCAGGTGGGCGGTGCCCTCCTCGCTGGTGACATCGCCGATGGCCAAAACGCGAAATTCCATGGTCGTTCTCCTTTTGATTATACCACCTGGAACAGGTAGAATTTCAGATAGCTGGTCTCCTCCACGCCCCAGAGAATGGGGTGGTCGGCGGACTGCTGCCGGGCCTCGATCTGCCGCAGCTGGACCCCGGCGTCGTGGGCTGCGTCGCGGAGCATTTTCCGGAACAGCTCCTCTGTGGCGAAGTGGCTGCAGGAGCAGGTGGCCAGGTATCCGCCCCGGGGCAGCAGCCGCATGGCCCGGTAGTTGATCTCCTTATACCCGGCCATGGCCCGCTGGGTGGTCTGGCGGCTTTTGGTGAAGGCCGGGGGGTCCAGGATGATGAAGTCATACTGCCCCTTCTGCAATTGGGGCAGCAGGTCGAACACGTTGGCGGCCATGCAGTCCACCACCTGGGACAGGCCGTTGCGGGCCGCGTTTTCCCGGGCACATTCCACGGCGAACTCCGACACGTCCACGGCGGTGACGCGGGCCGCGCCGCCCCGGGCGGCGTTCAGGGCGAAGGAGCCGGTGTGGGTGAAGCAGTCCAGCACCGTTTTGCCCCGGGCCAGCCGGGCCACCGCCTGGCGGTTGTACTTCTGGTCCAGGAAGAAGCCGGTTTTCTGGCCGTTTTCAAAGTCCACGGTATAGCGGATGCCGTTTTCCACAATGTCTGTGCAGGTGAAGTCCGGCAGAGGCTCCCCGGCCAGGGGATACCAGCCCTTGCCCTGGGCCATGCCCTCCTTGTCCCGCAGGGCAACGTCGTTGCGCTCATATATCCCGGCGATGTCCTGGCCGTCCTCCCGCAGGACCCGGACCAGCTGGGAGAAGATCACGTCCTTCACCCGGTCCAGCCCCAGGCACAGCACCTGGGCCACCAGCACCGGGCCAAAGCGGTCCACAGTCAGGCCCGGGAAATGGTCCGCCTCGCCGAAGATCACCCGGCAGCAGGTCAGCTCCTCCGGGGCCATGACGGTCTTGCGGTAGTCCCAGGCGTATTTCACCCGCCGGGCCCAGAAGTCCGCATCGAACCGGTCATTGGCGTTGCGGGACAGCAGCCGCACCCGGATCAGGGAGCGGCTGTTGTAAAATCCGGCGCCCAGCCAGCTGCCCCGGCGGCTCACCACGTCCACCAGGCCGCCGTCGGCGGGGCTGCCGGTGACGGATGTGACCTCGCCCTCGTACACCCAGGGATGGCCGCCGGTGAGGGCCGCCTCCCCCTTGGGGGTGATGGCGATCTGGGGATAGGGTCGTTCTGCTTTCATAGGGGCACCGTCCTTTTGTCGTATGGGGCTTGTCAAAAAAGTCTTTTTTGACAAGCTGCGTGCGGTTTTTCAGAACTTTTTGAGTTCTGAAAAACCTGTGATTGCAAACGAAAGACACCCCTGATGGGTTTCTTTCGTAACTATCTTCCTTTCCGATGGCGGAAGACTTCCAAGTTTTTCGACAGCCTCTATTATATCACATGCGCCGGGGAATTACCAGTGCGCAGAGCCGGTATTTTGGCATAGAATGACCAGGAAAGGAGAATGCCCATGCCGAAAATTTATCTGAGTCCTTCCACCCAGGAATATAACCCCTATGTCACCGGGAACGGGTCGGAGGAATATTTCATGAACCTGGTGGCCGACGCCATGGAGCCGTATCTGCTGGCCAACGGCATCCAGTTTTCTCGGAACACCCCGGATATGACCGCCGCGTCCTCCATCCGCCAGGCAAACCGCGGGGACTACGACTTCTATCTGGCCCTGCACTCCAACGCCTCCGGTCCCGGCAGCGAGGGGCAGAACCGGGGGATCATCGCCTTCTATTATCCCACCAGCGCCAACGGGCGGCGGGGGGCGGAGATCATCGCCCGGAATCTGCAGGAGATTTACCCCCTGCCGGAGCGGGTGGCGACCCGGTCTACCACCAGTCTGGGGGAGGTGCGCCAGCCCCGGGCTCCGGCGGTGCTGGTGGAGATCGGGTATCACGACAACGAGGCCGACGCCCGCTGGATCGAAAGCCACATCGACGCCATCGGCCAGAGCCTGGCCATGAGCATGGCGGAGTATTTCGGCCTGCCCTTCACCTATCCCGGCCCCAGCCAGCCCGGCGTCATCGCCACGGAGTCCGGCGGGCCGGTGAACCTGCGGGGGGAGCCGTCGGTGTCGGGGCAGGTGCTGGCCCGGATCCCCAGCGGGGAGACGGTGACGGTGTTCGGCCAGTACCGGGGGTGGTATGTGGTGCTGTATGACGACATTCTGGGCTACGTCAGCGCCCCATATGTGCAGATTTAGACACCTGAGCGAAAAAATAGCAGGGAACATGCGAATATGCTCTTGACAGTTTTGTGCAATCCGATTAAAATTAATGAAGATTATCATCGGGGGGACAGGGGATTCTCCCGGTTATTATCTGCCAGGAACGGAGTCATCCGTTTGCATACACAAATTATGAATAGGAGGAACACCAACCATGACACCTACCGGTTGGATCGTGGCGGCGGCCGCCTTTGTTGCGGCGGCAGTGCTGTTTTTCCTCCTCGGTATTCGCTATCGCAAGCGCGTGGCCGAAAAGGAGATCTCCAGCGCGGAGGAGGAGGCCACCCGCATCATCAACGAAGCCATCAAGAGCTCTGAAAGCAAGAAAAGAGAGGCCCTTGTAGAGGCCAAGGAAGAGATTCTGAAGTCCCGCAGCGAGTACGAGAAGGAAGTGAAGGAGCGGCGGGCCGACCTGCAGAAGCAGGAGCGGCGCCTGCAGCAAAAGGAAGAAAACCTCGATCACAAGATGGACGCCATCGAGAAGAAAGAGGAGGCGCTGGCAGCCAAGCATGCCGCCGCTGACAAGGCAAACGAAGAAATTCAGATCATCAAGCGCAGCCAGACCGAGATGCTGGAGCGCATCTCCGGCTTCACCGCCGACCAGGCCAAGGATTACCTCATCGCCCAGGTGGAGTCCGAAGTGACCCACGAAACGGCCCTGAAGATCAAGGAGATCGAGGCCCGGGCCAAGGACGAGGCCGACAGCCGCGCCCGGGAAATCGTGGCCACCGCCATCCAGCGCTGCGCCGCCGACCATGTGGCCGAGATCACCGTCAGTGTGGTTCCCCTGCCCAATGACGAGATGAAGGGACGCATCATCGGCCGCGAGGGCCGCAACATCCGCACCCTGGAGACCCTGACCGGGGCGGACCTGATCATCGACGACACACCGGAGGCCATTACGGTCTCCTGCTTCGAGCCCGTCCGGCGGGAGATCGCCCGGCTGGCTCTGGAAAAGCTCATTGCCGACGGCCGCATCCACCCCACCCACATTGAGGAGATGGTGGAGAAGGCCCGCCGGGAGGTGGAGGCCACCATCCGGGCCGAGGGCGAGCGCGCCGTGCTGGAAACCGGCGTCCGGGGCCTGCACCCGGAGCTGCAGAAGATGCTGGGCCGCCTGCGCTACCGCACCAGCTATGGCCAGAACGTGCTGCAGCACTCCATCGAGGTCAGCCACATTGCCGGCCTCATGGCCGCGGAGCTGGGAGCCGATGTGCAGGCCGCCAAGCGGGCGGGCCTGCTGCACGATATCGGCAAGGCCGTGGACCACGAGATGGAGGGCACCCATGTGGCCCTGGGCGTGGAGTTCTGCCGGAAGTACCGGGAGAAGGAGGACATCATCCACGCCATCCAGGCACACCACAACGACGTGGAGTGCAAGACCCTGGTGGCCTGCCTGGTCCAGGCGGCCGATGCCATCTCCGCTGCGCGCCCCGGCGCACGGCGGGAGAATCTGGAGAACTATATCAAGCGCCTGGAGAAGCTGGAGGAGATCACCGGCAGCTATCCCGGCGTGGAAAAGAGCTACGCCATCCAGGCCGGCCGCGAGGTCCGCGTGATGGTGAAGCCCGAGCAGGTATCCGAGGACCAGATGGTCGTTCTGGCCCGGGAGCTGGCCAAGCGCATCGAAAACGAGCTGGAGTACCCCGGACAGATCAAGGTACACGTCCTGCGGGAGACCAAGGTCGTGGAATACGCCAAGTAAATACACCGCCGATCAGGCCGCAGAGTTCCCCGCTCTGCGGCCTGATTTTCGTTAAGCGGCCATAAAGGTTCCGGAAATGCCGGGGAGAGGCCGTTAATTCAAAGGAATTTGTTGCATAAGGGACCGGAATATGATATACTGAACTATCAGGCTGTGAACCTGCCTGAAATTTCATTACAGAAAGCTGAGTTGGTAACCTTTCTATGGACAGTAGTACTGTCGCAATGCTGGCGGCGCTGGTGGCGCTGGTCGCCCTATCCGCCTACTTCTCCGCCACGGAGACCGCTTTTACATCCCTCAACCGCATCCGCCTGAAAACCCGGGCCGACGACGGCGACAAGCGCGCCGCCCGGACGCTGGCCCTGGCAGCCGATTTCGACCGGCTGCTCTCCACCCTCCTCATCGGCAACAACATCGTCAACAACGTGGCCACCACCATCGGCGCGGTGCTGTTTATCCAGCTCATCGGCTCGGGGAAGGGCCCCACGGTGTCCGCCACGGTGCTGACCGTGGTGATCCTGATCTTCGGCGAGGTGACTCCCAAGAGTCTGGCCAAGGAGCGGCCCGAGGCCTGGGCCATCGTTGCCACGCCGCTGCTGCGGGTGATGGCGGTGGTGCTGACGCCGGTGAACTTCCTGTTCACCCAGTGGAAGAAGCTGCTGCGGGTGCTGCTGCGGCACCAGGACGACGACGGCATCACCGAGGAGGAGCTGATGGGCATGGTGGACCAGGCCGAAACCGAGGGAAGCCTGGACCAGCACGAAAGCGATCTCATCCGCAACGCCATCGAGTTCAACGACATGGAGGTTTCCGAGATCCTCACCCCCCGGGTGGACCTGGAGGCCCTGGCGGACACTGCCACCATGGAGGAGGCGGCGGCTATGTACGCAAGCAGCGGGTTCTCCCGGCTGCCCATTTATCACGACAGTATTGACAATATCATCGGCGTCCTGCACGAGAAGGACTTCTACGCCGCCTATTGCCGGGGCGTCAAGCGCCTGTCGGAGCTGAAGGGCTCCGTGCTGTACACCACGGAAACCGCCCGGATATCGGACCTGCTGCGGCAATTGCAGCAGAACAAGGTCCACATGGCGGTGGTGGTGGACGAATACGGCGGCACCCAGGGCATCGTCACCATGGAGGACATCATGGAGGAGCTGGTGGGCGAGATCTGGGACGAGCACGACGAGGTTATTGAGGAGTTCCGCAAGCAGTCCGACGGCAGCTATCTGGTGGCCTGCTCGGCGGACCTGGACGATCTGTACGACCTGTTCGACATGAAGCCCGGCCAGGAGTACGACGCCTCCACGGTGTCCGGCTGGGTCATGGAGGAGATCGGGCGGGTGCCCGACGTAGGCGACCGGTTCCAGGCCGACGGCCTGGACGTGTGCGTCACCCGGGTGGAGCACCGGCGGGTCATGGAGATCCGGGTGCGGCCCCTGCCGCCGGAGAGGGAGGAGCCGGAAAAGGCCCACGCCCACAGCGGCACATAACATAGAATAGAATAACAAGTCCCCGGCGCGTCTGCGCCGGGGACTTGCTTTGCAATTTGTACCAATTACTCGAAGCTCTCGGGATAGAACATTAGGGCCTCGTTGAACCGGAGGATGGAGTCGTCGTCGATGGACCATTTGCCGTCGTCGGTTTTGCTGACGGCCATCTGGATGGTGACGGGGTCCAGGGTGTCCGGCCCGTCCTTCACGGACACCCGGCAGGCGTTGTGGATGCCGGTGGCCCAGGTCTCCTCATACCGGATGTACTCCTCGTCGGACATGGCGTTGAGCTGTTCATCGGTCAGCTCGCCATAGGTGTTGAAGAAGGTCATCAGACCGATGCCCAGGTTGTCGTATACCTGGGCGGGGAAGTTCAGGGGCGTCACGGTGACGTCCACCAGGAAGTGGCTGTCGTCCACCTGGCTGGCGGCGCCGATGGTGTAGTCCGCCTTGGCATAGACCTGCTTCATGATGTCGATAAAGCGGTCGGACTGGTTGTTGTTGACGTCGTTGATCTCGAAGGCGGCCATAATGGCCTGGGCCTGAAGGGCCATGTTCTCCTCGTAATAGGGGAGGCAGTCCTCCTGGGTGCTGTTTACCAGCTTCAGATAGTTCTCGTCGCAGACGCCCTTATACAGCAGGTCCATGTTCCCCTGGACCAGGATGGGGGCGGCGGTTTCCCACAGCTTGGACTCCACCTTTTCCTGCAGTCCGCCGCAGGCCGTCAGCGCCAGCAGGGAACACAGGGCCAGCACTGCGGCGGCGATACGCTTGATATGCTTCATGGGGTCGCTCCTTTTCTCTCTCTTGATAATTCTTTTATATCATAAATGGGAGAATAAGGCAAGAAAAGAATGAAATCCGGCGAACCGCACAAGAAAAACGGCGGCGGATAGGGGAAATTAAACAAGAGGGGAGTCTCTGCCGACGGCAGAGACCCCCAAAATTTGCTTACAGTTTGTCGGCCACGGCGTCCAGCCAATTGCCCTGGAAATCCTCGATGCGGCCCTGGTCCACCAGGTGGGCCAGCTCCGGGTCGATGGGCATCCTGGCCAGCAGGGGCAGACCGTATTCATCGGCGGCCTGCTGGGTCTTGCCCTCGCCGAAGGGATAGAGCTTCTTCCCGCAGTCGGGACAGGTGATATAGCTCATGTTCTCCACCAGGCCCACAATGGGGATGTTCATCATCTGGGCCATTTTCACGGCCTTCTGCACCACCATGCTCACCAGCTCCTGGGGGCTGGCCACGATGATGACGCCGTCCACCGGCAGGGTCTGGAACACGTTCAGGGCCACGTCACCGGTTCCGGGAGGCATATCCACGAACATATAGTCCACGTCCTGCCACAGCACGTCCCCCCAGAACTGCTGCACCACGCCGCCGATGACGGGGCCGCGCCAGATGACGGGGTCAGTCTCGTGCTCCAGCAGCAGGTTTACGCTCATCAGCTGGATGCCGGTGCCGGTGATGACGGGGAGGATGGCGTCCTCAGTGGCCACGGCCCGGCCGTGGATGCCGAAGGCCTTAGGGATGGAGGGGCCGGTGATGTCGGCGTCCAGCACCGCCACATTGTGGCCCCGGCGCTGCATGGTGACGGCCAGCTGGCTGGTGACCATGGACTTGCCGACGCCGCCCTTGCCGGACACCACGCCGTAAACCTTGCCGACCCGGCAGCCCTCCCGCAGGGGCTTGATCTGGAAGGGGCTGCCCCCCTGGCGCTCGGCGCAGCTTTCACCGCAGCTGCTGCAATCGTGGGTACAATCGCTCATAATCAATTCTCCTTTATAATGATGTTGCAGAAATTATTTCTTGACGACGCCGTCCTTCTTCTGGCGCAGTACGTCGATGAGCTTGCCGTGGCGCTTGGAGCGCAGGTTGGGGTGGGAGCGCAGCAGACGGCGCTCAAACATATCCGCACCGCTGCGCAGCTGGGCCAGGCGCAGCACCCGCTCCTGCAGATACTCGTCGCTGGCCTTCTCCAGGCCGTTCATCAGGCGGCCGGTAAGCTCCTCCACCCGGTTGCCGTACAGTTGGGCCTTTTCGTCCAGGTGCTGGCGGATCTCCTGCTGGATCTTCTGCAGCTTGTCCAGCCGGTGGGACAGCTGGAAGGCGCTGCGGATGGACAGAACGTTGTCCATGATATACAGGCCGAAGATGAAGGACGCCACTGGCACGGTGTACTCCGGTCCGATGCCCATCAGCCACCGCAGCACCGGCGGGTTCACCACATGGCACAGCAGCACGCAGCCCAGGCCGAAGAAAATGCAGTTGGTCAGGCAGATGCGGCCGTTGATCTGATACTTGCAGTTGGAGTAGTCCCACCAGCGCATGTGGAAAATGGCCTCCATCATCCAGCTGGTGAAATATTCCAGGGCCGTGGTCAGCACCATACCGGCCAGGAAGGTCAGAAGGGGATTCTTCAGCCCGCCATTTAATACATATAACACCAAAAGCGCGCCGTGTCCATAGATGGGGCAGAGAAATCCGTTGAGAAATCCGCGTTTTTCGCTTAAATGCTTGATGACGATGGAGTGATAGATCATCTCGCCCACCCAACCGGCGGTGCTGTAGATGATCATCAGCAGGAAGCATACGCAGATATTCTCAAAGCTATTCAGGGGCAGAAACATAAGACACCTCAATTCAGGGATATAACGTGGGCGCGGTCCCGGAGATAGTCACCCTCCCGCCGGTGGCAGGTGAACAGCAGAATCTGGCGGCTGCGGCTCTCCTCCAGCAGCCAGTCCAGGGCGGCGGCCAGCCGCTGGTCGTCAAAGTTGGCCAGGGCATCGTCCAGGATCAGGGGCGCGGCCTTATCCCGGGGCAGCACCATCCGGCAGATGGCCAGCCGCACCGCCAGGTATAGCTGGTCTCCCGCCCCCTGGCTCAGCAGGGACAGGGCCCGGGGCATGGCGTCCCCGGCGGGCTGGGCGCTGAGGGACAGGTTCCGGTCCAGCAGCACCTTGTCGTACCGGCCGCCGGTGATGGCGGAGAAAATCCGGGCCGTTTCCGCCCCCAGGGCCGGGGAAAACCGGGTTTGCAGGACGGTGTTGGCCTGGGTCAGGGCCTCCATGGCCAGGGCAATGGCGTCGTACTCCGCCTGGAGGGCCTCCAGCCGCCGGGTGCACTGGTCCCGCTGGGCCTGTAGGCTCTCGGGACTGTCCATGGTCCGCAGCTGGCCGGTAAGGCTGTCCACACGGGAGCGGGCTTCCCGCAGCTGATTCCGGACCTGGGGCAGGGCGGCGTCTATCTGCTCCCGGGACAGCACCGGCCGGGGCAGGGTCTCCTCCGGGTCCGGCAGCGGCGGCTGGGGCAGGTGCCGGGACATGGCATCGCACCGAATCTGGGCCTTCTGCACCTGGAGGGCGGCGCCATCCAGTGCTTCCCGGCGCCGGAGGGCGGCGGTCAGGGCCACGCGAACGCCGTCCGCGCCGTTGGCCTCGGGCCAGAAGGGCTGCACCTGGGCCAGCAGGGTCACCAGCTGCCCGTGCAGCTGCTGGGTGAGACCTTCGGCAGAGGCTGCGGCCGTCCGGGCGGCGTCCTCCGCCTGCCGGGCGTCCTCCCGCAGACGCAGATACTCCTCTGTCTGCCGCTGCAGCTGCGTCTTCCGTGTCTGCACCGTCTGGGCGGCAGCGGCGGCCCGGCGGCGGGATGCTATATAATATAGGAACAGCCCCACGGCGGCGGCTGCGCCTACGGCGGCGATGAGCTTCGCCGGAGCCGGCAGCAGGGCCAACGCCGCAGCGGCGGCGCACAGCAGCACCACGGCGGCGATGGGCAGGGCTTTCCCCGGCCCGGCGGGATCCGTCATGGCCTCTGCCTGCTGCCGCAGTTGGTTTTCGTCGTTGGGGTACAGCGGGTGAGCCGACCAGGCTTCCTGAGCCTCCCGGGCTTCCGTCTGCCGCTGCTGGGCGATGCGCCGGGCCTGGGTCAGGGCCCCCCCGGCTTGCTCCAGCAGTTCCAGCTGAGCCTGCATCCGGGCCAGGGTGTCCCGGTCCGGCAGATTGCCGTCCAGCTGCTGCAGGGCTGTCAGCTGCTGGCGGCGGCGGGCCAGGTCCTCCTGTGCCTCCCGCCACTGCCGCAGGGCCTCCTGCTTTTCCAGGGCCTCCCATTGGGCTCGGCGCTGCTCCAACTCCTCTACCCGGGTCTGGGCGGTGCACTGCTGTTCCCGGGCGTTTTCCAGCTGGGCGGAAAGCTCCGCCTGACGGCGCAGGGCGTCGTCTAGCCGGGCCTGCTCCTGCTCCAGCTGGGGGATCAGCCCGGTCTTGTTGTGGCGGCGGCGGTTCAGCTGCTTTTTCAGCCGGTCATAGCTTTCGGAATAGGACACGTCCTCCTGTCCCGTGGACAGCAGGGCGGCGATCCGGCGCTCCAGCTCCGGGTCCTGGCTGACGGCCAGGCCGCTCTGGCCGATGAAGGCGCTGCGCTGGAATACCTCCCGGGGTACGCCCAGCAGAGTTTCTCCCAGGTTCTGGCCGTTTACCTCCGGCACCGGCTGGGCCGTGCCGGTATAGGTGCAGGCGAAATTCTGCATGGGGGCGCTGGCCCGGCGGGTGTCCCGCAGCACCGTCCAGCGCCGGCCGTCGGTTTCCAGGTCCATCCGCCCCTGCATGGTCTCCCCGGTCCAGGGGGCGAAGCGGTTCTTGTCCGCCAGGGGGCCGCTCTGGCGGGTGGGCAGGCCATACAGCATGGTGCGGATGAAGCTGCACCAGGTGGACTTGCCGGATTCGTTGGGGGCATAGATCAGGTTCAGCCCCGGCTCCAGCCGGAGACTGTCGCCCCGCAGCCGCCCATAGGCGGCCTGCATCTCAAGAATGTGCAAGAGGAAGCTCCTCCTTTATAGATAAGGTCGTCTCCATAGTATAGCATACGGCGGCCATTTTGTCACCTGATAGGAGACATTCAAAAATTTTAGGTTTTTTTCAAAAAGGGGGTTGACATTTCCTGCCAGGTCTGGTATTCTATCAAAGCTGTGTGTGACGCGGCGTTGAGGTTTCCAAAAAACTTTACAAAAAGTTCAAAAAAGTCTTGACAAAGCGGATAATCCGCGGTATAATGAATCTGTTCCGCAGATAAGTGGAGCGTGTATCTTGTAAATTAAACAATGAACGAACAAAGCACCAGACGGGAGCACATGAAGATGTGCAACTGAAAAGCTCGGACGCTGGGGTTTAGTCAATTACCCGGTGTTTGAGCAGAGTT
>OIWQ01002402.1_pt1 | contig 19290 bp, 18 predicted proteins | sample 1587571 | NCBI WGS metagenome assembly OIWQ01 (sample SAMEA3888910, study PRJEB22519) | human gut metagenome | biome: human gut; feature: human-associated habitat; material: faeces | place: Denmark | collected 2010 | reverse complement strand
GGCTTCTGCTGGGGCGCGCGGCGGCGGCGCGGGGCGGTCTGTGCGTCGGTCTGCGCCGCCTCGTCGCTCTGCGCGGCGCGGCGCGCCATTTCCGCGTCATAGGCCGCTTTTTCCTGCCGATAGCGCGCCATATCCTGCTCGTACTGCGCCTTTTGGCGCTCATATTCGGCCACCTGCCGCTGATATTCCGCCTGCGCCTTCTGCCGCTGCGCTTCTTCATAGGCTTTTTGCTGCGCGATGCGCTGCTGCTCGGCCTCATAGGCCTTTTGCTGCGCGATGCGCTGCTGCTCGGCCTCGTATGCCTTTTGCTGCGCGACGCGCTGCTGCTCGGCTTCATATGCCTTTTGCTGCGCGATGCGCTGCCGCTCGGCCTCGTATGCCTTTTGCTGCGCGATGCGCTGCCGCTCGGCCTCGGCCTTCTGCCGCGCCTCTTCCTGCATCTGCTGCTGCCATGCGTCGATCTCCGCGCGGCGGCGCTCCACCTCGGCCGCGCCCGGCCCTTCCGCGCGCACGGCGGAATAGCGCTGGGTTTCGGCCATGCCCTCGGCGGCCTTCGCGCCGTATCTCATGCCGGGGTATGCGCCCAACTCCTCGTCCGGCACGCTCTGCGCGCGCTGCATGACCTCCTGCGCCTGCCGCTCGTCCATCTGCGGCTGCTGGAGCGGCAGCCACTGTTCTTCTTCCTCTTCCGGCGCGCCTGAATCCGCCTGCGCATAGGCGGCGGGCATTTTCTGCGTTTCGTCGCCGCTCGGCGCGCGCTTTTTGCGCTTTTCCTCCTGCTCCGCATGCGCAGAAAACGGCGCGCCCGCCTCGCCCAGAGGTGATACGGCTGCCAGCGGATCAGCCAAACCAGCCAGTCGATCGCCAGCCCCGCCGCCAGAATCACGACGACAATCAGGACCCAGTTTTTGCCGAGAAATTCCAGCAGGGTCGTGTGGTCGGTGGTAAACAGCGCCCAGATCGCGTTGACCAGCGCGCGCACCCAGCCCATCAGCAGGTTAAACAGCGAATCTGCGAGTGTTCCCATGTTTCCTCCGTTTTATGGCTTCGCCTGCAGCGTGACGGTGACTTCCGGCGAGCTCAGCGCGCAGGTGAACTCCGGCGCGTTGTCGATATGAATCTGCACCGGCAGGGTGTATACGCCCTCCTCCAGCCCGGAAACATCCACAAACAGATGCACGCTCGATGCGTCCAGCGCGTTGATGAAGGTGTAGCCGCCGGTGAGCTGCGCGGTGGTGCTCGCCGTGCTGAGCGAGGCGGTCAGGTGATCCGCCAGCCCGTCCGTCTGAATCGGCAGGCGGCGCAGCGTACATTCGGTCTGCTTTTCGCTGATGCGGGCGGTCACGCCGATCTCGGTCGGCAGCGTGTTTTCAACGCCCGTCAGCTTTTTCAAGCGCACATAGCCCGTCACGTCCTCCGTCGCGCCCCCGATATTCAGCGGCGAATCCGTCGTCAGCGCGTCGATTGCATCCAGCAGCTCCTGCCGCGCGGCGACGGGCACGGTCTCCTCCGCCAGCTCGATGGCCGTCAGTTCATAGCCCTCCGCCGGTTTGCCCGTCACAAAGCTCTGCGCCTCCAGCGGCACATTCTTCATCGGCACCAGCTCGGTTTCCACCACGACGGAATTGGTGATGACGGATTGGTTGGTGATTTCCAGCTTGTCGGAAACGACGACATTCCCCTGCGAATCCTGCAATTCGATGTTCAGCGCGGAGCGATCCGTCATCCGGCGCTCACTCAGCGCGGATTGATCCAGCCGCGCCACGACGCGCGCCACGCTGGCCACCAGCGACTGCGGGCCGGAGACGGACAGCGTCGTGGGGTCGGTCTTATAGCTGTCCAGATACAGCCCTTCCGGGATCGTCCCGGTCATTTCCAGCACGACGGGCACGCGGCGGGTGATGTAGCGCTCCACGTTCACGGTAATTGAGGCCGGTTCGCAGGAGACGACCGGGCCGTAGAGCTGAGAGGAATAATACGTCACACTCAGCTCATTCTCGCCCTCGCCGGTGATCTGGCTCAAATCAAAATGCGGGTTATAGGCCGTGCCGCTGACGCGGTTGTAGTTGGCCTGCGTCACCTCGACGGTCATCTTGACGGCGGGCACCTTTTCAAGGATGTCGTCCATCACGATGTATCCGCGGCTCTTGAGCGCCGCCTCGCCCGTCACCGTGACGGCGACGTTGGCGAACGTCTTCTGCCGCGTCAGCGTGCCGTCGGAGGCGACCAGCGCGCTCCAGCAGACCACCGCCGCGAGCGCGGAAACGGTGATGAGAAACGGCTTACCGGCCACCACCCTGGCGATGATCCGCCGCAGCTTGCGGAACGGGCCGCGTCCCTCAGGCTTTCTTGTCGGCCTGCTGTTCATCATGGGCGCCCTTCCTCCTTTGCTTGAAATGCAGCAGCGGCACACGGGCGTCCTTGTCCTGTGCGTCGTAAATGCCATGGAGAATCTGCCGCAGGGATGCCTCGTCCAGATGGCGGACGAGCCTGCCGCCCTCGGCCATGGAGATGATGCCCGTCTCCTCGGAGACGATGAACACCTTCGCATCCGAAATTTCGCTCACGCCCAGACCCGCGCGGTGGCGCGTACCCAAATCGCGCCCCACGCCCGTGGTATCCGACAGGCGCAGCAAACAGGCCGCCGCGATCACGCGGTCGCCGCGAACCACCACCGCGCCGTCGTGCAGCGGGGTGTTCGGCTCGAAGATGTTTTCAATCAGCGGCTGGGAGATGACGCCGTCCACGCGGGTGCCGGTGGCGATTACGTCGTTCAGCCGGATCTTGTTTTCAATGACGATCAGCGCGCCGACCTTGCGCCGCGCCATGTGCTCCAGCGCGAGGATCATTTCGTCGATAATCAATTCGGCGTTGCCCGCCTGCACGAGCGCGGTCGAGCTGTCAAACACGCTGTTGTTGCCCAGCTCTTCCAGAATACGCCGGATTTCGGATTGAAACAGCACAATCAGCAGCACCGGCCCGGCGTTAATCATCCACGCCAGCAGCGCGTGGATGGTGCGCATGCCGAGCACGTCGCTGAGCCATGTCGCAATCAGCAAAATGATGATACCCTTGATCGTCTGTGACACGCGCGTCTGCCTGACGTGCACGAGCAGCTCATAAATGATGATGGTCAGCAGCAGGATATCGATCAGGTCGATCAGACGCGGCCTGTTGAATACGTTCCACAGGATTGCGGATATCTGTTCCCCAATCGCGTTCAAGGCACTTCCTCCCATCTATAACGGCATGTGTTTCTATTATACACCATCGCCATTCTTTCGGACAGGGGCTATCGTTTGTTATTTTTGTAAAATTTTGTGGCGGTTTGTGAACGACGCCTTCCGTCTGCCTCCGGCAGCCACCTCCCTCTAAGAGGGAGGCATAGGGCGCAATCCATTTGAATGGCGGGAACAAGGTCTTCCTTACATGGGAAGCTGACCGACGGAATCAGGCGTTAAAAAAGATTCTCCCTCTTGAGCGGAGGGAGAACTGTGTTTTCATTTGATCCGCGCTCAGGCGCCCGCGCCGTCCGCGTGCGCGCCCGCCGTGTGCGCGGCTTCCCGCGGGGTGAAGAGCATGGAGATGCTCCAAAGCCCCGCCGCGCCGACAATGGTATACAGCACGCGGGAGATCATCGCCGCCTGCCCGCCGAACAGGAAGGCAATCAGATCAAACTGAAACAGGCCGACAAGCCCCCAGTTGATCGCGCCGACGATCACCAGCAGCAGAGAAAAACGATCCATTGCATCCACTCCTTTCCGCCATGCAGTCTGCGCGGAAAGGACGCGTTTTATTCGGTTTTTTTCGCGCCGGGGAACTCGATCACCTTGCCCCGCTCCATCCGCGCCTCCTCGGGCCACGCGCGGGCGGGCACGTCGGTCAGCAGTCCCTCCCGAATGCAGGCGTTCACCAGCCGAACGGCATAGCTGAGCGCCGCCTCCGGCGGATAGCCGATGGTTTCGGATAGCGTCAGCAGTTCGTCATAGGTGGCCTGCTCCATTTCCATCGTAACTTTGGGGCGCATGCACCAGCCCTCCTCGAAAAGATTCGCAAAAGCCGCGTTCGGTGTCACATCGCGTCGGCCTCGTCGGTTTGCAGCGTCAGCAGGTCGGAAACCCTGTCCCGCCTGGAAACGCAGACGCGGATATCGTTTCCCACGTCGAAGCCCGCCGCCGAAAGCGCGCCGCATACCGTATTATATGCCAGTTCAGGTAAATTATTGTCAGTAGAAAGGTGAGAAAGAAAGACGGCGCGCGTTCCGCTTTCCGCCAGCTCGCACAGCGCGCGGGCGCAGTCCTCGTTGTTGAGGTGCCCCCTCTGGCCGAGAATCCGCTGCTTGAGCCGCTGGGGATACGGCCCGCGGCGAACCATGTCCACATCGTGATTGGCCTCCAGCACCAGCGCCTGACAGCCGGAAACCGCGCGCATCCACGTCTCGCTGATGTGCCCGATATCCGTCGCCACGCCGCAGCGCAGCCCCTGACAGTCAAAGGCGAACCCGACGGGATCGGCCGCGTCGTGCGGAATCGGGAACGGATGGACATTGAGCGCGCCGATATAAAAATCCTCCCCGGTGTAAAACGTGCGCATGCACTTTTGCGGAATCCCGGTCTCCCTCTGCAAAATGCCCTGCCACGTGCCCTCGTTGGCATAGACGGGTATTCCGTACCGGCGGCAGAGCACGCCGAGCCCGCGAACATGGTCGATATGCTCGTGCGTGACCAGAATCGCGTCGATGTTCCGAATATCCACGCCGATTTCGCGCAGATTGGCCTCCACGCGCGCGGCGCTCATCCCGGCGTCCACCAGGAGCTTCACACCGCCGCAGGCCATATAAACGCTGTTTCCCGACGAGCCGGAAAACAGCGGGCAAAGGTTGAGCTGCATGACTTTACAAATTCCTCTCTATCCGTTACAATCCATAGATGTATTATAGCGCAACTCCGGCGCCGCGTAAAGGAGAAGAAACACGATGGAGCATTATCGCCTGTGGGGGCGCGTCGTCAGCCGCCACCGCATTGTAAAAAACGAAACCGTCGAGATTCACGACGGGGATATCGAGTCCGCCTTTCTGGAGCTTTGCCGCCGCTTCGACGTGCAGCGCCCGCTGCAGCTGCCCAAGCATAACCGCGAATGGGAGAAGTTCGGCCGCACGTTTTACACGAAGGAGCATTTCACCGAGCCCATCGACTTTGACAAGCTCGAAGTCGAGCTGCTCACCCCGGACGGCGAAAAGAAGCACAGCGGCCCGCGCACCCCGCTGATGGACGCTTGAGCGCGCCGGTCGTCGGCCGTTTCGCGCCCACGCCGAGCGGGCGGCTGCATTTGGGCAACCTGCTCTGCGCGCTGATCGCGTATCTCTCCGCCCGCAGTCAGGGCGGGCGCTTTCTGCTGCGCATCGAGGATCTGGATACGCCGCGCTGCCCCAAGCGCCTGTGCGACGCCGCCGTTTCCGATCTGGCGTGGCTGGGCGTCGCCTGGGATGAACCGCCGCTCGTGCAGAGCGAGCGTACCGACGTCTATCGGCGCTATTTTGACGCGCTCGATGAAAAAGGCCTGCTCTATCCCTGCTTCTGCACCCGCGCGCAGCTCCACGCCGCCGACGCGCCCAACCGCGGCGACGACATGCCCGTTTACGCCGGCACATGCGCCCATCTCTCCCCGGAGACCGTCGCGGAGAAGCTGAAAACCCGCCGCCCCGCGTACCGCCTGCGCGTGCCGGATGAAACGATTGCCGTCTGCGACCGCCACTACGGGCTGTATCAGGAGAATCTCGCGCGCGACTGCGGCGATTTCATTCTGCGCCGCTCCGACGGGCTTTTCGGCTATCAGCTCGCCGTCGTCGTGGATGACGCGCTCAGCGGCGTAAACGAAATCGTGCGCGGGCACGACATCCTGTCCTCCACGCCGAGACAGCGCTATCTCCAGCGCCTTTTGGGCTTTGAAACGCCCGCCTACGCGCACATTCCGCTGCTTGAGGACGCGCAGGGCCGCCGCCTTGCCAAGCGCGACGGCGACACCGACCTGTCTGCGCTCTCCAAGCGCTTCACCCGCGAGGACATCCTCGGCATGCTGGCTTACAGCGCGGGGATTCTGCCCGAAAACCGCCCCGCGACCATGGAGGCGCTGATCGGCGCGTTTGACTGGAAGAACGTCAAAACGGAGGATATGCGTCTGCCGCCGTCCTTCCAATTTGCCGCCCGTTCCACTTGATAGGATTGATACGATAAAAGACGCTGCCGCAGATGGTTTTCATTGGCGACAGCGTCTTTTTATACTAATTCGCAGTTAAAATGCTTAACAGAGCGCATCAGATTTTTTGTTCTGACGAAGCCAAGTGAAGTGAGGCGTACTGGAGGTACGTTGAACGGAACGAGGCAAAGTCAGAGCGAAAAAGATGGTGCGCGGATTAAGCCATTTTAACAAGAATTAGTATTAGTCCCTTTGCGTTCTGCGCAGGGCGCAGGAGAGCGCCGCCAGCGCCAGCGGCATGAGATAGATCACCGGGAAGCCGTAGCGGTCCTGATGCTCGATGCACGGGCCGCAGAGAATGACCGCCATCGTCAACATCTGCGGAAGCAGGATCGTCAGCATCCCGCGCGCTTTTCGGCTGCATGCAATCGCGCAAGCACCCAAAAGCACCGCGCAGTAAAAGCCCAGCGTATTGAACTGGAGCACAAACGGGAGCGCCAGCGCGACCTGACGCAGACTGCTTTCCATCTTCTCCAGTCGGGTCAGCGTCCCGCTTCGGTGAATATCCAGCGCTTCTTCCTCCTGCGCGGAAAGCCCGGTTCCCGTGAAAATCGCCAGATTGTAGGTGCTCACGTCGAACAGCAGCGCATTTTGGATGATCGTCGCAGACAGATAGCAGCCGGGGTGCCGGATCATCTGGCTCGCCCACGCCTGTCCATACGCCAGCCAGTCGCGCGGCGTCGCCGTCTTCCGATACATCGCCTTCACCGGGTCGGAAAGCTCCGGCTGATAGCGTTTTGCCAGCTCGTCGTAAACCAGCACCCCGTCGATCGCCGCACGCTCCTCGTCGGTGACTTCCGAGGCGTATTCCGAAACAAACCGCGCCGTCTGCTGAAACGGCAGGGACAGCGCCTCGCCCAAGCTCGCCGCCTGCGGATGAAAGCGCGCGTCAAACGCCGCGTCAAACCCCGCGCCGAGCAGAAACGGAAGCGCCGCAACCGCGGCAATCGCCGCCCGTCGTTTTCTGCCGCGCGTTCCCAAAAACAGCGCCGCGCAAATCGGAATCCAGACCATCGCGCCGTTCGGGCGCATCCGAAGCATCAAAAACGCGGACAGGGTCATGCGGAGCACAAACCCCGCGCTAAACCCGTCACTCTCCTTTTCCAGAAAACGCTGTCGAACCATCTCGCAGAGCATCAACAGCATCGCGTAGCTGTAGGGAATATCCTTGAGGATCACCGTGATGTTGTCGCAGTACACCGGCGCGAAAGCGCACAGCGCAAGCGAAAGCGCCCGCAGCCAGACCGGCGCGCAAAGCCTGCGCATGATCCACTGGCTGTACCCGATCACCGCCGCCGCAAAGACCGCCTGCACCAGCACATAGGCAAACAAGCCCGCGTTTCCGCTGCCCAGCGCATGCCCCAGCCGGGTTGCCCCCAGCAGGAAGAACGCCAGAAGCGTCGGATGATGCTTGCTCCACGGCAAAAGCCCCAAAATCTGGTCAAACTGAGATTGCGTATCCGAATTCATGGAAGCCGGATAGCTGACCGCCAGATGCGGCAGCCAGCAGAGCAGCACGGCGGCCATGCAAAACAGCAGGGTATGCGCCCGATACGCCCTGCGCAGCGCGCCGTCTCTTTGTATCCGCAAATCCAGCCTTCCGTCCAGCCCGGCCTCCAGCAGGCGGAAAAGCAGCTCGAACAGGCTCGCCATGCCCAGCGCCAGCACCGCCGCCTTGAGCTTCTGGCTGCCGGAAAGGAAGGGCTGATTCAGGTCGTTCGTGTTGACCACGCTGACCGCGATCACCTGCCAAACGCCAAGAAACAGCGCCGCCAGCCGAACCCGAAGCCCCGCTTTGGGCAGGCGCTCGTCCGCCCAGCTCAGCGCCAGAAGACACACCAACGCCGCCAGCGCCACCGCGCCGCTCGTCCCCACGAGCGACTGGCCGATGTTGACGTAATTGTCGCCGCTGCGCACGTTCAAATCCATAAACATCGCCCACGCCATCAGCCCGGCGCGCAGCACATTTCCGATTTTCAAAGCGCTCATTTGTTTTTCGTCACATACACTGCCGTCGCGACGGGCACCTCCTGCTCCGTGCCGGAACGGGTATACGCGCCGTCCGCCGGGAGGGTGATGGCCTCGCCGATCAGGTAGAACGTGTAAATGCCGCCCTGCTCCACCTCGTCCGCCGTGGACAGCACGACGTACAGCGCATCCTCCCACACGCCGGTGGAGGGATTGCTGACGCAGACCAGCGCGCACGGCTGACCGTCGTAATCCGTAAATTCCATCACCTTGCCGCGCAGGATGAAGCGCTTCTGCGCGTACTGCGCGGGCTTTTTCGCCAGCTCGTCGTAGTCAAGCGCGATCATCTTCTGCCGGAACTGGGCGATCAGCTCGCGCTGCGTCCATTCCCGCGTGAGGGTGATGCTCCGGGTGCTCTGGGCAAAGCCGTCCGCCTTCGCGCGGAGGGTGAAGGTCTCCGTACCCGCCTCGCTCATAAACACGCGAACGGAGAACCCGCCGTTCTTCCCTGCCTTGACGTTGGTATTCATGCCCTTGCCGTCGATATACACCGTCGCGTTCGGCTCGGTCACGCCGCGCACGGTCACGCTGCCGCCGGTGAACGTCGTGCTCTCCGGCTCGGTGATCTCCAGCCGTGCGTCCGGCTTTTCGTAGCGGATCGTGAACGTCGCGGTATCTTCCCCAGCCGTCACCACCAGCTCATGGTCGCCTTCGTCCGCCAGCTTGACCTTCAGGGAGAAGCTGCCGTCCTTCTTCGCGCCGGTCTTGGCGAGCTGCTTTCCGCTCTCCTCCACCCGGATCTCCGCAGAAGCCGCGGCATGGCCGGACAGCGTGAGCTGCGCCGAGGTCGTATACGCCGGGATTTCGTCCAGCGTCAGGCTGCCGCTGGTCTCCACCGCCGCGCTGCCCAAAATGGGTTCGGGCGTGGCGGTCGGCTGCATCGTGGCCGTGGCCTGCGGCGTGGGCGTCGCCTGCCCGAGCGAGGAAAGCAGCTTCATGCCCGAAAGGAGCTGCTCCATGCGCGCGTCGTCCGCCTCGTCCGGTTCGCGGCCCACGATGGTCTGCTCGATCATATACAGTTTGCCCAGATGCAGCGTCGCGTAGCGCAGGCTGTACACCGGCATGGACGCATACATGGCCGAGCTGGTCAGGCGCACGCAGGCGGGCGCGGTATCCACATAGGCGCAGGTTTCATACAGGCCGCTCATTTCAAACTGCGCCAGAAACGCGAGCCGCTGCTCCTGCGTCATCTTGTCCATATCCTGCACATCGGCGAATTTTCCCGCGTCCGTCACGCTGACGGCAATCTGCCCGCCGTCGTCCGGGATGACCTCCATCACAATGCCCGAGGCCACATAGCTGGCCAGCACGGCCTCGCTGCTCGTGCCCAGCGACTTGAGCAGCGCCTCGTGCTCGCTCAGATTCGTCTGCGTGAGCACGGTTTCATCCTCCCGCTGCGTGTAGCGGAATCCTTCGTAGGGAAAAACATACGTCGCCGTCTGCGCGAGCGCGCCCGCGCCCAGCGCAAGCAGCCCGGCGCACAGCAGCATACAAGCCTGTCGTTTCATCGAGAAAGCCCCCTTTGGGTGTCGGCGGTTGTTTTCTTATTTTTTCGCAACGTCGCGGCTCATGGCCGAAAGCTGCGCGAGCGCAAACATGAACATCAGGTTGATGGGCAGCATCGCGCTGAGCGTCGCGCTCTCCATCATGCCGATGAGCAAACCGGCGAACGTCATCATGCAAAGCCCCAGCGCGCCGCGCGGCCGCTTGGGCGCAAAGAAGACGCGAATCGTCTGCCAGACCGCAATCGCCAGGAAGACGATCTGCGGTACCAGACCGATCAGGCCGAAATCGGCCGCCCACTGCAAGTAGGCATTGTGAACGGCTATGCCGTCCGTCCAGGAAATATACTGACCGATTTTGTGCCCCGTCTGGTTGACGCCGTTGCCGATCATCATCATCTTCGGGTTGTCGCGCCAGAACATGAAGACGGCGCGCCAGATATCGGTTCGATCGCTGAACGAGCCATCCGTGTTGGCCAGTACGCGCGCCCGTATCTTTCTGACCTGAATTCCCGGCACTGCGGGTTCGGCGGCTGCCTCCTGCGCCGGCGGTTCAGCCGCCTCGACCGACGCTTCCGCCGTCGTTTCTTCGGCGCTCGGTTCGACCGGCTGCGCTTCCGGCACTTCTTCGGCACTCAATTCGGCCTGCTGCGCTTCCGCCTGCTCGGCCAGCGCCGCCTGAAGCGCCGCGTCATACGCCAGTTGGTTGTAGTGCGCAACCGCCGCGCGGGTCATCCTGTCCGCGCCCCAATAGCCGCCGCCCAGCACAACCGCACCGGCCAGCACCGCCGCCAGCAGACCCGCCGCGACATTCCGGCGGCAGAGCGCACGGCGAACGCCGTCAAACGCGGCAGCGGCCAGCACGGCCAACAGCGCATAGCGGGACGTGCGGCTCTGGGTCAACACGATAACCGCCATCGACATCACGGCCGGAATCAGGCAGAAGAGCTTGAGAAGGATGTTTCGGTGGTAGCCCACGCCCATCACGCACATCATGCACAGGCTGATGACAATCATGCCCGTGATGTTGTAATGCACACCGGAACACAGCCATCCCTCGACCGCGCCGAAGCCGAACGGCCCCAGATCGGCGGCGTAAATCGTGCCGCTCCACGCGCAGAACAGAAGCGCCCCGCAGAATACATAGGCGAAGACCGCGCTCAATACGCTCATCGTCGCCATCAGCATTTCGCGCTCGCGCTGCTTTCTCTCGGAAATCGACGCATAAATGCCGAAGAACATCACCGCGTAGCCATGCCACGCAGTCACGTTCTTGCCCGTAAAGCCGAAGCGAATCGCAAACGGCACCAGAATCCAGAGATACAGCACAAAGAGCGTCACCACGTCCGCCCTCGCCGGTTCGAGCGAGGACGCGCGCCGCTGCAAGCGCAGCAGGCACAGCGCCGCGCCCCACGGGATGACGATATAGCCGTACAGCAGGCTCATCGGCTCGCGATACCACGCCACAATGGCGCTATCCCCGAGCGTCGCGTATAAAAACGTCACGATCAGGAACAGCGCTTCATTGCCGAACACCGCCAGCAGGATATCCCGAATCAGGCTCTGGCCGCGCGCGAGCAGACCGTTTTCTCGTTTCTGTTCAGACATAATTTTCCTCATCCTTTTGATTTGAAAAAAGGCGGGGAGGATTACTCCTCCACGCCCAGCACATCGACGGCAGCCGGGCTTTCCGGCGCGGCAACGGTTTCCTGCGGTTCGTTCGCAGTCTGATTTTCCGCCGGGTTCACCGGCTTGCGCGGGCCGCGGCGGCGGCTGCGGCGGCTGCGGCTCGGCTTTTCGCCCTGCGGCTTCTCGGCGCTCTTTTCAGGGCGCTCCGGCTGGTTTTTGAGCATGATGACCACGCGGCGGTTCGGCTCCTCGCCCTCCGAATGGGTGGTCACGGCCGGGTGATTTTGCAGCGCGGTGTGCAGCACGCGGCGCTCATAGGGATTCATCGGCTCGAGCACAACCTTGCGGCCGGTCTTGACCGCGCGGTTGGCCATGCGCTGCGCCAGACGGCGCAGGCTGTCCTCGCGCTTGGCGCGGTAATTTTCGGTATCCAGCGTGACGCGGATATAGCCCTCGCGCCCCTTGTTCACCTGCAGGCTGGTGAGATACTGGAGCGCGTCCAGCGTCTCGCCGCGGCGGCCGATGAGGATGCCCAGCGTGTCGCCGATCATGTGGATGGAAAGGTTATCCGCCTTGCTGTCGTCCACATAGACGTCCACCTTGACGCCCATGCGGTCGGTCACGTCCATCAGGAATTTCTGCGCGCGTCCCGCCGGGGTGTCCTCCGGATGGATGACGGGCGGCTCGGTCGGCGCGAACGTCTCGGCGGGAACCATCGGCGCGAAATCGCGCTTCTCGCTCTCCTCGCGGGCGGGGCGCGCCGGGCGCGGCTTGCGCTCGCGCGGCGGCTTGGGCGCTTCCGGCTTCTTTTCCGGCTTGGTCTCGGCCTTGGGCGCTTCCGGCTTGACTTCGGCCTTCGGCGCGGCGGGCTTGGCCTCCGGCTTCTTCTCCGGCTTCTTCTCCGGCTTCATTTCCGGCTTCGCCTCGGCCTTGGGCGCGTCCGGCTTCGCTTCCGGCTTGGGCGCGGCGGGCTTCGGCGCGGCCGGCTTGGCGGCGGACTTCTTTTTCTGATCGCTCAGGCTGAAGCTGCCCAGCAGGTCGCTCAGCCCGTGATCGTCCTCGCGCTCATCCTCCATCACGGTCAGGCGCACACAGGCGGGCTTGCTGCCGAACAGGCCGAACAAGCCCTTCGCACCCTCCTGAAGCACGTCCACGTGCACGTCGGCAATGGTGACGCCCAGCTCAGCCAGACCGTTGTCGATGGCCTCCTTCGTCGTTTTGCCGGTAAATTCCTTGATTTTCATCAGATGCCAACCTCCTCAGCCTTGGACGCCTTGCGATCCTGCTGCTCAAAGTACTTGTTGAAGCAAATCTGTTCGACGATGGCGTAGATGTTGGCAACCACCCAATACAGGGCGAACGCGGAGTTGTAGCTGGCGCAGAAGTAGAGGGACATGAAGGTCATCACGTAGATCATCATCTTCTGGCTGCCCGCCTGAGACGGATCCATCGGGCTGCTCTTCATGGTCAGCTTCTGCATGAAGATCTGGGAAACGACGGAGAGGATCGGCAGCAGGAACCAGCCGTTGCCCTCCTGATAGATGGAGAAGCGGATCAGGCCGAGGATGTTCAGGTTGCCCAGACCCGCCACCGGCGCGATATACGGCGCGTAGGCCGCGGAGCTGATGAACGGGGTGACGACGTCGTTGATATAGGTCGTCAGGTCGGCGGCGCCGGCAAAGCTGAGCGCCTGCGGGATCACGCCGTCGGCGACGAGCTTGGCGCTCACGTCGTTCCAGACCTTGTAATCCACCAGACGGAGGGACTGCACATCCGGCATGTAGGTCGCAAACGGGCTGTCGGGCATCCAGAGGTTCTTGATCCACAGGAACGGCTCGACCAGCGTGTGCGGGTCAATCTCCGGGTTGTGGTAGAAGGTGAGGAACTGGGACACCAGCCGCTCGTTCGCGAACGTGCGCAGCGCGTAGAACATCGCGAAGAGGATGACCATTGAAATGAGCATCGGCAGGCAGGAGCCCATCGGGTTGATGCCCTCTTTGCGATACAGCTCCTGGAGCTTCTGGTTGAGCTTCTCCTGATCATCCTTGTATTTGGCCTGAAGGGCGGCCGCCTTGGGCTGGATGGTCGACATGCGCATGGTGGAGCGGCGGCTCTTGAGGTTGAGCGGCATGACCACCAGCTTGATCAGGATGGTGAAGACGATGATCGTCAGCGCGTAATTGTTGATGAACGTGTGCAGCGCTTTGATGAGCGTGAGCAGCAGCGAATTGAGAAAACTCATGGACGGAACGTCCTCCTTGCGTCAAGAATTGTCCTCAGCCTGTCCGCTTGGGCGAACGGCCTTCCCCGCCGGGGGATAAACGACTTTTTTGTCAGTTTTTTTCGATTTTCGGCTTCGTTTCGGGGGCACGGGGTCGTAAAAGCTTCCCTTATAAAAGGGCTGGCAGCGCAGCAGCCGCCGGATGGCCAGATAGCCGCCGTAGAGCGCGCCGTGCCGCTCGACGGCCTGCATCGCGTAGGTCGAGCAGGTCGGCGTAAACGGGCAGCAGGGCGCGTGCATCGGGCTGATAAACCGCCGGTAAAAGCGGATCAGCAGCAGCAGCAAACGCTTGATCACGGGCAATCCGCCGCCTTTTCAGCGGGTCTCGGCTTCTTCTGTGCGTCGGGAAGAAGCAGGTTCTGCTTGCGCAGCAGGTACTGCATGGAACGGCTGAGCTTGTCAAACGCCGCCTCCGCGGCGGGCTGGCGGGCGATGAACACATACAGCCCCGGCTTCATCTGGGGGAGCAGCGGCACACAGGCGGCGCGCAGGCGGCGCTTGATGCGGTTGCGCTGCACCGCGCAGCCGAGCTTTTTGCCCACCGAAAAGCCTACCTTGAGCACCGGGCCGCGCACGTAGAGCATCACCATCTCCCGCGCCCCGGCGGACGCGCCCCGGCGATACACATATTTGAACTGCGCGTTCTTTTTCAGGCTGTAAGTTCTTTGCAAATTAACAACGCTCTCCTCGGTTGACGCCAAAAACGGCAAATGAAAGAAAAAGGCCCGCTCCCGGTCTTTGCCGGGCCGGACCGAACGCCCCGAGCAGCCTCGGAACGGGTGCCGCCGATTGGCGGGCGCTGATTGTCAAATCAATCAGACGGGATTGGAAACGGTCAGCTTCGCGCGGCCGCGGGCGCGGCGGCGGGCAAGAACCTTGCGGCCGTTCTTGGTGGACATACGGGAACGGAAGCCATGCACCTTCGCGCGCTGGCGCTTCTTGGGCTGATAAGTTCTGACAGACGATGCCATTGTTACACACTCCTATCATCAGGTGAATTTGAACAAATGTAGAATCGCGCCGCGGCAGGCGGCACGTTGTTCCATGCGAAAGCGATTATAGTATACTTCACCGGCCGCGGTGAAGTCAAGAAGAATTTCCTGTAAAAAGCGGATGAAACCATAAAAAAGCGTCAAAAAGCGATTCATTTCCGCCGGAACAAACCGTTTGTCAGCAAAATATCACACTTTTTCCGCCGCACTTGACTTTTCCCCGCCCATCAGCGTATAATAAAGCCAAATTGGGGTTTTGCCGCAGGCGTTCCGGCCGGCGATCCCTCGCTGATTTCCGCGCATCCGCGCGTTTTTCATCCAATTTATGAAGGAGGCATATTCTTTATGCGTCGTATCGGTGTTTTGACTTCCGGCGGAGATTCCCCGGGCATGAACGCCGCCGTCATGGCGGTCGCCAAATCCGCGCGCTATTATGGCATGTCCCTCATCGGCATCAAGCGCGGCTATAACGGCACGCTCTGCCGAAGCCACCATATTGAGGATGACATGGTCGAGCTGGATCTGGATACCATTCTGGATATCGCCGATCAGCCGGGCACCTACCTGCGCACCGCGCGCTGCCTTGATTTCATACGACCGGAAATGCGCGTGCACGCGGCCAACAACATCCGCGAGATGGGCATCGAGGGCGTCGTCGTCATCGGCGGCGACGGCTCCTATCACGGCGCGATGGGGCTGTGCGAATTGGGCATCCCCTGCGTGGGCATCCCCGGCACGATTGACAACGACCTCGCCTATACCGAGATGACGCTAGGCTATGACACCGCCGTCAACTCCTGCATCGACGATATCCGCGCCATCCGCGCGACCAGCCGTTCCCACGACCGTCCGGGCGTGGTGGAGGTCATGGGCCGTCACTGCGGCGATATCGCCCTGAAGGCCGCCGCCGGTTCCGGCGCGGAAATCTGCCTCGTGCCGGAGGTGCCGTGGTCGATTCAGGAGGCCGCCGACCGCCTCTCCCGCCTGATCGACATGGGCAACCCGCGCGCAACCGTCGTCGTCGCCGAAGGCGCGTGGGACTCCATGCAGCCCGCCGACTGGCGCCGCTACCTCATCGAGAACGGTGCGAAGGGCATCCACGAGGACGACCCGATCAGCACCGAAAAGCTCGCCCTTCTGCTCAAATACAAGTGCAAGTGCGAGGCGCGCCCGACCGTGCTCGGCTACACCCAGCGCGGCCGTACGCCGTCCGCCTACGACAGCTGGTTCGCCTTCGAGGCCGGCAACCTCGCCGTCAACCTGCTGCGCAACGGCATCGGCAATCAGGTCATCGGCATCAAGGATGGCCGTGTGTACTACCTGCCGATCATCGAGGCGCTCAAGCAGAAGCGCGAGTTCAACCTCTCGCTGTACAACATGATTAACTCTCTGTAATTTCAACATTTCGTGGGGCTGTTCATGCGCAACAGCCCCATTCTTATCGAAAAGGAGAATCCTCCATGCTCGCCAAAAACCAATGCTTTGAAATGACCTGCGACGCCTTCGGTCAGGATGCGCAGGGCGTCTGCCGCCACGAGGGCATGGCCGTGTTTGTCCCCGGTCTGCTGCCCGGCGAACGCGCGCTGGTGCGCATCGTCAAGCCGGAAAAGCGCTATGCCTTTGGCCGCGTGGAAAAGCTGCTGGAAAAGAGCCCCAGCCGCGCCGAGCCGTTCTGCCCCATCTACAAGCGCTGCGGCGGCTGTGTCTGCCAGCACATGACCTACGAGGCCTCCCTTGCCTTCAAGCGCCAGCAGGTGCAGGATCTCCTCCAGCGCGTCGGCGGGCTTTCCATCGAGGTGCCGCCCGTTTGGGGCATGGCGCATCCCTTCGGCTACCGCAATAAGGGCGCATACCCCGTCGCGCAGACGGACGGCGCGCCTGCCTGCGGCTTCTTCGCGCCGCGCAGCCACGATCTCGTCCCCCTGCCCGAAAACGGGTGCGCCATTCAGGGCGAGGATTCCGCCAAGGCCACGCAGGCCGTCCTGAATTGGATGCGCGAAAACAGCGTCCCCGCCTACGATGAGCAGACCGGACGCGGCCTCGTCCGCCATATTATGACCCGTTCGACGACCTCCGGCGAGCTGATGGTCGTCGTCGTCGTCACCCGCGCGGATATTCCGAAGGCCAGTCGGCTGATCGAGCTGCTGCGCGCCGCCGTCCCTGGCCTGTGCAGCGTCTGTCTGAGCGTCAACAGCCGCCGCACCAACGTCATTTTGGGCACGGACATCCGCGTTCTCTGGGGCAAAGCCGCCATGGAGGACACGCTCTGCGGCCTGCGCTTCTCCGTTTCGCCGCTCTCCTTCTTCCAAGTGAATCCCCAACAGACCGAGAGACTCTACGGCCTCGCGCTGGAATACGCCGGCCTGACCGGCACCGAAACCGTCGTGGATGCGTACTGCGGCGCGGGCACGATCTCCCTGCTGCTGGCGCAGAAGGCCAAAAAAGTCATCGGCATCGAAATCGTGCCGGAAGCCATTCAGAACGCGAATGAAAACGCCGCGCGCAACGGCATTGCCAACGCCGAGTTCCACGTCGGCGCAACCGAGGAACTGCTGCCCAAGCTGGTGGAAAACGGCCTCCGCCCGGATGTGATCGTGCTCGATCCCCCGCGCAAGGGCTGCGATCCCGCCGTCTTGCAGGCCATTATCGCCGCCGCGCCCAAGCGCGTGGTCTATGTTTCCTGCGGCGCGCCGACCCTCGCCCGCGACGCCAAGCTGCTCGCCGAAGGCGGGTACGCCGCCGAAAGGGTTCAGTGCGTCGATATGTTCTGCTGGACGGGCGCGGTGGAGACTGTTATGTCATTGGTCCAACAAAATCCGGATGATATCGTCAAGGTCGGCATCGACGCGGACGAGTCGGCCGTCACCAAGGCCGAAAGCAAGGCGACCTATGGCGAGATTCAGGCGCGCGTGAAGGAACAGACCGGCCTGAACGTCACGCCGCTGTACATCGCGCAGGTGAAAAGAAAGCATGGGATTATCGAGCGCGAATGCTACAACAAGGCAAAATCCGAGAGCGCAAAGATGCTGATCTGCCCGCCGGATAAGGAAAAGGCGATTGAAGATGCACTGAGGTTCTTTGGGATGATTGCGTAAAGATTTCAAACCGGATCGGTCGGGGAATACTACCCGCTCGATCCGGTTTAATAAATTGAACCGATGTAAATCTGAGCCAGAAACGAATCCGATGGATTGATAGGACGTCGTTCTATGTCATTTTTTCATCGTGACCAATTTTTTGTTGACGAAATGGAGATTTCATGTTATACTGCCATCAGCGAAAAGGATTTTAAAGGTCCATACCTGTTATTTATCGTCCATGACAAATCGAGGTGAACCCATGAAGTTAGGCGAACTGGCAACCGTCCGAAGCGGACTGGTTTTATCCAGAAAACAAGCGCGTGAAGGCAAGCCCGTCAAGCGGCAGTATCCCCTGCTGAGCTTTCGCGCCATCCACCCAAACGGATACATCGACATGGAACAGCTGGATGGTTTTGACGCTGCGGAGCAGTTATCACCGGAGTACCTGACACAGATCGGCGACGTCATCATCCGCCTGACCTCGCCGTACACCGCTGTTCTCATCGACGAAGCATCCGCCGGCATGGTCGTTTCATCAAACTTCGTCATCATCCGTGTTGATCGAAGCAGGCTCCTGCCCGGATATCTGGTCTGGCTGATCAACACGCCGAAGATCAGGAAAGCCATTTATGAAAACACCAGCAGCAACATGCTGGGCGCCATCAACGCCAGATTCTTTTCCGAATTTGAAATTCCCCCGCTGTCCATCCTCCAGCAGCAGAAAATCGCCGAACTGCATCTGCTGGCGAAAAAGGAGACGGCGCTGCTTCGCCAGTTGTCGGCAGAGAAGGAGCGCTACTACGATCTACTGATCCGCAATGTACATTCGACCATGAAATGAGGTATGCACCATGACGACCCGCAACGATATCGAACGCGTTCTCTGGAAGGCCTGCGACAGCTTCCGGGGAAAAATCGACAGTTCCCGCTACAAGGACTACATCCTTTCCATGCTGTTCGTGAAATACCTGAGCGACGTCACCCTCGAAAGACGCGCCCTGTACATGGAGCAGTACGACGGTGACGAACGGCGCGTCGAGCGCGCCATGAGCCGGGAGCGGTTCTCCCTCGACAGGGAATCCACCTTCGATTATCTGTACGAAAACCGCACGGATACAGAGATCGGCCAGAAGATCAACGTCGCCCTTTCCCACATCGAGGATCACAACAGTGGAAAGCTGCGCAACGTGTTTCGCGCCATCGACTTCAACTCCCAGGTTGACTTCGGCGACGTCAAGGAAAAGAACGCGACACTCCGCAACCTGCTGGAAGACTTCCACGACCTCGATCTTCGTCCCGGTCAGCTCGGTTCCGCGGACATCATCGGAGACGCCTATGAGTATATGATCGCCAACTTTGCCTCCGATGCAGGCAAAAAGGGCGGCGAGTTCTTCACGCCGAGTCAGGTTTCCGAGCTGGTGGCCTCGCTCGTCAAGCCGCGGGAAAATGACCGCATTTACGATCCCGCCTGCGGCAGCGGCGGCCTGCTGCTCAAAGCCTACAAGAAGGTGCCCAGCGGCAAG
>OIWQ01002397.1_pt1 | contig 19333 bp, 29 predicted proteins | sample 1587571 | NCBI WGS metagenome assembly OIWQ01 (sample SAMEA3888910, study PRJEB22519) | human gut metagenome | biome: human gut; feature: human-associated habitat; material: faeces | place: Denmark | collected 2010 | reverse complement strand
CGGATGGGTTTTACAGTACTGTTCGTATCCTTTGATATTATGCAGGATTTCGTTGTACTCCTCCTCGGTGTGTTTTACGTCTCGAAGCAGCTCAGTATTAAACCTGAAAATCCTGTAACGGTGCAAATCCGCATTCCGTTCATCACCGGTCTGTATGATGCCGTCCAGGACACTCTTGTATGTATCCAGCGCTTCCCGGATTTCCCCTCTGTACTCGGCTTCATCATGCCGCAGATCTTCAAGCTCCTTTATCACGTCCCGATTAAGCATGCCCCGGACAGCTTTTGCCATCGCCGACCACGGGTTAATTTTAATCGGCGCGATTTGTATAACCGACAGCGCCGCCGCTGCGAGGAACAGAAGCACCTCATAATTGTCCTTCAGCAGCCCGACCATATCCATCAATGTCATTCAGGCTATATCCTCTCTTGTGCAGATTATTTTCCGACGATTTTGTCCATATCCTCCTGTGTCAGCTTGCCCTTGTCAACGAGAGCCTGGAGCATTTCCACTGTCCATAATCCCCGGTCGTAGTTCTTTTTTGCCATATCCTTCAAAGTCATGTGCGCTCCCTCCTTACAGCATCATGGCGTTCTGGTATTCCAAGGCCGCCGCGATACGCTCCTCCACACTGGGTTCCGCGGGCGGCGGGTTGTCCTCGAAATCCTCGATAGCTGAGAGAATTTCATTATCATCCATAAGGTCTGTAATGTTCGCACCAGACTTTTTGTATAACTCCACAGCCTGATTGAACTCCATGGCGCATCCGCCGTTGATAACGCCCGCTGTGATAATCATTTTGGGCCATGGGTACTTCTCCGCCCATTCCTTCGCCGTGAACTTCGCCCCGCTGGGCGTGATGATGTCGTCTACCCGGTTCCAAATTTGATAGCGCATGGGTACTTCTCCCTTCAATCTGTTATTTTAAAGCTAAGAGCAGTAAGGATTTCCTGTACCTGTTCTTTGAGCAGCGCCGGAACGTCATCCAGCGTCTTTTTGCCTTTCATGATCAGTGTTGCGTATACTTTAGCCATTCGTTTTCCTACCACCTTCCAGGGATGCCACGCGCGTTTGCAGGGCGATCATGGTTTCATATACTTCCGCCAACGCAAGCATGGCGTCTGTGTTCTGCCCGTCTGCCGTTTCGTAGTTTTCCGTGAGTGCTATCTGCGCATCGGTCATCTGCGTTTCTAATGCTGTAATACGTTCGTTCTTGGAGGGCGGGACAGGAGGCGGCGCGGGGTGCTCCGTCTCCCACGTCTCGATTTCCCCGCTTGTGGCGGATTCCCTCCACTCTGAGCCATCCCAGGCCGGTCTGACAAACCCATCCGCACCGGCATACGGCCGCATCATTGGCGGCGGCGCGTCTACCAAACATTCCCCTTCCAAAAGCGTATAATACTGAATCTTTTCCTGCGTCTCTCCGGTTTCGTCCAGTGCATTAAATACCAATACCAAAGTTTTGTATCTGTTTTGCGAATCAATGACGCTGCAGTATTTGTAATCCGTTTTTCTCATCCCCTTCTAATTTAAATATAAAATCCGCATTGTGTTGCAAAGCTACGTGCTGTAAGGCCGTCTCCTATGTAAAACCAAATACCTCCATCAGCATAAACTATTATATTTCCCATCATTTTTGTGTTATCTTTTTCTCCTTTACCGACCCAAACCGGGATAAGCGTGTTATCTTTCGGGCGGAACCCTTCCGGTAGATGGCTGACAAGGAAATTATGTGTAATTTTATCTTCTGTCTCGCTTATATGTACATTTATATCAAGCCAAACCATCCCAAATTGGCCTTTAGAATATTTGGCACGCCCCAAGAGGCCGCCATATAATGTCATATCATACTGTTGCGGTGCGGATGCATGGGCCAGCAACACCCATTCTTTTATTTCATATTCCCACACACGGCCGACCCATACTTTCTTGGCCAAACGCGGAGAGGTGACGATCAACGTTCCATACATGCAGCCGCCGTTTGCATCTGTAAAACTTGTAAGCAGCTGCGCATAATAATCGCCGACATTATAATCTGTCATTGCAAAACTGGGATCGTCTAAATGTTGATTAACTTCCTCTGTCATTGCTAAGATATGATACAACCCAGCATGCGGAAATTGTCGAGGTGAAGAAAATTCGGATATAATAGCGCCGGTATAATAATCATTTTTTAGGGTATTTAAATCAACCGTATCGGCTTTTGCATTCAGTTTTTCTTCAATTTCTGTTTTTGGCATCAAATCTGCTAATATTTGATTAAAATCCGCTTCGTCTCCTGTAAATCCTCCCTGAACGGCCGATTTATACGCCGATTTTCCCGGAATCGCAGGAAGAATTTTAATTTCTTTTGTATTAGGATCACGATATTGAATCGCTGCAATCAAATTATCCTGCATTTTACACCTCTTTACTGATATAAGAAAAATCCAAGTGAAGGCTTGTGCCTATCGGGATTATTTCAGTTGTTATTAATGTGCCGTCCGGACTTAACTGTAACCGGTATTGCCCTTCATCCACAGAAACAGTTGGGTATTGCATGGAAATTGGCTTAATCGGGAGATTTAAAATAATTTTCCCTGCGCCGATCTCTCTTTTGCTTTTTATATTTGCATTTATTTGCGCCAAATTTCCAATTTGCGATATTCCAGATATGTTTCCCGGTATCTGTTCCCAGGCGTCTGTCAAATTTAATCCTATGATGGCTTCATTTTTCAGATTTAGCCATTCTTGATACACTTCATTTCCGGTTTTTACAACAACTCCATTGATTTTCAAAGGCGTAAATAAAAAACCTTCATCGCTTAAAAAGCAATTATTTTTTTCCTGGATTGGGATCTTCACCTGAAATAACGCTTTCTCCAGACTGTCCATGCTTACCCCCCCCCCGTCATTGAATAGCTGTTGAACTAACCCACAGATCTGAAGCTTCATTTGGCCTTCCTGATGCGCCAACCCTTATATTTCCATTTAGCTCCAGAACAAGTATTAGTGGGCTTTTTTCTAGTGAATCAAGCGAACTTACTACCCCAGTAAAAACTACCTGTTTAATTGGAATTTGAGGGGATCTTGCGATAACTGTATTAAATTCCAATTGTGTTCCTCTTGCGCGTATATATAGAGTTATCAAGTTTTCAGTAAAAGCTATTTTGGAGCCGCCATTGTCTTCCCAACCGTTTAAGAATATCAAGGGCTCTGATTGAAATAATGCCGATACTTGTTCCCGTGCAATACCGCTATCTTCAAGTTTTCCATTTTCTCCGGCTATCAAAAGATTTCCTTGTACGGCTTGCGGTTTTGCAGGAGCATATTCATTTGTATATTTTTTCGCGTCCTCCAGAGCTTTTTCAGCGGCGCCCGGCGGATCTATAGCCGGGATGTCCTCAACCGGCGTTTCGGTATTTAGCCAAAAAGTGATCTTCTCGTCGCTTGGCGGAGATGTTACAATCGGGACCTTTCCGCCGCCCGCGCCAAAACCTGCGACCTTTTTTCCGTCTACATAAATTGCCATGACGCGCCTCCTCATGTGTATTTATAAACATCGACGGTATTTGATTCGGGGTTTACGTGGTCTATTATGCCGCCCCCAAACAGCGCATACTCTCCAACCGCAGCGGTGGCGGTTGTATCCGAACCAGATGTTGCGCCGGGAGCAAAGGTGCGGACGAGATATGGATCATACACAGCCGCCGAATTACCATCTCGCTCCTTAAATATTGCAAACCCTTTCAGCGAAGCTCCCGCAAGCAATGTATCAGTCTCAAAAATCTCAACCGACGATGTTTTTGTTAAGAAGCTATCATAAACATCAATTACATTTGTTTTAATTCCCGTCTGACGGATATGCCCCCCTACAAACATAGCGTAGTTTCCTGCCGCGGCTCCCGCACTTTCGCGCCGCGCTTGGCTCAATGCCAGAGGAGTTGTTCTCGTCAGGCTGCCATTGTATGCATCTACGACTGCAACGCTAGCATCGCTGCCCGCGGAATCGCCCCCTGCGAATAATGCATACCCACTTACAGAGGCTGCCGCAACACCAACCCGGCCTACGAGCAACGGTGTAGGCGTCGTTCGAGTCAAGCTTTCATTATATGCATCTACGGCGGAGACATAGGTGGTACCGTTATAACCTCCTCCAAACAATGCGTATCCGCCCACCGCGGTTGCTGCAAGATTAGACCGCGCTAGGTCTAGTGCTTGGGGAAGCGTCCTCGTCAAGCTCCCGTTGTACGCGTCTACTATATTGGATTCGGAACCATAGCCACCGCTAAAGGCTTCGCCACCTCCGAACAGCGTATATTCACCCACTGCGACTGCTGCAAGCTTAGACCGTCCTATGCTTAAGGGTGTGGGCGTTGTCCTTATTAATTCCTTGTTATATGCATCCACGTTGGATTTGCCACTGACATAGTTGTTACCTGACTGGCCTCCTCCAAACAATGCGTATCCGCCCACCGCAGCGGCCGCAAGCGACGACCGTGCTTCGCTTAATGGAGTAGCTTCTATAAAATACTGCACATGCAGCGATGCGGTCAAAGCGGCTTTATATTGGTTTGTCACCACCACTGTGACCGTGTTGTACTGCGCCGCACCGCGCACCGCCGTAACGGACCATGTACCTTCTGTGGGCAGATCCATGACCACTGTGCCGGTAGTAGACAGGGCCTCCACCTTCCGGCTCCCGGATGTCGCTGTGACCACCGCGCCCACATCGACCGTGACCGTCAATGTGGCTTGGAAGGTGCTCTCCATTGCTCCGGTCACACCGAAAATGGATACGCCTTTCTTAATGTTGACAGAGGTTAGGTTAGCGTCGCCTTTTATCGTCTGTGTCCCGCCTAAATACTGGCCTGCGGCGATCGTTTGGTCGGACGTCCCCGGTGTGTAAGTCCGCGCGCTTTTGGTTGGGATCAGCCCCTCCGCTTTACCTGTGGCAATGTAAGCCGTTTTCCCGGCGAGGATATCCCCCGCCGTGGCTGTAGCGTCCCCCGTGCTTGCCCCGGTCTGTATCTTGGCAATGTTGTCCGCCATTGTCTGGAATGCCGCATCCTGCGCCGTTTCTACTCCTTTGTCAGTGATGGCGGACGCAACCTTCTTCTTCCCATTACTGACAGAGATAAAAAGCTGGTCAACCGCCTCCTGTACGGTGCTTGCGGTCATCCCCTTTGGCGGCGTGATTTCTATATCGTCGGCGGTCAGGGGCGGCTCCTCCTCATCCGTTACCAGGATGGTGTGAGGGACATCCGGAAACGCCTCTGAATACTGCATGTCGGCCCCGCCCTCGGAACGGACAACATTGGTCAGGTCTCCGCCACCGCCGCCCGAAAAAGGTCCGTTGTTCACCCAGTCCATCGTTACGCCGTCAAACACATAGATATCATACGGCGCCGCTTCCCCCACGCCGTAGGCATCGCCCACGCTGGGGCCGCTCACCGCATCTCTGAGGGCTGTTTCCGAGGCGTAGTACCCAAGCACGGTCAGACCCTTCCCAGGTTCCCCGCGCGGTCCCCGCTCGCCCTGTTTGCCCTGCGGCCCTTGCGGAAGTCCGAAGTCCAGATTAACCACGTCGTTCTTCATGGTCTTTTCAACGGTGGGGGTTTCGGCTGTGTGTGCCTCTACGGTCATGTTGGTAATGGAATTCGCCGCAGCTTTTGCCTCGTCCACAAGTCCCTGTACTTCATCAATGACCGACTGCCGCCCAAAATCCTTGAACTGCCTGCCTGTCATTTTCATGGCCGAGCCTTGCTGCTCCACCACCATCAGAGAATCATCATCAAGACTACCAACTTGGGGCAGTTCGCCAATTGTACTATCCGGCATTTACTTTCCCTCCAGCGCCGATACACGGCTTTCAAGATTTGTAACCGCTAAAGATATATCGTTTACTTTTAACGTCAGGGTGTCTAATGCGGTTTTCATACTGTTTAGCTCAATTTGCATCGCCCCAAGTGACTGCGTTACAAACGCCCGCAGGCTGTCCGTGTCGTTGGAAAGCGACCTGTTTGTACGGGACTGATACGGATATTCGTCCTCAAGCTCCTGCTCGCCTGGGGCGGATATATCCGGGAATCCGTCCCCATGATCTTCGATGCTTGACAAAACGCCATAAATACCGCAAACATTTACGCCATCGCCTAGTTCCGCAGCAGGGTCAATCCCCGCCGCTTTCGCATCAAATGCCTGATACTGGTAATCCTGTACCTGCACAAGTATTGCGAGTGCCATTTCCTGTGTTGCGTATGGGCAGAGTGCATACAAATCTATCCCATCATATCGGCCAGCCGTTATTGTCTGATCATTTGCAGTCTGGAGCGTGACAGATGTTATTTTCTGCCGGATGCCATTATCCACAAAATCAGTCACACTTAAGCCTACTTGATGCTTATCTGACAAGGATTTTCACACCCCCAAACACAATCGCATCGCCGTGCTCCGTGACAAGATAGTTGCTGTCAGCCGGAGCGGAAATAAGAGGTATCAACCGGAGATCGCCCTTATCGTTGATAATCCAGTTTCCCCCATGGGCTGCCGCTATGTCACAAAGCGCATCGCGCCGCATATATTCCCCCTCTGGATAAGCGTTCATGGTGTAGGGGAGAAATACAGTCCGCTCGTCGATACCAACGTCCATTGATGCCGCTATGTCCCGCGCCGCCTGTTCCATCGTGCAGGGGAAAAATGTTGCGACTGGCGTCTTTGGCGTCCAGGTCATATCGGCCTTTAACATGGCGTCGTATGCTTCCAGCTTCCAAACGCCGTCTGACTGCTCTCTGCGGTTAACGAAAAACACACCTTTGGGGAGCCACTCTGAGCTTGTTACACCGTTACGCAGACGGACAAAACGCTTTATGACGGCGCCGCGCGGGATATCAGGCGCGTATAACTCCAACGTCAGGGTTGCAGACATGGCGTTACCAATGCTGAAATCATCAAACAGGCTCTGGCTGACGGAGTGGGAAACCTCGCTCTCTGGTCCGTATTCGCGCCCGTTAATATCGAACTTGTACTCGCATATGGTTCCGCGCTGCCGGAATAACTGTTTCCACAGCCCGCTTGTTTTCTGCGCCATATTTTAAATCTCCGTCATGTCGAAGGTCGCGCCCTCCCACTTGTCATCGTCGCCGTCGATCACATCACAAGTCGCGCTGAATGTAGAACAGTAAAACCGCCTTGTTGTAACACCGTGGATATCAAGATAAGTCGCATTAAATTCCGCCGTGCTCAAATCATCGTCGAGCCTCGCCAAATCTGCCCGCGTCATATTAAACAGCGTGTACGATATCTTCCGCTTTGCGGCTACCTTGACGCGCCGCATAACGCCGTCCTTTGTCCGCCCGGATTGGCCCCCATCCAGATCATTGCGGGACCAGCCATAGCCCTTTTGCTCAACAAACTTTGAATAATCGTGCCCATTGATCTTTAAAACTTCAATCAATTTAATCCCCCCTTACACAAGGAGCGGGCTTCTGCCGCCGGAACGGGTCATCTGGTTAATATGCCGGACAGTATTTCTTGCCACTTCCCGGCCATCCAGATTGACAACGATTGTCACATCCCCGCCGCCAGCCGCGCCGCTCTCCTGCAAGGCTTCCATAAGAGCCTGTTTCATGGTGGACAGCGGAGAGACAATCTCTGTCTCTTTCTTGTTATCGCCCAGCATAGCAAGGAATTCTCTGTTCGGCGGTACAACGGCACCCGTCGCCAGACGGGGGAGCTTTACCTCTGAAACATGCGATATGTTGAATCCAAAGGACTTTCCGCCAATGCCGGGCACCCAGTCTGGTACTTCGAAACTGATTTTGTTCAACTGATCAATCAGCCAGTTGATGCCATCGATCACCTTGTTGATAAGTCCCTCGATAAAACCAATAATTTTATTAAAAACGCCTTTGACGAAGTCTCCAACAGCTTCAAAAGCCTTTCCAATAGGACCGGTAACATGTTCCTCGAACCAGCTTCCCGCAGCTTGCCATACCTCCACAATGGCGTTCCACACATCGGACGCCGTTTGCCTGATACCATCCCATAGACCGGAGAAAAACTCGCCTACAGGCTGAATAACGGTTTCATTGAACCATGCGGACACCGCGCCCCAAATCTCCTGAATGCCCGCCCAGGCGTCTGAGGCGAGGGTTTTAATAGTATTCCAAAGCCCTGTGAAAAACTCAGCGACTGGCTGTATGACGTTCGTGTTGACCCACTCCGCAACGGTTGCAAAAACCGCTTTGATAGAATCCCACACAGCAATAAACCCGGCCTTAATTTCTTCCCAGTGTTGCGCGATGAGGACAACGAGCGTTGCAACCGCAGCAACAATGCCCGCCACAACGCCCGCAACTGCGGCAGGCGCGCCAAGAATGATCGCGCCGATAGCCGCGAGGCCGGTACCAACGATCATGAGGGTCTCATTCAGCCAACTGAATCCATTATTAAGCATGTCGAAAAAGTTCCCTGCCGCCAAAGCAATTCCGCCAAACAGAGCTGCCGCGCCAGCTAGCGGGGAAGCGCCGCTGAAAATAGAGGCGAGTAATTGCTTGATACTGTTAATAGCCGGGGATATCGCGCCAAGCAGGCCGTTAAGTCCCGAGGTGACGGCAAGGCTGATCTTCCCCGTGATAAAACTGCCAATTGCGGCGGTTATCAGCGGAAGTAATTGCAAGCCTATTAATCCAACCAAAATCATAATCGATGCAACAATCGTAGATGGGTCCGCATTGGCGATAAATCCCCCCAAAAGTTCAAGCAGCGACGGGATAAGTGCCCCCAGCGTTTCAGCGATAGCCGCAATAACGCCCGCCCAATCGATGTTGTTCATAAATTCGGCTATCTGCGCACCGATCTGTGACCAGTCGATAGTCCGCAGCGTTTCGGTGATGGAATTGAAGAAGCCGATTGCGATATTACTCGCAGCTTGTCCAAGCTGGGCCATATCCAGACCAAGGAGAAAGCCCGCAAGCGTTTCGAGCGCCCACTTGAACCCAGCCCACAACATCTGTCCAACCGCATACCAGTCAATCTGACTTACGGCGCCGTTTACGGCCGCCGCCAAGCTGGCGCCGAAACCAACCCAGTCAAACGTATAGATCAGGTTGACAAGAAATTGCAGCGCAAGGTTAAATCCAGCACCCAGTGCCGCGCCAAGCGTATACCAGTCAATGGCCGATACAAGGCCGTTAAACGCGTCGGCAAGCTCCGCGCCCAAAATGCCAAACTTTTCAGCCAAGCCGGGGAAGGTGAATGCTTCGTACAGCTTGGCGGAGAAACCGTTGAGCCACGTGGCGAATCCAGTGAACGCCGCTTTCAGTTTCGGGATGCCCTGCTCAATGAGGTATGTTACAAAGGTGTCGAGCGCCTCGCCCCAGGAATCAAAAGCCATCTGTACGCCCTCGGTGTCCGGCGCAGGAACCTCAACGAACGTGCCCCCTCCGACACCTGTATCAATCCCGGCGCCGCTGCCAGAGCCCGAAATAGATGCAGTATCCCCGGCAAGACGGTTGATCTCATCAAAAGCGGCAAGTGATTTTTTCTGCTCCTTGTTTGTTTGAGCTGTCGCATCTGTAAGGTCCTCTTGGTTTTCAACGGCGCTTCCGATCTCAGACGAAACGCCGCCGACGGCCTCCTGCTCCTGCTTAAGCTGTGTATTGTTCGTACCGCCAAACATAGACGATACCGCCGCCTTAAAGGCGTTTGCCATGGTGATAAGGCTGGAAACAACTTTGTTCAGCACCTTTACCACAGGCAGGAGGATTTGCGTAAGTGCCTGTCCGATAATGGACATGAACTCCTGCCATTGCATGGACAGTATGCGCGTCTGGTTGGCCCAGCTATCCTGCGTCCGGACAAAGTCCCCGGAGGCCATGGCGAGCTGATCGAGGACAAAGTTATATCGTAAAGTCACAAGCTCCGCTTGTGACATGCTTTTTATGCTCCTTGTTATCCCCTGATTGAGCGCATACGCTTCAAGGTTGGCCTGCGTCATCACAATTCCGAGATCTTTCAGCGTCTCGGTTTCCCCTGTGAAAACAGATTTCAGCTTGATATCCGCCAAATCCTGTGAAATATTGTAAAAGGAGGCGACGTCTCCTGTCAGCCCTGTCAATGTGATGGCCATATCGGAGGCTGCGTCCATAGACAGGCCCATATTTTTAGCCATCGCCATGTATGTAGAAGCCGTCTTTTTTGCCGCCAGGGTACGCATGCCAAAGTTTTGAATGGCAGAGCTGGCGAATTCCTCCACCTTGTACGACATTTCGCCAAAGGCAACATCCACTACATTCTGGACTTCCGCAACATCACTGCCAAGCTGAATCGCTTCTTTGCCAAACTGGACGATTTTATGGGTAGCAAACGCACCGGCGATAATTCCAGTCAATTTTTTGGCAGCGGAGGCCATTCCGTCCAGCCTATTCTGGATGGCCTTCAAGCCGCCAAGCGCCTTTTTGGGGTCGGCGGTTATGTCAATAATAATGCTGCCGTCCGCACTTGCCACGATGTCACCGTCCTTTTTGGCTTGACTTTCAGCTTGGGAGCATTTACAATTAGTTCATATTCTGACAATAGGAGGATCTCACATGAAACGTAAATTGTTAGCCTACTGTATAGCCTTGTCTGTAGCCATGCTATTTTTCGGGTGTTCAGCCCTCGATCAAACAGCAGATAAAACGGAAAATAAACCGAACAACACTCAAACCGTACAAGATCCGCTTGACATGGACGCCGCCGGAAATATCTCTGTCGATGAGCGGCTTTTTGATGTAACGCTTACTATTCCTGCGGATTACATTGGAGAAGCAACGCAGGAAACGCTTGATGCAGAGGTAAAAGAAAAAGGCTTTAAATCGGCGACGTTGAATGAGGATGGCTCGGCGACCTATGTAATGACAAAGGCCCAACACAACGAAATGATGAAAGAACTGTCCGATAACATCTCTAGATCATTGGAGGAAATGATCGGATCAGAAGACTATCCAAATGTCGTCGCTATTGACGCGAGCAATGATTATACGGAATTTACAATTACAACAAGGAGTTCCGAATTAGATTTTAATGAGGCTTTTTCTGTGATGCAGTTTTACATTTACGGGGGGATGTATAACATTTTCAACGGGACACCTGTTGATAATGTAAGCGTGACATTTGTAAACGAAACGACAGGCGAAATCATTGAAACTGCTAATTCGTCCGATACTTAAGATGCCTAATCTTTCATGACGGCCGCCCTTATGACGGGGCGGCTTTTCCTGTCCATAAGGAGATTGCGTCATCCTCCGCCTTTGTGTACTTCTGCTTAAAGTCCACTTTTTTGCGGTTCTCCCGGTAAAATTCCTGCTCCCATTTTTCCAGTTTCTTATGCTTGCGCCGCTTCTCGCGTATGGAGACAACCGTTGCAAGCTGCCCCTCCCCGATCTCGCTGAAATAGGAAATAAACGTCCACCAATGCAGGAATTTCAAACCGCGTACATCGCATGACGCCGCCTTGTTCACACCTGAGACAATCATGAAATAATCCTGCTCCCAGTCGATCATCTTGTGCGCTGGCGTTCCATCATCATCCTCCCCGCAGGAGATAAACCACAGCATTTGTTTGATAGCTTCTTCGAAGCAGTTTTCCGGCATGACGTCAAAGTCCTCGTAAAAGAGGGCCAGCGCGACATACAGAGCGATCTGCCTGTCTGTGTTGATGTCTGTAAGCCTGTTGATGATATCCAGGATATCCCGATAATCCGCATGAATTACCCACGGCTTCCCGCCTACATCAAGGCTTGAGGGGAGCGTCCATTTCATCGGTTGGCCCGTTCGCGCTTCGCCTGCGCAACAGCATTTGCGGCCTCTAATTTGGCATACTCCTTCACGCCGGATTCAATGATAGGCTGGAGAGCTTCAATAAAATTCGTTATAAGAAATTTCCCATTCCCGGCAATCGAAAGAACATTTTGTCCCTCAAAGATAGCGTCAAAATCGTTTTGTTCCCCAAACACAAAGGATAATTCGGCCTTAATCCGCTTGTCATAGGCCGAGAACAGTTTTACGAGCGCAAGGCCGTCCTCTGCGGCATCTTTCTCTTTCTTAAGATCACTGTCAATCGCCGCCAACTTGCCGTTAAGTTCCTGCATCCTGTTGTACAGATTAGGGTCTGAGCGGTTGAAGCTGAGTGTTGCTTTACCGTTTACGCGATACTCCACAATGCCGCTGTCGAAATTAAGTTCTCTCATTTTTTAATCCTTTCTGCCCACATAAGCTTTGTTGACTTCCCCGGCGCCGACGAGTGCTTTATCGGGCCGGGGAACTATTCCCCCGGCGAGAATGTAACAGTGCCATCGCTAATGGATGCTGTGCCAATAGTGCGAGTGCCGCCATAAGTGATGTCCAGCGGCATGCCGACTGTGCCTCCGCCCTGGCCGCCAAGACCGGACGGAAGAACAGAACAGGAAGAATACCGCTCTGCGAACACCGCGGTGCTCGCTGTCCCTGCGTACAGATGAACAATCAGCATATCCATATTCATCAGAGCATTTACGTTCTGGTCTTTTATGGAAAGGTTCCAGATTTTCTCCTGCGCCTTGTCATCCGCGTCAAGTTCGCAAGGCTCAAAGGTTTGGGTGATCGTGGGTTTTTTACCAGTGGTATAGGTGTTCCCGAAAATGTCCACCTTAGTTTCAGTCTGCCAGTCGTATTCGGCGGAGCTATCCTCCACACGCTTGCCGATTGCAGCCCATTTTGGGGATCCGCTTTCTCCTGTATTCAGGTAGGCGATCAGCATTTCACGGCCTATGGTCTGGCCGGGCGTGGTATTAAAAGTCAAATCAGCCATGATGTTGTCAATCCTTTCACACGCCGACCTCATAGGCCAGCTTCATTAAAATTTGATAGTCCTCATAGCCGTCCTCATAGGCGGCGAATTTGGACGATTGTGTGGTTGGTTCTACTCGCAGCGCACGGATTCCTTCACCCAAGTCCGGGCGCCGCGTCCTTGCCCAATCGCCGAAGCGGTTCAGCAGCTCATCGGCCCGCAGCCGCTTGTCGTTGCTGTTCCCCGGTTTGATGCGGTAGATAAGTTTAAATTGATACTCCGCCTCATAGCCGCCGAGAATATATTTCCGGGTGATATAAGTCCCTTGGATTGTGGAAAGGGCCATCCCGGTTTCTTCTCCGCTATCGGCGTTTAGAAACTCATAGTGGATGATTGTTACCGGCTTATCTGGAAAAGTATTCACCCACTCCAGCATGGAACGGGAAATCTTGTCCACTTCCTCAAATGCCACAAGGAGACGAGGTTTTTCAGCACTTTTCTTTGTATCTTTAAATATCACTGTCTATCGCCCTTCCCGCCACTCTCAGCCATTTGGCAAGATTTTGAGCCTTGCTGGCCTCAAACCAATGGCTTTGAGCTTGTGCGTGCATGGATGTATTAAACACAAGGTTCTTATCCGTGAGCGTTTTGGTTGTACCTTTCCGGGCGTATGCACTCCCTGTCTCCGGGTCTACCATCAGCTTTCCATAGTACAGATAGCGGGCATATGGCCCCGGATATATTATTTTCGTCCCTGTTACTTTCGTCCGCTGGTCAAGCGATCCCGTCAGTGCTGGCACAAAAGGGGAGGTGTCTTTTTTTACCTGTATCGCTACAATGTGACCTGCCTTTTTAGAGGCCGCTGACATTCGGGATGATAAATCAGACAATCCATCGCTGCGGATGTTGAACCCAAGCATCTTAGTTCCCCCCGACTTCCCAGTGCCGCATGTCGCCGCTGTAGTCCTTGTAATCCACCTTAGTCACGTCGTACACGCTGTCATAGGCGGCCTCGATGGTCTGCACAGTCCAGTCAGGGTGTATAGCCTCTCCTTTCACAAAAAAGCAGTTACGGCTTACTGAGAGTGTCCACAAGCCGGTCTTATCCTCTGTCCTCCAGAACTCTATCGGGCCAACATACCGCTTTCTTTCGCCCGTTACACCGTCCATAGCGTCCACATTCGCAGGGATATACAGGTTTACCGCATCGGCGCCCTCAAGACCGCTTTTGGACACGTTGGAGGCTTTGCTTTCGTCCAGCAGCACCCCGCGCAGCACGGTGATATAGTTGGTCAAAACAGGCTCAAAGGTGGGCGGTAGTTCCTCGTTGGATACGTTATAGAGGGTTACAGTATGTGGGAACATACTCATGCCATGTACCCCCTTGCCATCAGCAGGCCAGCCCGGGCAAGGTAGATTGCCGCAACCTTTGCGAGATTGCTTTCGTCCACCGCTTTGAGGGCAGCGGCGGCACTCTCACCAGCGGAGCGATATGACCTAGACCACGCCCCGACGCTCTGGCTTTGCAGTTCCGGCTCCGATACGCTCACCGTGGACGCCGTGTGGCCCACAACTGCCTTTCCGACCGTACCCATACCCACAGTAGCCCCGGTATCGTCCGCCGTTTCTGGGGCAGCGTAGAGAGCCTTGCGAGCCGCTCCCTTTGCCATTTCCGGCAGTTGATATTCCTCCGCAATCGCACAGCAAGCCATCTTGACGGCGTCGTCCGCAGAATAGCCGGAGGCCCGGCCCATCGTGATGTAGTCAATATAACTGCTTGCATGGCGGGCCAGGCGCGGGAAATCGGCTTCGCTGATAGCCACGCCGAAATATTCAGTTTTGTAAAACTCATAATCGGCGTATATCATGAGCGGCCTCCTTAATTTTTGCTCACGCCTCTGGCAATAAGCTGGTCGATGATAGCGTTAACCTTCTCCGCAATCTCCGAAGCCTGCGCAGAGGATGTGTCAGAAATCTTGGTAATCGACTGTGCGTTCCCTGATAAGCCTACTCCGGCGGGGCCTTGTGCTCCAGTCTCGCCCTTATCTCCTTTGGGACCAGCGGGGCCGGTTGCACCCTGGTCGCCTTTTGGTCCCTGTTCACCGGGGTCGCCTTTCTCGCCTTTGGGACCGGTTGGACCAGCGGGGCCTACCTGCTCGTTCTGTACACCCTGTTCCAGCTTGTTCAGTTTTTCGGCTGTAATCAAATCGCCCGTATTCCATGTGGTCGGAGTATACGCCATGCCTTATGTCTCCTTTCTGCGGCCTACTTTGGCTTTGCCTACTTTCCCACTGGCAACAACCGCATTATCGTCACCAGTGGGGGTCATTCCCCCACCGTTACAGTAGCGATATACAGACTGTCGACATCAGGCAGGACGGGAATAAACAGGCCGCTCGCCTTAGTCCACACCGCCACCGGATCAGGCGTAGCCCACTGGGTGATGGTGATGTACTGGTCAGCAGACTTGTTCGCGTACTGGCCGTATTCGGCTTCCTCCGGGGGCACGCCCCACAGGCCAGTGCCAAGGCCGCCGCTGATCTGCTCAGAAATGAAAGAAATCTTGTTGTCCGGATAAAACCTCTGTTTTTCTTGCGACCCATCCGCTTTTTCGATCGCATAACGCAGGTCGTTGGTTTCAATGGCAGAAAATCCAAACATTTGCTGGAACAGGCTCTGCACTCTGTCCATGGTGGGCAGTGTACCGCTCCCGGCAGTGCCATAAATTGCTGTCTGTACAGCCTTGTTGGACAGGATAGCCCGAATGATCTTGCGTGAGGTAATCATACGGGTAATTGCCTTACCCTCATCCGCGGCCTTATCCACAACCTTCAAGATATCGCCCAGGATGTCGTCCGTTTCTGGCGTATTCCATGTAAAGCTGTCGTTGGTATGACTGGTGGGTACGCCGTAATCGACAGTGAGGTTCAGACGATTCTCCTTGATGGTCATCTTACCGGTAGCAAGTACCTCCATCTTTGCAACCTCGGTACGCGTCTTGACGCTTTCAGCCAGCCGCCCCATATCGTCAAAGATGTAGCGTTTCATAGCAGCTTCATCGTTGCTTTGTAAACCGTTGTCCAACAGCAGACGCATACGCTCGGTCTGGTTGATTTTGCGCTTGATAAGCAGCTTCTCCACGTTCACCTTGTCGAACGCGCGGCGGCTCGCAATCTCCGCCTCAGTGTCAAAGGCGTGGACGGTAGCCATTACAGGCAGGGCCGCGCCAGAGGCAAGACGCAGATACTCCGCCTGGAGGTTCTGCGTCTTAGTGTCCGGGAAAAGCCGGTCGCCCAGGTAGGCGGGGCGGGCAACAGAGAAATTTTGAGAAAAGTCCAGCCTTTCAGGGTCGGACAGAAGCTTCAAAATATCAGGCATTCTTCATTTCCTCCTTATCGGGTAGTCTCGGGGCCAGTCACAAAGACAATCCCAAGCCCTTTGAGCGTGTCTTTAGCCGTACCGATCGACTGGATACGGCCCTCCAGCACACGGCCTGCAACCATAACAGAGCCAGCGACGGGGCCGTCAGTTACATCGGCATCCTCAAACACGATACCGGCCGCGGTTGCGTCCCCCTTGGGGTAAGGCGTACCCGCCTTGACGATCTTCCGGCTCCCCTCAGTGGTTACAATGCCCTTGTTCCCAGTACCGTCAAACTCCATTGTTTTAGTCACAAGTCCCACGGCGCTCTCCAAAAAGTTTTTCGAATTGGTGCCGGTGGTAGTGGAGATATATGCCATTTTGATAGTCACTCCTTTTTCATAAACTGCGCGGTAAAGTTTTTGGCTGCCTGTGCCGCCGCACTCACATGCTCAGGAGGCCCGCCAGCCCCGGTAGGCTTGACAAATGTAGGAGCGGGTTTCTCCGCTTCAAACGCCGCCGGGTCGCTTTCTTTCTGCGATTTCAGGAAGTCATCAAAGCCGTCCAGACTGCCATCTTTCAGCGTCAGGGCCTTTGCCTTTAGATCAGCCATAAATGCCTTTTCAGCGGCCTTGCTGGAGAACTTAACGCCCTTGTCGGCAATCATGCGGGCCATCGCGTCCAAATAATCCCGGTCTGCGAGCTGGGTCTTGTACTGTTCCGTTTCAGTGTTGTACTTGCTCTGCAATTCCTCCAACTGCTTCTTGATGCCCTCCACATCAGCGGCTGACTTCTTCAAATCCTCCATGTCCTTGTCACGTTGTTCAAGCTGCTCCTGGACTTTATCAAGATCACCTTTAATCTGTTCCGCTTTCTGCTTTTCCCGCCCAATATCCCGGCTGTTTTCATCCAAAATCTTGTCCACCGTGTCTTTGTCGAGGTTTAATGCTTCCAGAAATTCACGCTTCATGGCTAATCCTTTCTCCGCTTCGCTTTGTTATCGGGGGTCGCGTCCCCTGCGGCCCCGTAGTTTCTCGACTTCGGGCCGGTCAAAAATTATCAAAAAACCACTATCTTGTGGATTTTATGCGAAAAATCATTCGAAAAGCTATTGACATAGGTATATACCTATGATATAATATTATCAGAAAGGGGGGCAACAAATGCCTACTGAAAACGAACGCAAGGATGTCCAAAAGGCTATGGCGTATGACTTGCTCAGAATCCTTAAACAAGATCCGGATAAGACTTACACCGCCGCCGAGCTGGAGAAAATAATTGACGCCTATATCACAGGTTCTCAGCAATGACATCCACAGGGCCGGGAAACCGGCCCTATCTTTTTGAAAGGGGATATCTATTACGACAAAAAAGGAAACTCCACAAGATCGATACCATAAGACCCATACAAAACTGCTGACGATCCGCCTGGTTGAAACCACCGAGCAAGACATCATCCAAAGATTGGACAGCGTCCCTAACAAGGCTGGTTACATCAAAAAATTAATCCGGGCAGATATTTCACAAGATGAATAAGACTTAAGAGCCTAGGAAACCTGTAAGAAAGCCTTACAAGTTATGCGATTGAGCGGGTTTACAAAAAATAAAAAGAGCCGACTAACTACGAAAAATCGTAGTCAGTCGGCTCTAATTGCCCTCATCCGCCGCCCCAATTAGCGGCAGGTACAATATTCATGTTTTGACACTATCAGTATACCATAAATGTCTGTTCCTGGCAAGAGTATTTGCTTTTTTCGCAGTATTTAACTTCCTTTTTCACCTCAAGCACAACAAGGCGGTCTTTGTTGCGCTGTATCTGCGCATCGTTCCCGCGTTTGAGGATAGCGTTGATAGCGTCCATAACCGCCTTTGTGTCAGTCATAAAGCACCAGCTTCCTTCCATGCCTTAATCAGTTTCGGAGCCTGTTTCGCAAACCAGTCAACCATTTCTTCCTCCTGCGCCCATGTACTGTTTTCCGCAAGGCCGCTTTCACACAGAAAAGCATGGATGATTTCATGCCGGTGGTTTTTCCGCTCCTGCATTTCCAGATTTCTTTTGCCCAATGGCTCCCCGCGCTTGTACTGCTTGACCACGATCTCTTTTGCCGTGTCATCACAATACCCATCGCTATCGTTCAGCCCTTCATCTGCTTCCTCCGGCACAAAGCGGATTGTGTATTCTGTCCCCAGCACATCAATAGTCAATATAGCACCCTCATCCTTTCCCGCTGTTCCGGCAGTCCCGCCGCCTTGCTAAATTCCTTGTATTTGGCGTTCAGCCGCCGTATACGGGCCGTTACCGCCGTGGCATCATCTTCAAGGCCAGCCGCCTTGTATGCCGCCTGCTCACGCTTCAGTTTGCGGATTGTGCGTTCTATGCGCCGCTGTTCCTGGGATGCCGTGTATCCATCGTATTCCTTGCCGTCATAGGTAAAGCGGTGGTTTTCGCCCTTCATGGCTTCAAGGTCTTTGTCGGAGTAGGTGCGCTTCATAACACCCTCAATAAACGGCGAGAAGGTGTGCTAATGACGGCAATTCGCTCCACCGATACCGGTCACGCTTCCATACCCGCACAACTGTTCAAAGTCTGGATAAACTGCCATTACATCACCTTCTCCTGTTCCAACGGTAAATTTTCCCCTGCCATCGTTCGTGGTTTTCCCATCCATTTGGGCCATCCTTGTTTCTCGCCCCCATATGCGCTGACACTTCGACTAAATTCGTGTTTAAATACTCCATAGACTGGATAGAATACTGTTGATTTATGTTCGCCACGCCCGTCATCGTTGCTCTACGGATCGCCACATCCACCTGGTCTACATGGCCGCTCTCATAGTCCACGGTCTTGATGCCGCTATCGGCCAGTTGCTTGACCGCCGAGGCAATCGCCTGATTGTAAGGAATGGCCCCACTCTCAATCTGCAAAATGGCGCTGTCAAGTACCCATTGATAAGCTTTCGCCGGTGCCAGCATCGTTTTCCCGCTGTCCAAAAGGAATCCCATAGACCGGGTGATGTTCCTATACTCCCTCTGTGCTTGCCGCCTGATAGCGTCCGCCGTAGCGGCTGACAAGAGGGTTTCCGGAGCGGTTACTTTGGTTATGTCTATCAGCTCTGTATAGTACGCCTGATTTCGCTCCACCACATCATCCAGCAGTTTGTCCAACTTCCTCCGCCCGACGCC
>OIWQ01002385.1_pt1 | contig 19389 bp, 15 predicted proteins | sample 1587571 | NCBI WGS metagenome assembly OIWQ01 (sample SAMEA3888910, study PRJEB22519) | human gut metagenome | biome: human gut; feature: human-associated habitat; material: faeces | place: Denmark | collected 2010 | reverse complement strand
TCTCGCGGGCGATACGGGCCATCGTCTCCACCGACTCCACGGGGAAATCGCCCATGGCGGTCTCGTCGCTCAGCATCACGGCATCCACACGCTCGTAGATGGCGCTGGCCACGTCGCTGACCTCGGCGCGCGTCGGACGCGGGGATTTGACCATCGAATAAAGCATCTGCGTGGCGATGATCACGGGACGCTTGGCGCAGATACACTTCTCGACGATGCGCCGCTGCGTATTGGGAATCACCTCGGCCGGAAGCTCCACCCCCAGGTCGCCGCGGGCGACCATAATGCCGTACGAAGCCTCGATGATCTCGTCGATATTGTCCAGCCCCTCCTGATTCTCGATCTTCGAAATGATTTTGATGTTGCTGCCGTGGGCGTCGAGGATCTCCTGCACGGCTTTGATGTCACGGGCCGAGCGCACGAACGAGTGGGCGATGAAATCGACGTCGTTCGTCACGGCCCATTCGATGAAGCGGCGGTCCTTCTCCGTCACCGACGGCAGGGCGATCGACACTCCGGGAACGTTGACGCTCTTGCGCGAACGCATGGCGCCTCCCACGATGAACTCGCAGTCGAGCTCCTCGTCCGTCTTGCCCACGACGCGGATTTCCAGTTCGCCGTCGGCGATCAGCATGCGCGCCCCGACCGGAATGTCGTTCACGATCGAGGGGACATTCATGTAGACCACCTTACGGGTGGTGAGATCCGAGCCGTCCGAACCGCGCACCGCCACCCGGTCGCCCGTACGGAAATTGATGCTGTTCCCGTATTCGTCGGCGATCGTCGTCACGCGGATCTCGGGTCCCTTGGTGTCGATCATGATCGGAATGGCCGGATTGACCCGGTGTACGATCTCGACGATACGCGTGGCGCCCTCCTCCGTGACGTGGGCCGAATTGATACGGATCACGTCCATTCCGGCATCGAAAAGTTTCGCAACGAACTCTTCCGTGCAACGGAAATCCGACATGGTGGCGACGATCTTGGTTTTTTTCATGCGATACATATGGAAATGCTTTTTAATTTTTAATCAATCAAAAGGGCCTCGATGCCGAGCCGATACGAATTCAACCCGAATCCCATGATCGACCCCGCGGCTACGGGGGCCAGCAGCGAGACATGACGGAACTCCTCGCGGGCGAGGATCGACGAGATATGCACCTCGACCACCGGCACCGACACCGCCGACACGGCGTCGCGCAGCGCCACGGAGGTATGCGTGTAACCGCCGGCGTTGAGCACCACGCCGTCATACAGACCGTCGGCCTGCTGCACGGCATCGATCAGTTCACCCTCGATGTTCGACTGGAAATAGGCGAACTCCACGGCCGGGTAACGGCTTTTCAGTCCTTCGAAATACGACTCGAAAGTCTGCGATCCGTAAACCCCGGTGTCGCGCCGCCCCTGCAAATTGAGGTTCGGGCCGTTGAGAATCAATATTTTCATGTTTTTCTGCTGTTTTCTGTCCCTAACTGCGCGCAAAGATACGAATAAGCGAGGGCAATGTCAAATTTATTTGAACATTGCCGGGCGGGAGTATCTTCGGCGAAGCCGGAGATAGCTATTTTCGGCAAATTTCGGTACCTTTGCCCGTAACAACGCGAAATACACATGACCGAATTCGGATTTATCGAACAGATACGCACCCGCTTCGCCTCACTCCCCGACAACGGATTCGAGGGTATCGGCGACGACTGCGCCGTACTGCCCATCGGCGGCGGCGAATCGCTGGTCTTCACCGCCGACCTGCTGATCGAGGGCGTCCACTTCCTGCGCGCCGCCACTACGGCCCGGGAACTGGGAGGCAAATCCCTTGCCGTAAACCTCAGCGACGTGGCGGCAATGGGCGCCCGTCCCGTCGCCACGCTCCTCTCCATAGCCCTCCCGCCCGATGCGGCCGATGCGTGGGCCGCGGAGTTCATTGAGGGTTACCGGGAACTCTCCGCGACGTTCGGCACGGCCCTCGCCGGAGGCGACACGACCCGTTCGGAATCGGGCATCACAATCAACGTCACAGCCATCGGCCGCGCCCCTTCGGCGAACCTCAAACGCCGCAGCGACGCATGCCCCGGCGACGTGATCTTCGCCGCAGGCGAGCTGGGCGCCTCGGGAGCCGGGCTCCGGGACATCCTCGCCGGACGCTGCGACACCCCGCAGGCCGCCGTGCACCGCAACCCGCAGCCGCAGGTCGCCGAGGGTCTCTGGTTCGGAACCCGCCCGGAGGTGCACGCCATGATGGACCTTTCGGACGGTCTGGCTTCGGACCTGCGGCACATCCTCGACCGGTCGGGGGTCGGCGCCGAGGTGGAGGTCGAACGCATCCCCGTCGCCCCGGGCGCCGATGTCCGCACGGCAGCCTGCGCGGGCGAAGACTACAAACTGCTGCTCACCGCGGCTCCCGACGACGCCGAACGACTTGCCGCGGAGTTCGCGGCCCGCTTCGGCAGCCCCCTTCACCCCATCGGCCGCATCACCGCCGCACCGGGCCTCATGTGGCTCCGCGACGGAAAACCCGAGCCGCTGGACTGGCACGGGTTCGAACACTATTAAAAAGGAAAGGCAGCCTGCAGGCTGCCTTTGTCACTCCCGGATGATATACACGTGTTCGTCGCGCCGCTGCATGTGGTAATTCTCGCGGGCATACTCCTCGAGAAAATCATCGTACCGCAGGCGCTCCAGCAGGGCACTGTCCTGCTCGATCTTCTCCGAGTAGTAAGCTCTCTCGCGGGTCAGGACGTTGATCTGGCGTTTGATCTTCACGGCATGCAGGGCATTGCGTCCCACCATGAAAACGGTGAAGACGACGATAGCCGCCGTGGCGACGATCCAGAATTTGCGGCCGAACTGAATTTTCATCTATGGTATGTGCATATACTTATGCGTCTGTATCGAGATGTTCCACCGGGGATTCGCCTTGGCATACTCGACCATCGCAGGCATCACCCGCTCGGCGACGCTCCATTCGGGCTGCAGGTAGAGCCGGCATTTCGCACTCACCCGCGCGGCATTCCGCTCGGCCCATTCGAAATCGGCTTCCGACTCGACGATCACTTTCAGCTCGTCGGCCCGCCCGTAAGCCTCCTCCAGCGGGGGCTGCTGACGCTTGGGCGAAAGGCATACCCAATCGAAAACGCCGCTGAACGGATGCGACCCCGAGGTCTCCAGAAAGATCTCCAACCCCTTTGCACGCAGCGCCCGGGTCAGCACGTCCAGCGGATAGAGCAGCGGCTCGCCGCCCGTGATGACGATGGCCTGCGCCGGACACGCCGTCGCCCGGTCGATTACCGTCCGGACATCGGTCGGGGGATAGAGCTTCGGATTCCACGTGTACTTGGCGTCGCACCAGCGGCACCCCACGTCGCACCCGCCGAGACGGATGAAATAGGCCGGTTTCCCGGCGTGGAAACCCTCGCCCTGAATGGTGTAGAAATCCTCGACCAGCGGCAGCAGGCGCCCGCCGTCGAGCAATTCGCTATCGACTGTCACGGCCATTACTCCGTTACGACGTAAATGTCTTTCAGACTGCGCCCCAGCTGGTCGTAATCCAACCCGTAGCCCACGATGAACTCGTTGCCGATCTCCATCGCCCGGTATTTGACCGGCAGTGTCTTGCGGTACGACCCCGGTTTGAAAAACAGCGTGCAGACCTCGATCGACGCAGGTTTGCGGGCCTCCAAATCATGAATCATGTGCTCGATCGACTCGCCCGTATCGACGATGTCCTCGACGATGATGACGTGGCGGCCTTCGATCGAATTGTTCAGGCCGATCAGGCTTTTGACACAACCCGTCGAGCAGGTTCCGTCGTACGACGCCAGTTTGACGAACGAAAGTTCGTTCTGGAATTCGATCTTCTTGATCAGGTCGCTCATGAACATGAACGAACCGTTCAGAATGCCCAGAAACAGCGGCGTCTCCTTGCCGGCGTAATCTGCATTGATACGCTGCGCCACAGCCTCGACGGCCTGGTCGATCTTCTCGGCGGGGATCATGATTTTGAACTTCCTGTCGTGAAGTTGTATGATATCCTCCATTAAAGTACGGGATTATTGTTTAATAAGTGCAAAAATAACTATTTGCCCGGAACAAACGAAGAAACCGCCGTTCTTTTTTCGCCGGACCGGATTCTTTATAAAAAGAGTATATGATTTGGATGAATCGAGAATGTACCCTATTTTTGTACTCGGGAAAACGGAATATTCGAAATAACGAAGCTTGCCGTTTGCCCCGGAAGATTGCCCAAACACCGCAAGGACAGTTGATTATGAAGTCAAAATATGACATTTCCGATAACGCAGCGACGACCGAATCCATTCGTGGCGGCGACAAGGCGGCTTTTGACTTCATGTACCGCTTCTATTTCAAACCGTTGTGCGCTTTTGCGTCGCGGTTTGTCTCGACCGGGGAAGAAGCCGAGAATATCGTGCAGGACGCGATGCTGTGGATCAGGGAGAACCGCAGTACGCTTCTGCCGAACATGTCGCTGAAAGGACTTCTTTTCATGATCGTACGGAACAAGGCCCTCGATTGCGTCAAACACGACAATATTTCGGGACGGGTTCACAAGCAGCTTTATCACAAGTTTTCCGCCACCTTCGACAATCCCGATTTCTACCTGGAACAGGAACTTACCGAAATGCTCGAAAAAGCCATTGCCGCCATGTCGCCGGAATTTCAGGAAGCCTTCAAACTGAGTCGCATGCAGGGAATGAAACACCAGGAGATCGCGAAACAGCTGGGAGTGTCGGTACAAACCGTCAATTACCGCATAAGCCAGGCGATGAAGATACTCCGCCATGAATTGAAAGATTATCTGCCTTTAATCCTGCTTCTTCTCAAAATCCACGGAAATTTACAATCATAGACGAAGAGTCCGGCGTAATGCCGGACTCTTCGTTATCCATATCAATCGGTAACCCTGTATATTTTTGCGGTCCATCCTCCGCCCGGGGCCATATCGATCTTCAGGCGTCGGTCTTCGGGAATGCCGATCGTCTCCTTTTTGTAGTCGCGGGCCGCCCGGGAGGCATTCACTCCGTCCCGGTAAACCTCGGCGGCAAACTTCCCTTCGCCCAGGAACGACAGATCGAGGGTCAGCGAACGTGCTGTCCAGTTCGTCATGGCTCCGACATACCATTGCTCCCCGCTGCGGCGCGCCATGGAGACGTACTTGGCGATCTCGCCTCCGAGAACCACGGTTTCGTCCCACACCGTCGGAATCGCCGCGATGAATTCCAGGCACTCCTTTTCGTTCATGTAGTTGGAGGGGCTGTCGCAGAGCATATTGAGCGGAGATTCGAAAACGACATATTCAGCCAGCTGGCGGCAGCGCGTACCCTGGCTCATCGCCTCGGAATACACCGAGCGGTAATTGCCTGCCGTGGCATTTCGCATTGCACCCTGCGTATAGTCCATCGGCCCCGCTACCTGGCGCACGAAAGGAATCGTCACATCGTAGGTCACCTGGTCGAGATCCGGCGACCATTTCATCTGTTCGAGTCCGTTGACCCCTTCGAAATTCACCACGTTCGGATAGGTCCGATGCAGTCCGGTCGGTTTGTGCGTGCCGTGAAGGTCTATCAACAAGCCGTAGCGGGCACCCGTTTCCGCCGCACGACGGTTGAAATCGACCATCTGCTGATCGTCCCGGTCCATGAAATCGACTTTGAACCCTTTGACCCCCATATCGGAATAGTGGCGGCAGATGTTCTCCATATCGCGGTCGAACGCCCAGTAACCCGCCCAGAGAATGATCCCGACATTGCGTTCCGCGGCGTATCCGAGGATGCCCGGCAGGTCTATTTCCGGAACCACCTGCATCAGGTCCGCCCGTTTGTTCACGGCCCAGCCTTCGTCCAGAATAACGTATTCGATGCCATGATCCGATGCGAAATCAATGTAGTATTTATAGGTCTCCGTGTTCACCCCCGCCGCAAAGTCCACGCCATAGAGATTCCAGGCGTTCCACCAATCCCAGGCCACCTTGCCGGGCTTCACCCAGCTGAAATCGCCCGTCGGGGGAGAGGATATCTTGTATACCATGTCATTGTCCAGGAGTTCGGCATCGTTTTCCGCAACGACCATGACCCGCCACGGGAAACAGGTCGGTCCGGCAACCCGGGCTATGTAGTTTTCGCGGGCTGTGACGATCATTTGCAACTGGTTGTGTCCGCCCTGCTCGACCGTTTTCGGATAGGGGGCGTACACACCCGCAAGCGTTCCGTCTTTTGCACCGCCGTAAAGGTACATCCCGGGATAATCCATGAGGTCGGCCTCCGTTATGCACACCTTTTTTCCGTTCGGACCGCCCACCACAACCGGCAGGAATGCCAGCTGTTCGGATTTCCACGACGAAAGGGGTTCATAGGTATAGAAGTTCTCGAACGAATTGAAGAACTGCCTTTCAAACTTATCGCCCGTCTTGCCGTTACCGCCTCCGCGGACATACGAGAAAACCCCTTCGGCTGCGGCCGGAAAGGTAAATTCGGCCTGTTCGCCGAGGACTTCAAACGCCTTTTTACCCGTGTATTCGAAACGATAGGCCGCCCCGTCGTCGTAGGCTCGGAAGACGATGTTGTAGTTGTTGCGGAACCTCAGTGTCAGCTCGTTGAAATTGTCGCGGACACGCGCACGCTTGTAGACCGGCGCGTCGAACGTGTCATCGACGCTGCGCGTCGACGAACCCGCCAGGCGAGCGTCTACGCCGAACGAAGGCACGCCGGCGGTGGTCATGGATATGGCAGACGGAGCGATCATCACGTCGTCCCCGTGCAACACCGAATATTCAACGGTACCGTCGACAGCCACCTCCACCCGCAGACGGCCGTCGGGTGAAGAGAGTGTGAAATTATTTTGCGCCGAAAGAGTCCCTGCCGCAAGAACCGCAAGCGCAATCAATACGTTTTTTTTCATATAGCCAAAATTAAGACTTTTTTTTCATATAGCCAAATTAAGATCAGGGCAAACAGTTCCCGCTCAGCGGGGATTGCCGGGATACACCCGCAGCAAGGCGGCTCCGTGCGGTGCGACTTCAGTCGAAAACGTCTCGTTTCCCCGGAGCGTCGCGACATCGGTCTGACGCCACAGGTCCCGGACGGTCTGTTTCTCGCGCAGGCCGAGCAGTTCCAGCGAGAACTTCATCTTGACGGCTTTCTCGCCCCGGTTGAAAAGCCCCACGGCAACCGATCCGTCTTCGAGATGTTTCATGTAGATCACCTCTTTGTCTCCATTGTGCCAGACAGGGGCGGCCTGAAGGCCGAGCGGGTCCTGATTGACCTCCAGCACCTCGTCATTGGTCAGCAGGCTGAGTGTAAAATCATCCAGCTGGGCCAAATCACACCCGATGAGGAGCGGTGCGGCCAGCAATGACCACAACGAAATGTGGGTGTACTGTTCGTCGGGAGTGAGATTCGTCGGGTGCAGTTTCGTACTCCATCCGACCATGCCGACGACCAGCATGTCGGGATCGGCCCAATGCCCCGGTCCCGTAAACGGAAACCAGCGGTCGTGGGCGAACCCGATCGAAGAGACGCTTTCCCAGTTGTCGCGGATGTCGCTCGTAGTGCGCCAGCAGTTGCACAGGTTCATCCACAGGGGCGCGTCGGCATAGGGCGCTTTGTTGGAGATGCTGTAAACAATATCGCGCCCGCAGTTCTCGAGGGCATCGTGCATCTCGGCCGTGTAATAACGGTCGTTGGGCAGCCAGTCGTATTTCAGGTAGTCGATGCCCCACTCGACCCACTGCGCCACGTCGGCTTTCACAAACGAATATTCGGCATGGCGGTATGTCTCGGCACGGTCTTTCCAATAGTTGCCGCCGGGTTTCTGGTAACGAAAGTGTTCGTTGTGCATCCCGTCTTTGATCCACTGGTTTTCACCATCCGGGTTGTCGGAGTAACTGCCGATGTGGGCGGCGTAGGTTCCCACCCACGGCGTGGAATAGATGCCTATTTTGAGCCCCATTCCATGAATTTCGTCGGCCAGCGCTTTCATGTCGGGGAATTTCGTATTCGGCTGGATGGCGTTGTACTTCCCTCCGCGGCGTCCCTGCCAGCCGTCGTCGATGTTGATGTAGGTCCAACCGTGACGGTCGAGCCCCTTTTCCACCATGGCGCGGGCCGACGAAAGGACCTGCTCCTAGGTGACGTCCCTCGCCCAGCAATTCCACAAGTTCCACCCCAACGGCGGCGTAAGGGCTATTTTATCGCCGATAACGATGCGAAGGTCGCGCTCGCAGCTTCCCGAACCATTCTCGGCCCGCAGCGTCACGACATACTCCCCCGCTTTTTTCACACAGCCCGTAATACGACCGGTTTCAGGGTCGAGCGCAAGACCTTTGGGCAGCCCTTCCGCCGAGAAGGTCATGGGACGGTCGCCCGTGGCGGCTATGGCGAAGAAAAAATCACTGCCCGGGCGCGCCCCGAACACACGGGCTCCGTTGATGCGCGGAGCGGGAGCAGGCTCAGGGGTCAGTATATATGCGGACAAATCCGAAGACGCGGCCTGAGCCGCAGCCGGCGAGGGCATGACGAGGGCGGCCATCAGCGCCCCTTTTATAAACAATCTGTACATAAACGATATGGGTTTGATTAACGGTCTTTCATCACAAAATCATAGAGGATGCCATCGTAGTCTTTCGTGAATTCCGTCACCTTGTACGTGTGTCCCCGGCCGTCATCGGCCTGCACTTCGAACGCCTCGCCCGGATACTTCAACTGCAGGTAGAAAAGATGGTCCCTGGCGGTGGAGATGCTGTTCCACCCGCAGCCGTAAACCTCGTAGAACCAATAGGCAACCCACAAATCCTGCTTGTTCAGGAACGGTTTCATGTCCCCGACCTTCTCGCCGCGCTGCCAAAGGCTCACCGTCCAATCCGGATCGCAGTTCCAGACGTTGGCCACGACACTGTTCGAAGGCAAATTTCCCGTCAGAATGGTCCCGTATTTTTTCTGAAAACAATAAGGCGCATATTTGCCGGACAAGGGAAGGCCGTTCTCGTTCATCCGGGGATGGGTGTAAGTATGCTCGCTGTCGTAGGCCCTGATCTGGAAATCACGGTTTTTACCGGTCGCCTTGTAGTACCAGTCCGCAATGTGCGCCCCGTCGATTTCATAAATGCCGTAACCGTTGGGGGGGTGCCGTCGGCATTGAACGAAGCGCGCCAGAACTGGCCGCAGACCGCACCGTGGATATGCTCGTAAATCTCTTTCCCGTTCACCGTATGAATCTTGTTCTCGTTGTAGTGCGAGTGCCCGATCATCAGGTGGGCCTCTGCGAACCCGGCCAGCAGGTTCAGGGTCTCGGTGTGGTAGCGGCTTTTCGAATGGTCGCCCGCACCGCCGTTCCGGAACGGGATATGAGCGCACAGAATGACCATTTTATCTTTCGGAACGTATGCGAGGTCCTGCTTCAGCCACTCGTACTGCCAATCATAGAACCCGCAGGCAAACTCCTCGGTGCGCCCGCCTTCGGCTTTTTCGCCGTGCAGGACGTTGTCCATGCAGACGATGTGGACATCGCCGCGATCGAACGAGTAGTTCTGCGGTCCGAAGGTGTTCTGAAAATTCTCGATGCTCTTCCAATAGGTCGTCGCAACCGATGAATTCAATTCGTTCAGGTGGTCGTGGTTGCCGATAGTCTGGAAAAAGGCGACGCTCCGGTTCGACATGGCCTCTTTCATTTTCGTCCAGATATCCTTCCGGTTGTTGTCGGTGATATCCCCCAATGTGACGGCATAGACGTTCGGGTTCTTTTTCGCCGTGCTTTCGACATCGGGCAGCGTTTCATCGACAAACCGGTAGACGTTTCCGGCGGATGTCTGCGGATCGGCCAGACAGAAAAGCGTGAACTTCGTCTCCTTCCCGCCCGCAAGCCGGGTAAGTTTGAAATCCTGGCGGAAAACCGGATTCCGGTCATTGATAGGCCGGTAGAAATAGGGCAGGCCGTTTTGCAGGGAACGGTACACCTCGTACTCGGCAGGAGTCGAATAGAAGACGATCGTGGCCCGGCTGTCCCGGACCAACTGGTAGACGCCGTTGGCGTCGGTCTGCACACAGTTGAATCCGTCGCCCACCATTACACCCGAGATGCCCGTGCCGCTTTTGGCATCGGAAATGAGTCCGCAAAGCGTCGTCCTGGAGTCGATTTTCGTGCCGTTGATTTCCGTTACCGAGCCGCCGTTTCCGGGGCCGCCCGGGGATGCGCCGGGCGAACCCGGATTGTCATCCGAACAGGATGCCGCCATCAGCAAGACGGCGCATAAGGTGATTAAATATCGCATTGTGTCGTTTGGGTTTTTAAGTTTCCGTATCGCTCCTCCGGCGGAGGAGCGATACGGAAACCGCTTTTACTGATTCGTTATTTCCTTACGGCGGAAATTTCGCTGATCGCCGCCGTATCGCGCGTCGTGTTCTTATCGTTGGAATCCGTGATGTAGATACGGATGTAACGCGCATTCGTCGTCTGGGGCAGCATATAATAAAACGGTCCGACAAGTATGGAGGCGTTCATTTCGAAATCGAATTCCCCGGCCTTGGTCCACGCCCCGGAGGTCTGCCACGCCGTCGAGGTCTTCCAATCGCTGTCGTCCGCACGCTCCGAAACCCAGATGCTTCCGGATTTCAGTCCGAAAATGGATTCGTTTTTGCCGATGGTGTTTCTGCGCCACATTTCGACTCCATCGATAGACTGAACCGATGCCATGTCGACCTGGATGACAAAAGGAAGCTTCAGGTTGTCGGGCGTTTTCGATCCGGAGTTATAGCCGGCTTCCCAGTGGGACCCGACGTTGCCGTCGATCAATTTACCGCACGTGTCGTTGTTCTGATACGAGTTGGCGTCCACAGACCATCCCTCCTGCGAAAGCTTGCTCAGCGGTTTATAAGGCTTGTCGGCAGGAGCATAGGCATAGGCTTCAGCCAGCGACGCCTGATGGTACTCCCCGTTTATCGCGTTGGACTCGGTGATGGTCATGCGCATATAGCGGGCCTCGGCGGGTTCGAACCAATATTTATAGTCCAGATTCGGATCCACCTGGCCTTTGACGAACCCGAATTCAGCGACCCGCGCCCAGCTATCGCCGTCCTTGGATATTTCGAAATAGCCGGCTTTCAACCGGTCGCAATACGCTCCGTCGCGATTGCGTATCCCAAGGCCGCAGACGGTCTTCACCGCCCCGAAATCGATCGTGAAATCGATGGGCATTTTCCCCTTGTTGGGATCGGACACCGCCGAAGAGTTATAGGGAGCGTCCCAAAAACTATTGACGGTAACGCCGTCTATGATTCTCCACAGGGTCGGAATCTGCTTGCCGGAGCCGCCGACCGTACCATGATAGTACTGACCGTCTATTTTCCAGCCGTAACGGTCCAGGGGCTCGTACATTTTGAAATCCTCGGAAGCGGGGGCGAAATGGAGCAGCAGGCACTCCTTGTCCGGATCGACTGCGAACCCGTCGGCAACCAGACGCACCGGAACGGCGCAGGGCTCCCCGCCCCATCCCGACGGATCGACGCGCAAAGTCGTCGAAACGCTGGTCTGGCCGCTTTTCAAAACGAGCGAGTTCTCGGCGACCGAGGCAAAGCCCGAAGACGGCAGCCGGAAAGAGGTGTGATGCGCCGTGTTATACCAATCTATCGCCTCCTGCGACATATCCAGGCTGACCACGACATCCTCTTTGAGCGGCCGCGCCACCGAAACGGTGAGTTTCCGGTCGTCGGGCGACACTCCGCCGTCCACGATAAACTGGGTCTCCGCCTGATCCAACGACAACAACACCTGTTCCAGAACATCGGGAAGGATCAGAATGGAGTTGTGATCGTTGTTTACGACGCCGTCGGAAACCAGTTCCAACGGAATCACGTAATTCTCCAAACCTTCGCTCTCCTTCAAGGCGAACAGCGCCGCAGGATCGGTAAACGTCACATAGAGATTGCCCGCGCGGTTGTCGCTCGTCAGCGCGATGGGTTTCGCATCCACTTCGTAATACTCCTCCGGAAGCAGTTTGTAATCGGCGGCGTTGATTCTGTTGTACTCGGCCAGCACCTTTTCCGACAATTCGACGGACGCCATAACGGTCTGGTCGAAATAACCCGAGCGGAATACCCGGACAGGCGTTTTGGCAACCTCGTCGACAGAGTAAAACGTTTCGGAAGTCTGCAGTCCGTCGTTGACGATGTAGATCGCGGCGCCGGGAAGGTTGTTGTCGCGTTCATTTTCACACGACACCGACAACATCCCCAAAGCAGAGAATATGAAAGCAATATATTTGAACTTTTTCATGACAAAATGATTGTTTCGAAATGTTACCATTGATAGTTCTGGGTAATATTTTTCAGACGGTCGATTTCCGACTGGGGAATCGGCAGAAGATAATTCTTCTTCTGGAATACGCGGGTCGAAGGAGTGTTGCCGCCGTCCGATGCGATGACCGTTCTCTCCCAGAACGGGCTGTTCTGGGCGTCGCTGCCCGGCTGGGCCATTACGTTCATGCCATAAACCGCTCCTGCATCCTCCTGCTCGGCGATTGCCCATGTACGGGTGTCGAAGAAGCGATGGTTTTCGAAGTTCAGCTCCAGCATGCGCTCGCGGAGAATCATTTTGCGCAGCAGCTCCTTATTCCCCTCAACTTCCGGATATACGTCTTCGATATCGTCCACTCCGGCCCGGTTGCGGATCATGTTCATATACACCAGCGCATTGGTTTCATCCCGATCGGGCTGCTCGTTGAGAGCTTCGGCATAGTTGAGCAGCACTTCGGCGTAGCGGAACAGCGGCCAGGTTATAGCCGTCCACAATGCCTGGTTGCTTCCCAGGGTGGTGCTGTTGAAACTGATGTCCTGGAATTTGAACGGGAGGTAGCCCGTGAGCGAATAATTGCTGCCTCCGGCGCTCGGACCGGCACCCGAATTTCCGCCGTAGTAGAACTCCACCTTATTCAGCGTGTACGAGCCTCCGATCCATTTCAACCCCTGATAGAACACCGACGTATAGAACCGGGGTTCACGATCGACGTACATATTGTAGGTCGACATGGTCTGGTCCAGAATCGGATGTTTGAAAGACGAGAATCCCCGTTCCGAATAACCCGACGCAGCGTCGATGACGGGCTTTCCGTCAGCCTCGTATCCCGTAATGGGATAACGTCCGTTTTTCATCGCAAAGGCGTCGACCAACTTCTGCGTCACGGCCACTCCGCCGTAAGACGTACCGCCGACACCCCGCGGAATGGTCGCCACCCGGTGGCTGTAACTGGACTTTTGATAGGCAAAGATCAATTCGTTGTTCCAGTTGCGGATAAAAACATTTTTCAGGTCCGTATAAGGATTGCCCGTGTTGATAAGCTCATACTGGTTGAGGTCGATAACGTCCCATGCGGCATCGGCGGCTTTCGTCCATTTGCCGGCATCGGGTTCCTGGGGGAACAGATATTGCCCCTTGGCATTTTTCAGGCCGGCGTACATCGGATTGCCGTTGAACAACGGACGCGCCGAATAGAGCAGCAAACGCGCTTTCAAGGCAAGGGCGGCTCCTTTCGTGGCGCGGCCATAGAAAGTGGCCGACTGCTCCAGCGGCAGGTCCCTGGCGGCGGCGTCACACTCGTTGCTGACCCATTCGACACATTCGTCCCAGGGGTTGCGGTCGACGTCGCGCAGAGCGGGATCGTTGAAATCCACCGGCTTCTCACCCAACAGTACGACAGGGCCATAAAGGCGCATCAGACTGAAATAGTAGTAAGCACGCAGAAAACGCGCTTCTGCGGCCCACTCCTTCACCTCGTCGGGAGTCAGTTCCGGGCAGCGGCCAACGTTGGCGATAAAATAACTGGCTTCGCGGATTCCCTTGTAATAGTTAAGCCAATACTGGATCTTGTAACTCTTCTGAGTGTCTTCCGAATTCACCGACCACGTCGAATTGTTCGACAAAGCGAACATACGGCTGGGGAAAGCACACGCAGCCTCGTCAGAAGAGGGCGTAAAGTGGTTCTGCTGGCCGCTGGGGTCGGTTTCGTTGAATATCCAGCTATACACGTTGACCAGATAGGCGAAGGTCGAACTGTATTTCTCGAAAATATTACCCGACGTGTACGACTCATCGGGCTGGCGATCGAGGTAGGACTCGCATCCGCCTGCCAGAAGCGCCGTAAAACAAAGAATTATGATGCTCTTTTTCATATTATCGTCTTTTTCAGAATTTAGAATGTCAGCGAGAGGCCGATGTTATAGACTTTGTTGTTGGGATAGTTGGCGGCGCCTGTCTGCAAATCGGGGTCCCAAAGTTTGAAATCGCTGAACGTCAACAGATTCATACCCGATATGTAGATGCGCAGACCCTCGATTCTCATTTTGTTCACCCAGGACTTGGGCAGCGTATAGCCGATCTCGGCATTCTTCAACCGGATATAGCTTCCGTCGACCATCCAGAAACTCGACACCTGCTTGTTATTCTCATTGGCAGAGGTGGTCAAACGGGGGTATTTGGCATTCAGGTTCTCCGGAGTCCAATAGTTCCCGACCAGGTCGGTGAAGACGTTGCCCATGGAGATATTGGTCGCCGTGAAAGGCTGCGTATAGGTATTGTTGGCAAAGAAATTGACATTGCCCACTCCCTGGAAAAACACCGAGAAGTCGAAACCCTTCCATTTGACGGAAGCGCCGAAACCATAGGTTATTTCGGGAACATCGGGATACCCGAGCGGTTTGACGTCGTATTCGTCGACCTTGCCGTCTCCGTTCAGATCGAGATATTTGATGTCGCCGGGCTGAACGACTCCCCACGACTGCGTCGGCCAGCCGTCGATCTCTTCCTGGGAGGAGAACAGACCCGCAGCCACCAGACCGAACGTCTGCCAGTTGCTCTGGCCCACCCGATTCATATAGGGCTCTCTCCATGCAGGCTCGTCGTTGTCGACGATGATGTTGTGAGCATAGGTGAAATTACCGCGCATGGTCAGCTGCACCTGCCCGATCTGCTGATAATATTCGAGCGAAGCATCGACGCCGTGATTCTTCATTTTACCGACATTGATCCAGGGCTGGGTCGACAGACCCGCTATCCCCGGTACGGATTTGGACTGAAGGAAAATGCCGTCGCGGCGTTCCCGGAAATAGTCGGCCTGCATTTTAAGCTTGCCGAAAAGTGAAATTTCGGCTCCCACGTTCAACTTGTAGGCCTTTTCCCAGCCCACTTCGTCGTTGGGCCAGTTACCCAGACGAATGCCGTTGTAGGTGGTGTTCGTGCTTCCGAACTGATAGGACCCGGCACCGCTCGTCAGAACCGTTTCGTTGTAAATGAAACGACGGTTGCCGCCGATCTTGTCGTTGCCGACGATACCGTACGAAGCTTTGAATTTCACCATATCGAATATGTCCTTCAACGGCTCGAAAAACGGCTCCTCGGAGAGCAGCCAGCCGATGGCTCCCGCCGGGAAAAAGCCGAAACGGTGATTGGGCGAGAAGTTTTCGGAACCGTTGTAACCGAAGTTTCCCTCGATGAAGTAACGGTTGTCGAAATTATAGGTGATTCGGCCCGCAATACCCTGATGACGGTACGGCAGCGCTTTCACACTCAGCGTATTCTTCGTGTCGGTGTAGTTCTTCTGCGACTGCTGGTAGAGGAAAAGGGCTCCGACGGTATGCTTGCCGAACGTGCGGCCGTAATTGATGCCGGCCTCCAACATAGAACGAGCGCTGTCCGCTGGCGTACTCCTTATACGTGAGCGTCTCCTGACCGACCACCGTGGGCTCTCCGAAGATCAGATTGCCGTCGTCATCGCGCCCCAGGGCCATGTGCTGAGGAGGCTGCTTGGTACGTTCCAAACTCTGGTGGTTCTGGGCATCGAAAGCCACTTTCACATTGGCGGTAAGTCCCGGGGTGATCCAGGAGCCGAAATCCTGCACGAGGTTGACGGTGGAAGTCGCCGTGTTCCAGGATTTCTCCTTATATCCGCTCTGGGTCAGCTCGTTATAGGGGTTGACCTGGTTGTTGCCCGGACCTGCCAGCGAACCGTCGGAATAGAACAGCGGGAAGGCATTGGGAGCCGTCGACAAAGCGTATTCCCACACTTTCTTCGTATCGCCGCCGGGCTCGTTCTTCCGTTCGAAGGAGGTTCCCAGATTGATATTGAGCTTGGTGTGAGGAAATATCTGGACATCGACATTCGACCGGAAGTTGTAACGCTGATAGGCAAGCGACGTGTCGTAGTTCTTCATATTGTCAACCGCGAACAAACCATCCTCGTTGTAGAACGAGCCCGAAATATAGTACTTCGCAATATCTCCGCCGCCGCTCACGCTCAAATTCACCTTTTCGTTCCAGGAATGGTTTTTATAGAGCTCGCCGAGCCAGTCCACGTTGGGATAAAGATCGGGATCGGAGCCATTGCGGTACCTCTCGATCACATCGTCGTCGTAATATTTGCGGCCGGCGGCCTGATTGTACATGTTGGCAAACTGCACCGAATTGAGCATGCTGGGCACCTTCGTCGGCGACACCAGACCTCCTTCCACCGAGAGCGAAACACGGGGCTTGCCGACCTCTCCGTCGCGCGTCGTAATCATCACGACGCCGTTGGCTCCGCGGACACCGTAAATGGCCGTGGCCGAAGCGTCTTTCAGAATCGACATTTCTTTGATATCGTCGACATTGACAAGATCCAAATCGCGCTCGATACCGTCGACCAGAATCAACGGCGACTTGGCCTCTCCGAACGTATTGATACCGCGAATCCAGAACGTAGAACCGGCTCCGGGCTCTCCGGAACGCTGAACCGACACCACACCCGCGAGCTGTCCGGCCAGGTTGTTGGAGATCTTAGCTACCGGAGCTTTAATGTCGTTGATGGCCACCGTGGAAATGGCGCCGATGACACTGCCCTTTTTCTGCCGGCCGTAGCCGACCACCACCACATCGTCGATATCGTTCGAAGACGGTACGAGGTTCACATCAATGGCAGTGCGCCCGCCCACAACGACCTCCTACGCCTCATAGCGGAGATAGGAAAAGCTGAGTACGAAATAGTTCGAAGGAAAGGTGATGGAATAAAATCCGTTCACATCGGTACTCGTGCCGATAGAGGTATCCTTCAACCAGACAGTCGCCCCAATCATCGGCTCGCCCGTAACCGCATCCTTCACATAGCCCGTAACCGTCTGTTTTTCCTTTATGGGGGGGGGTACAGCGCTCTGTCTCACCTTCTTGGTGAGAATGACATTGAACTGCTGGATGGAAAAATCGATATCCGTCGTCCGCAGCGCAGCGCTCAATACCTCCTCTATCGGAGCGACCATGTCGACCGCAGGGAAAGAGACGGCGTTGATCAGGTCATCCTGCCACGAAAACCGGTAACTGGAACTGCCCTCTATCTGGCTTATCAACCCGCTCAGGGTCGTAGCGTTACGAACGGTAACCCGGCATGCATCCTGCGCATGGCCCTCCACGGAAAAAGCGGACAAGGCAATGACGAGCAAAACCGCAAAGCGTTGCAGAAATCTAATAGTCAAGCGTTTTTTCATAATTAAAGTTCATAATTGGTTAAATAGTTAATGAATTGATTGGGTTTGGGTCAAAATATCATTTGTGAATTACAACGGTATCGCCTTTCAGCGTGAACCGGGTACCGGTCGTGAGCGTGATTACGTTCATGGTGTGCTCCAGATCGTTATTACTGCTTACGGTACCCGTGAATTTAATCTGTCCGAGAGAAGCGTCATCCAGCCGGATTTCGCAACCATACATGTCGGATATCACCTGAATGACCTCATGGAGATCTTCATGTACGAAACTGCGCTCGGCGGTCACTTCGGAAACCTGAATATTGCCATCCGCGCGCGAGTAGGCCACCTGCTGATTCGGGGTCATTCCCACCACCTGATCTCCCGCCACGAAATCGATTATTCCGCTGTGAAGTATCGCCGTGATCTTGTCGTCCTCCTGACGGGCATGAACATCGAACGAAGTTCCCCGCACGACGACCTTCGTTTCCAGAGCCTTCACAACGAAACGCCGGCCATTCGTCTGTTTCACCACATCGAACCGCGCCTCGCCCTCTATGTCCACCTCGTATTTTTTGCCTCCGCCGGCATTGACCGGATATGTTATCCGCGAATCGGGTTGCAGGCAGGCCGTCGATCCATCCGGCAGCGAAACGCTTACGACGCTATTCTCGGCATAAACCTCCTCGAAACGCACTCTGTCCGATGCCTGCTTCAATACGACGAAAGACAAGGCCACGATCACCATGGCCGCAGCGCCGTATGTCGCGATCCGGCGCAGCAGAACGGGAAAACGGCTCTTCGCACGCCGCTCGTTTTCGGCGACACGTTTCCGCAACTGCCGTAAAGAATATTCCACATCGATATTTTTCACTACCTCGGCACAGTTGCAGAGGACGGATATGTAATAAATATCTTCGAGGATTTTTTTATGCTGCTCCGACTCATCGTACCATTCTTCCACCAAGGCTTGCTCCGAACGGCTTAACCGTCCCGCCAGAAAATCGATGAGCATGGATTCGTCTATTTCTCTCTTCATAAATTTTTGCTTTTTCATATATACTACGATTATGACGACAAGGTTACTAAACCATCGGCTGCAATTCTTTCGAAAAACAACGGTCGCTCATGCTGCACGGCAAAGCGGCCGGCAGCCTGCCCGCAGTCGATCATGTTCGAAAAGAATTTAAAGGAGGATAACGTACGGCTTCCGCGGCCGGATCTTCAGAATTGCCTGTCAGGCCAGGAACCGGCACAAAAAAACGAGGTTGCGATTTTCAAATCGCAACCTCGTCTAAAAACTCTCTTTTTTCACCTCCGGATGTGCGGCAGGTGCACCGCAAACATCGAAAATCAGACCAGTCCGGAGAATCCCATGAACGCCATGGCCAGAATCCCGGCCGTGATCAGCGCGATGGGAATACCCTTGAACGACTTGGGAACGTCCTCGAAGTCGAGACGTTCACGAATGCCGGCGAAGAGCACCAGCGCCAGTGCGAAACCCAGGGCCGTAGCCACCGAATAGGTGACGCTTTGCAGCAGGTTAAACTCTTTCTGAATCATCAGGATCGCAACGCCCAGCACGGCGCAGTTGGTCGTGATGAGGGGCAGGAAGATACCCAACGCCTGATAAAGCGACGGAGACATCTTTTTGAGCATGATCTCGACCATCTGCACCAGAGCCGCAATTACCAGAATAAAGACAATCGTCTGCATGTAGACGATGTCCAGCGGCACCAGCACGTAGGTCTGGATCAGCCACGCCACGACAGCCGCAATGGCCATCACGAAGGTTACGGCGGCTCCCATGCCCATCGAGGTCTCGACCTTGGACGACACGCCCAGGAAGGGGCAGATGCCGAGGAACTGCGCCAGCACGACGTTGTTGACGAAGATGGCG
>OIWQ01002367.1_pt1 | contig 19500 bp, 14 predicted proteins | sample 1587571 | NCBI WGS metagenome assembly OIWQ01 (sample SAMEA3888910, study PRJEB22519) | human gut metagenome | biome: human gut; feature: human-associated habitat; material: faeces | place: Denmark | collected 2010 | reverse complement strand
TACCCTGGATAGACGATGCCCGGAAATTATCTGAGCCACTTTTCATAATCAATCGGTAAATACCGACAACCTTTGGCTTTCGTGAAATAATTGCATCAGCAATAAAGTCTTTTCGCGTCCGGTTAGCATCAACGATTGCTGAAATAATATTATTGGGTACAGATTTATAGTTGGCGAGTAATTGCTTAGTGTCTTTTGGCAGACAGTATCCACCGTAACCGAATGAGGGATTGTTGTAATGGTTACCAATACGCGGGTCCAGACAAACCCCTTCGATGATCTGTCGAGCATTAAGCCCCAGAGTTTCTGCATAGCTATCAAGTTCGTTAAAATAGGCAACACGCATCGCCAGATAGGTATTTGCAAAGAGCTTGATTGCTTCGGCTTCAGTTGAATCTGTAAATAGGGTCGGAATATCTTTCTTCAGAGCCCCTTCCTGTAGCAGTGCAGCAAACGTTTCAGCACGGGAAGATCGTTCACCAATTACTATGCGTGAAGGGTACAAATTGTCATATAGCGCTTTACCCTCTCGCAGGAATTCTGGGGAAAAGATGATATTGTCTGAGCTATACTTTTGACGCATCGATTGAGTAAAACCAACAGGAACCGTCGATTTTATCACCATTACCGCATCTGGATTTATTTTAATAACATCCTGTATAACTGACTCGACGCTGCTAGTATCGAAATAATTAGTTTTGGGATCGTAATCTGTTGGGGTAGCAATAATGACAAATTCTGCGCTCTGATAAGCTTCGTTCTTATCCAGTGTAGCTTTGAATGTTATATCTTTTGATTGCAGATACTGTTCTATTTCATGATCAACTATCGGAGATATCCGATTATTTAGCATCTCGACACGGGAAGGAACTATGTCCAGAGCAATGACCTGATGATGTTGGGCGATAAGAAGACCATTTGACAGGCCAACATATCCGGTACCAGAAATGCTGATTTTCATTTCATGCTCTCAGTATTATCTTAATATTTAATCATGATGTTGTACATCCTGATAAGAGAATAATGTTTTAACGTTTTGTTGAATATTGTGTCAACGAAGGTTAAAACAATTCAGATTTTCTTTATCAGAGTACGCTAGAAATATTAAGTAAAGATTAAGCAATCAACTTAAATCAATAAGATTTGGGATAAAAAAAAACCCGGTCAAAAAACCGGGCCAGTGAACGCCAGAAGACTTATTCCATCCATTCAGTATGGAAAACACCTTCTTTATCAGTACGTTTATAAGTATGCGCACCGAAGTAATCACGCTGGGCCTGAATCAGGTTTGCAGGTAACACCTCTGCACGATAGCTGTCGTAATAAGCGACAGCAGCAGAGAATGTCGGTACCGGGATACCATTCTGCACAGCATACGCAACAACATCACGTAGCGCCTGTTGGTATTCATCGGCAATGTTCTTGAAGTACGGGTCGAGCAGCAGGTTTGCGATACCAGCGTTTTTAGCATAGGCATCGGTGATTTTCTGCAGGAACTGCGCGCGGATGATGCAGCCCGCACGGAAGATTTTTGCAATCTCGCCGTAGTTCAGATCCCAATTATGCTCGTCAGATGCGGCACGCAGCTGAGAAAAGCCCTGAGCATAAGACACGATCTTACCGAGGTACAGCGCACGACGTACTTTCTCAATAAATTCTGCCTTATCACCCGCAAGCTGAGTTTTAGGACCGGACAGGACTTTAGAGGCAGCAACACGCTGATCTTTCAGTGAAGAGATGTAACGTGCAAACACAGACTCAGTAATCAGAGACAGTGGTTCACCGAGATCCAGAGAGCTCTGGCTGGTCCATTTACCCGTCCCTTTATTCGCCGCTTCATCCAAGATGAAATCCACCAAATATTTACCATCTTCATCTTTTTTAGTGAAGATATCTTTGGTGATATCGATCAGGTAGCTACTCAGCTCGCCGTTATTCCACTCGGTGAAGGTGCTAGCCAGTTCTTCGTTGCTTAGGTTCAAACCACCTTTCAATAATGAGTAGGCTTCAGCAATCAGTTGCATATCACCGTACTCAATACCGTTGTGTACCATCTTCACATAGTGACCAGCACCGTCGGCACCGATATACGTCACACACGGTTCACCATCTTCTGCAACAGCGGCGATTTTGGTCAGGATTGGGGCAACCAGCTCGTAAGCTTCTTTCTGGCCACCAGGCATAATAGATGGTCCCTTCAGCGCACCTTCTTCGCCACCGGAGACGCCGGTACCGATGAAGTTAAATCCTTCAGCTGAGAGCTCACGGTTACGACGGATAGTGTCCTGGAAGAACGTATTACCGCCATCAATAATGATGTCACCTTTATCCAGATATGGCTTCAGGGAGTCGATAGCAGCATCAGTGCCAACGCCTGCTTTCACCATTAACAGGATACGACGAGGCGTTTCAAGGGATTCAACAAACTCTTTCACCGTATAGTAAGGAACCAGTTTTTTCCCCGGATTCTCGGCGATAACCTCTTCCGTTTTTTCACGCGAGCGGTTGAAAACGGACACGGTATAACCACGGCTTTCGATGTTGAGCGCCAGATTGCGCCCCATCACAGCCATACCAACGACGCCGATTTGTTGCTTAGACATTATGTACTCCTGTCAGGTGATCTAACGAGCAGATGCATTACTCGCATAATTTCCAACATACTATCGCAAAACCCTGCATCGAAGCCATAACCGGATCTCAACAAGAAACTGTTGGTTAAACTCTGGCTTAAAGGCTATCTTTTTCTTTAAAATAAAACTAAGTTTGTATAAAATAGTCAGTTAATAATGTTTTCGCTACTTCTCGATTGAGAATCGGTGTAGATTCTGCTTAGCCAAGGAATGTAAATGTCCACCAAGCCATTTGATGCTATCGACATAAATGTGCCTCTTGTTGTTGATTTAGACGGCACTCTGTCTAAAACTGACACACTGCATGAAGGCATTGTGTCAATATTATTCAAAAAACCAATTAAAATAATTGGCTTAACTAAAGCCTTATTTGATGGAAAAACATCTTTTAAATGCTTCGTTACAGAAACTGTGACGCAAAATGCAGACTCATTCTGTTACAGACATAATCTAATAGATTATTTAAAATCAGAAAAACGCAAAGGAAGAGAAATCCATCTTGTAACAGCCTCTAACCAAAAAATTGCAGACTCTATCAATGAATATCTGGGTATCTTTGATGGTGTAAAAGGCTCAGATAATCAATTGAATTTAAAAGGTGTCAATAAGTTAGCATGGCTAAAAGATAGATTCCCTCAGGGTTTTATTTATGCAGGTGATCATAAAGCTGATATTACAATCTGGAACGAATCTAAAGGTGTTATTCTTGTAGGGAATGGGAATAAATTTAAGAAAGATATAAAAAATGAAATCCCATGCCTTGCTTTTGAAGATGCAAAGGTGAGTATTTTCAAGCAATGGATGAAACAACTTAGATTACATCAGTGGGCAAAAAACATACTGATTTTTATCCCAATATTTCTGGCACATATCGCAAATGATGCGAACGTGATTGCAAAAACCATATTGGCATTTATTGCATTCGGCTTAATTGCCTCCGCAACCTATATTATTAACGATCTTGCAGACCTTGAAGCCGATCGTCGACATAAAACAAAAAGAAACAGACCACTTGCCTCTGGAAATATTTCCACATTCCAAGGAATTCTTGGTGCGTTTATACTATTTTTAATCGGCGGAATAATATCAATAAATTTATCAATAGGTTTAACCTACTGTATTTTAATTTATGTATTGTTAACGCTTTGCTACTCTTTCAAACTAAAAAGAGTTCCAATGTTAGATGTTTCAATCATCGGCGCTCTTTTTACATTAAGAATAATCATGGGTTCGGTATTGAATGATCTTCCCCTATCTCCATGGTTGAATTCATTCTCAGCCTTGCTATTTTTCTCATTAGCTCTGGCAAAACGGCATGTTGAAATTCTCAAATCTGATCAAACAATGACTAATAAAATTGGTGGTCGCGGTTATACTCATCAAGACTGGCCATTAACTTTAGCCTTTGGTGTAAGTAGCGCGATCTGTTCAATTTTAATCATGCTGCTTTTCCTGACTCAGGAAGCAATGGTGCAGATAAATTACAGTGCTCCTGAATGGCTGCTGATCGAACCAATATGTGTATTCCTTTGGGTTATGAGAATATGGTTCCTTAGTCACAGAAAGTTACTATCAGATGATCCGGTAATTTTTGCTATAAAGGACAAGACAAGCATTTTGTTAGGGTCTACCGCTATTTTAAGTTTTATAATTGCAAGCTATTACTAAGGCGCAACGAATCATGAGTTTACTAATTTTATTACTGGCATTAACAAGTGTATCCCTAAATGCCCTTGCGCAGGTAGCCCTGCGGAAAACAATGCTCACAATAGCACCGCTTCCAGATGCTATATCTGGATATTTTGGATTTGCAATTCAACTAATCATGAATCCATGGTTTATTGCTGGTATGGCCTGCTATGTGCTGAGTATCGGCTTATGGATGGCAGTACTTGGTAAAGTAGAGGTAAGCTTGGCATATCCACTTCTTTCTGTTGGCTATGTCATTACTGCAGCAATTGGTTATTTCTTCCTGAAAGAAGACATAAACACAATGAGACTCATTGGCTTATCTCTTATCTGTATCGGAATTGTATTTATCTCCAGGAGTGCATAATGCGTCATATAATTACTGGTGGCAGCGGATTTACAGGAAGTGTTTTAACTCAACGGTTGCTTGACAAGGGTCAGGAAGTTATCAATATCGATATCCGTGAGCAACCAAATATGGCCCTACGTCAAAACGTACATTTTGTACATGGCGATGTAACAAACAGCGATACGTTAAAAAAACTTTGCTTGAGAGAGGATGATGTTGTTTATCATCTTGCAGCCAGACAGTTTGCTGATGCGGTACCCAAAACATCACGTGAAGAATGGTTTAATGAAGTGAACGTATGCGGGACAAAAGTAGTTGTGGATGAAATGAAAAATACTGGCTGCCATAAGCTGGTATTCTTTTCGACCGATATGACTTACGGTATCCCTACTGTATGTCCTGTACCACCCAGTCATCCACAAAATCCTCTTGGACCCTATGGTAACAGCAAAATATTAGCTGAGAGAATCATTCGTGGTGAAAATTCAATTGATGCCACTATATTTCGGCCTCGATTAATAACTGGACCTGGACGTTTAGGTATACTTGGTAAATTATTTAAACTTATCCAACATGGCTTACCCGTTCCAATGATTGGCAGTGGAAATAATCGTTACCAAATGGTAAGTGTCGAGGATTGTGCTTTAGCCGCAGAACTTGCTGTTGCCAAAAACTGCCCAAATATCAACTTAAATTTAGGTTCTTCAACACCACCAACTACAAAAGAGTTACTTGGCGGTGTAATTAAACATGCAAAATCTAAGTCTATATTGTTACCAGTCCCAGCTGGATTATTGAAACCAGTGCTTGCGACAATGGACAAAGTAGGACTTACGCTACTTTATCCTGAACAATTTGGGATAGCTGATAAAGATGTTCTACTTGATACGTCGCTGACATATGAAACTCTCGGTTGGTCAACGACAAAGTCAGATATAGTAGCAATGTGCGAAGCATACGATTCATATATGAGAACATAAGACTCAGTGGGCTAGGGTCTTCAAGACCCTAGCCACTAATAGTTCTGTAAATAGACCCGTTTTAGTTCCATGCATTTTTTGAGATCCCTGCCAAATAATTGTGCTGTCGGTATTCCTCCGGTGTCATATTGTTCAGTGATTCATGCGGGCGTTCACAGTTATATTCTGACAACCATTTCTCCGTGATTTCCCGCACTTAATTCAGCGTTCTGAACAGATAAAAATCGAGTATTTCTGTACGGTATGTCCGGTTAAAGCGCTCAATGAAAGCGTTCTGCGTCGGCTTACCTGGCTGGATAAACTCCAGTTTTACTGCATGTTTCTCTGCCCATTCAGCCAGTGCCAGAGAGATAAATTCCGGACCATTATCCATGCGCAGCATGACCGGATAGCCGCGATTTGCCGCGATCCTGTCGAGTACACGGACCACGCGCTGAGCTGGCAGATTCAGATCGATTTCAATCGACAACGCCTCGCGGTTAAAGTCATCAACGACATTGAACGTGCGAAAATGACGGCCACAGACCAGGGCATCATGCATAAAATCGACAGACCAGCTCTGGCTCAGCGCTTCCGGTGTGGCCAGTGGCGAGGGATTACGCACCGGCAACCTCTGTTTGCCCTTACGACGAAAGTTCAGCTTCAGCAGACAGTAAATACGGTGGATCCTTTTGTGATTCCACGGGTGTCCCTGCCGCCTCAGAACCTGAAAAAGTTTCGGAAAACCGTATCGTGGGTATCGCTCTGCCACTGCCTGCAACCCGACAATAACGGGTTCGTCACGAGTGGTATCCGGACGGTAATGGTAAACCGTTCTGCTCAGGTTCAGACTCCGGCAGGCGTGGCGGATACTGAGTCCGAACGTCGTTATCAGATGAGTGACCAGCTCACGCTTACAGGCTGGTTTTAAGGCTTTTTTTCGATAACGTCTTTCAGCACCCGGTTCTCAAGGCTCAGGTCGGCAAACATCTGTTTGAGACGCCGGTTCTCATCCTCAAGATCCTTGATCTTTTTAATATCAGAAGCCTCCATGCCGCCGTATCTGGACTTCCAGTTGTAGTAGGTGGCTTCAGAAATACCGGTCTCCCGGCAGACATCTTTAACGGTTCGTCCGGCTTCAACCGATTTAATTACGGCAATGATCTGATGCTCAGTAAAACGGGCTTTACGCATAGCGATCTCCTTTGTTGGCAGATTGAGTATGCCGGAGGATCTCTAAATGTGAATGGCACGATTATGCGGGATACTTACAGTTCAATAGCACAACATTTTAACTGTAGTTAAATATTTTACAGAATCGGAATCAGCAAGTTTATTATTAATAAATAACTCAAGGCTTAAATAAATAATATTTAAAAAAACATAAGGTCGGATAATAATCATTTATCCGACTCCTTATAGTTAAATATATTTTATATCAAAAAATCATTTCACATATCTTACTGCCAATAAAACCTGATCAATCCCAAGCCTATTTTTCTTGTGTCACTGTTGATACCTAACTCCGAAGGCGATATAGGGCTAGGTACATTGATTGCAATGTTAGTATTTTGTTTTTCTTCTATAAAGTCGAATTTGGCATAATATGTATTTTGTTTACCCTCAACAGGTTGCATCACATGCGATACGTTATTTATAGTTAAAACAATGCTCTTTCCAGCATTTGGACCGAAGGGCAAAAGTTCGGCATAAAAAACGATGTTTCTATTTAATTTAAGGTCTAAACTCAACTTAATATCATTGCTATCACTCCAGCGCCCCCAAACCTCCTCATGACTGATTCCGGAAAGTCCAACGACAAAATCCGGAAGTCCATTTTTTTTAAAATCAATATAATCAGGTGTTTCTTGAGTGTACTTAGCCCCTCTATAAACCGGGGCGAATTCATCACAGTACATCTTCCCAGTAATATACCGCCATCCATATTTTGATTTAGATGAACTGGAAATATCGATAGGTTGATCAGTTGCTAAATCTTTGTATCCTTCCTTGCAAGTATCACTAGACAAATTTTTATTGGTATCCTTGAATATTATTTTAGTAACAACTCCATCTTTATTTTTATAAGCATAGGAGTCCTGCCCGCCCCCCGCCCATAGAGTGTAAGGAAAAGTTCGCAAAATAAAAATTTGAGGTTCTGGGTTATACAACTCAGGATAATTCTCTAATAGAAATGCCGTCCATGGTTTATGGGCCAAATAATTTGCATCAGTTTCATATCCATTGCTAAACACAATATATATAAATGCTAAGATGGTGATGGTGATTTTTTTATATATATTATTAAGAACGGTGGTTGCATAGACACAGCACCATGCAATAATAGGTGAAATAGAATATAAGGCATATCGCTGGAATACATTTTGCCCTGAATTCATATTATTATTTGCTAATAGTGGAATACAAATTATTACTGAGAACAAAATGCTAAAAAGAAAATCTCGAACAATACTTTTATTGCTGTGAAAAAACATAAACAGTATAAAAACAAAAAGCCATGGTGCGCCAACCCATAAACCTTGGTCTAAATCAAAATAATAGGATACGAAATGTCCAAAGTTAATGTTCGAAATACTGCTGGCCTGACTCCCTATCAAACTGAATTGCTTGAATTTAATATAATAAAATATTATAGAGCTTATAGATATAATTCCACAAGCCCATATCTGCCAAGATTTCAATAGGTTAAACACTGTTGTTAATATTTTTGTATTTTTAACTAAAGAAATATAAACTGGGATAATCAAAAATAACAAAGATAAAGAAACAACTTGAATAGATGCCAGTGATATAAATAAAGCAGATGCTAATGGTCTAAATTTCATCAAGTAGTAGAAGGCAAAAAATAATAAAGCATAGATCATGACTTCTGGATGAGACCATTTAAGATAAAAAATAACCCCACCAGATAAAAAAAGCACCTGAGCTATAAAATTATTATTTTCCCGGCGTAATAATACAAATAGTGCACATATTAATATAACTACATTTGTCAACTGAAATGATTTCAAAGGATTAATATCAAGAACGGATAGTATCTTTTCAGTGACAGCAGTCAGAAGTGGATAAAACCAAAAGTGATATCCATAGTACTGGTTATTTTTAGATTTGTATATACCTACACCACCGGCATTATTTTCTTTATCTTCAATTCCTTTTCCGATTCTTTCGAAATTCTCTGCAATATATCCCATAGATTCAAAATTTCTAATATCACTCAGCCTACCTGAAACTTCATTCACAGTGATGTTTGGTGATAGATTATTTAAAAATGCTTTTGCTGTGAGCGAATATTCATGTCCATCACCAAGTTGCACTGGTTTACTGACTAAACCAATAGTAAGGAGGACAATAGACAAACCAATAAACAATAGAGAACTGAATCTATTGAACATTATTATACCTTCGAATTGTAATATATCTTATAAAAAAAATGATAACCATCACTTTGTTTTAAAATCCAAATAAATTTCTTTGTAAAGATCACTGTAATCTATGAGCATTTTCTCCGATGTAAAAAGACTCTTAAATCTGGTATAAGCATTTAACCCATATTGCTCGACCAGCTCAGAATTTACATATAGGGTCTGCATTACCTCCCTTAGTTTTATATGATCATTAGGTGGAATAACAAAACCTGTTTGCCTATCAAGATTGATAAAACTTGTCCCAGTACCTATTTCGCATGATATTAATGGTTTACCATACATAGCACCCTCAAGCAAGGTAATACCAAATGCTTCGGAACGAAGATGCGAAGGAAAAACAATAGCAGTACAAAGTTTTAGCAGTGCAACTTTGTCTTCATCTGGTAAAGGCCCAGCAAAGTGCACATTAGAAAGACTCAATGCTTTTGCTTTCGATTTTATTTCATTTTCGATACCTCCGCCACCAACAATGACTATAGGCAAAGAAGTAGTATGTGCGGCTTCTAGTAGAGTATGCAATCCTTTATAATAACGAAATGCGCCAACAAACAAGAAAAACTTTTCACCAAACCTGTTTTTCCAGTATTCGAGTTTGTCTTCATTAAGCTTTGGATAGGAATTTTCATTTAATCCATATGGAATAATTTTTACCTTAGATGCGTATTTTTGTAATACAAGGCTAGTTTTTGCATAATTTGGAGAAGCAGCAACGATACAATCAACTGAGCTAAGAAAATGATTCATTAATGGCGAATATATTTGAGAAAAAAATTTCTGTTTAACGATATCCGAGTGATAACTGACAACTGTTGGTTTATTTATCCGGCACAAAAAATGAAGCATATCCATAAATGGGAATGGATAATGATAATGGATAATATCGGCTTGCCTAGATAATTCTCTAAACTTTTTAATACAAGAGAACGAGAATGGTGTTGACGCTACCTCGAAATTTGTTTTTGCATAAAAAATGCGCTGCGCGCCTATTTTTTGATTATCAATATTTCCACGTTTACTAAGAGTAAGTACTGATGATTCAATATTATGTTCAACCCCAGATTCACTCAACTGATAGATAACTTGTTCTATACCACCAAAAGTATCAGGATAGTATGTTTTATAAAAATGCAATACTTTCAACATTAGTCTTACTTCACCTGTTTATATGCAGCAATCGTTTCAACTGCACATCGTTTCCATGAAAACTCACTGGCATGTAATAAACCGCTTTCTGTGGCTTTCTCCTGCCATTCCGTATCAGTAAGACTCTTCATAATTAAAGATGTAAGCGTCTCAACATCCATGGCATCACACATTAATGCGCTGCAACCCGCAACTTCTGGAAGTGAAGAGTTATTTGAACAAACAACAGGAGTACCAGATGCCATCGCTTCCAGGACTGGTAGTCCAAACCCTTCATAAATTGACGGAAATAGAAAGCTAACTGCGCCAGCATACAGTGCTGGTAAATCGCTTGAAGGTGTAAAGCCAAGGTAGTGCAACCACCCTTCTCGTTGACCTTTCTCAAAGCGGCGATGTAAAATGTCGCTGTTCCACCCTTTGAACCCACTAATAACAAGGGGGGTTTGCTTTCTCAGTGACAGCGGCAAACGCTCATAGGCATCCAGCAATGTCGCAATATTCTTTCTCGGTTCAATCGAACCAGTAAAAAGGGAATATTTTTTGAAGACAAGTTTGTATTTTCTGAGAACGGATATTATATCTTCCTCAGAACGAGGTCTAAATTCACTACTACATGCTAACTTTGCAGTACACACTCTATTTTCAGGAATATTAAAATAATTAATCAATTCCAAACGAGTAAAATCAGAATCTGTAATAAAAACTGATGCACGTTTTACAGTTTGCAACAGTTCTTTGCGCATATACCGGGTCCTTTCAGGGGGATGGCATTGCGGTAACGTAAATACAGAAAGATCGTGGAATGTTACAACACAACGATCCACTTTTGGGGGTAGATAGAAATTGGGCCCATGATAAATCGCATCTTTATGATTTTTTAAAACATGTGTTTTCAACCATGGTGCTGTGATTCTGTATATCTCAGAAGCCAGTCGATTCTTTTTTACAAGGCTCTTCAGTCCTTCTGTTGAAGAGCCATTTTCTTTAGCCACAGGCATTTGCTGCGTGAGACGATGCCCATTTAAAAAAAGTAATTCAGATATTTCTGGATCATCAGATAAACATTTAATCAACTCAAAGGCATACCGTCCAATACCCGTTAGTGGGTATTTAATTGCATCAGTTCCAAATATAACTTTCATTACTCGCTTTCCAACATCCAGCGTAATGTATCTTCGAGTGGTGGAACATTCCAGTCCGGAATAAACGACTGCAGTTTTGACGGATCCCCACTGAGTGTTTTCACTTCATTTGCCCGGACAAAATCAGGATTTACCTGAATGGTTAGGTGATGACCCGTTATTTTCTCACATAACTCAATAACTTTTCTCAATGAGTATGTACGGCCAGAGCAGATGTTGATAACCTCACCAACTGGTTTGGCGTGTAATAATTTAACATACGCATTACTTAGAGCACGAACATCCGTAAAATCGCGCCAGACATCTATATTTCCTAACTCGATCGTCGGCGATTTTGATTTAAAGTGTTTAACAATCTTTGGCAAGAGGAAATTTTCTGCCTGGCCGACGCCAGTATAGTTAAATGGCCGGGTAATGAATACGGGTAGTCTGTCCATCCACAGGCGAGACATATACTCCATTGCCAACTTGCTGACAGCATAATCGTTCGCAGGATTTGGGGCCGCATACTCATTTAGTTGCCCTGCAGTACCATTTCCATAAATGTTTGCACTACTGGCGAGAAGTACACCATCCAAGGACTTATTAGAAGCACTCAAGGCCTGTAATAAATTACGCGTACCAAGTAAATTAACATTGTAGAAAGCATCGGCATCACCATGCCCGACATACGCGATAGCGGCCAGATGAATAACAACATTTGGTTCTATGAGTTCAACAATATCCCGCAGCTTCGCTGTGTCCATTAGATCAACCTGATAATAATCAGGTCCATCATAAGGCATTGCACCAATACCAAATACCCGATATCCGGCAGCAGATAATTCCGCTGCCACATAGCGGCCGGTAAAACCATTAATCCCTGTTACCAGAGCATGTTTGCCGGCGCTGGACATCAGAAAGAGAACCCTTGCTGGTTACGACGTAAATCAGCTTCAACCATCATTTGGCATAACTGCTCTAAAGAGGTTTTTGGTTCCCAACCCAGAATTTCTTTGGCACGAGCTGGGTTACCAATCAGCAAGTCTACTTCCGCAGGACGGAAGAACTTTGGATTTACGCGAACCAATGTTTTCCCTGTCGCAACATCAATACCCACTTCTTGCTCGTCTTTACCCTCAAAGCGCAGTGTAAATCCTGCAGCTTTGAAAGCCATACTGACAAAGTCACGCACGGTCTCTGTACGATTAGTTGCGAGCACGAAGGTATCCGGTTTTTCTGCCTGCAGGATACGCCACATCCCTTCCACATATTCTTTCGCATAGCCCCAATCGCGCTTGGCATCCATGTTACCAAGTTCAAGGACATCAAGTTTGCCAAGTTTGATTTTAGCAACAGAGTCGGTGATTTTACGTGTTACAAATTCCTGACCACGTAATGGCGATTCGTGGTTAAACAGGATTCCACTAGATGCAAAAATATTATAGCTTTCACGGTAGTTCACGGTCATCCAGTGAGCATACAATTTTGCTACACCGTACGGACTACGCGGATAGAATGGGGTATCTTCTTTCTGCGGCACAGCCTGCACCAACCCAAACATTTCAGAGGTCGATGCCTGATAAAAACGAATTTTAGGATTAACAATACGAATGGCTTCAAGAAGATTTACTGGGCCGAGACCGGTAATTTCAGCTGTAGTAATCGGTTGTTCAAAAGAAACACCGACGAAGCTCTGCGCTGCTAAGTTATAAACCTCTGTGGCTTCCGTTTGCTGCAGCAAGCGTATACTGGCAGAAAGGTCAGTCAGATCGTATTCAACCAAATTCAAGTTCGGATGCTGTGCAATACCTAACTCTTCAATACGCCAGAAGTTAACAGTGCTGGTACGGCGGTATGTCCCATATACTTTATACCCTTTACCAAGCAGAAGTTCTGCCAGATAAGCACCATCTTGACCCGTAACACCAGTAACAATCGCTATATTCATAATAATCTATCTATCTCTTATTAATAATTAATGACATGCAACAATGTGAAGAGAAGTCTTATTGAACCACTTTGCGGCAGATATTTACAAAGTCGTTTTCAACCACTGTCCAACTAAATCTTTGAGCGGTTTCAAAACCATTACACCCCAAACGTTCACACAAAGTAGGTTCATTCCAAATCCTTAGTAACGCTTCCTGAAGCTCTTCATGGCTTACCATCAACGCATTTTCCTGATCAACAGCCATATCATGAAAAGCCACACAAGATTTATTGGCTATCACTGGTTTTTTTGCCAGCCAAGCCTCAAGCAGTACTATACCAAAGCTTTCGCTAGAACTCATGTTTACCAGCGCCAGACATGACATAAGGGCGCCACGGACTACTGAACGAGGCTGCCTACCCAAGTAAGAAACATGAGCTGAATTAATGACCAAACCGTCATCATCAGGACCAATCATCACTAACCTAAGCTTCTTACCTGACTTGTTAATGGATTCGACAGCCTGGATGACGGAACGATAGCCTTTAGCACCTGATTTACGCCCAAGTACCAGAACGAAAGCCTCATTGCTTCCATACACGCGTTTAAACTCATGACGATCACTCTCAAGAAATTCTTCATCAGTATCAGCACCGCCAGGTAGATATTCGGAGCAGCACCCTCTCTCAAGATAGAAGTTATTTGCAGCTTTAGGAACGGTCAGTACCCTAGTCGCATTCCGAGCAGCATTCAACAAATCAGGGAAATGATAATAATCATCATCCAGATGCGCATGCGGTATCAACAATGACGGAACATTATGCTGTTTTGCTAATTCTATGGCGTACACTGCAGGCTTGAATACAATATTATGCGTCACGACTAAATCGTACTTATCTATATTGGCGGCAATATAACCCTCCATCGTAGAAGAATGTGGGCCTCTTATATCGGTCAAATTAACACTTAGTGGAAAGCGAGTCTTTTCTGCAGCATTAGACAGAACATTAAAAACTTTTTCTGACGGGATATGTGTAACATCAGCAAGCGTTGACTTAGCGAGATCAAGAACAGCGTTGTCAATTGTAAGTTCATTAAGCATAAAACCTAATGGTCTAGGATCCTGGCTTCCAAAAAATCTATTGGAGGTATAGATTTCTAATAAACCAGCTGCAACATCAAGCTCGAGTGTGAAGTTATGCTCTATTTCCTGGCTGAGATAAACGCGTCCATCAGTAGACTGTAAGGTAACTAATGATCTTTCTGGTGTATAGCCAGTCAGTTTTATATTACTCGGGTTCGCGAGATTTACTGCACAGGAAGAGTAACCCCAGCGATAGTGATTTTGAGCATCCCCTTCTAAATCAGCCCATCCCCATGCAAGCCCATCAAATGGTAACTCTTCCGCCTGCTTAACAATTTCCTTCTCAAATACAGGCTGCACACGCCACGCTAAACTGATTGCCTCATTTAAGGCTGAGGTGGAAACATCATCCACCGGAAATCGAGCAAAACGAAGGTTAGACATTTCAATTGGCGCACCAACTCCGGAATCAAAATTGTAATGTTCTGCGAAACGGGCCCTATTATTTATTCCGCTAACCTCAGTGGTAACGACATCAATTTCAAATTCTTGTGTATCACCAAGCGCTTTCAAGAAGCGCTTCAAATTTGATTCCGCCCCCCCTAATTCCGGATAAGTGTATCGATAAGTAACAAAAAGAATCCTACGTTTGGGTTTTTCAAGGTTTAATAGTAAATCCACAAACTTCTTAGCGATTCCCACCATAGAAAGCTCGGCAAGAAATATATTTTTACGCTCACTCTTCATTTCATCAGAGAAAATATCATCTGAAGCAGATAAAGAATTTATCATATCTGAAAATGTTTCTGGTTCAGCTAAAGCTATATGCTTGTGAATATTATTCGGATAGCCACGCAATCCAAATTGCGAACTAACGACGAATAGACCATTAGCAAAGAAATCTGCTAATTTTATATTGGACCCGCTACCAGAAACTACTGGGTTTACCGCAAACAAACTATTCTGAAGAATGGCAGATTTTGTTTCTTCGTCAACAACCCCCCACAGAACAACGTTTTTTCCCGGATTAACACTGATAGAATCACAAACCGAACCAACTATATTAAACTGAACATCTGGGCATTTAGGTGCTACTCTTTTTAATAAAAAGTTGACAGCATCAACATTAGGCATATGTGCAGAACCAAGAAATACCGCAGATTTTTTTGTTATCTTGGATGCCACTTGTTGATTCAAACGGTCTGTGACCGTTACAGGCAACTGTGCTCCATTACGAACAACAATCATCGGTCCTGCAGTTTTTTTGCCGACTAACAGACTATAGGCATCATCATCCGAAACAGCTATAGTTGCAGCTGAACACTCAACTGCTTTTTTTTCGACCGATGTAACTATGTCAATCAGAAAATCTTTATTAGGGTGCCATTCCAATAGAGATTTTTTTAGGTTCATTTCATCGTTTTGCGATGAATAAATAAATCTATCATTATAAAACATTGGCACAGGTGCCATATAAGGATGTTCAACAACTATAAATCGTGCAGATTTTTTAAGAATATTATAAATCGCAACTAACAAATCATTGCTTGCACAATGTACACTGGCAATTATATCATCACAGGAAACATGAAATTGTGAATTTAATTCATCAAGTTGTTTGCGATGCTGTGGTGACTTAGGAACACATATTACATGTGTTTTTTGATTATATCTACTTGCAGACAACCTTTCATCGTTCGAAAAACAAACGAAAACGACAGGAGAAATATCATTAACAGCTTGATAGATTCCTCTTGTTCGAGTTGCACCACCGCCAACACTCGAAAATGAATTGTAATCGTTAAGGACTAATGTGTAACTATTTGATTGTTTTGGTAATTTTTCCAACTCAGGCAAGATTTTTGCAACGATAACTTCCCATGTATAATTTTTACTAGCAAATAACTTTCCTGCAAGACCGATTGCTACGGTGTTCTCAAAATTATCATCTGCAAGATGTTTATTCAACAGCGCCGGAAAATTACTAAGCTCTCCTTCAATGACATTTACCCCTGACTCAGTATTGAATCCGCGCATGCCAAAAGGAGTTGACAAGATAGGCAAGGCATTAGCGAAGTAATCTAATGCCTTGATGTTCGAACCACTACCTGATTCCATAGGATTCAATGCTATGCTAGCGTTTTCAAATAATCGAACTTTATCAGCATCCGACACACGCCCATGCCTAACAACATTTTTGGGGTATTCACCCTCTGGTAAACAGTTGCCAATAATATCAAATGTAATATGAGGACATTTAGGGGCAATCTCTTTAGCAATATAGGTAGCAGCTTTTACATTGGGTAAATGAGCGCTACCAACAAATACAGCCGAATGTTTACTTTTCACTGTTCTATCTGGCGAAACTCTATGGTTTTCAACCATACCATTCGGAGAATATAACATTACGGACTCTTTATGAGGAGCGATTTTTATAAATGATTCATAATCACTTTCACCGCAATACAGAATTAAATCCGCATTATTTAACAATTTCTCCTCTGCTTTGGCAACCAACTCAATAATAGGTCGTGACTTTTCTGATGGATGAAGCGCCTGATATAATTCACTCTCGCAATTATGAGAATTATAAATTCTTGGTTTATTATCTATACCTAAAAAAATATCAAAATCTATAGTAAACGGAAAATCATGAATTATAATATCTGCAGAATCATATTCATTGAGATATGCTGCCAACATAGTTGTTGGGTATTGTGCACTTGCAGCAATAGCGGGGGCAGATAGATCTCCTTGCCCATTTGATGTGTAATTCTCTAACTCTCCCCAGCATCGGTTAAAATAATTATCCTTTGGAATCCGTCGCTCAACAAATGTTGTGCTATGATATATTTTTTCTTCTTTTACCCCAGGATGAGTGGAAGTAAGTAATGTCACATGATGATATTTGCTCAAAACTTTATAAAAATTATAAAGCTTGGACTCACCACCATTAGAGATTGGAACAAATGCTGGGAAAAAATTAAGAGCAAGTATTTTTTTCATTGTTTTTATAACCATTAATTAATAGAACCAAGATTCAAGCACTGATTTTTTATTTTCATGCATACCATTTTTTTTAAAAGAACAATTTCCTTCTTGTTCTATTTTTGCACTGTGCTCTTCAAATGATGTTCCTCTGACATAAAACGCTAAAGAGGAATTATTATCCTGTTCCTTTTGTAGTTTCCTCTTTATCCTGCTTTTTACTTTAGGATAACGATTCAAAAAACGCACCACCCTCTGTTTCAACAACGGATGGTTTTCAAAAAAAACACTTGCAGTAGAAACTACATGTTTACTTTTTTTTTTAGCGAAATTCTTGCTAGCAGAAAGAAACCCACGAAATCGAAACATTTTTTTTACCAATTTAGATAAAATTCTCAGAGGGTAAGTTAATTTCCAAGAGGTGCTAGCATAGACTAAATTAAGCTCATTGTGCAATTTGTTCGCAACACTTTTTACCTCAGCCATTTCAGAAATACAACAATTACTATTGTCAATTTGTTCACCTATATCGGTAACCTGTTCACTGATAGTAACAATTTTTTTATTGATAGCGTCAATTGTCCCATTTAAACAAATGATTTTCGTCGACAAGTCTGCAGTCAGTGTATTGTAATTAACTTGCAATTTATTCTCACAAGCATCAATTTTATTCTGTAATAGCTTTATTTGCCAATTCATATGATTCATTGCTGATGACATATGACTCTCAAGAAAAGCAGATACTGGAATATCTTCTTTGACTTCATTCTCATCAACAAATGCTGAATATATATTCCTAAAACTCCATTTGTGACTTGGCATCATCCACACCTTAGTCACCCATTTTTTGTATTTCTCGGGAAAATCATAAGGCGAAATGAATAGAGGTCTCTGACTCCCTTTTTGGCGCAATGTATGCAGCGCTATTTCTTTTAAAAGAACAAAGAATGAAAGGATTTGTCCATAGAGATCGTCGCCATCCGAAATACATCCCGAAATAGAACCATAATCGATTAAATAAACTTTACCATTATCTCCCAAGATGATATTCCAAGGACGCAAATCGTTGTGATATAAACTATTCTCTTCAAGAGTAGCTACTTGTTGGAGGATGTCTGTAATAATTTTTTCATCATCATAATCATCACCTGCCTGAATTATATCCAATAGCAGACGTCCAGGTACCGCAGTTCTGACTAACCAAGATTCACTTTCATTACTACCATAGCAAAGTAAATCAGCAGAACGGAATCCTTTAATTTTTCTGTGTAAAAAAACTGATTCATTCTTTAACTCATTAAAGTTGGAATTTGTTGTATCTTTTAGAAAGACCTTGATAATTTTATCTTCTGAAAAATAGTAACGTCGTCCATCTCCATGATAGTAATTATCTAGCTGGTGTGATCTACGCATTGAGTCATCAATAACACCGTAATTTTTATCAATACTCCAATATCTATTGCTAGCAAAGTATAATGGACGCTCTACTATCGACAAATGGGTACCATGCATTGATAAATTATGGTTAAACGTGTAAGATTCAATCAGTTTACGTGGTTCTGTTGGTTGCGCGCTTGCCCAATATAGGGGTTCTGAATTTAGTGCAAACTCAAAAATACCAGTTTCAACTTTGCTGGACAACTCTTCAAATAGATCGAAAACATAATCTGCTCCATGCTCATAGACTAAGTGATGGAATACACTCAACCCAAGCACCAGATCATACTCTTGTTTTTTAATTCTTTGCTGGATAACTGTTTCAATACTACCGAGCAAGAATTCAATATTGAAACTACTGTTTTCATCAGCCAATTTATTGCAGACGTTAATATTAGGCTGGCTATAGTCAACTGCCGTGACAATAGCTCCGCGCTCAGCTAAGCTAAGGCTAAAGAACCCCTGAGCACAGCCTAAATCCAGAACTTTTAAGGGGCGTCCCTTTTCCTTAGAGATATAATCATAAAAAGAAGTTATAGTTTCTAACCTATCAAAACAGGCACGAGATCGAGAGGCTTGCGCGTTAAATTCAGAGTGTCTAAAAATTGGTTGATAAACCTCGGGTAATTGCGCTACCAGTTCTGTAATTGATTGCTCTTGATATATCATTAGAATAATTCCTCGATCTGTACAAAATCAGCCTGCATGTCAACCA
>OIWQ01002361.1_pt1 | contig 19573 bp, 16 predicted proteins | sample 1587571 | NCBI WGS metagenome assembly OIWQ01 (sample SAMEA3888910, study PRJEB22519) | human gut metagenome | biome: human gut; feature: human-associated habitat; material: faeces | place: Denmark | collected 2010 | reverse complement strand
TAATGATTTATGCCACAAAACATATTTTAATAGAAATTTTGGTGCGGTTGCCCTGGTTATAAAGTCTATATAGTTTAAAAATGAGAATAATTCATATTTTTGTACTTCATGTTTTTAAATAGGAAAAACAGCTGATTCATTAGTAAATGTTTATAAAGTCGATGGACTTTATGAACTAATTAACCGTAACAAGCTGCGCTGACGATATTTTCCGGTAAAATCAGAAAACGATCGGCCTCTCTTCGTGCTTGATAAGTGTCGGATCACGATCTTCCTGATCGGTGAAATCCTTCAGCTTCTCAATTGTGATGGGGTACATCTGCGACGGTAAAAAAAGTGCTCGCAGGTTCCTGCAATTCGATAACTTTCTAAACTCATCGAACGTACAATTTGAAAGTTGCAACGGTCAGGTTTATTTTCTGAATACCTGTGTGTCTTGCAACCTTAGAACCTCTGTAATTGAAAAAAGTTTGCTATGAAAGGACAGATTGCCGATAAACTGAACACAGAAGAACGATGCGAATTGAAAGACGAAGATTTCGGTATTCCCGAAACCCGCGAATTTCCAATGCCCGATGCGCCGCATGTCCGGGCAGCTGAAGCCTATTTCAGGTATGCTCCTGAAGATAAAAAAGAAGAGCTGGCACGCCGGATCTTGATGAAAGCCCGGAAATTCGGAGTAAATATTCAAAGTCCGACTATTCTCGAATGGGACCAAGAGAAAAGTGGAAGATGAGTACAAAAGAACAGTATTGGAAGTATTCCCTCATTACCATTATCCTGGTGATGGGAGTGGTGATCTTTTTCAAGGCTACTCCTTTTTTAGGCGGACTGCTGGGGGCAGCGACCATCTATATTCTGCTTCGCAATCAGATGCTCTATCTGATAGAAAAGAAACATATGAAAAAAAGCCTGATGGCTACCCTCATGTTAATCGAGACTATTCTGATTTTTCTGATTCCGATATCTCTGGTCGTCTGGCTTTTAATCAGTAAATTGCAGGCGATCAATCTCGATCCTAAAAGTTTGATGGAGCCCATCGGGCATGTTTCTAAGCTTGTTCAGGAAAAGACCGGATACGATGTTTTGAGTAAAGGGAATATCGGTGCTTTATTATCGGTACTGCCTAAAGTCGGCCAAATCTTGATGGGGAGTATCAGTAACTTTATTATCAACGTATTGGTATTGATATTGGTGTTATATTTTATGTTGGTGGGCGGACGGAAAATGGAGGACTATATTATCGATATTTTACCTTTCAACCAGAGGAATAAGCGGGATGTACTGCACGAATTTCATATGGTGGTAAAATCCAATGCTATCGGAGTACCTTTATTAGCCATCATTCAAGGGGGAATTGCCATGTTGGGGTATTATATTTTCGGTGCACCTGAAGTGATTCTGTGGGGAGTCGTGTCCTGTTTCGCTACGGTTATCCCGGTGATCGGCGTGGCTATCGTATGGATTCCGTTGGCTCTGTACATCGGAGCTACCGGACATTGGTGGACGGCTTTGGGTTTATCGGTCTATTGTATTGTAATCGTAGCGAATGTCGATAATCTGATCCGTTCGGTTTTGCAGCGGAAAATGGCGGATACACATCCTTTGATTACCATTTTCGGGGTGGTTATCGGCTTATCCTTATTTGGTTTTATGGGGATTATTTTCGGACCTTTGTTGCTTTCTATCTTTGTCTTATGTGTTCAGATTTTTAAGGCCGAATATCTCGAAGAGCCTCAAGGTCAGAAACGTTTGACCGGTCGTACCGGAGGCCGGACTTAGTCTGCCGCTAAATACTTTTGACTAATTATGTTGACTTTTGGGAACGTACACCCCTTGTATTATAAAATGTAATCTGAAAAATCAGTGTGTTACGACTAAATGAAAGCACAAGTGCAAATTCTTTTTTGTTCCTCCTATTTTTCTCACACCTTTCTTGTTTTTCATTCGATCGAAAAACTAAAAATCGCCTGTTTTTTTCGGTCAAAATGGCTATATCTACTCCGATAGGGTAGGCTGGCTTCTCATTCAATAAAGCTTTCCTTTTCCTTCCTTTGTATACCTACTTTTTTTATTAAAACAATAATAAGGAATAGATCCACTCGCTCGGCAAAGCGTTCCCGAAGGTGACGCATACCGTTCTTTAACAACGTCTTCACTGTATTTATAGATATACCCAGATAGTCTGCCACCTCCTGATATTTCATCTCCCGAAAAAATACACCTTGAATAATTTCTCGGGTCTGTTCAGGCATTTCCTCAATTGCAGTTCCCACTTCTTGGATCAACGTGTCATTCCACATCATCATTTCCTCCTCTGCGACATCCTCCCGGAACAAATCTAAGCGGTCTCGCAACACATCTTTCTTTTTCAGCCGGTTCAGACAGTTATTTTTTACCGATCGGAACAGGTAAGTCTTCGTTACTTCATTCTGGATTTTTTGGTACGTATCGTCTTTCCAGAAGTTAATAAACACTTCCTGAATCGCATCCTCCGCTTCTTCCTCCGAGACCAAAAAACTAAGAGCATACAGGTACATCGGTTTCGAGTATTCTTTATAAATATGCTCGAATCTTTCCTTTTTTCCTGCTCTATTTTTCGTTTTTTCCATCTTTGATCGCCACATCGCAGACAAAATTACAAATTTATTTGGGTATTTATATACATCTTTATTCCAAATTCCAGTGGTAGGATTAGCGGCGGGGCGATTTTGTATGAATCGGTTATGTGAGTCGAATACCATGTAAACCGGGTTTCAGTTATTTTCTGTGAAAAAAAATTTTTTTTGATTCACCCGATTTTCTTTTTTGTTTTCTATATATAAAAGATAGTGAATTATGGAAACATGGAATGAAACAGATGAGTGGGCTGACCGATATGTGCGGGGAGATCTTTCCGGAGAAGATCGGGTTGCACTGATAAAGTGGTTAGAGGCTTCGCCGGAACACCTCAGGCAGTTCCGAAAGATACTTCAAACGGAAATGCGGGTATCGGCTGCGGGAAAATGGCGGCGGTTAGACCGGACACAGGAACGGGTGTGGGAACGTATTACTCCGGCCCTTGTGAATCGTAAGGAACGGTTGTATTTGTGGGGGATGCGTATAGTGGCTATAATTATCGTTTTGATAGGAGTATTTTTTGCATGGCAAATCCGACAGGCGCCGACAGAAAAGTTTATTCCGGTTGCGGAAGTAGTAAAGATAGAGTCCGGTTCGCCGAAGGCCATTCTGGTGATGAATGCGGGGGAACCGATTGAATTGAAGGAGGGAGAAAGTCGCCAGGTAGCGGATGTCTTTGGAGTTAAGGTAATTCAGGATTCAACGGGTGGCTTGCGGTTTGAAGATAGAGAAGGAGCAGAAGAAGAAATAGGGAAAAGTTCGGTTATCGTACCTGAAAAAGGAGAGTATTTCGTCATATTGAGCGACGGTACGAAAGTCTGGATAAATTCGGATTCGGAATTGGAATTCCCGAATCGGTTCGGCGAGGATATCCGTGAAGTAAAATTAAAGGGAGAAGCCTATTTCGAGGTGACTTCTGATTCGCGGAAACCGTTTTACGTGTTGGCGGGAGAAACAAAAGTACACGTATTGGGAACGGCATTCAACGTGTCGGCTTATCGGGAAGACCGACAAACAGAGGTCGCTTTATTACGGGGAAAGGTGAGTTTTGATGTAAAGGATAAAGTTTATGTACTTGTTCCCGGGGAGATTGCGACTTTAAATCGGGAAAGTGGAGAAACGATTGTCCGGAAAGGCGATGTGGCGGCGATAGTGGATTGGAAGGCGGGACGATTTAACTTTGAAGACATGTCTTTGGAGGAGTTGACTGTGAAGTTGTCCCGTTGGTATGGAGTGACGTTTGTTTTTAGTGATGAAGCAGTCAAAAAATTGCGTTTCTCTGGTGCTATGACGAAGTATAGGACATTGGATTATGTGCTGGATATGATTTCTAAAACAACCGATGTGACATTTAGTTTGAAAGAAAACAGAGTGACAGTTTCTTCGAAGAAATAGACTCATGTGACAACAAATAAAAAATCCCGGATAGTGGTGACGCACGATCCGAGATAGGAGTTCGTTAACTAATATTAACTTATTTACAAAGGTATGAAAAAAAAGCGAATGAGGTGGCTCTTTGTACGTAATTTTGGGCTACGAAGATTTTTAAAGCTTATCAAGTTAAGCGTGTTTTTATTATTGGTTAGTATGCATCTGGCAGTCGCGGATGTAGGGGCTCAGGCTAAAATTACTATCGGGGCAGGAACTGTAACTTATTGGGAATTGTTTAATCAGATCAAGAAACAGACCGGTTTAACGGTGGTATATAGTAATAATGAACTGGATAAGCACAGGACTGTCGAGGCTGGATTTATAGAGTCGGATTTGAGAACCGTATTGGATAAAATTTTAACAGGGACTCGATTGACTTACGAGATTATGGATGAATTCATTGTGTTGAAAGTAGTTCCGGAAGAAAAAAAGAATGTCTTGAATATTGTCGGTCAGGTGACTGATAAGAATAAAGTGCCTCTTCCGGGGGTAACGGTAATTGTAAAGGGATCGAACTTAGGTACGGCAACGGACCAGGAGGGACGATACCGGTTAAATATACCGGAGATTAAAAATCTGTCTTTTTTCTTTCATCGGGATGAAAACCCGCGAAGTGGTGTATACGGGCAAAGATACGATAAACGTGGTCATGGAGGAGGAAGTGGCAGCCATGGATGAAGTGGTTGTGACAGGTATTTATGAAAGAAAAAGGAGCGATTTCACTGGATCTGCTTCTACGTTTACGGCTGAAAAATTGAAAGAAGTGGGAAACCAAAACATTCTGCAAAGTTTGAAAAGTCTTGATCCTGCATTTGCGATTGTCGAGAGTAATGAATGGGGCTCAGACCCCAACCGGTTGCCTGACATCGAAATCCGGGGCAAAACAAGCATCATCGGGATGAAAGAGGAATTGGAAGCCGATCCCAACCAACCGCTGTTCATTTTAGATGGTTTCGAAACTACCCTTCAGACGATTATAGATTTAGACATGGACCGGGTAGCTTCTATTACCATTCTGAAAGATGCCGCTTCAACGGCGATTTACGGTTCCAAAGCTGCGAACGGCGTAGTTGTGGTTGAAACGAAAACGCCGGCTCAGGGAAAATTGCGGGTAACCTATTCGGGTAATTTCAATTTTCAATTGCCGGATCTTTCCAGTTATAACCTGATGAATGCCCAAGAAAAAGTGGCGTTTGAGGAATACGCTGGCCGTTACAAAGTCAGTGCCTGGGGAGGGACTTTCGCAGGAGGAGAGCAACTCCAGCAACTGCATAACGACCACCTGCGTTCAGTTGCGCGTGGGGTGGATACTTACTGGTTATCGGAACCGTTGCAGATGGGTTTCAACCACCGTCACAACCTATATGCAGAGGGTGGGGATGAACACATGCGTTACGGTTTTGGTTTAAGTTATAATGGCGTGACCGGTGTGATGAAGGATTCGAAGAAAAATCTGTTCAGTGGTAATCTGGACTTGTTGTATCGTAAAGGAAAACTGCAATTCAGCAATAAACTGACGGTGAATCTTTCCAATTCAGGAGATCCCGTGGTAAATTTCTCTACTTATGCTGCCGCCAATCCCTATTATGAAAAACGGGTGGATGGCCAGGTGGAAAAATGGCTGGAGTATGTGGAAGATTACATAGAAGCTCCTAATCCCCTGTGGAATGCCAGCCTGAACAGCCGTTCGCTTAAGCGGTCGTTAGGTATTACGGATAATTTTGCGGTTGAATATAATCCGTTTCAATCTTTGAAATTGAGGGGGCGGATAGGGATAACCAGAACCACCTCGGAGACGGATGACTTCATTTCGCCGGAGGATACGCGGTTTGAAGATACCGAGGAACTGAAGAAAGGATCTTTGACCTATTCCAATACCAAAAGTTTTAACTATGATGGAGAATTTTCCGCTATTTACGGAACGATATTCGCCGAAAGACACCGGTTGAATGTGGTGGGTGGTGCCAGTTTCTCTAATTCACAGTCAGAAAGAAACGGATATTCGGTTATTGGTTTTCCCAAAGGTGCGTACGATACGCCTGCATTCGCCAACAGTTATCCGGAGAACGGCAAGGCCTCTTACGGCGACTCCCAGTCGCGGTCGATGAGCGTGTATTTCAACGGAGGTTATGCCTACAATAGCAAATACTTGATGGATGTGACCTGGCGTATGAACGGTTCTTCCGTGTTCGGGAGCAACCATCGTTATATGAACACCTGGTCATTCGGTTTGGCGTGGAACCTGCACAACGAATCTTTCATTGCCGATCATACCGATCTGTTTCAGATGCTCAAAATCCGGGCCTCTATCGGTAATCCGGGAAACCAAAGTTTTGCATCCTATCAAAGCATCACGACGTACAATTTCAACAACCGCCAGCGGAACTATTTCGAGCAGGCCATCAACCTGTACGCTTTGGGTAACCCTGATCTGAAATGGCAGGTGACTCTGGACAGGAATATCGGAGTGGATGTGACGCTACTTCAGAATAGGGTGTCCTTCACATTGGATTATTACGACAAAAATACCGATCCGGTACTGGCATCCATCAGCGTGCCTGCTTCTGTCGGTGTAACTACTGTATTGACCAATATCGGCGAACAGCGTTCGAATGGCTTTAACGGTTCGGTGACGGTGTCTCCCATCTATCGTCCGAGCGAAAGAATCATTTGGTCGTTGCGGTATAACTTCCGTACACAGAAGTCTAAATATGACAACATCGGCAATTCTTTGGACAAATTCAACGAGGAGGGGCAAAACACTAATCTGAAGCGTTATTATGATGGAGCCAGTCCCGATGATTTGTGGGCCGTACGTTCTGCCGGTATCGATCCCGCTACGGGACAGGAGATTTTCATCAAGAAAGACGGTTCGTATACATACGATTTCAGTTTTTCGGATGAGGTGAAAGTGGGAACAGATCGTCCGAAAATAGAGGGCGTTTTCGGTAGTTCGTTTACTTATAAGGGATTCAGCGTAAATTTCGATTTCAGATACCGGTGCGGCGGACAGATGTTTAACAGTTCGTTGTTCAACAAAGTGGAAAATATCACTTCTGCCGGATTGAACAACAATCAGGATAAACGGGCTTTTTATGACCGTTGGAAGAATCCGGGAGACCGTGCTAAATACAAAGCCATCAACCTGACCGGTTCGACACAGATGTCGTCTCGTTTTGTGGAGGACGACAATACCTTGACCCTGGAATCTTTCCGGGTGGGCTATGAGTTCGATTCGGCTGCGATAGCAAAGTTCGGATTAAAGGCTTTGCGAGTGAATGCTTACATGAACGATGTATTCAAAATCTCCTCCATTAAGACGGAACGGGGTACGGAATATCCGTTCGCGAGGTCTTTCTCATTATCCGTTTCCGCATCATTTTAACCATTAATCGAATTATCATGAAACATATATTCAAACAAACAAGTAGTATTGTCGTCGGACTGCTGATGTGTACGGCCTGCAACAACTGGTTAGACATCCAACCGTCGGACCGTATTGCAGAAGACCGGGTATTTTCTCAGGTCAGTGGATTCTGGGGGGCATTGAACGGGGTATATACCGAATTGCTCAGTTCCAATCTTTATGGTGGTTTCCTGACTGTACAAGGCGTGGAGGTCATGGCACAACGTTATAATGTATCGCAAAATCAGGAAACGTTTTACAATCTGTCGCAGTACGCCTTTACACAAGAGCAGGTAAAACTCCGGTTGGAGAGCTATTGGAACGAAGCATATAAGCAGATCCTTGAATGTAATAATATTTTGGAAAATGCCGAAGTGCGTCATGGTGAAGTATTGAATGACAAACAATATAATTTAATCAGAGCGGAAGCTTTGGCATTGAGAGGATTTCTGCATTTCGATTTGTTGAGGATGTTCGGGCCGCTACCCACCCAGCTTGATTCAAAAGCTATCCCTTACAAAGAAACGATTTCCGTGTCCGCTCCCGGTATGCTGACAGGCAACGAGGTGATCGAAAAAGTACTGACGGATTTGGCAGAAGCGGAAAGTATCTTGAAAAATTGGGATCCGGCAGTGAGTGAAGGGATGCTGATGGCTGTCAATGATGATGACCATGATAATGATGGGAACACTTACCGTTTTCGCGGATTAAGGCTCAATTATTATGCAGTGGTGGCTTTGAAAGCCAGGGTTTATCTTTGGGCCGGCAACAAGACAGAGGCATTGAAATATGCTAAAATGATTATAGAAAATCCGGAAGCGGAAACTTTATATCCGGCGGTAACACGGGCTGCAGCTACCGACTACTCCAATCCGGACCGTTCGTTTTCATCGGAAGTGTTGTTCTCTCTGTTGAATGAAAACAAGGAAGATTTGTACAACACCTATTTCAACTCCTCTAATGCGAGTTCTTCCAATAAACTGATACCGGCGGCTCAGCGAGTACAGAACCTGTTCGGCGATGATGCGTTGAGTGACTATCGGTATAATTGGTGGGAAGCTTCCAATGGCATAGGAGAAACGAATCTGCTGATGAATGTGCGGTTGCGTAAAATTGCAGACACCGACCTGGTATACGGTAAGCTGATGCCGTTGATTCGCGTGAGCGAGATGTATCTGATTGCTGCTGAATGTGCCACGGAAGAGCAGACACAATACGATTACCTGAACGCACACCGTCTGAGAAGGGGTAATCAGGTGCAGGTGACGACAGGATTAGAGGGCGAATTGGCCAAAGAATACTCCAAAGAGTTTCTGTGTGAAGGACAGTTATGGTTCTACTATAAGCGTACAAACACTGCAAAAATTCAATCGGGTTCCTCCAATACCAACATCACAATGAGTAATGCTAAGTATGTTCCGAATTTGCCGGATAGTGAAATCAAATATAGAAATTAGAGTATCATGAAAAAACTATTATTTATTATCATTGGTTATTCCTTGCTGCTCGCTGGCTGTGGGGAAAACGAAGCGATCTACTATGAAGGAGAGTCGGATAGCACTTCGGGAATTTATTTTGCTTATTATACAAGTACTACCCGTGAGGGGGCTTCGGTTATTTACAATTATAGCGATACCACTCGCGATAACTCCTTGGCCTCCGTGGTGGGAGAATATGCACAGGTGAGAATTCCTGTTCGATTGTTCGGGAACGTTTCGGAAGAGGATCGTCCTTTTGTCGTTAAAACGATAGGGGGAACCGTTGAAGAAGGGAAAGATTTCACCCTACCCGAAGAATTTATTATGCCTAAAGGCGAAGCATTGGCTTATGTAACGGTTAACGTCAAAAAAACAGAAGAACTGCAAGACGGAATTGTGCGTTACATCACCTTAGGACTGGAAGAAAACCAGTACTTTAAGGCATACATCAAGAAACGCATAGTAGGTAATGACACCATCGACGTGCAACGGATTACCATTCGCTATTCTTTGGTATTTGCAAAACCGTTTAGTTGGGATTTTTATAAAACAAATTGGGGTGAGTATTCCCATACTAAATTAAATTTTATACTATCCGTTATGGGATGGACGTATTCCCAGTTCTCACAGAAAAATTTCTATTACGTGTCTCCGTCGGTATGTGTGCTCACACGTATGGAATTGCAAAAAAGGGCTGATGAAGGTAATCCGGTACGGGAACTCGACGGTTCATTGATGCAATTGGGCTCAGATTATTTAGTTGATTATAGTGCATACGAATAAAAAAAGAAAGAATAATGAAACACAATGTTATATTACTGTTATGTCTCGTCCTCGGTCTGTTCTCTTGTTACGATGATAAGGGAAATTACGATTACAGGGAGATTGACGAACTGACCATTACCGGCATTCCGGAAGAGCTGATGTCTGCATTGTATAAATCGGAAAATCTGGTATTGTCACCGGCCGTGACCTCGAAATTTGATGGGGTGATTAACGCCGATGATCCCAATTATGAATTTTCTTATTATTACGATAGACCGGTAGGAGGTGATTTCCTGGAACCAAGGCTGTTGGATTCCAGTAGGGTGAAAGATCTGAATATTCTGGCAGAAATAGATCCCGGTAATTATACTGTCTGGTTCAAGGTGAAGGATTTGCGGACCAATATTGTCACTTCTGCTGAATTCAAACTGAGCGTGGTGACCTCCACGACCAAAGGGTGGGTCGTATTATGTGAGGAAGGCAGCGAACGTAAAGTCAGAATAGATATGATCGGTGAGGTTGGTGACCGGATTGCTGTTTCGAGAAATCTGCTGGACTTTTTACCGGAATCACATGGCGCTTGTCAGATCCTTTTGGAGAGTAATATGCTGTACACAGCTAATTCTCCTTATTTAAATTTATATACGGAAGATAATAGTTTTTGTATATGGTCTTATAACGGCAATTTCAACCGTAATTTTAATGACCCGAGAAGTACGGTATTTGCACGCTCCATAGATGACTTTATTGTGAGAGAGGAAAATAATTACAGCTATATAGTCATTACCGCAGATGGAGATGTTTATCAAAAAATGAGCAGTAGTTCGGCTTTATATGATGTGAAAATTAACGTAGACGAGCCGTTCGGGGAACCTAACTACAAAATGGCTCCCTTTATCGGTGTCGGATGGTCAAACGGTTACAACGGAATCCTGTACGATAAGACGAACCGGAGGTTTAAATACTTTTTGCAATATGCTGCGATTCCTAACGGAACAAAGTATTTATTCGATCCCAAAGAGCCCGAGACCGGTTCCAAACTTTTCGACTGGAACACGGGAAAGGACATGGTTTACATGGCAGGTACGAGACAGGGAGGCGGCAATCTGGTGTTCGCTTTGCTGAAAGATGCTGCGGGACAATATAGTATATATGGCATCACAGCAGGACAATATCAGGATTCGCCTGTGCAGAGCACCTACATGGATATAGATGCTGCCAAAGCGCCGGGATTGGCGAACGCAACCTGTTTCGCATTCCACCCCACTCTGCCGTTCCTGATATATAATAGCGGCAATGAAGTGTATTTATACGATATGTCCACTCGTTCGGCCCGGCGGGTTCTTATTCTGCCTGGCGAAAACAGCGTATCTATGCTTAAATTCAATAAGCTGCCGCGATTAGGCTTAGGACATAGTATTCATTATCCCGATGTTGCCATTGATTGTCAGTATCGTTTGGCGGTAGGCTCCGTTAATTCCGATGCGGAAGCCGGTAGCGAAGGAATTTTACGCTTCTATGATGTCCCTGAATTTGCCGGAGATTTAACGCAGTTCGGCGAGACGTATACCGGATTCGGTATCGTCAAAGATATCGCTTACAAAGCAAGATAAAAATGCCCGATAGGGAAAATGTCTGAATTTATCCGACCGGATGGAAAAATAGGAAACGGGATTCAATAAAATGGATCTCGTTTTTTTCTTTCTTCTTGTTTGGGTTGGGATGACATTTTCTCGTTGAATATATCGTGTTGGTTTATTCGGTTGTAGGGAGCTTGGATCTGATTCATCGCCAGTATGCTTTTGGACTAATTTATACGCTTGTTTTAATAATTAATGAAACGTTATCATATTGATATTAAAATTATTTGTACTTTAGGGCTTTGAAATTTTTATCATATTTTATTGAAATGGCATTATTCGGATTATTCGGAAAGACTAAAAAAGAGAACCTGAATAAGGGGTTAGAAAAGACCAAAGAAAGTGTTTTTAAAAAGCTGGCCAGAGTGGTGGTCGGCAAATCTAAAGTAGATGACGAGGTGTTGGATAATCTGGAAGAGGTTTTGATCACCTCGGATGTAGGTGTCGAGACTACGGTCAGGATTATCGAACGTATCGAGGAGCGTGTACAACGCGACAAATATATGGGTGTCGATGAATTGAACCGGGTGTTGAAAGAGGAGATCGTCGCTTTGTTGAAAGAGAATACTGTTAACGATGCCGCTTCGTTCGAATTACCTGAAAACGGTGTGCCCTATGTGATCATGGTGGTGGGAGTGAATGGAGTGGGGAAAACGACTACGATCGGAAAGTTGGCCTATAAATTTAAAGAAGCCGGTAAAAAAGTGGTATTGGGAGCTGCCGATACTTTTCGTGCTGCTGCTGTCGATCAATTGGTGATCTGGGCAGACCGGGTCGGAGTGCCGATTGTAAAACAGGCAATGGGTGCCGATCCCGCTTCTGTTGCTTACGATACGTTAAGTAAAGCCAAGGCCGACGGAGCTGATGTCGTGATTATCGACACCGCCGGACGGTTGCATAATAAAATAAACTTGATGAATGAGCTGACAAAGATCAAAAACGTAATGAAAAAGGTCTTGCCGGAGGCTCCGAATGAAGTGTTGTTGGTATTGGATGGCTCCACCGGACAAAATGCTTACGAACAGGCCAAGCAGTTTACACTGGCGACGGAAGTGAACGCTTTGGCTATTACAAAACTCGATGGAACCGCCAAAGGAGGTGTGGTTATCGGTATATCCGACCAGTTCAAGATCCCTGTGAAATATATCGGTATCGGTGAGAAAATCGAAGATTTGCAGGTATTCAACCGGGAGGAATTTGTCGATTCGTTGTTTAGTTAAATGAAGAAGATATTGTTTGTATGTCTGGGGAATATTTGCCGTTCTCCGGGTGCGGAAGCAATCATGAAGGCATGGATAAAGAAAGAGGGCAAAGAAAAAGAGTTCTTGATCGATTCGGCCGGACTTTATAGCGGACATGCCGGAGCTCTTCCTGATGAGCGGATGCGCCGGCACGCAAGCCGCCGGGGATATGTCCTGGATAGTCGTGCCCGTACTTTTTATCCGACTGCCGATTTTGCAGAGTTCGATATGATCATCGGTATGGATGACCAGAATATCGAGGCTTTAAAACGTGCAGCAATAAATGAGGAAGAAAGAGCGAAAATCTTTAAAATGACTGATTTTTGCCGGAAATCCACTTCATATTCCGAAATTCCCGACCCTTATTATGAAGGTCCCCAAGGATTCGAGCTGGTGCTCGATTTATTGGAAGATGCGGTTGCCGGACTTTATTGGTATTGTTTGGCCCATTATTGATCCGGATATCTGAAAACTTTACAGTCTGAAAATCTTTCAGACTGTTTTTTTATTTATATAATAATGCGATTTTTTTTGTATATTTTAAACTTTGATCAGACTTCGGCATAATTTTTGTTATTTTTTTTTGTATGTATATATAGGAGATAATTCTATCCCAACATCTAAAACTATTATACTTTGGAATACGTTTAAAATTAAATAATGTTTTTGATATTGAAGAATATCTGGTATAAAATATAGACTAATATTGAATTTATGAGAAAACTATTTGTTTGTATGTTAGGGATTATCCTATTGGCTGCTTGCCATTCGGAAAGTGATTTTTCCGGAGAGGGGACGGCAGAAGTGAGTCTCTGTCTTTTGGCTGATCCTTCTTTTGTAAAGACGAAGGCAATTGATGTTTTAGCCTATCAGAATGTAGATAATTATACGGTGGAGCTTTCTAAAGACGGTACTATTTTTGAGACGGTGAAATATGGAGATATGGAGTTGGCTAAAAAATTGGAACCGGGAAATTATTCTATCCGGGCGTATTACGGTGAGAATGTGGCTGCCGGATATGATAAACTTTATGTAGAGGGATCACAAACCTTTAATTTAGTGAAAGGGGATAACCGGGAGGTGAAGTTTACTTGTGTACCTGCCAATGTGAAAGTAAATATTAAATTCGAGGATAATTTCTTCGAGTTTTATTCAGATTGTAAGGTAAATTTGAGTACGAGGCATTTGTCGGTTCCTTTTGTAATGGCAAAAGAAGATGTGGATAAAGATGCTTTTTTCAAAGCGGATGCTGCCGGTGAAACTTTGACCTTGACTTTCGATTTGAAGGATAAACAAGGGGTGACTGTAAGTCCTGAAAATTTTGGGGAACAAGTGGTATCGATTAAACCGCGCGATTTTCTGACAATTACGATTAAACCGAAAATGATTGACGTCGAGGGGGGTAAAATTGATGGTATTACCGTTACGATCGATGATTCCGTTACTATTCAGGAATACCCTATTGAAATACCGGATGAATTTTTACCTGGAGAAGACACAGAAGTAGGAAATTAATGAAGAAAAAATGATGAAAACGAATAATTATATAATATTGGGCCTGCTGGCTTTGGGCTTTATGGCTTGTGAGATGCGGGACGAACTTAAAAAATTACCCTCGAAAGAAGATCAGCAGGAAGAAGGTTGGTTTACTCTGGATGTGGTTTCTAACGGTCAGAATCAAACGACAAAGGCTGCTTTTGATTCAAAAGATGTGGATGCGACTTTGTATCCGGTCGAAATTATTAATATGATATCAGGAACAACAGAACATCACTATGATAGTTATGCCGATCTGTTGACTCAAGGACAGGTAAAATTGGTTACCGGGAAATATAAAGTAGTTGCCTATAACTATGATGGTAGTAATGTGAATGCTTCTGAAAGGCCTTGGTTTAGAGGTGAAACAGAATTCGAAATCCTGGCGGGAAAAACCACGAAAGTAAATACGATCTGTAAATTGCAAAATATTGCAGTTACAGTAGGGTTTACAGATAATTTTAAAAAACAATTTCAGGATGATTATGCAATTACAGTGACTAATGGAGAGGCAGGAGTCAAAGTGTTTGAAAAAGAACAGTTAGGGAAAACTTTCTTTTTTAAAGTACCGGAGAAGAAGAATAGTGTACAGCTGACAGTGAAAGCTACGACAACGGCAAACACTCAGATTGCTCAAAATTATACTGTAACTAAACCTGCTGATGCAGAAGGAAATAGTAATCTGGTATCAGGAGATGAATTTACGGTAAATATTGATGCCGGCAATGAACCTTCGGTAGATCCTACAACTCAGATCGAATTGAATATCTCGGTCGATCTGACGATGAATGAAACGGGATTGACGATCGAGATTCCAACAGAAAATATCGTATTTAACGGTGATGGTGGTTCTACGCCTGATCCGGATGTACCTGATCCGGATGATCCCGGGAAAGACCAAATTACAGTGACCGGTTTAGGTGAAACTTATAATTTACCCTTATCGGAGGGACAAAAGGTATTGGTCAATATTTCTGCACCTAAGGGAATTACTAAATTATTGGTAAAAATCGATTCCGATAATGAGGAGTTTATGGCAACATTGGGAGGCTTCGGATTAGCTGAGGAATTCGATATTGCCAATCCAGGAGAATTATTTGATGTTTTGAGTAATTCTTTAGAGAGTGGGGATGGAATCGGTTTGATAGATCCTGACGATCCGATAAAAGGAAAGACTTCTTATCTGTTCGATGTGACGGATTTTATGGTATTGTTGAATTTATATGCTCCGAGTACGAATACTTTTACGTTAACCGTAGAAGATGGAGTCAGTGAACCGGTGAGCGGTACTTTAACGGTTGTTGCATCAAATTTGGAGTAGAAAATGAAAAGATATTATTCAATTTTTTTATTGTCATTTTTCCTTGGGGCCTGTCAGGATAGTTTAAAGGAAGGATTCGGATATTTGCAGTTTTCGTCGGTGGAGTTGAATAAGACTGTGATTCCGACAAGTAAAGCAACCGGTGAAACGACTGAAAAAATAGCACTTGATCTGATACGGGACGGGGAGGTGATAAGGCATGTGGATGACTGGACTTCTTTAAAGGGAGAAAGCCTGCTTTTACCGACAGGGACTTATGTTGTGAAAGCTTATTCTGCCGATAAAGATGTGCATGCTGTCGGTTTTGAAGGAAAGGCTTATTATGCCGGTCAGACAGACGTAAAAGTGGAAAAGGATGTAGTCAAACCGGTTGAGGTAAGTTGCAAATTAGCTCAATGTATGGTGTCTGTAAAATATTCCGATAATTTTAAGGAAAATTTTAAGGCATATTCCTGTGAAGTCAAAAACCAATACGGTAGTGTAGAATTTGTTCAGGATGAAAGCCGGTCTGCTTATTTTCCGGCTGCGGATCTTATTGCGACATTGAGTTTGACCAATACCGACAACAAATCGTTTACGCTCGGCAAGTCTATCACAGATGTACAGGCACAATATCATTACAGCATTAAATATGATGTTACGAATGAAGGTACAGGTGATTTTAATATTACGGTCGATCAGACGACTCACAATTATATCGTTTCGATTGTCGTGCCTTTGACATCCGATGCTGATCCGGCTTTGCATACCGGAGAGGCGAATGCGTGGGGGCAGTTTGCTTATATTTATGGGACTTCCGATTTAAGCAGTGAGACCGACCCAATCGAATTCCAATATAAAAAAGCTGATGGGACTGAGTGGGTTACTGTTGCTGCTACGTTAGGGGACAATGGGGTGTATTCGGCAAAGACGGCTCAACTTGATTTCGGCACGACTTACCATTACCGTATAGCATGCGGGGCGAAAGTTGGAGCTATGAGTGTATTTACGACAGAGGATTTTCAGGAAGTACCGAATTTGAATTTTGATACTTGGACGCAAAGTGGAAAGAACTGGTATGCGAATGCTGATGCTGCCGATTCCTATTGGGCTAGTGGAAATTCCGGTGTGACTTCGTTCCTTGCCGGTAGTCGTGATCCGATTACTGTAAGGGTAGAAGGGGATGAGGCATATCGAGGATATGCTGCGAAAATGAGTACGATTACCGGTGTTACTTTAGTGACGTCGGCTGCAGGAAATTTGTTTATCGGTACTTATAAAACAAATATGACAAATCCTGCTGCCAGCGTTTCTTTCGGTCGTCCCTATACCGGTGCACGCCCTGTAAAATTATCCGGTTATTATAAATATGAACCGCATGAAACGAATGAAGGGTCTGTTCCGTCTGCGGAAGAATTGCCGATGGACGAATGTAATATCTATATCCGGCTGTGGGATGCCGATGATAATGAAATCGGATTCGGAGAATTTGTCGGTAAAGAAGAAGTGACTACTTATACTCGTTTTGAGATCGATGTGAAATATTCCGATGAAACGGCTAAACCTGCGAAGATGACGATTGTTGCTACTTCCAGCCGTTATGGTGGTGATTTTTCAGGCTCGAAAGTTGTCGGGCGTGTGGGGGCCGGTAGTACGCTTTGGGTTGACGAGTTCGAATTGACATATTACAAATAGATGAAGGGATATATATTTGTTTTTGTGTTCTTTGTTTGCTTGGCGACCGCTGCTCAGGCACAATTAAAATTTGACCGTGAGATACAGACTGGGCTCTTTGTACCGAAAGGAGCCTGGTTAGTGGGCACCACGCTCTCTTATACGGAACTTCGAAGTACTGATTTTAAATTGTTGGTATTGAAAGATTTGAATGGTGACGGTTATACATTTAAAATCAGTCCGTTTGGCGGATACTTTTTTGCAGATAACGTGGCAGCGGGATTACGTTTGGCGTATGCCCGTTCATACATCAATCTGGATAACCTGGATCTGGATTTGGGAGACGATCTGAATTTTAATGTAGCCGACCAGAATTTTTGGGACCATAGTTTTATGGTTTCAGGGTTCCTGAGGACTTATATGGGGTTGGGGAAAAGTAAAGTATTCGGTTTTTTTAACGAAGCACGTTTGTCTTATGGGTATGGACAGGGGAAAGATACTTCCGGTAAAGGAAATGATAAGACTGGTTCTTATCAGACTACCCATAATTTGCAGATCGGTATTGCTCCCGGTTTGGCTGCTTTCGTTACAAACTTTGCAGCAGTTGAAGTTTCTGTCGGAGTGATGGGATTTGATTTTAAATGGATACAGCAGACTCGTAATCAGGTAGAAACCGGACATTATAATAAAAGTTCGGGGAATTTTAAGATAGACTTGTTTTCGATTAATATTGGGATGACCTTTTATTTGTAGGAGAAATGAATGTCAGGATATTGTATGGTTGTATTTGCTTATTAACATTGGCTTCGTGTATAAAGAACGATGTTCCTTATCCTTATATCCCCGGAAATATTCTGGAAATGACGGTAGAGGGGCAGACGGGAGAGACGGAAATCGATGTAGCGAAAAATATAGTCAATATCACAGTCGACGGTAATGTGGATGTCGATAGCCTGAAAGTGCTGAAATTGAAAATTTCAGACAAAGCAATGATGACTCCTGATTCTGCCGCTTGTGTGAAGTTCGTCAAGTTTCCCCGTTGGGGGTTCGATTCCCTTGAGGCTCTGCCTTCAGCTGCAAATACTTGTATGCGTTTAGGAAAACCTGCTAAAATCTTGTTACAAACCTATCAGGAATATTATTGGACGATTCAGGTAAAACAAGTGATCCACCGGGCTATTAAGGTAAAAAATCAGGTGGGAGAGGCTATTGTCGATGAATCGAATAAAACGGTATTGATTTATGTTACCGAGGAGCAAAAATTGGATGAGATTCAAATCGATTCCATGGAATTGGGAGGAAGTAAAGCAACCGTAGTTCCGTCACCTCAGACTGTGACGAATTTTTTCCGGCCTCAGAAGTTTATTGTTTGCCGTCTTGGTAAATATTTTGAAGAATGGATTGTAGATGTGGTGCAAACCGCTTCGATAGGGACACCCGGAGAAGCGGACGTATGGGCAAGACATGCTACCGTTTCCGGTGGAATCAAACAAGGTGTCGATCCGGAGATTGAATACAAAAAAGAGAGTGAGAGTACATGGACAACTTTGGCTTCAGAAGCAATAACAAAGACGAGTAGTACCGCCTTTAAGGCCGAATTGACGGGTTTAGAGGATGGAACTACTTATTTCTGGCGGATCGTAGCTGAGGGACAGACCAGTGATGAGGCGACTTTTACGACAGAGAAAATAATAGAGGTACCTAATCTGAATTTTGATACCTGGACTCAGGATGGAAAGAACTGGTATCCGAATCCGGTAGCCGATAATTACGAGGATCCTCAGGCTTACTGGGCAACCGGTAATGAGGGAGTTACTTCTGGATTGGCCGGAGGATTCGAGGCTAATTCAGCTCCTTCCGACGATGCTGTAAGTGGGAGGGCGGTTCGTATGATTACTTTAGGAGGAGTTAATTTGGTCGGAACGGCTGCGGGAAACTTGTTTGTCGGTACTTATAAGACCAATATGACAAAGCCTTCTGCCAGCGTTTCTTTTGGACGTCCTTTCACAGGAGCCCGTCCGACAGGTTTGAAAGGATGGTATAAATACAGATCTATGCCCGTGGATTATGTCGGTTCTCCTGCCGATTTAAAAAATGATCAGTGCCATATTTACGTGAAAGTTTGGGATGCAAGTGATAATCTGATCGGTTATGGGGAATTTGTAGGGAGCGAGACGGTCACCCAATATACCGAATTTAGTTTTGATATTGCTTATAGCAATAAAAAAGCAAAACCTGCAAAGATGACGATTGTAGCAACTTCCAGTCGTTATGGCGGTGATTTTAAGGGGTCTAAAGTTTCCGGTTCCGTTGGGACGGGAAGTGAGTTGTATGTAGATGAGTTTGAACTATTATACGAATGATTATGCGTAAAGTCTATTATATACTCTTATGTTGTGTCTGGCTTGGTCAAGTAGCTTGCCAGGACAAGGGAACGGAGGTCGGAGGACAGGGCCGGATCCGCCTGTCTATAACGGACCGGG
>OIWQ01002357.1_pt1 | contig 19588 bp, 21 predicted proteins | sample 1587571 | NCBI WGS metagenome assembly OIWQ01 (sample SAMEA3888910, study PRJEB22519) | human gut metagenome | biome: human gut; feature: human-associated habitat; material: faeces | place: Denmark | collected 2010 | reverse complement strand
GAAATCATTATTAGAAAATGTCATATGTAAAATTATTAATATATAGAAGTATCTAATAATATAGCCTCAATATTTAATTCAAATATATTATACTGATAAGATTAAAAAAGATTAAAAATAAAATGATTATTTTCTTGAAAATTCTCGTCTACATTCTTCACAAATATCTTGAATATGGTCTTTATATATTTCTAATGGTATATTTGGAAATCTTCTACACTTTCTAGAATTGTTATAATAGTAACAACATTCTTTGCGGTGGTCACATGTATAATCACAAAAATCCCACCAATTGTATGCTTCACTATATCTTGGAAGATCTATATCTGAAAAATCTTCAAAATCATTTATGACATCATTTAAACAATTATGATACATTCCAAGCATTCTATTAGAAATAAATTGTTTGACTTTATTTCTATAAATACGAGAATAAAGAGCTCTTTCAGATTTACCTCTAGCTCTATCTCTTAATATTGGTTTTTTATATGACCTACTCATTTTCATATAATATTGCTGAAAATATTATACTAAAAAAGAGCATTAGAAGTTCCAAATTTTGGTTTAGAAAGTTTTTCTGGTTCTTTTAACCAACTCTCAAAAATTGATAATGTTTCAGCATTACAATAACTTTTATATTTATCATATACTGCTTTTCTTTGGAGATATTTTATATGTTTGTAATAGCTTTCATCCTCTGATATTCTTTTTACTTTATCAGCAAAATCTTCTGGTGTAGAAACATACATAAAATTCTTCAGTTCTTCATCATCTATATACTTATGATCTTTATCATATGGTTCATAAACAAAACCTATGACATCAGAAAGCATCGCATCAAAAAACCTTGGTGATATGAAGTCATTGAATGTCACTTCATCTGCGATGACAAATGTCGATTTTGCATTTTGACCTATATATGGAATCAAATCATCATAAAAAAGTGACTGTACTCTATCAAATTTATCATGATGTGGAAACAGATTTCTAGATGATGTTATAACTAGAGATTTGTTTGGAAGTGCTGCATAAAAATTCTCTATCAATTCCATGCGTTTCGCTCCACGATTATATCCATGATATTCTGAATCATATTTTTTCGAAGAATAATCATAGTTACGCAACTTATTCGAAATGTTGTCAGTCATTGCTTGGTATGTAAACAATGGAAATTGACACCATTTTGAAACAAATTTTGGTGTCATCGCATTATTTGGAGAAAGTTTAGACAAAAATGTTGGATATGATGTTCCACAGTGTGCGACTATACAACTATGTAAGCACTTTTGGACATTTGGCCAAACTTTTATGTATTCTTGGAAAACTTCCTCTGGAACTTCATGCCCAAGAGTTTTGTATTCGAATGTTCTTCTGTTCAAAACAGGAAATGGATCTATATATGAAATAGCTGGATCATCCTGAATAACGAAATAATGCCCATCTCCATGTTTTTGGTACCATTCATTTATACGTAATACATTATAAAAATAATCATCATATATATAACCCATAAACATATTCATTGCCGCCTGCACATGAAAAATGTCATCATATTCATCTAAACAATGTGGTGTCATAGATGGTATCATACACCCTTTAAAGAACTCGAAATCCGTATTAGAACGGTATTGGAATGTCGATGAAAAATCTACTTTATCATATTGATAAACTTCAAGTAAAAAGTTCTTAATAGATTCATATGTCTTAGTAGATATTAGTTTAGATGAAAGAGAAATATATTTAGTAAAACATATAATGACAGCTGTTTTGCCTTTGCCAGAACCAGGTACTAATTCTTTAAACTCTTCAATTGGAACAAACTCATTGTATGTTTCTTCAAATTTTTTAAATGTATTTTTACGTACACGCATAATATAATAAAATTAAATCTAAATATATTATACATAAAAATAAGAGATGATTGGACATCTCTTTTATTTTATTTTTCTAAATTTATTCCAAACAATGTCTTAAACTGTTCTTTGTCAATTGAAATCTCATCAGATGTGTCAGCTGGTGTATAATTCAATAATTCAGAACCAGTGTTCTTATGTCTATACCATATATAATTATATTCAAATAATTCTTCACGGTCTATAAACTGTTCAAGTTCATCATCATTATATGAATTTTCTATATGTAAATATCTGAATAAATTACGTATTCCTCCATATAGATTTGTATGATCTCCCAATGAATATACATTTTTCAAACAATCGAATGTTTTGGACAGTTTTAAATTATAACATAATGAAACAAATGCTGAAAAAAATCCTCCACCTCTGTAATGTTTGTCCATCATATATAATCTATTATCGACAAGAGCCAATCCTTTTGAAAAACCATTCACACAAAACATCTTATCATTGAATTTTTTGAAGAATCTAATGAACTTAGATTTACATGTCTCTACTGCGGTGTTCACAACCAAATCATCATAATCAATACGTGTAGTAATCAAGTAATCACATGTACTATCGACGCTTTGTTTTATCACATTATCTAATTTACTATCTTTAACAATTAAGATATGCAGATCTATATCATCTATTAAAGATTCAATAAACTCTTTATCATGCCTATCATTAATTAATACTATTAAAGTAAAATCTTTATCTGTCTGGTTTTCTAAACTTTTTATCAAATTGTTGTTTAAATACACTGCAGATTCTTTTAAGACAGTTTTGTCAAAAATTCTTTGTCCAAATCCAAGATTTGGATTGTTCATAAATCTTGTTATAATAAAATGTTTTATATTCATCTCATTCTATTAAATTTGTGTCCAAAGATCCATCCAAAAACTGTGTTTTCTTTCAAAACTTTAGAAAACTCACTAATGAAAGAATTTATTTCTCTACGTGACAATGAAATTGTTCCACTTGTAAGCATTTGTCTAACATGATCTTCAAAATCATCCCAATGGTTTTGGCCGTCGTTCCAGCCTTGTTCATTAAGCCAAGCCAGAAGTCTTTTTGCGAATGTCTGGCAAGTTTTATTGTCCATATAATAAGATAAGTCATCAAGCTTATCAAGAGTACCCTTTATTGCACCATATAGTTCATCAGCTTTACTAGTAACCAATGACTCATAAAGTTTTTTACTAAATTTATATGTCACGCCTTCATTCTTATCTTGTGTAGGTGCAGCACCTAATTTGACAAGCTGGTCATTTATCATAATGATCTGTTTCTGAAGATTAGCCTTTTCTCTATTGAAGGTTTCTTCTTTTCTTTGTATCTGAGACTGAAGATTAACGATTTTTGCTCTAAGACCTTCTATAGTAGAATTGTTCTTTTGCTGCTGAATATTATTCTGTTCTTGCTGTTCTCCCGTGTCATTCACATCATCTTCAAAAAGTCTTCTTGAACGGTTTCTCATTCTAATGATATTCTTATTATATGTCATATTATAACATTTTTAAACTTTATTTATTTATTTCATTCTTCGCGAATTCAATAATATTCTCAACAAGTTCATCTGAATAAGGAATTGATGTTGTGTACATTTTATATCCATCTGTTCCAATTTGGACAATCATTGGAATGATTTTAACATCAGTCAAATGATATTTTTTTCTTAAAATATAAACATAAATATAAAGCTGTACTGTGTATAAATTATAATCACACTCATCATATTCTGAAAGCGGTCCAAGCAATTTATTCCATTTGTTAGATGTTTCAATATTCTCGGTGTTTTTCCAATCTACCAATAATAATGTGTTGTCATTTATTTGAAACAATGCATCAAATCTACCAACTACACCAAGTGATTCATCTGCTAATATTTTCTCACGCGTCAGATATTTAAGTTTTCCCGATTTTATATTAATATCATTAAATTCTCTAAATGTCATGCATTTTTTATATGGTATTTCTCCAATTGATGAGACATACTTATCTATAATGTCTTGCGGTGTAAATACATCTAATGTCAAACCAATGAATGTGTCTAGTATTTTTCCATTCGCCATTCCAATATTTGCTTTATCTTGCCAAGATTTTAAAATTTCTTCTACTGTCATATGATAATATTTAGATTCTGGGTCATTAAAACCTTTCGTAAAACACATCATCGCTATTTTATCCTTTTCAAACGGACGTTTTATGACTTCTAGTATTTTAGACACAGAATACTTACATTTGTCATATATCTCATTGCGCTTCATCTTTGTATTTGACGCATTGTCCAAGTTTTTTAAAAATTCATTTATATCCATAATGATTTATACATTTATAAATATTATATAATATAATTTTACTTTATGTTAAAAAGTGATTCAGATATCATAATTGCCAATATAACTACATGGCCAAAAAGAGATATGCATTTATTTGATATGCTGTCATATTTCAGAAAACAGACTTTATATCCAGATAAAATCATATTATGGTTATCTAATGACGAATATGACAAACATAATTTACCAGAATCAATTAAAAAGACATTAGAGCAAGGTCTGATCACAGAAATCAAATATATTGATGGAAATACATATGCTCATAAAAAATGGGAAACATTCAAAATAAATTATGCAGCATATAATGTAATGATAGATGATGATATTTACTATCCTACTACATTCGTAGAAGAACTATATACAAAATGTAAAAAATATAATTTACCAGCGACATATTATACAAGAACAGTAAATTATGAAAACATATCTAGAAACTATGTAAATCTGATAGAAAAGGATTTGCGTAATGCATTATACTCTGGTCTATCAATGTTTCCTCCATTTACATTTCCATTAAAATCATTTAAGTACAAAAATTTGCGAGACACATTCTGCTATAGATGTGACGACTCATGGGTAAACACCTGGTTGATAAAAGAAAATATACCTGTTATAGCCGTGCATGAATGGCCAAAAGAAAATCTTAATGAAATAAAAGGATGTTCCAATGTATCAACCTGGGTGTGTTACAATTCACTTAGAGAAAATGGAATATTCCAAAAATGTGTGACAATGGCGACTTGTGCAAAAATATTAAAATGTGAAAATCTTTTTAATGATTTATGGCCAAATTTTTATCTAGATAAATGTGCAAACACCGATGGTATATCTATCTGCATCGCTGCATATAAAGCAAAAAATTTTATCAAAGAAACATTAGATTCGATAGCTTCACAAACATATTTTAACACACATAACAATTATGAAATATTGCTTGGAATAGATAATTGTGATGAAACATTAAAATATGTAAAAACTATAATGCATCGCTATAAAAATCTAAAAGTATTGATGTTCGAAAAAAAATATGGGAACATTTGTCGCTGTGAACACTTTATTTAGTTTAGCTAAATATAATTATTGTATGCGTTTTGATGCAGATGATATTATGTCAAATGTTATGATAGAAAAAATAATGACAAAAATTCATAATGATAATCATCCAGACGTAATACGTTATAGATTTAGATTCACTGAAAGATTGTCTGTCAATACTAATTGGTATGCTTATGGTTCTATATGTATAAAGAAAAGTGTGTTCAACAAATTTGGTGGTTATAAAGACTGGAGATGCGCTGGTGACAAAGAGTTCTTTGACAGAATAGATAAATTTGTAACTACATCATATATAGATGAACCACTATATTATTATAGATATGTCGATGATTCATTGACACATGATACAAAGACAAAAATAAATTCATCTTTAAGAAATTCTTATTTAGCATATATAAATGATCGTAAGATAGAAAATGAAAAAGATGCAATCCAAAAAAATAAAGTAACAAATAAGTGCAAAAAGATAAATTCTAATATTAGATTTGATAAAAATAAGTACATCAGAGAAGAAGCTCAAGTATTCATAATGAATTCTAAATTTATAGAATCATATTTCGGAACAGAGAAAATGAATAAATCAAATGGCAATGAGAATAAAATAATAAGTACATCTAATGTCAAACAAATAAAATGTCCATTTATTTCTCCACCATCACGAGCTGTTAAAAAAATATCATTAGGAACGTACAATCCTTTTTCAAAATCACTTAGATGAACAATACAATGAAAGTTTTATTATGCTGCATACTTAAATTAGAAAATCATTATTTAGAAGAATGGGTAAGACACTATAAAAAATTAGGAATTGACAAAATAGTCATATATGACAATAATGATGTAGATGGTGAACATATCGAAGACATTAGTTTCATAAATGAACAGATTTCTAATAATTATATAGATGTGTATAAAATTCCAGGTGAAGAATGTGTCCAAATGAAATGTTATAATGAATGTTATAAGAAATATTCAGATGAATATGATTGGCTGATGTTTTTTGACATTGACGAGTTCTTAATGTTAGAAAACAATTATAACTTAAAAACATGTTTATCTTCACAAATATATGAATGTTATGATATGATACATGTCAATTGGAAATGTTTTGATGACAATGACATATTATATGCAAATAATGATTATAGACTTGTAGAAAGATTTACACGGCCAGTGTACATAAGTAAAAATATTTCAGTCCGCGATAAAGAAATAAAATCTATAATAAGAGGCGGATTATCTAATATAGAATTTGTCAATAACCCTCATACAATTAAAAGTAGATCTTTAAGATGCTGTAATGTTTTAGGACATAAAGAAAATAGTTTAGCACAAAGTTCTAATAGTCCAATTCATAAAATAATGTGGCTGAATCATTATATATGTAAGTCATTAGAAGAATATTGTACTAATAAACTAAAGAGGCTTGGAGGTTCTACTGCACACATAAAAGGTTTACGGTATAATGAGAATTTTTTCTGGATGTATAACATCAAGACAAAAGAAAAACTTGATTTATACTACAAATTAACAAATTCAAAACCATATAATAAAGTAGAATATACAATAAATGCTAATAAAGAACCTAAACGAATAAAAAGTATTTTCGATAAAATAAATAATTAAAATTATATGTGTGTATAATTTACATGAATAAGTTGTCTCCTAAAATAAAATTTGGAAATTGTAGTTCTTGCAATAAATTGTTAGAATTTGAAAATATGTTCAATCATTCTAATATAAAAATAGAAAATAAAAATAGTTGTAAAGTTACAAATATTATAGGTAAAAAACTTACATTAAAACACACATCAAAAGTTACTTCACTTTTTTAAAAACTATATAAAAATAAAAGAGGTTCATAAGAACCTCTTTTTTATTTAAGCAAAGTATTTAAATATTTCTTATAATTGTTATCACCTAATTGTGAGACAATTTTTTCCAAAGTCGGCCTGTCAATCCACTTATTTTTAAAAGCGATTTCTTCTAAGCATGCAATCTGTATTCCTTGCCTATTTTCTATAGTCTCTACATAATTAGAAGCTTCATTCAAAGAACTAAATGTTCCAGTATCTAACCAAGCGAATCCTCTAGGCAGAATTTCTACAGTAAGTTTGTCATCCTTAAGATAATCTTGATTCAAAGTAGTAATTTCTAATTCTCCACGAGCTGACGGTTTTATGTTTTTAGCACGGTTGACAACATCATTTGTATAAAAGTACAAACCAACGACAGCGTAGTTCGATTTTGGTTCTTTTGGCTTTTCTTCTATTGAAAGACATATGCCTTGCTCATCAAACTCTACTACTCCATAACGTTCAGGATCATTTACTCTATAACCAAAAACACTAGAAAATCCAGATTCTGCCAACTTTTTAGCTCGTTTCAAGCTTTTCTTAAAATTTGGACCATGGAAAATATTATCACCAAGTATAAGGCAGACTTCATCATCTCCAATAAATTCTTCTCCAATAATAAAAGCTTCAGCTATACCATTTGGTTTTTCTTGTACTTTATATGTAAGAGATATTCCATAATTTGAACCATCACCAAGTAAATGTTCAAAATTTACAATATCTGTTGGAGTAGATATTATAAGAATATCATTTATTCCAGCTTCCATCAATATCGAAATTGGATAATATATCATCGGTTTATCATATATTGGAAGAAGCTGCTTAGATATTCCTTTAGTTATTGGATAAAGACGAGTGCCATATCCACCCGCTAATACAATGCCTTTCATTTAAAATATTAAAATTTAAAGAATTTTTATTTCACTCAAATTTACACCACGAAGTTTATCATCTATCTTAAATATAAACTTAGAAGGATTTATTTCACTTATTGGAACACCATCACAAATTTCTCCACGATATCTAAAACGCAAAAAATCTCTATTTGGTTCTTTCTTCTTAAGCTCATCTCTAAGCATATTCACTAATGTCGTTTTTATAGTTTTATCATTGACATCGATGACATCATATGTTTCTATATCATCATCTTGGTCATTTATAACAGAATCACCAAAAACATCATCAGAATCATTTTTATACATATTTGTTAAATCATATGATGATTCAGAATCATCATAATCTAAAATATCATCATAGTCATTAACATCTTCATTAATTTTGATAGAACGTCGTTTTATAAGTTTATTAACATTCATCTTATTAAGCATAAGTAAATAATAACATTTATATTTATGTTATATATTATACTTAATTATTTTTCATTTTCTGAAGAAACTTCATTCAATTTCTCTTCTGTCTCCATCTTTAAAAGTGCTTCTTTCGTCTTGTCATCTAAATCATTGACAGAATGTTTACGAGGTTTATTTAAAGATTCAAAATCTTTAGTAGCACGTTCTTGGTGACGTCTTATTTTCTCTTCATCAAAAAGATAATCATATTTTCCCTTTTTCGCATCACGCACAAATTTACGACGCAATGTGCGTTTCTGAGAACCAGTAAAAACGACACCTTGAGCTTGCTGTGACTGAATATAGTTGTTATACATTATCATGCCACGGTATTCTGGTGATTTAGAAACTTCCTCATTGTGATCATTTATAAAATCTTCATCAGATTTATTAAGTTGTTCTAATTGTTCTTCACATATGTCAGCATTCTTAGAAGATTCAATCAAATTTTTAATAGTATCTGAATGGATGTCTAGTTTTGGTTTATTAATAGTTTCTGGCATAAAATTTAAAATTAAAAAATTTATTAAATTATATTTTTATAAAGAATATATGTCATCCGATATTGGTACTCTCATAGAATCAGGACATTGGATTTTTCCAAGCTGCCTCCAACCTTTAGCGAAAGCATTTCTACATACACTAGTAATATATGCGAATGCATTATCAGATATTTCTGGATTAAAATTTCTCCAATAACGTATACAGTCAAGAACTGCACTACTTATACAGTCTTCTCTATCCATTGGATTATTGTACTTAAGTTTCGATGATAATTTTGTTGCGATCTGTTTGAACATTAATGCACAAGTCTCTGTTAATTCTCCCAATTCGCGGCTTTTCTTAATTTCAGCTAACAAATCAGCATTTTTTACATAATGTCCAGATGTATTCTTCTTAGTCTTTTGTAATGTATCATCTATAAACTCTCTTCCCTCTGCAGCGGCCTTTAATTGTGCTTGTCTTTTCGTAGACATTGTTTAAATAATAGCTATATTTAAATATTATATTAAACGTACACTAAATATATTAAAAAGGAGGATAATTTAAATTATCCTCCTATATTTTAGAATATTGATTGTTTCAAACATCTTTATCAAGAAGAGTGCTAACAATCTGTGAAGTACTAGTCATTGCACAGAGTATCTCTTTATCTGTTGGCAAATTAGCAGTTTCTTTAAATGTCACAGTAAGAAATCCTATAATTCCTCCAGTTCCATGAATGACCATCAAAGCTCCATAATTTGAATCTGTAAACATAAACTTTGACGCAAGATGTGGATCTTCCTTTTTGACATCTTCTATTGAACCTATCCATATTCCATCTTTTATGTGATTTGCTATAAATGGATATTTCACCATGTTGAAATTCTTATATTCATCAGAAACAATAGAAACTTTATTTGGAGCAAGTTCTTCATATGTCATATCTAAATATAAGAATGGAAAACCTGATAAATTGTTTGTTCCATTATGCATCTCACAGATAGAAGCTCTTGTGGCACCTAGTTTTATAATCAAATCCTTCAACTCACTTCTAATTATGGGACTTGCATGAAAACGTTTTTCTATCAAATTATTATGTTCTTCAATCTGTTTTTTGATGTTCTGCTTACGTGTAGTTTCCAAATTGTTCACAACACTTTCAACAAGTTTATCATTATTCTTATCTTTAATAGTTTTGTTAAGACTGACAGCTAATTGATAAATAGTGCTAATCAAAATGAATGATATCACAATAACCCAGATTATATTCTTATCAAAATTCTGGAAATATTCTGTAGGATGTGTGAGTATTTCTGGATTAGTCAATATGAATGATAAAATAAGTAGTAAAATTATTATCATAATGTTTTTCAGAAATACTCCAAATCCTCTAGAGGCACTATTAACTATAGCATCTGCTGCATCTTTAAAATCTTTTAAAATGTTTGCCATAGTTAAAATTAAATCACCGTTTTATTTTATAAAGAATCTATTGATATAGTTTCACGCAGAAGTTCTAATTCAACAAACTCGTCAGTACTGTCATTCTTAACTAAACAGTGTACATATGGTGCATTAGATGAAAACTCTGCAGAATTAACCAAAATATCTCTCAGCACATCTCCAGAATCTGTTATCTCTTTTCCAGCGACATATCCTGCAGGAATTGCGAATGAGTTCAAATCTTCTGTAATCTGGATGAATTTCTTGTCTGCCATAACTTTTTCACCTTCAACAACTATACGTATCTTTTGGTCTGGTTTTGCATTAACATATTCTCCATATTTAACATAACAGTCATCTGGAGTAAGTTTAATTCCATTCATAAACATTCCACATTGTGTCATATGTTCAAAAAGACCTTTCAATGTAGCATCATCAAATCTATATGGATTTTCTACAATATCTTTCTTTGAACAGAGCATATCTACATCTTTTGGAGAAACTTCTACTGTATGTCCTTCGACATTCACTATTAGATTCTCAGACATTGGAAGGTTTGATATGACTTGACCAGATTTTCCATTCTTAAGTTTGACCCAATCTAATACATTTGGTTTTCCGCCTGTGTAAACAGATGATTCATTTAGATGATTAACTTCTTTTGGTTGGTTTACTGATTCATTAGTAGATTTCTTTTTCTTACGGAACATGAATTTCTTTTTAGAAGTCTTTTCATCTGCATTAGATTTTTCATCAGTGTCAGAATTCACATCATGCAGTTGGTCAGCAGGTGTCTCAGATTCTTCAGATTCATTCGCAGATTCGTCATCTTTCTGTTTTTTCTTTTCATCTTTGTCATCATCTGCATCTTCATCTGATGAATTAAATAAAGAACTGTTGTCTGGTTCGAAAGTTGTTCCTTTAAATGAATCTGTAAAATTGCCTCCATCATCATCCTTATCATCTCCTCCAGTCTTTAAATCATCAGTATTGAATTCTATTGTCTGTCCAGATTTGTCATCTCTAACTGTAATCTTAAGGCCTTCATTAAGAAATTTCTTAACTGAAACTGGTGTTTTTTCAGAGTAGAACTGTTCGAAGATCTTCTTAGCATTTAACAAGTCATTTTTTTGTAAAGATATGTTAAGGCTCTCATTTATGTGAGAAGTCACAATTCCCTTTGAATCAAGTTTCTGCTCTAAAAAGCAGTTGTATGGAACTCTTAAAGAATGTATGGATTCATTAATACCTTTAAATTCTGTCGCGTACTTATCTATAAATGAACGACAGTCTTCATCTAATATTGAACCACGTGTCTTTGCATAAGCGCAAAGTTTAGTGTATACATCTTTAGTCTCTTCATAACTTTCTGTTACGATGTTTATGCAGTTTCCATGTTTCTTAGAAGGTGTGATGCCAAAAAGCTTAACATAATCATTTGTATATGGAAGTACTAAACTTACTTCTCCCTTATGCTTACCATAAACAAGAATAGATTCATTTATTGGATGTATGTTAAGAATTTCTACTCCTTCTGAAATTTTCTGGATTGGAACACCAGGTTTGTTGTCGAAGCATTTCTTAAGTTCTGGGAAGAATGTGCAGAATTCTGCTTTACTATAATTTTTCCAGTCTTTAAAGAAATCATGTAATGCAAATACTTCAGCTTTATTCTTAAAATTCATCACGACAGAATTCGAATCTCCTTCTACTTGTGAGCAGTCGATTCCCATTTCTTTAAGTGCTTCTGTGAAACGTGTTTTAGAAATAGGCTTGATGTCGTTAGTATTAAGGCCGACTTCAATTGGATACATTGGAGCATCTGAACGTTCTTCTGTCTCAGCTGGACCTTCTTGCTCAACATTATCAACAGGTTCATTGTCATCTTGATCACCAGTAGTATCATCATTTGAAATTAATGAATCGATGTCATCATCTGACATTGAAGTTGAGCTGTCATCAGACATATCATCGAAATTTATGTCATCATCACTTTGTGTTGAATCATCTTCTGGTTCTAAACCAAACATTGGTTCATTTTCATCATTCGTAGATGAATCGGTCATTTCATCATCTGTCATAGTAGTGTCATCACTATCATCAGGAGTAGAATCAACAGGTTCTTCTATAAATGTACCCTCTATCGTTGTAGTATCTTGTTCTGGTGTCTCATCTGTCATTGGCAGTAAAGAATCACTATTGTCTGCTACAGATGTCACATCTATGCTTTGTGTGTCTGGATCTTCAGAAATTGCGTTCACAATAGCATTGTAGATCATGAGTGGCATATAATCATTGTTTATAATCGGTCTACGGTCTTTGTCAAGATAGAATGTGACCATCTTAGTCTCATCTTTCAAATCACCGTTCGCGTCAACAGAAGGAATCACAATGTATGCAGTTCCTTTATTCTCTTTCTTTCCAGTCTTGACATTTTCACCATATGAAACTCTAAGAACTTTAACATCTGCCTTTGAAGAATCTGTTGCTGAAGATTGGTCATCTACAGGAAGTTCTGGAAGCGTGTCGAAATCTGGATCATATGGAGTAGCTGAATCTATTGCTGCTTGTTCTGAATCTGCTTGCTGCTGCATCGCTGTGATATCATCGTCTGCAGGTTCTGTGATAGGCTCTTCCATTTGAGCTGGAGTTTCTGTTGGTTCTTCAGTGGAATCATCTGCCGTATCATCAGTGGTATCACTGTCTTTAGTATCATCAGTATCATCCACAGGCGAAGTAGTATCATCGGGTTCATCTGCATCATTGCCTTTTATGAATTCTTCTGAATCTTTTTTATATTTCTCATAGTCTTTCTCCATGTCGGCGATTTCGTCATCAATGAGTTTGATGGCTTTGTCTATATCAGCTTCAGCACCGTCAGACTCATTAGCTTCATCTTTCATTCTCTCGAACTCAGATTTCTTATTTTTAAGTTCTTCTATATATGTCTCATACTCCTTTTTAGCTTCTTCAACACCTTCAAGTATAGCATGCTGGTTTGGAAGAATATCTTCAAACATTGGTGAAACATTTATTGACATATGTTCATTAATGTATGAGCGGCATTGTATTGGATTCACGTTTCTATAGAATGTTGAAGTTCCTAAAGTATTGTCTGTTGTAGTTACAAACAAGTTGTTCTTTATTCTAAATACATCTACACTTTTAGAATCAGATTCATTCATTGCCACACGTTTCACAAAATCTATATAAGCGATCTCATTGAATTTCTCATTTATCATATTGATTGCAGCATAAAAGCCTTCTTTATGCTCATTCATAATATGAGAAGCTTTCGCCAAATTTTCTAACTCAGATGTAGTAATCTGTTTCTCATTTAGAATTATAGCTGTATCACTAATCTTAGCACAGTCATTTCCCTCATATATTGAAATAACATTATTCATATCATCAATGCTGACAGCGGGATGATTGATTAAATTGCATAATGTCTTGAATGACTCATCTAAATTATTGACACTAGATTTAGAAAGACGAGTAATAGTATTTCCCTTACGGTTGTAGTAAGTTCCTTTTACATTAAATACACACTCATTTTCTTTAATGTATTTGACTGGTGAGAATATTTTTTCAGTATGGACAACTGAATTGATGTTTTCAACGGATTCTCCAAGATATACTGTGTTTTCCATTGACAAATCATGCATAACGACATTCAGAATGTCACGTACGAATGGATCATATTCAAATGCTTGCAGACGCTGTTTAAGTATAGCTTTATTCTGCATAGATTTATTGTCGACATAATCAGCGACACATCCCTCAATCAAAGGAACGATGTAATAAGAACCTGTGTTCTCCATTACACGTAGAATCTTCTTAAGGTCTACATCTTGCTGGTATTTGTTTATTCTGTCTTTTAAAGCAGAAAGCTCAGTATCTACTGCACTCAAATAATTCCAGTTAGAAACTCCAGATATGAATGATTCATATAAAGTCTCTTCTGGCTTTCCAGCATTCAGAGCGTTTATATATTGTGAGCAGAATGTTTTCAATGATTCATTCTTACCTTCTTTAAGAAGAATAGATTTAATTACTTTCGATAGATAAATGTGTGAGTCGATGTCATCTACTCCTCTTTTAACAGCAGTTTCTTTGGATTCATTAATCTTATTAGAAATTTCTTCTTTTTGAGATTCCAAAAGTTTATCGACTTCTTCTTGTGAATACGTCTTTTCTTTTGTAGCCAAAGCTTCATTTAAAGAAGAATTCTTAAGAGGAATATTCATCTTTTCTTCATACTCATCAAATGACAATGATTCTAAAATATCATTTATCTCTTTAATTCCCTCGAATAATGAGAGTTTTTGGCGCAGTGATGAGCGGGTATCAGAATTCTTGTCAGTCAGATAATCAACAACACATGATTCTAACATAGGTACAACATAATGATACTGCCCTCTAGACATCTCATACAGTCTATTCACAATATCTAAATCACGTTTGTGTTCATTAATATCATTTCCGATTCTGAAAAGAACATCTTTAGCAGATTCATGAATAGCTACAGGCTGCAAAGCCTTGATAAAGCTATCACAGATCTCTTCTTCATGCATGCCCTCATCAAGTTTTTTAATGTATGCTTTACATACTGTAGCCACTGGTGCGTATTTTCCTTCAGCACGGAGAAGTTCATTTATGCTCTCTTTAAGTGGAACAATATTCAGCATATCAAGTGTTTTATTAGTCGGCATTTATTGTTCTTTTATTTTTATTAAATTTTTCTTGTAGTAGTTTAGTTATCTTAAAGTTTATTGTGCGTTCTCCATATTTATGTTTAAGATATTCTAACAAAGCAATATCTCTCTTAATAAGTTTGTTCATAAAACACAATAAGCACTAAATTTTAATATTTATTACAAATTTATTTAAAATAATTTCAAATTAAAATATTTTAACTGTTAGATAATCAACAAGTTAGCTGATTTATCATTTATCTCTTTATCTAAACCATATTCAATTTTTATTGAAATATGTCTATTTTTGTACGTATTTCTATACTCCAGCTCTTTACTATCATCAATAAGTTCAACTGGATTGTTGAGATCAATAACTCCATTCAAAACATTGAACACAAAATTATTCGACATTACTACATTACCACTAACATCAGTGTAATCGATTGTAGTGCTGTATTTGCCGTCAGTCTTGAATCTGCCAAGCGAGAAATAAGTGAATGACTCTTTCGTTATCTTTCCTTTTATTGGAATTATTTCAATTTTTGGTTCAGAAACAACATTTTCATAATCATCAAAAATTATAGTAGGCTGTTCAAATTCAGAAATTTCATTTGGTATAGTCCAGTCATATTCTTTAATATTAGCTGGAACGACATCAATCAGATGTTCAACGTCTTCTTCATCGACATACATTATTTTTAATGTGCACATGTCTGAAATAGAAGATTCATATGTCCATCTAATTGGCAGTATGTGGTTTTTGAAATACTGCTTTGTTTCTTTAAGATTTGTGATAGTCACACTCTGTTTTCTTGAATTATTAACATTAAGTGTTTCTACATCATACAGAATATGTTCCATTGTCTTACCAGTCTCTATCGCGGTAGACATGTCGAATGATGGTTGGTATGTCTCTACAGCCAATGAGAAATTTATCTTTATCTGCCGTTCAGAATCGAATGAGTATGATGTCGTTTTGTCTAATGTTGTCTGTTCTGGAAATCCAACAGTGCATCCAATTTTCATACCACGGTACAGCACATTATATGTCTTGTTCTTATAAAAAGTGTCTCTAATAGACTGTTCAATCTTAAAAGCTGTTATGATGTTGTCAATCCACATCTCACAATCAAATGAGAATGACAGAGGAATTGAATACATCATCGCAGTGTAAGAAGTAAGTTTTCCATTCTCATTCTTCATGAATGTGCCTTTGACATATCTGTTTGTGATATTGCTAGCATCTATGTTTGAACCGGAATACTTCAACGCTCCTCTTGGAAGCATATCGAATTTACCAGTTATTTTATGCTGGTTGAAACATGAAGAGCCAAAAAATGTATAGTTGTCTTGTGCGAAGCGCTCATCAGAAGAGCCGAAATCATACATGAATGGAACAGAAACATTTTCAACGACATTATCATCCCATATCTGCTCATAATGCATATGGTTGTTCAGCAAATCTAAAAGTCCAATAATGACAACACGGTTGAATACATCATCTGTATTATATCTACTATATAGCTGATTAAAACTTTCTTCCATGGTACATATTATTGTTTATGCTTTTTTATTTTGACAGTTTCTGACTTCGTAGACATTGGCATATTAAATCCAAATGCATCTCCAGAACCAATGCATTCTGCAGATGATTGATCTACAGCAGTCATCGCAGCAGATGAAGCTGGTGTGGGATTTCCCATTCCTCCATCACATTCTGTGATACGTTTCTTACGTCTAACTAAAACACTCATTGTTTTTTATCATTCATTTATATATTTATAGCCAATAAATATACAAATGAATTTCATATAATGGTCTTAAACAATAAACCTCAGATGTTCACCATTTTCTTTCCAAGCAACTTCTTTTATGATGAAGTTAAAAGCAAATGGTCACCAATCATTGAAAAAATGAGACTGCCATACCAAAGTGTCGATGATTTTATGAACGCTCAGATACAAAGTGTGACATTTCCAACGTTGTCATTAGATTCGGCATCTCAGACAAGAGGCCAATATGATGTTGTATATCCAGGTGGAAAAGAATCTGAAGTGTACATGACGAAAGATCTGAATTTAACATTCAAATTGACTGAAAGCTACATTTCATATTTCATATGGTGGGATCAAATAGACATATATCTACATTATACAAGCAAAGAATATTTCAATGAACCTGGAAAAGTAAAGAAACCTTGCTGGATGGAACCAATCAATTTAGCGTTCTTAAGTGATGCGGGGTTTAAGCTAACTGAATTTATCTTTAAAGAAATAACACCAATATCTTTATCTGACTTGCAACTTAGTTATGCTGCTACTGCTGCACAATATAACACTTTCAGTGTATTGATGAAATACAATAGATTCGAAATAAAATAAAAAATGGAGATTGAATCTCCATTTCAAAAATTTATATGTTGACATTATAAGATGGGCTAAAATTGTGGTTCTTAAACTTAGAATTGTCGATTTTTGGTGTGTTGAGAATAAGCTCTAAATTATCATCTGCGTTTATTGTGACAAACCTGTTTGTCTTTATAGTTTTTATGTAAATGAACTTTATATGTCCAGATGAGTCTTTGACTATCCTATTCACTATACCAGTGTAATACTTATCTGGATTGTTATATCCAGTTCCTCTTACTTTACAGCCAGGATATATGTAATAATCATTTGTAGGAGTATTGCACTTCTGCTGCAGATCATTGTTGAATGGAAGAATGCTATATACATAACCGGGTCCCTTTCCTTGAACAGAATATGATGTGGGTCCAAGAGTATTGTCTGCTCCACCGCCCATTACTCCAAAATAACTTTCATTAACTCTTCTCACTGTCTTCATATCAAATAAATGTCATATAATTTATAGTAACTGGAAATGGATTTGGATTGTATATTATAAAACTTGGAATAAGATTGCGTGTCTTCTTCGATTCATCATCCTCTACTGCTGTTCTAGCGTACAACTGCCCCATAGGAAGCCATAAATTATGTTTAGACAGATATGTAGCATATCCATGCAAGTCCAATGCTTCATATTTATTTTCATCCTTATAGATAGTATTCAGCATATAGTAATGTGGTACATGAGAATGCGACCATGAATTTTTGTCATGCTGATCATAATTTATTACTGGTATTTCTCCAGGTTCAATCCAAGTGTCGGTGGTGTTCATATAACTATATCCATTGCTCCACTTTTTGAACATATCAAACTCATATTGTGAATAATAAGAATCGACGACATCTCTAAGAATTCTAACATACAATGGAATATCTCCTTCTTCATGTGTGCCATTCAGATTTTCTTGTATAGTAAAAAATTCTTCTACTCTATCGACAAGATGACCGATTTTGAGTGACCGCTGTGTTTCTTGAATGTCATCATCATTAAAAACAGGATATGTAGCGACCACGACACAGCCCTTCATCGCACCGTTACGGTATTTTATCGGAGGAACATATTTCGTCAAGTCTTCAAACAATATTGAATTGAAAAGGACATCAGAATTTAGCTCAAACATATCAGTGAAGTCTGTAGATGTGTCAGATGTCATATTCTTTCCAAGAATGTCATAAATGTACCGGTAAGTCTCTTCTGCTAATGGCGTCCTGTATGCATTCACTGAATCCGGTGTTGTTCCATCTATTCTGCCTCCAGACACTGCAGCATCCCATGAGTTGTCATATCCGAATCCAAGGTCATTGTCTGGATCTTCTTTCTTATCATTTGGAGAAAAGATATCTAGAAATTCTTCTTCTATATCTCCATCACCTAAATAATGAATAAGCTCTACATTAACAATCCAGAAATCGAACGCTTCGACAGTCGATGTGAAATACAGATATCTGTTTTCATATGTGACATTTATTGGTATTTTAGCTTTATCTAATAGTTCTTGTGTGACATCTATAAAACTAATGCTGTCGAAAACATCTCCTGAAGCAGTTATGCATTTTATCACTTTATTTCCAAGTTCATTCACATATTTGATATGAACGACCAAAGTAGTCCTATACTGCCAGTCTTTTATATTTAGTACTTTATCAGACAAAATTCCAAAAGCCTTAGATGTGAATGAACCACCTTGTGAAATTCCTTTGACATACACTAATCCATAAGGATCGATTATTTTCATATCATTCGTGTATTGTGTCAGAGGAACATGTATTCCTGACAAATCAATGCTAGACAGAGAATTCTCATTGTTTGATATAGTACCTTTGTTATCTGTTATGTCAAACGAAATTTCATCACCAGAGGCGCCATTACATAACATGTCTGCGTATACATATGATTTGGTTGGATTGTTGTAGTATTTTCCAAAAAGGTCTGTAGACATTAATTATGATGAAATTTAATTTAAATTATTTATCCAAAATTTTAATCAAAATAAAAATTATAAGATATACTAAATCTCTCGAGTGATCTAATATTAATAAAATTAATAAAATA
>OIWQ01002352.1_pt1 | contig 19634 bp, 13 predicted proteins | sample 1587571 | NCBI WGS metagenome assembly OIWQ01 (sample SAMEA3888910, study PRJEB22519) | human gut metagenome | biome: human gut; feature: human-associated habitat; material: faeces | place: Denmark | collected 2010 | reverse complement strand
CCGACACGGGCTTTGAAAAATTCGCCAATCGCAACAAATTCACAGGCCGCCGCTAAAGCGGCCAACTAACCTTTTTCTTGTGATAGCCTATTTGAAAAGAAATAGGCCCCCCTGCTATGCAGGCAGAGTTCTTCTGCCTTTTAATTCTTGCTACCCGTAAACGGGTCTATGTACTCCCTAAACGTTAATTGCTCCATTGCCTGATCCTCTGCCAGTTGATTTTGAATATAAGCGGCAATCGCATGAGTATCTGCTCCGGCTGTATTAACATAATAACCTCTGCACCAGAAATGCCGATTCCCGTATTTATATTTCAAATTCGCATGTCGATCAAAGATCATCAGAGAACTTTTTCCTTTCAAATAACCTACAAATTGAGACACACTCAAATTGGGAGGGATACTTACCAACATATGAATATGATCAGGGCAAGCTTCGGCCTCTAGTATTTCTACTTTTTTCAATTCACATAATTGACGTAGAATTTTCCCGATATCTTTTTTAATTTGATTATAGATCACATGTCGACGATATTTGGGGGCAAATACAATGTGATACTTGCATTTCCAGCTCGTGTGTGATAATTTGTCAATTGACATTTGAGACTCCGTTCTATTATTTGTGATTGGCGAATTACAATACTATAGCACGGAGTTTCTTTTCTCGCCTTGAAGCTGAAGCTGTTCGGCTACATACCGGCACAGCCGGTAGTTTTTTTTTGCGCTGAAGCAATATAAAAAAAGAGAGCGGTGAGATCACCGCTCTCGCTGTAGTGCCTGTTGCGCTCAGTTGTCGGAGTTCTTGTTCTCCGCCCGCTCGACGTGGGCGAGGTCCACCACCGAGACGTGACCCGATACCCGGCCGTCGTCCAGCGGATTCTCCACCCGCGCCGCCAGGTCGTGGAAGAGCCGCTTGAGGTCGACAACTCCACCCCAGAAGAACCAGACCGTCGAGATGATTCCCACGATCACACCCAGAATGATCGTGTTGAAGTAGAAGTAGATGCTCCACCACTCCGGCGGCCACGGCCAGAACATGTTCCAGATGATCACGAAGACGAACGCGATGATGAACTGGTAGACGATCGTGTAACCGAACACCGACCACGCAATCACCTTGTCGCCGGTGGTGTATTCGTCCGTGATGCCGATCAGCTTGGAGAAGGCGTTCCGCCAGGTCCACGCCTCGTGATGCTGCTGTTCGCCGTCCAGACTGTACTTCCCGCGATGGAGCATCCGGTCCAGGTTGAACGGACGGCGGCAGGTCAGGAACGAACCGATCAGGTAGGCCACGCACCCCGTGATCATCGCAATGAAGTAGATCTCGTACGAGTTGATCGGGAACTTCACGTCGCTCATCGTCCACACGATATACGGGTGGAACGGGCCGGACGCAGTCTCCAGAAATTCCGCCACGCTCGCCACATAGCCCATCTCATCCAGCCAGGGATAGATGATATCCGCCCAGTTGCGCTGCAGCAGCAGACCCGCGAGCGAGATTCCCGACCCGAAGAAGAGCGCGCAGAACGCTCCGGTCGTCGTTCCGAACCGGGTGTAAAGCCCGCCGATCATGATCGGCCCTGCCGCGCCCAGCCACAGCGAACACATGATCTGAATGAACATGTTGATGTAGTCCAGCTGCGACATGAAGAGCGAAACGAAAACGAAGAACACGCCCACTGCGATCGTCACGCCGCGCAGCCACCAGAGATGCTCCCGCGGCGTGAACGCCTTCTTCCGGAACGGCATGATCACGTCCTGCACGATCGTCGAGGAGGCGTTGAAGATGCGCGAATCGTCGGTCGAGAGCATCAGCATGATCATCAGCAGTGTGAAGAGTCCCATCAGCGCGCTCGGCAGGAAGCTGCGCAGCAGCACCGGCATCATCATCTGATAGTAGAGCGTGCGGAACTTCTGGAACACCGCCGGACCGTCTTCGACCGTGTCGCGGAGCAGATTGTAGGTCCCCTTCAGGTAGGGGGTGTCGGGGTTCTCGGTGCGCGAATAGGGCTTGTCCACGCCGATCACGTGGGTCGCCACCGGAATTGCCTCATAATGCTGTGCAAGTTTCTCGCGGACCGCCTGGTCCGGAATCACCTCGGTCGCCACCCGGTTGGCCAGTTCGACGCGGACGTCGCGGGCCTCTTCGCGGAAGTGGTTTGAAAGCATGATCACCACCACAGTGAGAGCGATCAGGGTGCACATCAGCATCGAGAAACCGGTCCGCCAGGTGCCGAGGACGCCGGCCATCTTCTGCTCGTGCGGGGTGCGGCCGGCGCTGGTGGTGTCGTTGCCGATCCAGCTGGCGCGGTTGAGAATGCTGCCGACGATGGTGACCACCAGGCTGAAGATGTTGAAGTCACGCAGCTTGTGAAGGTCCATCGGGTTGAGGAAGCTTTCGCCGGGCGCCCGGTCGAGCATGACCGGCGCAATGTCGTCCATCCAGGAGATGTTGCTCAGCACAAAGACCGTGAAGATCACGAAGATCGGGTAGCCGATCAGCCCCTGGAAGCAGTCGGTGATGATCAGCGAAACACGTCCGCCGGGCAGGATGACGATCGTCGCCAGCGTGACCACGATGATCACCACGATCATGAAGGTCGGGATGGTCATCCCCCAGATGGTGACCGAGTGGGGGAAGCCGAGGAAGTAGATGAAGAAACGGGCCGCAATCGCCGGGGCGATGGCGTTGGTGATCATTTCCGCGATCGTCCGGATGGTGGCGGCGATCACGCGGAACGCCCGGTTGTAACGCATTTCCAGGAACTGGCCGATCGAGAGGCAGCGGGTCTGGCGGTAGCGGTAGACGCAGTAGCCGGTCAGCGACATGAAGATGCTCACCGGAATGGTCAGCTTGCTCCATAGCCCCATCGCCATGCCGCACTGGTACTCCTGCTCGCAGAGGGCGACGAGGGTGATGACGGCGAGCCCCGCCTGAAGGTCTCCCACGCTGATGACGTACCGCCCGGCGACACGCCCGGCAGCGAGGTAGTCGGCAACCCCGCGCACATACCGTTGTGCGTGACAGGCCGCCCATAGAATGGCGATGAGAGGCAAGACGACGATAAGCCAACCGATCCAGTTCATTTGAAAATTCTTACGTTATTGTGAAAAAAAGGTTTCCTGAAAAAACAATTCATGCCGGAGTGAAGCGGAAATCCGCCCGGTCAGCAGGGGGGAGAAGAGGAGAAAAGAGCAAAAGACACAGAAGCTGTGGCGCGAAAAGGAATAACGGCCACCCGGGCCGTCGATGCGACAGCCCGCCTCGTTGGAACAGCGTTTTTCATGGAATACAGAATATCCTATTACCGGGTTTTTCCCCATTGTTCACGGGGCCCCCATCAAAATTCCGGAACAGTCCTTCTGTGCGCTCCGGAAACTCCTGGACAGAGTTTCGGATGCACGGTATGCTGTGTCGGAAAAAGTCACCGGCGCAGGATACCAATGTTTTACTTTACCACCTTTCTGGAACGGTTTCAAGAGCTTGGTGTCAAAAATATTTGATTTTTATAAAAATGAAATCCGGGCCGGAAAGAAAAAACCCCCTCCGGTGGATGGACGGGAGGGGAAAATGCCGTGGATGAGAGGGGCGCTCAACGCCCGGAATCGAGCAGATGCTGCCGGAAGAAGTAGCGGTTGGCGCCGCCGGCGTCGGCGGTGTTGTCCTTGATCTCGCCGATCTTCTTCGCCGCCTCCGGGTTTTCCGCGGCGCCGGGCAGGACATATTCGCAGTCGGCCACGACGACCAGCTGGGACTTGCGGGTGGATTCCGATTCGGTCTGGAAGAGGTAGCCGAGCACCGGAATGTCTTTCAGCCACGGAACCCCGTTAGAGCCGCGCACCACCTCCCGCTTTTCCAGCCCGCCGATGACGAAACGGTTGCGTTTGGTGGAGATCATGATGTCGCTGCTGACCTTGTTCCCCTTCTGGATGCGGGGAGCGCCGCTGGACTGATAGCCGATCAGCGAGGAGTTTTCCAGATCGAGGTGGAGGACCGCCGCCTCCGGCGCGATCGACGAGGCCTTGACGGTCATGGTGAATCCGTATTGATTGGTGTCGTCCCGGACAACGGAGGTCTGGTTGTCTTTGCCGACGGTGATCTGATTGTCCGGCGAGGTGCGGCCGAAGGCGTCGAGCACCTTGTCGAACGCCTGCCCGAACCAGCCGTCGGGCTGCTCCTCCGTGTTTTCGGCCGGAACGGTCGAATCCATGGTGAAGAGCTGTGTCAGCCGCTGGAAGGAGGTCTGCGTGTTCTGCCGCACCACCACTTCGCCGGAGTGGGCGATTTTCGCCTTGCCTTTGCTGGCGAGAAAGTCGATGTAACGGGTGTTCCACTTCGGGTTGAAGTTGTAGAAGCTGGTGCGTTCGGAACCCTGCGGACGGCTCATCGTGCCGCCGTAGGTGGCCGCCCAGTTGTCCCGGAAACGGGCGCCGGTGCTGAAGAGTTCGGTCCCTTCGTTGTTCTTCCACGACTGGAAGTCGAGCCCGAGTTTCTCATCGTTTTCCGAGTAGAGTTCGTAGACGCAGAAGCGGATCCGCAGCTCCGGGAGCGGCACGTCGTACTTGCGGAGCATCTCCTCGATGTTCCGGCGCGAATAGGAGGCGGTGTTGAAGAAGAGGCAGTTGAGGTCGGGGTCGAGCTGGACCTTGTCTTTGCCACCGGTCAGTTCGGTTTCGTCGCCGGAGACGTTCATGCCGACGTGCTTGATCATCGGCATCAGCGTTTCCGCCGGGACGTTGGCGGGGAAGTAGACAAATTTCGGCTGGCCCGAACTGTGGAGAATGCCGGGTTTGTCGAGTCGTTCGACGATCGAATCGATCCCCATGCCGTTTTCATGGTCGTGGAAGCGGTACTCCTCCGCCGAGATGAAGAGCAGCGAGACGCCGTCTTCGAACTGGAGGCATTCGACCGCCGTGTCGCTGCCGAAGACCCGCTTGGTCTGCACCATCTCCCGCAGGAAGGTGCGCAGAGAATAGGGTTCGGCGTGCTTGAGGACGTAGGTTTTGGTCACCACCTTGGGGTCGTTGTTGTCCCGGATGAAGTGGACGGCGTCGGTGTCCTTATCCAGATCGAGCCGGAGCTGCGCCTGCACCTGGGTGTCCATGTAGCTGGCGGTGTCGTTGTTGTTGCTGTTGCGCGGTGTCCCCGGCGAGGGGAGCTGCGTGTTGACCGTGTCCAGCGTGCCGGAGACCCGGCTGCTGGTGTAGAACGGCGCCGATTCGGAGTCGCCGGGCGCGGCGAAGAGCGGAACGGCGGCGAAGGCGGCCAGAAGAAAACTCATCTGTTTCGTATTCATAATGCTGTCAAAACCTCTGATTTATGCTGTCTCATGCCATGCGGTTAATTCGAACTCACCGCGGTGGTGACCGGTGCAATATCGTCGAACGCCTGAAGCTGGCCGCCCCACACCTGCGGCAGGCTTTCCGGGTGGGCGAACACCGCCCGGGCGGTGATGAAGAACCAGCTCTTCTGCCGGTTTGTGGTGGTGGTGGAGAAGAGATATTTCAGAACCGGAATCTCCGAGAGGAAGGGCACGCCGATCACCTGTTCGACGTCGCTCTCCTCGCTCCAGCTGGCCAGCAGTTTTTCTTCGCCGGAAAGCAGGTTGCAGTTCCCCGTAAAGGAGCTCACTTCGGCGAGTTCCGCGCCGTAGTTGTTGCGTTCCACCACGTTGGAGACCTGCATGTTGTACTGAAAGGTCACCAGTGCATGGATCGTCCCGTCTTCCGCGCGCTCCGAAACCAGTCCGGTCTGCGGGTCCGCGGGGGCGCGGAAGCAGATGCGCGGGGCGGTGATCAGCATCTGGAGCGGCGGCGGAGGCGTCGTGCTGTTGAGCAGCGGATTGCTCGCGCCGGTGGACTGGGCGGGCTCCTTCACGCCGCCCTTCATGCCGACGCCGGAGATCCCCACCTGAAGCTGATCGTTGTCCCGTTTGAAGATGGCCTGCGACTGAGGATCGAACCCGATGGAGTAGGTGTTGCTGTCGCTGTTGGCCATGGTCAGACTGGCGGTGTTGACGATGTCGGCGCGGCCGTCCTGCTGGAGCATGCGGACGAAACTCGCGTCGAACTGGGGCGCGAAGAAGAAGCCGCCGAAGGCGCCGCTGGCGGCCTGCAATGCGGCGGAACCCGATGAGGAGAGGCTCATCGCGTCGAATCCGGCGGAGAAGAGGTTGAGACCCGGCCCGTTGCGCCAGCCGAGGTAGTCGATGCCGAGGTCGCGCAGTTCGCTTTCGCGCACTTCGTAGACGGTCAGGGCGAGGTTGACCATCGGGATCGGCCGGTCGAGCCAGGCGAGATATTTCAGGAGGTCGCGGTTTTTGTTGCTGTCATCCTTCCAGTAGATGAGGTTGGTAGTGGGGTCGTATCCGACGAAGGAGTCGCCGCCGGCGTTGATGCCGGTGCCTTCCATGATGTCCACCATCACCTGGGCGGAGCGGAAGCGGGCCGGATAGACCGTGCGGGTGATGCCGGTGCCGCGGATCGGATCGCCGGGAGCGCGGCCGACGATGTTGGCGGGGCGGTCCAGTTTGGCGAGCAGTTCATCGACATAGGGCATCATTTTGACCGGGCAGCTCACCGTGAGCAGCTGCTGGTTGGCGGCCTTGTAATTGATGCGGTTGACGGTGGACTGCTGGTTGTAGCGCTTGACCACGCCGAGGAGGAACGGGGTGACGTCGTTCGCCTTCAGATATTTGAGCTGGTAGACCTTGGAGACCATGTAGTCCTGGGCGTCATCCTGAATCAGGCGGATGGTCCGGACGTTTTTCTCCGCCCGGGTGGTCGGCGCCGCGGCGAGGCAGAACCCGGCTGCCAGGAGGAGTGCCGCTGCAAATCGTTTCATAGGAAGTTCCTTTCTTTTGAATGCGGATTGATCTCCCGACGGAACGGTTCCGCCCCGGGAGCTTTTGATGGCGTAGAATATAGTGGCCGAATGTTAAGATATTGTCAGGCTCGTGTGAGAATTCGCTGCGGAGGGACTTGTAAAAGGGAGATTCCGGAATTAGATTATCGGCGACGAACAACAGGAACCGAACGATGGGAGAATTCCGCAATGAAACGGTTGTTTTTCTGCACTCTGGCGGCGGCGTCGCTGCTGCTGGCCGGTTGTAACACCTCTTTTATCCGCAGCACTCCGCCGGTGCCGGGGCAGCTCAGCTCCTCCGGGCGGCCGGTGGTCGGGAACATCGAGGCGAGCAACACCGGGGTTTACCTCTTTTACTGGCTGCCGGTCTGGAGCGGCTCGACCACCCGGCCGAACCGGAGGGAATACAACATGTTTTCCGACCGTCTTCACAACCGCTATATGTATCCGATGCTGGAGGACCGGGCCCGATTGCTCAAGGGGGACGGGGTGGAGGATGTGATCTCCCGGGAGAGCAGCAGCGGATGGATGACGCTCTGGATCCTCTGGCGCCGGACCCGGTTTCTGTCGGCGGTTGCGGTGGATAAACATGCTCCGAAACCGGCGGCGGAATCTGAAAAAGTGAAAAAAACCGACGCAAACCCGGCTTCCGCGGATTCCGCCATTTGAAAAAAAAGCTTTTTCATGCTATGTTCTCAACTGGCCTTTCAGTGCCTTACGTCAAAATTCACGATTTGAGAGGAAAATAAAATGAGTCGCAAAGTCATCATCGCCGGTAACTGGAAAATGAACAAGACCGCGGCCGAGGGCAAAGCCCTGGTCGAAGCGCTGAAGCCGCTGGTCGCCGATGTCTGCCCGGAGTGCGCGGAAATCGTGGTCTGCCCGCCGTTCACCACGCTCGCCGCTGTGGTGGAAGCCGCCCGCGGCAGCAACATCAAGGTCGGTGCGCAGAACGTTCACTGGGCGGAGAGCGGCGCGTTCACCGGCGAGATCTCCGCGGCGATGCTGAAGGAGGCCGGCGCCGAGTTCGTCATTCTCGGGCACAGCGAGCGCCGTCAGTATTTCGGTGAGACCGACGAGACGGTCAACAAGCGTCTCAAGGCGGCTCTGGCGGCCGGACTCAAGCCGATCGTCTGCATCGGCGAGCTGCTCGAAGAGCGTGAGGGCGGCCGTACCGAGGAGGTGCTGGCCCGTCAGCTCGAAGGCGGCCTGGCCGGTCTCACCGGCGAGGAGATGTCCCGCGTGGTGATCGCCTACGAACCGGTCTGGGCGATCGGAACCGGCAAGACCGCGACGCCGGAGATGGCGGAGCTGACCCACAACTTCATCCGCTGCACGCTCAATGACCTGTTCGGCCGCGAGATCGGCGAGGGGGTCCGGATTCAGTACGGCGGCAGCATGAAGCCGGAAAATGCGAAGGAGCTGGTGGCGCAGCGCAACATCGACGGCGGACTGATCGGCGGTGCCGCGCTCAAGGCGGAGAGCTTCTCCGCGCTGATCCACAACGCCATTGCGAAGTAAAAAACGGTGTAATCCGCGAAAATATCATGATATTGGCGCAAAGTTTTGGAAAAAAGATTTGACTTTTTCCAAGCTGTGCGCTAATATTAACTGGTTTCATAGGGAGCGCCGGGCCGCGATGCGGTTCCGGCCCGCTGGATAAATGTCAGAAAAAGGTACTGTTTCATGTCGACTTTGACCGTTTTTCTTTATGCGCTGGTGGTCGTTGTTTCGCTGCTGCTGATCGGGATCATTCTGATTCAACCGTCGAAGAGCGGCGGAATGGGGGCCGCGTTCGGCGGCGTCGGCGAGTCGGTTTTCGGCGGGCAGGCCGGCAGCCATCTGACCCGTGCCACCGTCATCATGACGGCGGTGTTTTTCCTGCTTACCCTGGTGCTCGCTTCGTTGATCGGGCACGGTGTCCGGATGGGCCGTTCCGACGACGGCGTGACTGCGGCGCTGGAAGCTGCTGCCGCTCCCGCTGCGCAGGTGGAAACGACGGCTCCGAAAGCTGAGACGGCTCCGAAGGCCGAGGCGGCGAAATAAAACAGAGCGAGTGAATAGGGAGTTTCATCAAGATGAAAAGTGTTCTGGCGGCGGTGGTGATTCTGGCGGCGGTCTGGTCTGCCGTATCGGTTTCCGGGGCGCCGCGCAGCAGCACGGATGATTACTTCTTCAACAAGATCAGAATTACGCTGCAGAACAATGTATCGGCGCCGAATTTCGGCAGCGACAACTTTTCCGGCGGCGCCATGTCCAACAACCTCCGGAACCGCTGGTGTGTCTTTGTGATCGACTACTATCCGAAGATCGAGAAGAACCGCCGGGCGTGGATCGACGATGTGAATCTGACGCTGACCGTTGTCTTCACGGCGCAGAGCGGCGGGCGGAAGGTTCCCTGCGTGATGAACGGGGTCACCCGGTTTGTCACAATTCCGATCGACAGTCGCAAACATACAGCGACGATGATGATCCCGCCGCAGCTGCTCGACCGTTACCTTGCCGCGACCGGGGTGGGCAGTTCCGTCAATTCGAGCACGTTTATTGCGGAGGCGACCTTCACTGACCGGAACGGAACGGTGATCGGGCGCGGCTTCTACGGTCTGCGTGGCGGAAATGAACAGCAACTGGCGGCGGAGTTCGCGAGATATGCCGCGGCCTCCAATGCGTTGAAGGTGGAAGGAGGCATTCTGCCGCGCAGCAATACGCCGTGGCGGATGATCCGGCCGGATGATTATGATTTGATCAAGCCGGACAGCATGAAATAAACTCAATGACCCGCGCCGGGAAGATCCCGGCGGTGAAACATCGGAACTAGCGGAAATGGCAAAAGAGAACTCGATTTTAACGATTGACGTCGGCGGGGACAACCTGAAGATGGCTGAGTTTGTCTTCCCCCCGGGCGGCGGAATCACATTGCGAAAATTTGCGTTCCGCCATCTTGAGGAGCAGGGCGAGGAGGGGTTCACCTTCGCGCAGATCTACCACGAGATGCTCGCCGAGAACAATTTCACCGCGAAGGGGGTGCGGCTCTCACTGCCCGGTCAGTCTTCGTTCTCGCGGTTGAGCAAACTTCCGCCGCTCATGGGGAACTCCTCTGCGATTGCGAAGGTGGTGGAATTTGAAGCGCGCCAGACGGTTCCGTACCCGATGGACGAGGTGGAGTGGGGGTATCAGCTGCTCCGCCACGAGTGGGAAGAGAAACATTCCGAAACGCAGGAAGACGGTTCGGTAGTGGAGGTGACCGAGCCGCACGAGGAGTTTGAAGCGCTGTTCGTCGCGGTGAAGACCGATCAGATCACCCAGTACACCGATGTGATCGAGGACTCCGGCAAGGAGATTCTCAGTGTGGAAATTGCTCCGGTCGCGCTGTTCAACGCGGCCAAGGGGAGCGGGCAGTGCCGGGATGATGAGTGTGTACTGCTGCTGAATATCGGCGGAAGCGGTTCCAATCTGATGATTGCCGACCACAGCCGGGCATTCATCCGGAGCATTCCGATTGCGGGCGATTCGATCACGCATCAGATTGCCAAGGAGTTCGGAATCGGTTTTGCCGAGGCGGAGGAGCTCAAGCAGCGCCACGGCTTTGTAGCGCTTGGCGGCGCCTATGAGGAGCCGGAGTCGGAGGTGGCGGCGACCATTTCGAAGATCGCCCGTAACGTGATGACGCGACTTCACGGCGAGGTGAGCCGTTCGCTGAACGTCTGGCGTGCGCAGCACGGCGGCAACCGGCCGACGCGGGTGCTGCTTTCCGGCGGCGGCTCGACGATGCTTTACATCACCGATTTCTTCCAGGAGAAGCTGCGGGTGCCGGTGGAGTATTTGAACACCTTCAGTGCGATCACCATTGCCGAGACGGTGGACAAGGAGGCGTTGCAGGCCATCGCCCCGATGTTCCAAGAGCTGATCGGCATGAGTCTGCGCAACCTCACGCAGTGCCCGATCGACATTACGCTCACCCCCCGGAGCATCACGCGCCAGAAGGAGCTGGACCGCAAGAAGCCTTACTTCTATGCGTCGGTGTTTTCTCTGATCGTCTGCCTGGTGATTTTCGCGGTCGGCGTGAACCGGCGCCTGAATTTCGACAAGGCGCGGGTGGAACGGGTCAAGAGCCGGGTTGAGGAGACGACGAAGAAGATGGATGAGATCAACCGTCTGATGGGGTCGTTGAACTCGGCGAAATCCAGCTTTGAAGTGCCTGCGAACTTTCTGGCGGAACGCAGCAAGTGGACTGACATTCTGAACGAGTTGCAGACTCTGTTGCCGGATTCGATGTGGCTGACCAGGCTGGAGGCGATCGGGGATACGGTTCCGGGGCAGACGGATGCGGCGCCGGTGCCGCAGGATACGCCGTTCGGGCCTTTCGGCGGCGGGATGATGCAGCAGCAACAACAGCGTCAGCAGCAGGATCCGGGGTTCGTGGATATTCCGGAAGCGAAGCAGCTGCATCTGGTCGGGTATACTCTCGTGCTCAAGGGGCGTGACCTCCTGGAGAATGAACTTCAGCAGAAGATCAAGAAATCCAAGTATTTTTCGAATGACGACGACGGGTCGATTCTGGACAAGTACGAACAGGAGACCGAGGTTCTGAACCTCACCTCGTTCGAAATGCGCCTCAAACTGAAAGAACCTGTCAAGAAATAGGACGGAGAGAGACTGTGAATCGATTTGTCAAAAACAATCTTGTACTGTTCATTGTGCTCGGAGTTTCCGTGGTGGTGGCGCTGGCGCTGCTGGTATGGACTGCGATTCGGTATACGCAGATGACCCGCTACATCAACGAGACCGACAAACTGCGCAAGCAGATTGGGGAGCTGATCGCCAAGACGCCGGCGCCGGTTGATGACAACAAGCCGCGGATTTCTGCGGACATCGATCTCTATTCGAAGACTGCGGCTGGTCTGCAGAAGCGATTTGGTCACCCGCTGGATCCGGCGGTCGATGCTTTCATCAAGGAGCTGAAGCTTACGGCGAAGGAAGCGAAGACGGAAGATGCTCCGAAGGAGATTACGCTGGCGTGGCTCAAGGAGAAATTCCACGAGGGGTGGGACCGGATTGATGCGAACAACAGCGCGCAGCAGGGGGTGTTTTACAAACAGTTCCAGCGCCGTTTCCGCAACTGGCCTGAGGCGCTTCAGGAGTTTCGGAAGCTGGCGGAAAACGCGACAACGGAACCCATTACGGAGTTCAACATCGACGAGGTATTTCTCGGGGCGCTCGGGATTCCCCGGACGATGCAGAGCCGTCCGGAAAACCTTACGAAATTCATCAGCGACTTCCGGTACAAACTTCTTGACATGCTCGCCGGCAAGGTGGCGGTCGGGCCGAATGCCTCTCTCTTCTCGTTCGAGGAGAATACGGTCTACCAGCCGGAGGAATACCCGCTGGTGGTCCGCAACTGGGATATCATCGGTGATCTTGCACAGCGGATCAGCAAATCCGGCGTCAAGGAGCTGACTGCGTTCCGCAAGCGGACGCTGGCCGGCGAGGAGTCAGGCGGCTACCAGCTTTATCACTTCTCCTTCGAGGTGACCGGCTCGATCAGCAACATCCGGAAGCTGGTGGAGGACATTGACAACGCGTTTGCGTCCAACCGGGTCTACTTGGTGCGGAGTGTTTCACTGTATGCTCTGAATGATCCGGCGGAGGCGTTGTTCTCACAGGAGAATACGCTGCCACAGGATTTCATCGATTCGCTGATGGAGCAGGAGGCGCGCAAGAGTGCGGCGGCGGCGGCAATGACGACGACGACTCCGGCGCAGCAGCCGCAGGTGCGTGGCCGTCGCGGCCGGCGGCAGCCGGTTGCTCCTGTGGAAATGCCGACGCGGACGGAGCTCACTTCGGAAGAGCTTCAGGTTCGGCGCGCACAGGTTGTGAAAGAGTTTGAAGAGGCCGAGAAGAAGAAGAAATATTATGAACGCTTCGGCTACGGTGATACGCTGATCGGCGGCAGTGACGAATGCCGGGCCGTGATCGACGTGGATTATATCATGCAGAACTAGCGGGGGCATGGAGGTTTATTTTGGAATTTCTGAAGCGACATTATGAGAAACTGATCCTGCTGTTTTTGCTGGTGGCGTTTATTATTTCGATGATTCACGTTTTGCGGATTATCCAGCAGACGCGTGAGGTGACGGAGGAGAGCCTGCAGATTCCGAGCCGTAAGGCCGACTATGAGCCGCAGGATCCCAAAGCCGCGGATTTCGATGTTGCGGCGAGATTTCAGAAGACCGGTCTGACGTGGCGGCCGTCGGTCGCGCGGGAGAAGGGGAATGAAGAACATTTCTCCGATCTGGTGATTCCGTTTGCGATGGCGCGCTGTCCGCATTGCAGCAAGATCATTCCGCGGAGTTATTTCCAGGGTGGTCCGGAGGCGAACAAGGAGAGAAAAGAGGGGCAGAAGGAGATTCCGCCCGGCAAGTGTCCGCTCTGTGACGGTGAACTGATTCAGCCGCCGGAGAAGAAGGGGCCGATCTGGAAGGTTACCGCGGAAGACGCCGACGGCGACGGCATGTCGGACGTCGATGAGGGGAAATATGGGTTTGACAAGACCAATCCGCACGACGGTTGCATGGATAAGGACGGGGATGGATTCTCCAACGTCTATGAGATCAAGATGGGGACGAATCCGACCGACCCGCGCAGCCGGCCGCCGCTCTGGTATCGGTTGAAGCTCTCCGCGTTGCGCCGGGTGGAACTGCCGATCACGTTCCGTGCGCTCAACGCCAACAACAGCGACGACAAGCAGAAGTGGGACATTCAGCTCAACACCAAAGACGATCGCGGTCGTGAGCGGACGCAGATCGAGATGCTGGGCAGCATTATCACGCTGGATAAAAAAGAGTATAAGATCTACGATATTCTCCGTAAGCAGACGGAGATCCCCGGCCAGACCAAGGATGGAACGAAGCTGATCAAGGACGAGTCGGTGATCTACCTCGAGCAGTGCGATGGCAACGGCAAGGACAAGCTGGAGATGCAGGTGGGCCAGAAGGTTTACTCCTCGAATCCCAAGGCGATTCTGATCGACACCGGCATGAAGGACAAGGTGTACATCTGTGATATCCGCGAGGTGTTCACGATGGGCAGCCGTGCGATCGGCACCACCCGGTACCGGCTGAAGTCGATTGATCCGAAAAAAATGACGGCACAGCTGGAGGATCCCACGAAGTTTGAGGGAGACACCACGCTGGATCCGGCGGGAACCTCGATGCTGGTTACCAAGGAAGGCCAGATTCCGGAAGAGATGCTTGTGCGCCACGATGTGGTTGAGCCGGGCATGGATGAGTTCGGCATCGGTGCGGGGCGCAGGATGCGCTGAACCGGTGCAAGATGAGATGAAAAAATGAATGAAACGATCGATTCAATAATGTAAGGTAGAAACAGAGCATGGAAATCTCTAACCGGAAGCTTATTTCGCGTGGCATGGCTGCGATCGGTCTGGCGGTTGTGGCAGCCGGCGTGTCCGGGGCGGCCGCCGAGGAGCCGAAAGGGGCCGTGGTCGTTCAGAAAGCCGTTCGCAGCGGTTTCGACGATGAGTTCAGCCAGAAGGAGCGGGAAGCGCGGCAGGCGCGTTATGCCGCTCAGGACGAGAAACTGACTGCCGCCAGAAAACTGCGCTCTGAGCAGAAATTTGATGAAGCGGTCAAGGTGTTTCAGGAGATTCTGGCGGAGCTGGAGAAGGACACCGGCCTGATCGCGGAATCGCGCCGGACGGCGTGCCGGCAGGAGCTGGTGGAGATTCGGCATGAGTGGGCGAAATCGCTGTTGTTCCGTGCCCGTCTGGCAACGGCGGAGAAGCGATATGCCGATGCGATTTCCATTGCGACAGATGTCCAGAACATCGATCCCGGGAGCAAGGCGGAGGCCGCTGAACTGATAGAGTACTGCACGAAGCGCCAGAAGGGGGAAGATGCGAAAACCGCGGTGTCGCTTGACAAGGCCAATCCGGAGCTGGCGCACGATCGGGCGACGATCAACCGGCTGCTGCGGGAAGCGGAAGTGTTTTTCCGCCAGAAGCGGTATGAGGAAGCGCGCAGCCGGGCGGAGCGGATTTTCCTGATCGACCCCTACAACGTTCAGGCGGTGGATCTGATGTCGAGAATCTACCGGCAGATCTATACCTACGGATTACACCGGCGTTCGGCGGATACGATGGGGATGATGGCCTTTGCCGACTGGCAGTGGGCGGAGCCGGTCTTCACGGTGAGTGTGGATTCCACGGTCCGGCCGGGGACGGAGCGTCCGGTGGATACCGAAGGGGTCTACGCGAAGATGGAGCGGATCATCTTCCCGAGTATTGCGTTTGACGATGCCGACATCATGGCGGTGATCCGCTTCCTCAACAGCCGCAGCAAAGTGTTTGATCCGGATAAGCAGGGGGTCAACATTTCCACCGGTATCAACGCCAGGACGGCGGAGACGCTGAAACGGATTACGATGAGTTTTTCGCGCATTCCGATGAGTGAAGTGCTGCGTTACATCTGCCAGGATACCGGGCTCAAGTACCGCATCGAACACGACGGCGTGTTCATCGGGCCGGAGGTGGATGAGATGCAGACCCGCTATTTCCCGATCCGCGGCAACCTGATTTCCGGAATTGCCGGAGAGGGTGGCGGCGGCGGTGGCGGCGGCGTCGGTGACGACGGCCTGATGGCGCCGGAAATGGCGCCCGCGCCGGCAGCCGGTGGTGGCGGCGGCGCTTCCCGGGAGGCGATTGACGCCAAGACCTTCCTGGAAACGTCGGGAGCGGCTACCGCACGGAAGTCCATTAATGAAGAGATGCTCAAGAGATATTTCTCTGTTCGCGGCGTTACGTTCAACGAGGGAACCTCGATTGACTACGACAAGCGGACCGGGCGGCTGATTGTCCGCAACACGCTGGAAAATCTGCAGCGGCTGGATGAACTGATCCGGCAGCTGGATGCGATTGAAAAACCGCTGATCATGATCGAGATCAAAGCGATCGAGGTGACCGAGCAGGATCTGCAGGAGCTGGGATTTGACTGGTCGATGAGTCTGATCGGCAAGAATATGTCGAGCGACGGCAGTTTGAATACCGGCGCATCGCAGGGGTGGCTGTTCGGCCAGGGGGCCAATATGGAGAGTGTTGTGCGTCCCGGTTCGGATCTCACCAGCGTCGATGGTTCGATCATCAAAAACTGGAACATCTTCCCGGCGTTGTTCGGCTCGCAGTATCCTTTCGGTTCCAATCTGCCGCTCAACGTGGAGCTGACGATCAATGCACTCAGCCAGAACACCCGTACCGAGACGATGGCGGCGCCGAAAGTACTGACCTCCAACGGAACGACGGCAGAGGTGCGGCTGGCGAAATCCTATCAGTTCCCGACCGACTGGGATACCTACGAGATTGAAGAGGATGACGGCACCTATACCATTACGCCCCCGGTTCCTTCGTTCGACGAAGAGGAGGACGTCGGTGTGATCTTCGATGTGACTCCCCGGGTCAATTCGGACAATTACACGATCAACATGAAGGTCAATCCGCAGATCAGCCAGTATCTCGGAAAGGACTCCTACCAGATCCAGGTGCAGGGCTATACCCGCCAGCTGACTACGGTGACGGAGGACATCGGTGGAACTCTGGTTACGACACAGCAGTGGGTCAACACGCCGAAAAACATCTCCTTTGAAGTGTGGATGCCGATGATCAGCCGTCGTAATCTCAATGTCAACGTCAACGTGTATGACGGAGAGACGATGGTGCTGGGCGGCATGGTGGACAACACCACGGCCACCCGGGTGGACAAGTGGCCGATTCTGGGTGATCTGCCGTTGATCGGGCGTTTCTTCCAGTCCCAGGTGGAGGATGTGGAGCGCAAGAGTCTGCTGATCTTCGTCACTGCGCGTCTGGTGAATAACGACGGCATTCCGATTCGTCGCAACAAGAGTGTCGGCGCGCCCGACTTCAATCGGTAAAAATTAACGCCGGAGGCTTAAAAATATGGTTAGCAGAGAGAAGATGAAGGTGCTTGGTCTGTTCTTCGCGCTCGGCGTTGTCATGACGTCGACGGCTGAGGCGGAGGAGGGATCGCAGCTCGCCGGCGGCACGCGGGAAGCGCTCGCCCGGATTGATCAGGGCAAACAGGAGAATGAGCAGCGTGCCGCAAAACTGGTGGCGGAGGCCAACGACCTGCTCATCCGGAACAAATATCTGGAAGCGCGGGATAAATACATTGAGGCGGTAAAGATTTTCGAGCAGTTCCCGTCGGAAACCTTCCGGCAGAAGACCGATTGGTGCCGCCGGCAGATCGGTAAATGCTACTCCTACATGGCGGAAGATGCGATGCTTCTGGCGGAGGAGCGGGCCCAGGCCCGTGATTTCGAAGAGGCGATTGCCATCTGCAAGGAAGCGATCAAATACTCTCCGGAAAATGCGGCGAAGCTTCAGTCGCGCATCGAGCGGTACGAGAAGCGCCAGGCCAAGGCACTTATGATGGCGGAGACTTCCGAAGAGAAGTTGCTGCCGAATCTGAAGACGCAGCAGTACCAGATTCAGGTGTTGCTGGAACAGGGGCGTCAGCTCATCAACGCCAAGGATTACGGCAAGGCACTGCGGAAGTTCCAGGAGGTTCTGCTGCTGGATCCCTACAATGCGGATGCGATTCAGAATGTCAAGGCGACCTATGCGCGCATTGACAAAATCGGTCTCTCCCGTTACCGGGATGAGCATCGCAAGATGATTTCGGAGGTGGAATGGAAGTATTCGATTCCGATTCTGCCGGAGGGAGACAGTTCGGCGGCGAAGAATCTGATCGACGAAGGGCCGAAAGTCAAGGCGGAAGTGAAACTCAGCCCGCTCCAGCAGAAGCTCAACAGCATTATCATTCCGCGGATTGACTTTGAAGATGTCACCATCACCGCGGCGGTGAAGAACCTGCGCGATCAGAGCCGCCAGCAGGATCCGGAGCGGCTTGGTGTCAACATTTTCCTGCGCACCGGCGGAGCTCCGCAGGTGACCCAGCAGAATCCCGGTGAGGAGGGATATCCGCCGGGACTGCAGCCTCAGCCGCAGCCTCAGCCGCAGCCGCAGCTCATCAACACTCCGGAAGGCGAAGAGGGGTATGTGGATAATGAACCGCGGATCACACTGCTGATTCAGAACAAGTCGCTGATGGATGCGATCATCAAGTTGTGTGATACGGCAAAGCTCCGTTACAAGGTGGAGAAGTATGCGGTGGTTCTCGCGCCAGAGGGGATTGCTCTTGAGAACATGGAAACCCGGCTCTTCCCGATGGACCAGGCGCCGGTGGATGATCCGGAGAACGAGCAGGCGTTGAAGAACTACTTCAAGGGGGTGGATTTCCCTGCCGGTTCGCAGATTGTGTATGACAGCCGCATCAACCGGCTGATTGTCACCAACACCCCGGAAAACCTTCAGAAGATCGACGAGATTGTCAACGAATTGCTCAAGCAGCAGGATCCGATGATTCAGATCATGGCGAAGTTCATTGAAATCTCGCAGAACGACTTGGATGAGCTGGCGTTCAACTATCAGCTTTCGGTGAATTCCGCTGTCTCGGCAACCTCGGCTGCGGGAGACGGAAAATATACCGCCACGCGGAAGACCCGCTGGGATGAGGGTTCCAATGCGCTGATGCGTTACTACAAGACCGATACCGGCAATGACACGGCGTCGGACCCGATGACGGACAGCACCTTCTCCTACGTCTGGGCCAATGACCGGGGAACAAGGTTTGTTGCATCGATGTTTGCGTTGAACTGGGCGTCGAGCGAAGATGTGCTTTCTTCACCGCGGGTGACTACGCTGCCGGATCAGATGGCGACGATCGAGATGGTGACGGAGCGGTACTTCCCGGATGAGTGGGAAATTGTCGACCTGTCGATGAACAACGCCGGCGGTTCGAGTGATTCGAGCGGTTCGAGCGGTTCGACCTACTGGATTCCGACTTCTGCCGGTCCGCAGCCGACCTTCGAGTCGGAACCGACTCCGCTCGGCATCAAATTCTCGATCACGCCGAAGATCGTCGATCTTGACCGCCGGATGATCAATGCCGACATCAATCTGCCGATTCTGACCCTCAGCGGCTGGATGGAGTACGATGCGCGGACGATCGAAACCGACGGCAGCGTCGATGGTGAATACTACCGGATGCCGATTTTCGACAAGCGTGTGATCAAGACGGAAGTCACCGTCTACGATGGCGAGACCATTGTGCTGGGCGGCGTCGCCCAGGATACGACGACGGTTGTCAACGACAAGATTCCGATTCTGGGCGATCTGCCGCTGGTCGGACGGCTGTTCCAGTCGAAGTACACGGAGTCGGAAAAACGGAACCTGCTGGTCTTCCTGACCTGCCGGCTGGTCAAGCCGGACGGCTCGGCCTTCTTCCCGGATGAAGACCGCTCCCGCGGACTGCCGGATTTCGGCCGGAATCATTGATCCGGTTTCTGAGTTCTCGCAAAGCTCTCCCGAAAACGGGAGGGCTTTTTTTATCTCTTTTATCGATATAGACTTGAAAAGAATGATTTTTGTGCTATCTTAAAACTTATTCATCTGCCGGAATTCGGGCCCCAATCGTTTGATGAAGGCTTGACACCCGTTTTCCGGAAAACAAAAACATAGAAGGAAAGGGATTGGTTATGCCAACCGCAAGTCGAGCGAAACACAAATTCTGCCGCCGGGTCGGCCAGTGCATCTGGGGCGATCCGAAGTGCCCGAGCGTCAAGCGTCCGTATGCGGCCGGTCCGCACGGCAAGGGCCGCCGGGTCAAGCTCTCCACCTACGG
>OIWQ01002348.1_pt1 | contig 19657 bp, 20 predicted proteins | sample 1587571 | NCBI WGS metagenome assembly OIWQ01 (sample SAMEA3888910, study PRJEB22519) | human gut metagenome | biome: human gut; feature: human-associated habitat; material: faeces | place: Denmark | collected 2010 | reverse complement strand
GTATCAGTGCATCATCGACTGCATGTTCATGGATGACATCTACCAAATCGTCGAGACCCACCATGCCCTGTTCGATCAGTAACCACTTAGAGCCGCTTGCTATGGCGGTTCTTTTTTTGTTTCTCAAAAAATTTCATTTTTTGATTTCAGAAGCTGAAATTCGGCCAGTCAGAAAAGCTCGAAAATACAGTGCTTTTGAAAAACGCATTCCAAGGGACCTCAAGAAAACCCATGAATGACAAGCCTTTTCCGATTTCAGAAACTGAATTCGGTTTTCGGAACAAATCTGTTACTGTATGTCTGCGGCCAGGAAATCCGGTCGCAGGGATGCAGAGTGATGGTTTCTGATCAAGACCGCTTCCGCACGAAGCACCCTCAACTGAACACGACGCAGCCGGCATCGGAAGTGCAGCTGCAGCCGAATGGAGATTGTCCCTTCATACGGCTGTTTAGCTTTGTGCTGGCAGCGCGGACAAGCCCTCTATTCGGCGCAATCGAAAGGAGGGCTTTCCTGATGGAACTTGGAGACCACTGCGGCTCTGATGACCTGTATGTGAACGACGAGCGTATTCCCGTTTCGCGGGAGGTGTTTCAGGCAGTCTGCAAGGAGAATAACCATATCCGCTATCTGGCACGCTGCGAAAAGCGCTGTATGCAGGCTCGGTATTTTCTGTGTCTTGGCGATTGCCTTCTGTGCCCCTGGCATCGGAGAGGGATTTTTGAGAATCCTGACGGTATTGACAATACGCCATTTCTCCTGGATCAGCGAGATGTGGAAGAGGAAATGATCCTCAGAGAAACAGCGAGCGCCGTATACAGCTTCGCTGACCGGCTTGTGAAGGATGGCTCCGCGATTTTGAAAATGCGCTATGTCTGCGGCTGCTCATGCCGAGAAATTGCCCGGGAAATGGGCGTTTCGCATAGCTGTATCTGCAAGCGGCTGCACAGGATGCTCACCCATTTTCGCGCCCACGCGCAGCTTTTTGTCTGACCGTTCTCCGATGGATTTCCATTGGCCTTTCAAGCTCAATCCACCGCCGGAGAGGTTCCCTTTGAAACGCGCGATTGCAGCGCTATCGACAGCAACGTTGAAATGGAGGATCAAGCATATGCCCGCAATGATGAGAAACATGAGACGGATGAAGCAGCAGATGACCGGAATGAAGTGTTCCGCGGAAATGGACAGGCTGATGATGAAGGTTTCGGCGCAGAAATATGCCGCTGTGATGAGCTTCAAAACGAGGCAGTCGGCCAGAAAGAGGACAGTCTGCTAAGCCGCTTCCCATCGGGCTTCATTACGTCCTGAGAGCCTGGATAGAAATTCGATTGCAAGATGATTACGGATGGCGCGCTGGCAGCCGGCTTCCTGCCGCTGCCGGACGCCCTCCTTGCGCAAAAGGAGAATCCATATGCCGCTGGAAAGCGAACGATTTATCAAGTCCTATTCGAGCCTGATCGAAAGCCCCATCTGGCCGGACGACGGACTCTTTAAGCTGTATCACTACTGTCTGTACAAGGCCAGCCGCAATGTCTATCTGTGGCGCGGCATCCAGATCCAGCCCGGCGAGTTTCCCATGTCGTACCGCCACGCTGCCGCAGAGCTTTGCTGGTCAAGGGATAAGCTCATCCGGAAGTTTGCCAGCTTGGAAGAAGCCGGTTGTGTCTGCATGCGCAAAAGCCGCGTCGGGACATTGGTGCGGGTTGTCGGCTGGTCTGAAATTCAGCACACAGGCGGTTCAAAAGTCAGTCCACCCTGGCCTGAAAATCAAACCATGAGCGGTACGGAAATCAAGCCATCGTGGTACGCAAACCAGACCACGAGCGGCCTGGAAATCAGGCCATCGCGGCAAGAAAAGCAGACCATCGGCGGTACGGAAATCAGACCCAACCAAGAAGAGTATAGAAAAAGAAATCTATCTCCTCTTCTTCATTCTGAGCCGGAAGGCTTCAATCTGCTTTGGCTTGCCTATCCCGAAGAGAGGCGAAACCAACGCGCGGAAGCCGCGCAGCTGTATCAAATGGCCGTCGATCAAGGCGCTACGCCCCAGGCCCTGATGGACGCGCTGAACGCCGCAAAGCAATCGGATGCGTGGTGCATGGACAATGGGCGCTACATCCCCGGTATCGTCAAATGGCTGCAAAAGGAGACCTGGCGCTCCTTCGGTAAGCCGGAAGAAAGCACGGAGGCTGTGAAATGGATATCGCGCTGAAATGGCTGACTCTGCTGCACAATCCGGAGGACATCGTTGAGATTCGCAGCATTGATCCCAAGCCTGTCATCAGCGGCTATTTCAAAGCGGACAGCGCAGCCATTGCGAAAGAGATTGCGAGATTTCCCAACCGAACCTTTTATCAGACCCTGCAGATGGTGCAGCCCGCCTGTTACGCCCGCGGACAACACGAGCATCTGATGGAGCGTCCGAGAGAAACCACCAGCGACAACGACATTGCCGGATATCAATGGATTCTCGTGGATACCGATCCTGTCAGACCAAGCGGCGTCAGCGCCTCCCAGCCGGAAAAGGAAGCGGCGCGCAAAGTGTCTGCCACAGTGATGAAAAAGCTGATGGCGATGGGCTTCAAGGAGCCGATTGTCGCAGACAGCGGGAATGGGTATCATCTCCTGTTCAAGATTCACGCGAGTACCGACGACAGGCAGATCATCGCGGATTTTCTCAGCGTTCTGGATATGTGGTTCAGCACGAACGAGGCGAAAATTGATACCTCCGTTTTCAATCCGGCGCGCATCACCAAGCTGTACGGCACCATGACACACAAGGGAGCTAACACGCAGGAGCGTCCGCACCGTGCCAGCCGAATCATCCGTATGCCTGAGCACATTGAGGAAACGTCCATGACGCTTGTCCGCAATGTGGCTGATGTACGTCGCCACATGGTTGCTCCCGCGGAGAATCCTCGGCAGCGAAATGGCGCGGCATTCAATCTGGAGCAATTCCTGTCAGAGCATTCCGTACAGGTTATCAAGAAGATCGCCGTTAGCATGGGCACAAAATATCTGCTCTCCGAATGCCCTTTTGACAGCTCCCATCGCAACGGCGACGCGGCGGTCTTCGCATACAGCAATGGCAGTTTTGGCTTTCACTGCTTTCACAACAGCTGCTCCGGCTACCACTGGCATGAATTCCGCGAAAAGCTCGACCCCAGCGCTTACGCAAACAGCCCCTTTACCGTTCATCAGGCGGCCAACATCCTCGTTCCTCCCCGTTCTCTCCCGAACGGAAAGGCTGCGGCTCCGGCTTCCGGTGTTCAAACAGGCCGTCCGCGAATGCTGGATTTTGCGTCCATCCCCAACTATGACCGCAGCAAGATTGTTGTAATCCGCTCCCGCTTTGGCAAGCTGGACGCCAAGATCGGCGGCTTTAACGCGGGCGAAATGTCTGTCTGGAGCGGCGGCAATGCCTCCGGTAAATCCACACTCGTCAGTCAGCTTGGGTTGGCGGCGATCACCGAGGGATTCAAGGTTGCCATGTTTTCAGGCGAAATGTTCGCATCCCGTGTTCGGGAATGGGTGCTGCTCCAGGCCGCTGGCCCTGAGTATGTCGAGGCGGACAAGCTGAATGTCAATCACTACTGTCTGAAGCCCGGTATCGAGCAAAAGCTGGACGCCATGCTGACCGGCAAATTGTCCATCTACGACAACGATTTCGGCACGAATTGGGAGGATGTTTTGAACACCATCTACGATTGGGTGAAGGAGAATAACGCCTCAGTGGCTATCATCGACAACCTGATGGCCCTCGATCTTCCCACCGGCACGATGGACAAGTACGACATGCAGACGCGCATCGTCAAGCGTTTCTCAGCGATGGCCAAGGAGCTGAAAATTCACGTTCACTTTATCTGCCATCCTCGCAAGACAGAAGCCTTCCCGCGTAAAGGGGACATCAGCGGCACCGCCGATATCACCAACGTAGCGGACAATGTCTTCATGGTTCACAGGGTCAACGCCGACTTTATGAGCCGCTACAAGATGGTTTATCCAAAGCTGGAGATCCCGGCAGATGTCGGCAATGTGATCGAGATCATGAAGAATCGGGATTTAGGCGTGGTGGATGAAATGGTGATGCTCTATTTTGATAAGCGCAGCAGAACCATGTCCGATATCAAAGGCTTGCCGCCCCAGTACGCCTGGAGTGAGAAGATCGAGCAGATCAGCATGAACGGCTTCACGGTTGTAGACAACGCAGAGCTGCCCGACGAATGGAGATGAGAGATGTGCCCGATCAAGTCACAAGCCAGGAACGCAGAATCTTCCGAGAGGCATACAACTACTTCTCTGCCCATTGTGACCCGCCTGCGAATCAGGACGAAGGAGCCGTGGCGTAGTGGATGGCTGCGGTAACGGATATTGCTCCCCTGGCGCAAAAATGGAAGGACTACCCACTGATGCAGAACCTTCTGCTTGCAATTTACGACTACATGGACTTCAAGGCCAAAGAAAAGACAAAGGAGCTGAACGAATTTGTATAGGAACAGTGAATATTATCCCGACCCTACCGCGGGCGCTGCTCTGGCGCACATTGCCTATGAGGAGCGGCTTGCCCGAAAGAAAATCAGGCAGGTGAACGGGCGAAAAGCATCCGAAAAGGCGCATGCCCGCTCTCATATCCTCGTTCCCAAGCATCGCAGGAAGCAGGGGGGTGATTGAGTATGACAAATGTTTTGCCGGAGCAGGACATCCGCGATGAAGCTGATCCCTGGCGGGCTTTGGCGAATGCCGTCGTCATGCAGGCCGTTAAGGACTATCGGGACAGCCGCGCCATGCTCCGAAAGCTGAAAAGGGAAATGACCGTCGGGGAAGCACTGAGCAAAGATGCAGCGGCCTTGATGAAGAAGCGAATCCTTGATAATCAGGCCATGCTGAGCGAGGCACGGAGCTTTATCCTTTCAGACAACTTTTCCTTATATTCCGGGCTGGACGGTATCGCCCTGCTGCAAAGATTGGAGTGTGAAAAACGATGAGAAGAGGCGTTGTATTCATGACGCGCGCTGCGGAGCTTGAGCGGAAAATCAACACAGCTATGCGTAAGCAAGAACTGTGCAAGGGCATGGCGCAGCGTATTACTCCCTCGCTGAGCAGCGACCGCGTTTCCCACACGAGGAACATCACGGCCAGCGAAGACGCAATCATCCGACTCATGGAGGCAGAGAATGAAATCGAGCGCTTAACCTCTCAATATGAAGAGATTGTCTGCGAAATCTCCGCCGTACTCTCTTCAATGGAGAATCCTCTTGATGAGAAGCTGCTTGCCGACCACTATTTGAAGCATGTGTCTTTCGAGACTATGGCTGCCAAAGAACATGTTACGAAGGATTGCGTGTATAAGCGGCACAGCCGTGCGCTGGATGAGCTTGAAACGCTGCTGGTTCCCTGAAAAGTTTCCGCCGTTGTCCACAGATGTCCAATAAGTTATACACAATGTCCACAAAAGCTGTGGTAATATAGTAGCGTCGAAATGAAGGCATGAGGGCGTCGGCGGAGCAATCCGTCGGCGCTCTTTCTATGCAGCAAGGAGGTAGATCATGAATAGCGCATCCATCATCGGGATCGTCAATCAGAAAGGCGGTACCGGTAAGACAACAACTTGCGTCAACCTCGGCATTGATCTGGTTCACGAAGGGAAAAGGGTTCTCATAGCAGACTGCGACCCCCAGGGCAGCCTGACCATCAGCCTGGGGTATCCTCAGCCGGATTCCCTCCCTGTCACGCTGGCCGATCTCATGGGCAATGTGCTCAGCGCCATCCCCATTCATCCCGGCGACGGTGTTCTGCACCATGAGGAGGGCGTGGACATTCTGCCAGCCAACATTGCCCTGGCCGGTATGGAGGTTTCCCTGGTCAATGCCATGAGCCGTGAGACCACGCTCAAACAGGTGCTGGCAAACTACAGCAAGGATTACGATCATATTCTGCTGGATTGCAGCCCTTCTCTGGGGATGCTGACCATCAATGCGCTGACCGCCGCAGACCGCATTGTCATCCCTGTCCAGGCCCAGTACCTCTCCGCCAAAGGCGTCGAACAGCTTTTGGGCACCGTCGCCCGTGTCAAGCGCAATATCAATCACAAGCTGAAAATCGACGGCGTGCTGCTCACGATGGTGGACAGCAGAACGAACAACAGCAAAGAGATTGCGTCGCTCCTGCGCAGCACCTATGGGCCGAAGATCAAGGTATTTGACACGGAAATTCCCCGTTCCGTGCGCGCGGCGGAGATCAGTGCCGAGGGCAAGAGCATCTTTGAACATGATCCCGGCGGCAAGGTTGCGGCTGCTTACCACGCGCTGACAAAGGAGGTGCTGCATCTTGAAGAACAGCGGCAGAAACATAAGTCTGACCTCCTACGATGATCTCTTTTCCACCGAGGAAATCAGACGTGGTGAATCTCATGAGCAGATTCAGCGAATCCCGCTCAGCGAGTTGCATCCGTTCAAAGATCACCCCTTCCGCGTTGTGGACGACGACCGCATGATGGAGACTGTGGAGAGTGTCAAGGAATACGGCGTATTGGTTCCCGCGATTGCGCGTCCGTTGGAGGATGGCGGCTATGAAATCATCGCCGGACACCGGCGAAAACGTGCCTGTGAGCTTGCGGGTATGGATGAAATGCCGGTTATCGTCAGAAATCTTGATGATGATGAATCCGTCATCATCATGGTGGATAGCAATCTCCAGCGAGAAAATATTCTGCCGAGCGAACGCGCGAAAGCCTATCAGATGAAGCTGGAAGCCATAAAAAGAAAGGCTGGCAGACCATCCCGAGAAAATTCGTCGCAAGTTGCGACGAATTTTCGTGCTGATGAAGTTGTCGGAGCCGAAGCCGGTATGAGCAAGGATTCTGTTCGCCGCTTCATCCGCCTCAATAACCTTGAGCTGCCCCTGCGCGATAAGGTGGATAGCGGCGAGCTGGCCTTCACCCCTGCCGTCGAGCTGTCCTATCTGAAACCGGAAGAGCAGCAATGGCTGCAAACCGCCCTGGAGGTCACGCAGCAAACGCCGTCCCTGTCCCAGGCGCAGCGAATCAAAAAGGAGAGCAAGGAAGGGACGCTTTCGGAGCAAGGCATGATAAAAATCATGTCAGAGGAAAAGAAGCCCCTGTACGACTCCGTAACGCTGAGCCACGATACGCTGAAAAAGTATTTTCCCAAGTCCTACACAGCCAAACAGATGGAAAAAGTCATCATCAAGCTGCTGGACAACTGGCTGAGGAATCGCCAGCGGGTACAGGAACGATAAGCACACACCGATGCGGATGTGTGCTTTTTGATTGGAGTGATCATGTGCAGAAAAGAATGAAATTCCTGCCCTCCGTCGCACTTGCGGCCATGTTCGTCTGCGGCGTGGCCGCGCTGGGGATGCCGCTTGTTTCGGAGCTGGTTTCTTACAGAGCCGATGCAGGCGAATATGCGGTAATGGCCGAACAGCTTCGACCTTCTGCCCCAACACTAATGCCAGTCGTTCCGTTGCCCACGCCGACAGACGGAGTGGCGCAGTCTGCAATAAGCATCCCGCCCCAGGACGTTCTTGCAACATCTGATCCAAATGAACCTACGGCTTCGCCAGAGCCATTCTGCGAACCGACGGAATTGCCTCCGGCGCAAACCCAACCGTCCCCTTCATCGGAAGAAACCCCTCTGCTCCGTTCCGGTATTGATCTGGATGCCTGTCTGACGCAGAACAGGGATTTTGCCGCCTGGCTCACGATTCCCGGAACCATGATTGATTACCCTGTTGTCCGTTCTGACGATACGGCGTACTATCTGCACCACCTGTTCACGGGCAAGAAAAGCAAGCTGGGCTGCCTGTTCTCGCTGAAAAGCTCGGACTACCGGATGCCCAGCCAAAACATCGCCATCTATGGCCATCACCTGAGCCATAGCAACGCCATGTTCAGCAGCCTCATCGAGTACAAGGAGGATAGCTATTACGCTGAACACAGCACCATCCATCTGGACGGCGATTTTGGCAGACGTACCTACCGAATTTTCGCCGTGCTGAACATGAAAGTCAGCGATTGGGACCTGGCAACCGCTTCCTTTCCAAGCAGCAAAGCGTTCCTTCAATTCGTGAGCCGTGCTCAAAACAAAGCTCTGTACGAGACGGGGATTGACGTCCATGAGGATGACCACATTCTGACGCTGATTACCTGCGATCGCAGCTATGGCGGCGTCAGCGGGCGGCTGGTCGTCATGGCTGTACAAGAATAAAAAGGAGGATACCAAATGCAGTTGAGACGAAAACTCAAACGGCTTGCAGCCATTGCGCTGTCTCTTGTCATGGCACTTTCCTGCATGCCAGTTGGCGTGCTGGCTGAAGCTGCAACGCCGACCAATCTCATCCCGGAAAACATGGCCACCCCGGATGAGGCCGCGCCCGAAGAACATCCCCACGAGGAGATCACCGAGGGCGTTCCCACTGAGGCTGAAATGGAGGTTGTCCCGGAGGCTCCCGCAACCGAAGAAATTCCAAGCGAGGCCGCGCCCGGAGGCGGCGACGATGCGCCCCTGCCCGAAGAACAGGATGCGTCCGGTACACCCACCGCGCCCGAAACCCCAAATAAAGAGGAAAGCTCGGCAGATAGCCGACTCCCCATTCAGGCCGCGCTTGATGAATACGGCCATGTGTATGTATCCACTGTCCGACAAACCAGCGTATACGGCGAGGCGGATTGGAAGCCAGAATCGTTGGTTTACACCACGACCGAGGATATTTTTCTTGTCCTGGCTACGGAGTTTCAGGCTCCCGCATCGGTCGGGGTCTGGTTTCTGGACGAAGCCGGTGAAGTGGTCGGCGGCTATGTACACGCAGATGATCTGGATTCCAGCTATTTGCTAGATGAGGACCTCTCTGAAATCAATTTTCTCCCTGCCGGCGAAGGAATGACCTTGCTCGGCCTGATGCCACTTTTCATGGTAAGCGGGTCTGCCCCGCAGGCTGACAACAGCCAGCCCGAAGCCGCAGCCCCTACGCTTCCTAATGAAGCGGAACCGACCGAACAACCGGAAGATACGGAAATCGTCCATGAGCAGCCTACGCCGGAGCCGGAAGGCGAGCCTGCAGATGCTGAAGGAACAGGTGAAGCACTAACCGCAGAAACCGCAGTACCGGTTGAGCCAGCTCCTGAACTGCCCCCTGCTCCTGTGCTTGCCGCCCCCGGAGACTACATCAGCGTAACAACGGCTACCCGCGTACTGTCCGAAATCGACGAGTACGCGGCTGAGGACACCTATTGCGACGCATACCTCGGCCATTTCGTAAACAATGCCACTGTACAAGTTCTTTCCACCACAACGGACGGTCAGGGCAATGGCTGGTATGAGGTGCGCTTCCTCTATGGCGATGATTTTGAGGGCGGCACCATGAAGTGGACGGATTACAGTACAGCCTGGGTTATGGCTGCCGAGACAGGCGGAGCATATGCTGATTCCTGCACCGTAACGGATTTCGCCTACACCGAAGAATTTCTCCGGCAGGTTCAAATGATGGAAACCCACATGGCGACGACCTCCATGAATGGCTTCTCCCTCAAAAACATCAATGGCAGCGTCGGTGGCTTCTACGCCTGGCAATCTTCACTGTATGGCAGTTCCGGCAGGGACAGCGCATACCCGCAGATCGCTAAATCGGCGGCGCATGGCTCGATCTATGCCACGCCGCACTATCTGGAGGGCTTCACCGTCTACTGCCTGGAACACAACCTCTCCGGCCCTGGAGAAGGTTCCGGTTCAAATCAGAGCGCCAAAGGCCCGTATGTGCTGGTAGATATGGACGCTTTCGTGAACAATCCGGATTCCGGTGGTGCCTCAGGTGTGCGCTACAAGGCTTCGACCATGCACGCGCTTGGCTGGGTGCTGCGCCACACCTATCCCTTCATGGCGGTGAATCGCGGCGATTCCAATAACGAGGTTTGGTCTCGCGTTGCCGGACAGTTCGCTATGCGTGAGGTCATCAAACAGTTGGAAGGTTCTCAGTATGTCCGAAGCTATTGGGATATGGACAACTTTTATGCTTTCAGCGGCGGCGCGCCTGCCGTGTACCTGACTTACGCAAGATGGCTGGCGACAAATGGCATCGCCCGCGCTTCTATGACCGGCAAGATCACCGCATCCAATCAGAGCCTGAGTGTATCGGGTTCCAGCTACATCGGCACCGTCACGCTGACAACCGACGCCGACCTGATCCGGATTCCGCGTTCAGTTGGCACCCTGACCGGCAACAGCTGCGGCTCCGACGGCAGCTACTACTATGTGCGGAGCGGCGATACCATCAGGGTCACTTCCTCAAGCAACCGATTTGCCGTTACCATGGAATCTGTTTCTTCGGATGATGAAGAAGCCAAATTCCTTGTCGGTGTCCCAAGCGTCGCCATTCAGAAGATCATGGTCCCAATCTATGGTGCGCCCTACGCGCTGAAGACAGCCAGCGTCACCTTTGAACTCAGCACCGGCGAAATCAAGATCACCAAGAAGTCATCCGATGGCATCCTGCTGCAAGGCGCATCCTTTGAACTGCTTGGCAACGCGGGTTCTGTGCTGGCGACGGCAACTACCGGAACAAACGGCATCGCTGTTTTTGCCGATCTTATGCCCGGGGCTTACACCGTTCGTGAGAAGAACGCGCCTCAAGGCTATGCCTTGGCGGCATCGTCTTCGCAAAGCGTCACGGTGGCCGCTGGCATGACGACCAACGTGGCCTTTGTCAATGACCGCGTGATGGGCCGCATCCGAATCGTGAAAACCGACAAACTGACGGGCAAGCCTCTATCCGGCGCGGTATTCTCCATCACCCGACTGTCCGGCCCCGTTTCGGACAACGCATCGGATGTCGGCAAGGTGGTGGCGACCGTGACCACCAATGCACAGGGCATTGCGGAAACAGGATTGCTGCCCTGGGGCGAGTACAAGGTCGTCGAAACGGGCGTGCCGGACGGCTATCTTGATTCCGGCTATGCCACAACCGTTTGGATCAAATGATGAAGGAGGTACAATTCATGAATTGGATGAAGAGAATGTTCCGTCTGGGCATGGCAACGCTCCTGCTGATGATGCTTTGCATGTTCTCCTCTGCTATGGCCGCCGAAGAAGCGGCTACGGTCACGCTGAACGTGACCAATACCCCGGTGCGCGGTGATGTGCTTCTTGCGAAAACCGGTTTGCAGCTGGTTCGCTTCGAGGATGAAACGGATGCCTATGGCAACATCGTCATGCGTCCTGTTTTCCAGAACGCATATTTAGCCGGAGCGGTATTTGAACTTCGTGCCGCCGAGAACATCGTCGGCAAAGAGGGTAGCATGTTCTACCGCAAGGATGATCTGGTTGAGACGCTGACCACCAGCGCGACCGGCACTGTGAAATCCCAGGTGCTGCCTCTGGGCAAGTATTACCTGAAGGAGATTTCCGCGCCGGATGGCTATGTCTTTGATGCCGCGCCTCACCCTTTCACACTGGCTGCCGTCGATAAGAAAACCGCGATTGTTGAGGCCAAGGTATCTGCCGCAAACACCTACCTGCCCATCCGCGTGATGCTGCGCAAGCAGAAGGAAAACCTGCTGATTACCGAAACCAAGGACGGCATGATTCACCAAACTGTTGAGGTTGTCCCCGGCGAGGGCTTTGTTTTCGGCCTGTTTAACAGCAGCGTAATCACCTACGGCAACGCACAGAAGCTGCCCGCCAACACCCTGCTCGCTACCGGTACGACTGATGCTAAGGGCAATCTGACCTTCTCCGGTCTGTACCCTCACGGGGATTACTACCTGAAGGAGATCTCCGTTCCGGATGGATGGCTGCTCAGCACGGACAAGTATCCTGTCACGCTGACATCGGCCAATAAGGCGGCCAGCGAAAATGTCATCACAGTCTATCTGGATGAGCCCATTCTGAATCGGCTGATCTACACGCCGGTTACGATCACCAAGACCGACATCACCGGAGCCAAGAAGCTGCCTGGTGCGCTGATCGAGGTGTACGATGCCGATGGCAATACGATCTTCCGCGAATACACCAATGCGAATGGTGAAATTTCCAATATCCCCGTTGTTCCCGGAACCTATACCTTCAAGGAGACCTACGCGCCCTCCGGCTATGCGCTGAATACGGCGATCAAAACGTTTACCGTTACCGCGGACGGCAAGGTGACTGGCGACACGGTGATTCGGGATGAACTGAACAGGGTGATGCTCAAGAAAATCCGGCAGAACGGTGAGGCGCTTTCCGGCGCGGTGTTTGGCCTCTTTGACGAGAAGAACACGAAGATTCAGGAGGCAACCTCCGCCGCGGATGGCTCCGTCGTGTTCCAGCAGATTCCCTATGGTGCCTATAAAATCCGTGAGCTGAGCGCGCCCTATGGGTATCACCCCTCGGAAGAGGAATGGCCGATTGTGGTGAACAGCACCTATCTGAATCCCAGCACAATTCTGGTAGCTGTGATCAATCAGGATGCTACTGGCCGTATCAAAATCCTGAAGCAGGACGAGCTGGATCAGCATGTGATTGCTGGCGTTCAGTTTGACATCTACTCCGTGGATGACAAGGGCAATGCGGCTGACCTGGTGGCCAGCATGACCACCGATGAAAACGGTATTGCCGAGTCTTCCGACCTGTTTCCTGCGGACTACATTGTGAAAGAGCATGTCAATCCTGTCGGCTATGTAGACGAGCTCTGGAGCGATAAGATCACCGTGGGCATGGATGAGGTCGTCACCCGAACCGTGACCAATATGCCGATTCAGGGCATGATTCGCATCATCAAGACAGACAGTGAGACCGGCAAGGGGCTTCCCGGCGCGGTGTTTACCGTAACTCGTATTTCCGGCTTGCCCTCCCACAACGGCGAGAACGACGGCGAGGTCGTCGCCGTGATTACCTCCGGCGAGGACGGTACGGCTGTTACGCCGCTGCTCACCTGGGGTGAATATCAAATCGTCGAGACGGGCGTGCCGGATGACTATCTGGACGACGGCTATTCCATCACCGTTCGCATCCCTGCGGGTGACGCGCAGGAGGGAAGTCCGGCTGAGGAGTAACCCAATTCCATGGCGGCAGCAGAGTGATCTGCTGCCGTTTCCTTTTCGTCCATCACTGGAGAAACGAGGTCATACGAATGTATATCACACGAAAGCATTTTACAGTGCTCATGCTGGCGCTGCTCATGCTCCTCCTGACCCTCCCTGTCATGGCGCTCGGTGAAGCAGACACAGCGGTCGAGCAGGAGGTTCTGGTTCCCAACACGCCGATCAGAGGCATGATTCAGCTTGAAAAGCGAGGTGCTGTGCTAAAGAGCTTCATTGAAAGCCAAGACCCCTTTGGCTACACGATTCACACGCCGATCTATGAGGATGGTTCGCTTGCGGGCGCGGTCTATGAGGTGCGCGCCGCCGAGGATGTCATCGGCAAGGAGGGAACGGTCTGGTTCAAGGCCAATGAGTTGGTAACAACCATCACGACTACCTCTGAGGAAATCAGCGAATCGGAGCTTCTTCCCCTGGGGCATTACGTTATCACCGAGATATCCGCACCTGCCGGATATGTTCTGGATGAAACCCACCACGATGTCATTCTGTCCGCTTCTGACCACAGCACGCCTGTTGTCAAAATCGGTATAAAGGCAGAGAACGAATTCATGCAGGCGAAGATCTCTCTGGTCAAGGAAAAAGAAGTGGTGGCCACAGAAGAGGGCGACAACGGGATGTGGCATTCCTCCCTGATGAACGCTCCCGGCGAAGGCTTTCTTTTCGGCCTGTATAACGCGGACAGCATCGCGTACCCGGATGGTTCGCTGGAGCCTGATACACTGATTGCAACCGGCATCACGAACAAGGACGGTGAGCTGACCTTCTGCGGCAGTTTCCCTCATGGTGAATACTATGCGCGGGAGCTGTCCGCTCCGGAAGGCTGGAAGCTGGATTCCGCCCGTTATCGCGTGAGCATTTCGGATGAGTTTGCCACAGACGATCACGAGGTGATCTTCAACGTGGAAACGCCCATTCACAACGAAATCATTCACGCCGAAGTACAGATTGCTAAAACAGACATCACCGGCTCTGCCTATTTACCGGGTACGCTGATCGAAGTCCGAGACAGCGATGGGAAAACCATATGCCGCGACTATACCGGGGAAGATGGATACCTGCCCGCGTTTCCTGCTGTTCCCGGAACATACACCTTTCGCGAGATACTCGCGCCTGAAGGGTATGAGCTTTGCACGTCGGAGATGGCCTTTACCGTCAATGAGCATGGCGAGGTTACGGGACAGACCGCCATTGCGGATGACTACACCCGGTTCTCCCTTCTCAAGGTCGATTCGTTCCATAAGCCTCTGTACGGTGTCGAGTTTGGTCTGTTCCGAGAGGATGGTACGCTGCAAGCGTCCGCTGTTTCTGATGAAAATGGGTTGGTGACATTTGAAAAGATTCCTTATGGCACCTACACCATCGAGGAGACAAAGCCTCTTTCCGAGTATCTGAAGAATTTCACGAAGGTTCCGATCACCATCGACGGCACCTTTGTCAATCCCGATGAGCCTATCGCTACGCTGGAAAACTGCCTTACCGAAATTCTGATTCGGAAGGTCGATCAGAACAATACGGCGTTGGCCGGTGCCAAGGTCGGCTTGTTTGACGAGGATGACCAACTGGTCATGACCGCTATTTCCGACGCGGAGGGGCTGATTCGCTTCATCGGCATGAATCACGGCAAGTACACCATCCGCGAAATCGCCGCGCCGGACGGATATCTGCTCAGTCATGAGGTAATCCATGTGACGATTGACGAGGGATACACCAACAGCGATACGCCGATTGCCACGATCACGAATCAGCGCAAGAAGATCATGTGCATCAAGGTCGATACCGCTGGCGCTCCGCTGCCCGGTGTGGAGTTCAACCTGTACAACGCCAGCACGATGGAAAAGGTGGAAACCGTCGTAAGCGATAAGAACGGCGTGTTTACCTTCAGCCGCTTTGAGTATGGTGACTGGATCATTCGAGAAACGGAGGCTCCCGCTGGGTACTGCCGCATGGAGGACATTCGCCTGCACGTTGGTGATGACTGGACGGAATCCCAGCCCATCATGTGCGTGAACATCCCCGATCACTATGAGTTCATCAAGACGGATAGCTCAGGCATTCCGCTCGCCGGTGTGAAGTTCTCGCTGGAAAACGATGGTGGCCGGGGCATTGACACCTATGAATCAGATGAGGATGGCATCGTTCGCATTCAGAATCTCACACCCGGCGTATACTACATCAAGGAAATCGAAACGCTTGAGGGATACAGCCTGTCCGGCGAAATCATCAAGCTGAAAATCGACGAGTTCTATGTCGTGCCCGAGGAAATGAAGCGGTTCGTCAACTATACGGTCATTCAGACCGGTGTGAATCTGGCCGTGACCGGCATCATGTGGGTGGGCATTGGCTTGATCGTTGTCAGCGGCACCCTTGGGCTGGTGCGCAAGCACCGCTCAGCAAAGAAGAAAATCCACTAAGGAGGGCTTATGCAGATCAGATTCCTGGCCAATTCCAAAGGCAAGTCATTCACCATTCTGGGCTTTGAGAGTGAGAACGAGCGTGCCGCCTTTTTCGATTGTCTGCAAAAAAGCGATGCCTTTCTCGGTGATCTGAGGCAGCGCCTCGACTTTTCCTCCCTTGTCAAGCAGCTTGAGAGCAGGTCTGCCAAGCAGATCGCCATGGATCGCGTCGCCGTCGCTACGCCAATCCGTGGCGAAGAGCTGACCAAATTGCTCGGCGGAATCATGGACATTCTGCGGGAGGCGGGCAAGCAGCATGCCGAACAGGCTGCGCGGGATATGGAAATCGAGAAGATGTTCTCGGATGATCTGTTCGAAGATTTCTGATGAAAAAACCAGGGTGTGATTCTGTCTGAATTCCATTCCGAATCACCCCTGGCAAGCTCTCAAGCGTTATGCAGTTTATCGCAGAAATCCTTCAGCGCGGGCAAATCCATCGTAGCCGTCATCCACAGCTGATGCGGGTCTGTTCGGTGATAGTGATGCGCGTACATATCCCTCATCCGGCAAATGGCGCGCCATGGCATCTCCGCATGGGTACGAAGGAAATCCTCAGACAAGTGCTTGGACAATTCCCCAATTTCCAGCACACACATGGCTACCGCATGCTGATACAGCCGACTCTCCACAAAAACGGCTTCGCTGCCGGCCTGCCGCGCGGCATCTATCGCGTCGTCACAGTAGCGGGCGATATGCCGCAATAGATTGAAGTCTCGCTGTGCCTCACTCACCGACGCCATACAGGATCACCTCATCTTCCTGGATATTCTCCGCCAGTTCAGTGGACAGAGGATCGCACAGCATACCTTCCGTCACCAAATCAATTTTCTTGTGGAAAGCGTCCTCCAGATCGCTCTGCAAAGCACCTAAACGGAACATGCCAAAGTCATCAGGAAGATCAGCCCGGAAATCAAGATCACTTTTCGTGGTTGCCTGACCCCGCGCGTAGGAGCCAAAAAGCGCAAGCCGCCTGAGCTGGTAGCGCTTCGCAATAGGAACAGCAATCTCGCGAATTTCATCAAGGGTGTAGACATGATGCTGAATCGTCGCAGCCTGTGCATCGGCCAGGGATGCGGGCGTGACCGGAGCTATAATCACCTGGCCGTCGCGCTCATAAAACAGCAGCTGATCGCCCGTACCGATGCCGAGCTTCTTTCGGATAGATACCGGAACTGTCAGCTGACCTTTGCTAGTCATTCTTGCGAGCTCCATCATCATCCCTCCTTACATTCCTTACTCTTTCTCCTACTATTATACGCTGATGAACAGCAGCGCGTCAAGGGGAACGGCTTTCCAAACACGCAGCAATGCGTTCTTCTGCAATCACAGAAAAGGGGGGAGCATTCACACGGTAACAAAGCCGTATATTGTGCTGTATTATCTTCATCGTCTGGAGGTGCCTCCGTGGCACCTCTATCGCTATTCTGATGCAGGAGGTGTTACCACATGCAGGAAGACATCGAAAACAAATCGCTGACGCTAATCATCAACACCAGCAAGCTGACTGCACGAACTCTCGCCACCGCGTTCATGAAGTTTCTGCGATATTCAAAAGGTAAGGTGCAGGCGCATCATGACGTGAAACCACAAGGAAGGCAATCCGTCAAGCAGCTTGTGACCCAGAATCAAGGGGTTGAAAAGACGGAACTGGCAGATCGTGAAGAAGTGAAAATCTTTGACCGTTACGCCAAGCAGTATGGCGTTGACTACGCCATTAAAAAAGGCATTTCCCAGGATGGCAAGCCGCGGTATATGCTCTTTTTCAAGGCGCGAGACCGGGCCGCCATTGATCAGGCCATGGCCGCCTATGCGGCCAACTGGGCAAAGAAGCATAAGCAGGAGCGTTCGCCCATCGAAGCGGTGCTTGATCCTGTAAAGGAGATGCTGCCCGGGCATAAGAAGGAGCGCATCCGGCAGAAAGGGATGGAGCGATGAACACAACCCGTCTCAAAAAGCTGCTGATCCTGAATACGCCTTATGTTGTCATCGGGCTGTATGCCACCAAGCTGGGCGAAGCCTGGCGTTTGGCAGAAGGCACGGATGCCTCGAACAAATTTCTCCATCTCATGGATGGCCTATCTGCCGCGTTCCGCTCGCCGTTTCCCAGCCTCTACCCAGCAGATTTGCTGATCGGCATCGTCGTTGGCTGTCTGCTGCGGCTGGCGGTCTATGAAAAGGGCCGCAATGCCAAGAAGTACCGGCACAACGTGGAATATGGCTCAGCCAGATGGGGCACGCATTCGGATATCGCACCGTTTATTGATCCAGACCCCTGGAATAACGTGATCCTCACAAAAACCGAAAGCCTGACGATGAACAGCCGCCCCAAAGCCCCGCGCAACGCACGCAATCGCAATGTGCTTGTTGTTGGTGGCTCTGGCTCCGGCAAGACCCGATTTTTTATCAAGCCCAACATCATGCAATGCACAAAGACGAAGGGAACCTCTCTGGTCGTCACCGATCCCAAGGGGACGCTGGTCGTTGAGTGCGGCAAGATGCTGGTCGCAGCTGGTTATGAGCTTCGTATTCTCAACACGATCAACTTCCAAAAATCCATGCACTATAACCCTTTCGCGTATATACGCAGCGAAACAGACATTCTAAAGCTCGTCACCACCCTCATCACCAATACCAAAGGCGAAGGCAAGGGTGGTGATGATTTTTGGATCAAGGCCGAAACGCTGCTGTACGTCGCCCTGATCGGGTATATCCACTATGAGCTGCCCGAGGAAAAGCAAAACTTCTCCACGCTCATTGATCTGCTCAATAAGATGCAGGTGCGGGAGGATGACGAGGATTTCCAAAACGAGGTTGATGAGTTGTTTGAAAAGCTCGCCCAAAAGAAGCCGGAACACTTCGCGGTCAGGCAGTATCTCAAGTATAAGATGGCGTCCGGCAAGACAGCCAAGAGTATTTTGGTGAGCTGCGGAGCACGCCTTGCGGTCTTTGATATTGAGGAGCTTCGCGAGATTACGGCCTATGACGAGCTGCATCTGGACACCATTGGGGACAAGCGTACAGCACTGTTCCTGATTATGTCTGACACAGACGCCAGTTTCAACTTCCTGATCAGCATGGCTTATTCTCAGTTGTTCAATTTGTTGTGCGAAAAGGCGGATGATGTGTACGGCGGCAGGCTCCCGGTTCATGTCCGCTGCCTCATCGACGAATTTGCAAACATTGGGCAAATCCCCAATTTTGAGAAGCTGGTCGCCACCATCCGAAGCCGCGAAATCTCTGCATGCATCGTCTTGCAGGCTCAGTCCCAACTCAAAGCCATCTACAAGGACAACGCGGATACCATCGTTGGCAACTGCGATACGCTGCTGTTTCTCGGCGGCAAAGAGAAGACGACGCTCAAGGAGATGGAAGAGCTGCTTGGAAAGGAAACAATCGACACCTACAACACCGGCGAAAGCCGAGGCCGCGAGGTGTCTCACAGCCTGAACTATCAAAAGCTCGGCAAATCCCTGATGTCGGTTGACGAGCTGGCCGTGATGGATGGAGGAAAATGCATTCTCCAACTGCGCGGCGTCCGACCCTTTTTGTCGGACAAGTATGACATCACAAGTCACCCTAACTACAAATATTTGTCTGATTCCAATCCCAGAAACGCTTTCAATATCGAAAAATTCCTGTCCCGCCGCCTGAAGCTCAGGCTGGAAGAGGAATACGCCGCGTTTGAGGTCTCCGTTGAGGAGCATTCGGATGACGATGAAGCACTTATGGAGGAATGGACAGACATCACCAAACTTGAGGCTGCCGGATATGGCGGCCTTTTATAATGAAATGGAGGTATTCTATGGCTTTTTTCGCAGCTGCAATCACCGTTCTTCAGACCCTCGTTATCGCGCTCGGTGCCGGTCTCGGTATCTGGGGCGTCATTAACCTTTTGGAAGGTTACGGCAACGACAACCCCGGTGCAAAGAGCCAGGGCATGAAGCAGCTCATGGCCGGTGCTGGTGTAGCCGTGGTAGGCATGGTCCTTGTACCTCTGCTCTCCGGGCTTTTCTCTGTCTAAGCGTCCCTGCATGAAATCCTTGCCGCTCCCGCAGTTTTGCGGGGGCGGCGGAAAGGAGGTTGACACCGTATGGATTTCTTACTTGAAGCCCT
>OIWQ01002343.1_pt1 | contig 19709 bp, 19 predicted proteins | sample 1587571 | NCBI WGS metagenome assembly OIWQ01 (sample SAMEA3888910, study PRJEB22519) | human gut metagenome | biome: human gut; feature: human-associated habitat; material: faeces | place: Denmark | collected 2010 | reverse complement strand
GGGCGGCCGTGGCCTGACGGCTGTGCTCCATGCCCAGCGCCAGCACCATCTGGCTCTTCCACAGGGGAATGGTGTTCACCAGGGAGGACTGGATCTTCTCGATCATCTGGGTGTCGTTGTTCTGCAGCAGGCGGGTCTGGGGCCCCATCTGCACGGACACCATCCGGGTCAGCTCCAGGTCGTGGAGCTTCTTTTCAAACCGGTTGCACAGGTTCACCAGGTCGTTATAGGCCTGGGCGTCCTCCGCCAGGCCGGACTGCTCCGCCTTTTTGCGCAGCTCCTCCAGCTCCGTGGACCGCACCTCCGCCAGCCGCTTCTTCCCGGCCAGAATGTACATGGTCAGTTCCTTGTAATACTTCAGGTTCAGCTCATACATCTGGTCAAACATGGCCACATCCTTCAGCAGGGTGATCTGGTGCTGTTCCAGGCTCTGGGCGATCTTGTCCACGTTGGCCTCCACCTTGCCGTACTGGGCCTTCATGGTTTCCAGACGGTTGCCGGCTTTTTTGAACAGGCCCGCCAGGCCCTTCTTTTCCTCCTCCTCGCCGAAGCCCTTCAGCTCCACCACCAGCTGGCTCAGGTCCTTGCCGATCTCGCCCAGGTCCTTGTTGCGGACGCTGTTCAGGGCGTTTTCGGAAAAGCCCGCCACGCTCTTCTGGGCCGCCGCGCCGTACTGCAGGATCATGTTGGTGTCCCGGATGTCGATCTTGCGGGAGAAATCCTCCACCGCCTTCTTTTCCGCGTCGGTCAGCAGCTTGTCGTCCATCTCCACGGGCTCGATTTTCTTTTCCTCCTCCACCTGGGGGGCCTCCGGGGCTTCCGGAGTCAGGGTCAGAGTGGGCACTGCCTCGGCGGCAGCGGCGGTGGGGTCCAGGGTCAGCTGGGGGGTCATGTTATCGGTCATGGTAATCGTCCTTCCTTTATGAGTAATGGTGTCTTAAAGCTCCAATTGAATCCCGTCGTCCTGGGGGCCGTCGTCAGGCTTTGCCTGGGTGCGGTGGATGGGGTCGTCGCTGAGGCCCTCCCGGGCCATCATGTTGTCCAGCACTGTGATATCCGTGGAGATATCCAGGGCCTGGTCGCCGAACAGGCTGTCCAGCTGCCGCTCGAAGGCGGTGACGATGGTGCTCATCATGCCCCGCACCCGCTCCATGGTGCCGGTGATGTTCTCCCCCTGAACGCCCTGGCGGCTCATGTCGTCATAGGCCCGCAGCAGCTTCAGGGTGGTGGGCAGGTAGTAGCTCATGAACTTGCGGATCTGGGACAGCTGGGTGGGATTCTTCTGCACCTGCTGAAAAATCTTGTCGGACACCTGGGAAAGCCGCTCAATCTGGGCGCTGATGGCCGCATCCTGGATGCTGTCGTTTAGGCGGCGCATCTCGTCCAGAGCGCCCTTGCCCTCAGATACCATCTGGTCCAGCTCCGGATTGCCGGTGGTTTTCGGCTCCTCCGGCACCTCCTCCACAATATCCTTGCAGAACAGCCGGGCGATGCCGTATACCACGGCGGAGGCCGCCAGGGCTATGACAAAGTGCCCTGGCCGGTACAGGGGGAACAGCAGGGCATACAGCACCCATGCAGCCGCCGCCGCATACAGCGGCGCAGCCGGTTTGTGAACGAGTTTTTTCATCCCATCGCCTCCGAATTTGCGTTAAGACTATTATACCCCACAGGCCATTTTCGGTCAAGAAAAAAGCCTGTGGGGCGGGGAAAATCATATGGCCACGGGGATCTTTTCGTCAAAGGGCAGGGGATCGTACCCCTCCAACCGGAAGCTGTCCCGGGTGAAGCGATAGAAATCCGTCACCTCCGGGTCCATGACGAAGGCCGGGGCCGGGCGGCCCTGCCGCTCCAGCAGCTGCCGCACCAGGGGGACGTGCCGGTCATAGATGTGGGCATCGGCGATGACGTGGACCAGCTCCCCGGCCTCCAGGCCGGAGGCCTGGGCCATCATATGCACCAGCACGGCATACTGGACCACGTTCCAGTTGTTGGCCGTCAGCATATCCTGGCTGCGCTGGTTCAGAATGGCGTTCAGGGTCCGGCCCGACACGTTGAAGGTCACGGAATAGGCGCAGGGGTACAGGGCCATCTCGTGCAGGTCCTGGAAGTTATACAGATTGGTCATGATCCGCCGGGAGGCGGGATTGTGCCGCAGGTCATACAGCACCCGGTCCACCTGGTCAAACGCCCCCTCCGGGTATTGGTGCTTCACCCCCAGCTGATAGCCGTAGGCCTTGCCGATGGAGCCGTTTTCGTCGGCCCAGCTGTCCCAGATATGGCCCCGCAGGTCGTGGATGTTGTTGGACTTCTTCTGCCAGATCCACAGAAGCTCGTCGATGCAGGTTTTGAAATAGGTGCGGCGGATGGTGAGAATGGGAAGCTCCTGCCGCAGGTCATAGCGGTTGATGATGCCGAATTTCTTCACCGTGTGGGCCGGAGTACCGTCCTCCCAGCGGGGGCGGACGTTCTGGTCTGTGTCCCACACCCCGTTTTCCAGGATGTCCCGGCAGTTCTGCTGAAATATTTCATCGGCGCGGCTCATAGGCGGCCCCTCCTTATACGTTTTGGGGTTATTGTACCATAACAGGGGGAGCATAGCAATAAAAATCCCGGCAGCAAGGCTGCCGGGATTCACTGGAAGCACCCCATATAGCTCAGGCCGGATCGGATTCATCCTTGAATTCAGATCGAAACAGCAGAAGCATGATCGCAGAATAGATGAGAAAGCAGACGTTCAGCCCAAGAACAGCGGGGATGGCCGGGAAGACGTTGTGAGACACGGTGGCATACATGGCTAAGGGATAGCTCAGCAGCGGGAAAAGAAGGCCGCAGTATCTGCGCCAGCGTAGCAGCCACCACGTGTTGCAGGTAAACACCAGCGCAACGAGAAAGTAGGTATTATTGAAGATAAGGGACAATGTGCAAAGCACAATGTTGATCAATTGAAGAAGCATACCCCGCCTGAACTGTTGGACGGTATACTTTTGCAGAGGACTCCACATAGGCAACCTCCTAGGAACGTGGGCCAACGCTCTTGTAAACGTTATAGCCATCCAGTGCCTGTGCATAGCAATTCTGATAGTAACTTTCACTCTTGTTATAACTCGTAGTCCTGGACCCGCTATCGATCTCTGCTCTTCTCGTACTAGAGGGTGAGGCATCTTCATATGCCTCGTATGAAACCGTTCTTATGGTCATGTTATAGGGATACTCGGAACTGTTAACATTAACATAACGTGAAAATATTGCTGTACAGGTATAACAATTCATCGATCCGGCTGCAATGGAAGCATACACACTTACAACGACGTTAAATGCAGTACAAATGGCTTGCACAATAGTATTTGTCACAATCAGTCCCAAAACAGAGGTAATCAGAGTTGACACAAATACTGCAGTCGACCAACTCTTATTCTGTGAAAAGCGCACTTCAAACCTCATGTCCTCATAAACCCGTACAGTATTTCCGTCCATGGTCGTACTATACCTTATGATGTCTTCAAAGGGCGATGTGCCAACGTACTTCACGAGTTGCGGATAAATATCTGCTCCCGCAGAACTGAATGGCTGAATGGAATTATGCATTTCAGATGGTGTGTTGCTGACGAAAATGATTTCCTCCGCTTGACTGATGTGATCTTCCGCATAAGCAATAATGTCCGTCCAAAATGCGGAACTAGATGGCTCAAAGGGCATTGGATAATCAGAAATATACCACTGGTACACTGTATCCGGATTATGAGAATACTTAATTGAAACTGTCATGGAATGGTGAGTATCATTTGTAATTATCGTCGCATCTCGGTCTTCGGATTGTAAAATGAACATATCACCATCTTCGGCCGCATAGAGACCGGGCAGTTCACTTTTGTTCGGAAGAGCCGAGGCAACAGTTGTAGAGGATAGTGAAAAGAGAAGTACGAAAATTAGGAAAATAGATAATCTTTTTTTCATATATAACCTCCATTTCAATTTCACGCGCAGAAGTAGTGAAAATATAAGTAAACGACAAATCCTCCTTTCTGCAATAATTATATAAAATATTATCGCATATATATTTGCTTTTGTCAATTACAAACATAATTAATCAAAAAAACAGTGCGATTTGCCAAATGCAGTTATTGCGTGTGCAGAGAAGCTAAACCCTGCCATAAGCAAAATCTGTTTGCTGCCGCGGAAAATAACTGGTATACTATATATGTATGACTATGTGAATCAGGAGGAAATGACTATGCAGTATGATGTGCTGATCGTGGGCGGAGGCCCCGGCGGAATCTACTCCGCCTATGAGCTGCTGGAGAAGCGGCCGGACCTGAAGATCGCCCTGTTTGAGGCGGGACATGCCCTGGCCCGGCGGCACTGTCCCATTGACGGCGTGAAGGTGAAGTCCTGCGTCAAGTGCCCCACCTGCGCCATTATGAACGGCTTCGGCGGGGCCGGGGCCTTTTCCGACGGCAAATACAACATCACCAACCAGTTCGGCGGCACCCTGCACGAATACATCGGCAAAAAGCAGGCCCTGGAGCTGATGGAATATGTGGACGAAATCAACGTGGCAAACGGCGGTGAGGGTACCCACCTGTACTCCACCGGCGCCACCCCCATCAAGAAGCTGTGCCTGGAGAATGACCTGCACCTGCTGGACGCCTCTGTCCGCCACCTGGGCACGGATAAGAACCTGGTGGTGCTGGAGCACCTGTATAACCGGCTGAAGGACAGGATGGATATCTACTTCGACACGCCGGTGCAGTCCGTGGAGCGCACCGACGGCGGCTACCGGGTGGTGACGGACAAGGGCAGCTACGATGGGCGCTACTGCGTCATCTCCGTGGGCCGCAGCGGCAGCAAGTGGATGGAGCAGGTGTGCCGGGAGCTGGACATCGCCACCAGGTCCAACCGGGTGGACATCGGCGTCCGGGTGGAGCTGCCCTATGAGGTGTTTGCCCACCTGACCGACGAGCTGTATGAAAGCAAGATCGTCTACCGCACCGAGAAGTTCCAGGACCGGGTGCGGACCTTCTGCATGAATCCCAAGGGCGCGGTGGTCAACGAGAACACCAACGGCATCGTCACCGTCAACGGCCACAGCTATGAGGACCCGGCCATGCACACCGAGAATACCAACTTCGCCCTGCTGGTGGCCAAGCACTTCTCCGAGCCCTTCAAGGATTCCAACGGCTACGGCGAGAGCATCGCCCGGCTGTCCAACATGCTGGGCGGCGGCGTCATCATCCAGCGCTTCGGCGACCTGATCCGGGGCCAGCGGTCCACCCCCAAGCGCATTGAGGAGAGCTTCGTGACCCCCACCCTGTCCGCTACCCCCGGCGACCTGAGCCTGGTGATGCCCAAGCGCATCCTGGACGGCATCATCGAGATGATCTACGCCCTGGACAAGATCGCCCCCGGCACCGCCAACGACGACACCCTGCTCTATGGCGTGGAGGTGAAGTTCTATAACATGGAGGTCCAGCTGGACAAGAACCTCCAGACCTGCCACCCGGGCCTGTTCGTCATCGGCGACGGCAGCGGCGTGACCCACTCCCTGTCCCACGCCAGCGCCAGCGGCGTGTATGTGGCCCGCTATATCGCGGAAAACGCCTAAAAATTGAAAACAACACGCACCCCCGGCGGAATCCCGCCGGGGGTGCGCTTGCTTATTCAGAAATCAGAAGCAGAACTGGAAGGCGCAGAAGCCGGCGTACAGCACCAGCAGCACGATGCCCTGCCAGCGGGACAGCCTGCCCCTGGCCAGGGCGGGCACCGTCAGCAGCAGCATTACCAGCATCATCAGGGGGATATCCACCACCAGGGAGGCGTTGTACCCGGCGATGGTCTTTTCCTGGGGCACCTGGAAGGGGGACAGGGTGGTGGACAGACCGCTGACCAGCACCAGGTTAAACAGGTTCGCCCCCACGATGTTGCCCAGGGACAGGGCGCTGTGGCCCTTTACCAGGGAGGTGATGGCGGTGACCAGCTCCGGCAGGGAGGTGCCCAGGGCCACGAAGGTCAGGGCAATGACGGACTCCGGCACGCCCAGCCCCTGGGCGATGAGGGTGCCGTTGTTCACCAGCAGGTTGGCCCCCACGGCGATGAAGGCCGCGCCGATGACCAGCAGCAGGATGTCCTTGCCCATGGAGGGGGTGCCGTCAATGGCCTCGTCCGCGCCGCCGGCCTGCACGGTGTCCCGGAAGCTCTGACGCACGGTGAGGACCATGTACACCACGAACATCACCAGCAGCACGATGCCTGCCAGCCGGGTGAAGGCCCCGTTGGTGTAGGCGATGGCGGCGTAGAACACGGCGGCGATGAAGAAGAAGATCACCGGGGTCCGCAGGCTCCTGCGGTCCGCCTCCGAGGGGCGGATGGCGATGGTCAGGGCCGCGATCAGGGCGGTGTTGCAGATCACCGAGCCGATGGCGTTGCCATAGGCGATCTCGCCGTGGCCGCTGACGGCGGAGGTGGCGGACACCATCACCTCCGGCAGGGTGGTGCCGATGGAGACCACCGTGGCGCCGATGAGAATTTCCGGCACATGGAACCGGTGGGCCAGCCCTGTGGCCCCGTCCACAAACCAGTCGCCGCCCTTGATCAGCAGCACCAGACCCACGACGAACAGAAGAATGGGTACGAGCATTGTGTTGTTCCTCCTTAGTTTTTACAGCATACTGCTGATAAAGATTTCCAGTCCGATGAAGATCAGGATGGCCCCGCCCAGGATCTGGGCCCGGCCGGCAAGGCGCATGCCGAATTTCCGCCCCAGCACCAGGCCCCCCAGACAGATGCACAGCGTCACCGCCGCGATAATCAGGGAACAGACCAGGGCCATGAGCCAGTCATACTCCGCAATGGTGAAGCCCACGGACAGGGCGTCGATGGACGTGGCCACCCCCTGCACCAGCAGGGCCCCCAGGCCCAGTCTGGGGGCGGCGTCATCGTCTCCGCCGCCCCGGATGCCCTCAATGAGCATTTTCCCGCCGATGAAGCCCAGCAGGGCCAGGGCGATCCAGGGGATCAGCTTTTCAAAGGCCCGGAAATACTGCACGATGGTGTGGACGCAGACCCACCCCGTCATGGGCATCAGGGCCTGGAAGGCGGCAAACACCCCGGCAATGCCCAGCATCCGCCGCCGGGACATGTGGGGTTCGTTGAGGCCGTTGGCCAGGGACACGGAAAACGCGTCCATAGCCAGCCCCACCCCCAGCAGCACGCTGTTGAAAAAGAACAGGATATTCCACTGCATGTTCGTTTCTCCTTTTTTCGTGAAAATTCCATGAAAAAGCCCGGACATGGCCGGGGCCATGTCTGGGCTCGAAGGCGAACAGACAGGCGAGTTCCATGCATCCCGCGGCAGTGATACATGAGTCTCGCAAATTAAAGCAAGCCAGGCCGCCAGGCGGCCAGTATGTTGACGTGCTGCGGACAAAGGGTCCGCTTGCTACTCCCTCACAGAGTTTTCAGCTTGTTCATGATACCACAGCCCGCCCCCTCCGTCAACGTTTTTTTCGGAAGATTCTGTTGCCCCGGCGGACAAAATCGTATATAATGGGGGACAATACAGGAAAAACCACCGGGAGGAAGCATCATGCAGCGCATCAGCAAGGAAAACTATTATCTGAACATCGCCCAGACGGTGCTGGAACGGGCCACCTGTCTGCGCCGGGTGTACGGGGCCATCATCGTGAAAAACGACGAGATCATCTCTACCGGCTACAACGGCGCGCCCCGGGGGCGGCGCAACTGCGTGGACATGGGCTACTGCACCCGGGAGCGGCTGCAGGTTCCCCGAGGGGAGCGGTACGAGCTGTGCCGCAGCGTCCACGCCGAGGCCAACGCCATCATCTCCGCCAGCCGCCGGGACATGGTGGGCGGCACCCTGTACCTGGTGGGCCGCAACGCCCAGACCGGGGAGCTTCTGCCGGACGCCACCTCCTGCCCCATGTGCCGCCGCCACATCATCAACGCGGGCCTGGAGCGGGTGGTGATCCGCCATACCCCCACGGAGTTTCAGGTGGTGGACGTGCAGGACTGGATCGACAGCGAGGACGACGTGCCCCAGGCGTGAGACAAAACGGGAATTCACCGGCGTGTGCCGGGAAAATATATGGGACGAAAGGGAATTGCGATCATGTTGGACGAGAGAAAAGAGGAGGCATTCTGTACCATCCTGCGTGAGGAGCTTCAGCTGGCCACCGGCTGCACGGAGCCCATCGCCGTGGCCTATTGCGCGGCCCGGCTGCGCCAGGTGCTGGGGCAGAGGCCCTGCCGTATTCTGGCGGAGGTCAGCGGCAACATCCTGAAAAATGTCAAATCCGTGGTGGTGCCCAACACCGGGGGCCGCCGGGGCCTTCCGGCGGCCATCGCCGTGGGCATGGTGGCCGGGGATCCGGAGGCCCGGCTTCAGGTCATCGCCCATGTGACGGAGGCAGACGCCCCCGCCATCGGGGACTATCTGGACCGGACGGAGATCCGCATCGACTGCCCGCCCACCCCCCGGATGCTGGACATCCGGCTCACCGGCTGGACCGGCGACGGACACCGGGCCGTGGTCCATGTGGCCAACAACCACACCAATATCATCTATGTGGAGCGGGACGGGGAGGTCCTGCTGGAAAAGCCCCACTCCGACTCCGCCGAGGACAATTTGCAGGACAAGAGCGTGCTGAACGTCCGGGATATCCTGACCTTTGCCGAGACGGTAGACGTGTCCCGCATCGAGGATTCCGTGGGCCGCCAGATCGACTGCAACACCGCCATCGCCCGGGAGGGCCTGCGGGGGGACTGGGGGGCCAACATCGGCTCCACGCTGCTGCTGTCCGGCGGCGACGTGGAGACGGGGGCCCGGGCCTGGGCCGCCGCCGGGTCCGACGCCCGGATGAACGGCTGCGAGATGCCGGTGGTGATCTGCTCCGGCTCCGGCAACCAGGGCATCACCGCCTCCGTCCCCGTGTGGCGCTACGGCGTGCAGACGGGCCGGGACCGGGAGACCATCCTGCGGGCGGTGTGCCTGTCGGACCTGATCACCATCCACCAGAAAACCGGCATCGGCCGCCTGTCCGCCTACTGCGGGGCGGTGTCCGCCGGCGTGGGGGCAGGCTGCGGCATTGCCTGGCTTCGGGGCGCGGACTATGAGGGCATCTGCCACACCATCACCAATGCCGCGGCCATGATCTCCGGCTGCATCTGCGACGGGGCCAAGGCCAGCTGCGCCAGCAAGATCGCTATGGGTGTGGAAACCGGCATTCTGGGCTATAACATGTACCTGCGGGGCAACAGCTTCCAGCCCGGCGACGGCATCGTGGGCCGGGACGTGGAGGAGACCATCCGCAATGTGGGCATCCTGGCCTCTCAGGGCATGAAGGAGACGGACCGGGTGATCCTGAAGATCATGACGGAGTGATTCCATATGCTGCGCAACTATAAATTCATCATCGCCTATGACGGCACCCGCTTTTTCGGCTGGGAGCGCCAGCCGGGGCGGGACACCATCCAGGGGAAGCTGGAGAGCGTGCTGACCCGGCTCCAGGGCAGTCCCGTGGAGATCATCGGCGCCGGACGCACCGACGCCGGAGTCCATGCCCGGGCCATGGCGGCCAACGCCCAGCTGGACGTGGACCTGTCCCCGGAGGAGATCCGGGACTATATGAACCGCTATCTCCCCGACGCCATCGCCGTCCGGGAGGTGAAGGAGGCCGCCCCCCGGTTCCACGCCCGGTATAAGGCCCTGGGCAAAACCTATCGCTATGTGTGCTTCGACGGGCCGGTGAAGCCGGTGTTCGACCGGAAGTATGTCACCCTGCTGGATTTTCACCCGGACCTGGAGCGGATGCAGCAGGCGGCGGCGTATTTGCAGGGGGAGCACGACTTCGCCAGCTTCTGCGGCAACCCCCGGATGAAAAAATCCACCGTCCGGCTGGTGGACAGCATCACCGTGGTGCGCCAGAAGGACCGCATCGTGTTCACGTTCCACGGCACCGGCTTCCTGCAGAACATGGTCCGCATCCTGGTGGGCACGCTGCTGGAGGTAGGCCGGGGGACCCGGCAGCCGGAGGATATGCCCGCCCTGCTGGAGGCCCGGGACCGCCGCCTGGCAGGCCCCACCGCCCCGCCGGAGGGCCTGTGCCTGATGAAAGTCGACTACTGACCGTAATATCCGACAGAAAAATTACCTATTGTATCAAAAAATCCCGCCTTCGCGCGGGTGAAGGAGCCGATATGGAAGAATTGCTGCAACAGATCCTACAGGAGTGCCGCCCGTACACCGGGCAGGGGGCCCTGGCTTCCTATATCCCGGAGCTGGCCCGGCAGGACCCGGACCGTCTGGGTATCGCCGTGTTCCACAAGGACGGCAACATGGTGGAGGCCGGCGACAGCCGCCGCTGCTTCACCATCCAGAGCGTGATGAAGCCCCTTTTGCTTCTGCTGGCCCTGCAGGACAACGGCCGGGAGACCGTCCGGGCCCATGTGGGGGTGGAGGCCACCGGCAAGCCCTTTGACGCCATCAACGTGGCGGACAACGCCCTGCTGGCCAAGCACCTGAACCCCATGGTCAACGCCGGGGCCATCCTCATGTGCCAGCTGGTGGGGGGCGAGACCTATGACCAGCGGTTTGCCCGGCTGTTGGGCTTTATCCGCCGCCTGGCCGCCAACGAGAAAATCGACCTGGACGAGGAGGTCTACCACTCCGAAAAGGCCACCGGCTCCAAAAACCGGGCCCTGGCCTATCTGCTGAAGGCCCACGGCCTGATCCGCGGCGATGTGGAGGAGCTGCTGGACTGCTATTTCCGGGCCTGCTCCATCCGGGTCAGCGCGGCGGACCTGGCCCGCATCGGCTGCGTGCTGGCCTGTCACGGCCAGCTGCCGGACGGCCAGCGCCTGTTCCCGGCGGCCTATGGCCGGTTCGTCAACGCCAACCTGATGACCTGCGGCATGTACGACGGGTCCGGAGACTTCGCCATCCGGGTGGGAGTCCCGGCCAAAAGCGGCGTAGGCGGCGGCATCATGGCGGTGGTCCCCGGCCGCATGGGGGTGGGCCTGTTCAGCCCGGCCCTGGACGAAAAGGGCAACAGCCTGGCCGGTATCCGGGCGCTGGAGCTGCTGTCCGCCCGGCTGGATCTGAGTGTATTCTGAGCCGGACGCCGCAAAAAACGCAATATAAAAGACAATTTGCACAATATCTTGCGCAAATTGTCACCGGAACAGACAAAATGAGCCGCTGCGCCTTAGGACGCAGCGGCTTTTGTGCTTTCTCGGCTTTATACGATATCATACAGGAGCACCATCAGCGGCATGGACACAATGCACAGCGTCATGCCCACGGCATTCAGCGCACTGGCATAGGTGGCATCGTCCGTAAACACCTGGGCCATCTGCACCACCGTGCTGGCAGGCGGCGTGATACAACTCAAAAAGCACACCGTCAGGATCTTCGCATCCATGCTCAACAGCTGCTCGATCCCCGAAAAGCGCAACACGGCCAGCAGGATCAGCGGCACCACCACAAGGCGAAGCAGAATGACCAGCGGCAAACGGCGGAAGCTCAGCAGCTGCTTCCTTTTGATGCCGCTGAGCAGGATCCCGGCCACGATCATAGCCAGCGGACCGGTGAAGCCGCTGAAGACATCCAGCACCCCGCACACGGTTTCCGGAAGCCGGATGCGGCAGAAAAACAGCAGCAGCCCCAGGAAAAAGGCCACAACGCTTGGGTTGGTGACGGTTTTTTTCAGATCCATCTGCCGCTGTCCCGTCAGCACGCTGAGTGCGTGGGTCCACAGCAGAACGGACTGTATGGCGATAAACATGCAGGAATAGATCACATACTCGGTCCCCAGCAGTGCGCTGACCAACGGGATCACAAGGTTTCCGCAATTGGGATAGATCACCGACAGCCGTTCTGTCGGCGAAAACCCCGTTCTTTTCAAAAAACCATTGATGAGAAAGAACAGAATGTGGATCAGCAGCACGACCACGAAGGTCATCAGCAGGTCATGCAGGATCTTCGGCGAGCAATCCCTTTGAAAGCCGGACAGGATGGCGCTGGGGACCGCAGCATACAGGCACAAAAGCGACAGACTCTTGCTTTGCTCAGCATTGATCAGGCGAGTCGCCCCCAATGCGAAGCCCACCGCCATATAGATCGTCATTTTCAGGATCTGGGGAATCAGCAGATGATACATGATGTGGCTCCTTTTGCCGGGTGGTTCCGATTCTCAATTCTTCAGTATGCACCTTTAACAGAGCAATTGCAATGGCTGCCGACACAAAAAAGAACCCCATTTTTCATTCGATGAGACAGTTTTTCCAGATAAGCTCATATTGTTAGATTTTTATCACAAAAAAACTGTGTAAACGTTTATCTTTTTGAAAAAAATTTTGTTTTTGCGTTTTTTCTATTGACATCAATCTGCTTTGCGTTTATCATAATGACAGCTGGTGCGGCAAAAGCCGCCGCACACATTTCCCTTGTCGGAACGGGTCGCAGCGCAGGAGCGCTGCGTGTCTGTGCATTTCCCCAAAATCTATATGATCGAAAGAAAGGCGGTCGTTTGTCCGCATAGGTATGCGCTTATGTGGGCGGAAAACGTCCGAATGGTGGAGCTTATGTCCAACAGAGTCGTCATTGCAGGCGCCGGTGTAATGGGCGCATCCCTGGCCCAGGTTTACGCCCTGGCCGGCTACGAGGTCGTTGTGTACGACGTAGCAGCGGCCGGAATTGAAAAGGGAAAGCATCTGGTGTCGCTGAACCAACAGACAATGGTCAACGAACAGCTCATCACCCAGGAGCAGTCCCGGAAGGCGTGCTCCCTGATCAGCTATACGTTGGAAAAGGACTGCTTCCGCAGCTGCGACCTGGTTGTGGAGTGCATTGTTGAGCGCATGGACGTTAAGCAGAGCTTCTGGCGCGAGGTCAGCCGCATGGCTCCCGATGATGCGCTGCTGGCCACCAACACCAGCGGCCTGCACATCACGGAAATCGCCACCGCCGTGGAAAAGCCGGAGCGCTTTATGGGTCAGCACTGGCTGAATCCGCCCCATCTGCTGCCCCTGTGCGAGATCATCGCCGGTGAAAAAACCAGCGAGGAAAACGTTGCCAAAATGCGCAAGCTGGTAAGCGACCTGGGCAAGAGCCCCGTTGTGGTCAAGGATATCAACGGCTTTATCATCAATCGTATCCAGTTTGCCGTGCTGCGTGAGGCACTGTACATCGTGGGCCTTGGCGCTGCGACCTTTGAGGATGTCGATACCGTTCTGAAGGCCGGTATGGGCCTGCGCTATGCGGCATTGGGGCCCTTTGGCGTGGCAGATTTCGGAGGACTGGACACCTTTGACCACATCAATAGCTACCTCAACGCCGATCTGTGCGATGCCAAGGAGGGGAGCAAGCTGCTTCACGAAATGGTCGAGTCCGGAAAGCTGGGCGTCAAGAGCGGCGAGGGCTTTTATGACTATTCCGGCGATAAGGCGGACAAGGCCATCCGCGAGCGTGACAAGCTGTTCATTGAGCTGGCCAAGGTGCTGTATTTCAAATAATTGAGAATAAGAAAAGGAGAAAGCTCCATGCGTAGTGATTTGATGAAAACGGGTGTGGACCGCATCCCCCATCGCACGCTGTTCCGTGCGCTTGGCCTGACGGACGAGGAATTGCAGCGTCCCATGATCGGCGTTGTCTGCGCCAAAAATGAGATCGTCCCCGGCCATATGCACCTGGACCAGATCGCCGAAGCCGTCAAGGCCGGTATCCGTATGGCCGGAGGCACGCCGATCGAGTTCCCGGCCATTGGCATCTGCGATGGTATTGCCATGAATCATGAGGGGATGTTCTACTCCCTGCCCAGCCGCGAGCATATTGCAGACTCGATAGAGCTGATGGCAAACGCCCACCTGTTCGACGGCCTGGTGTTCATTCCCAACTGCGACAAGATCGTGCCCGGCATGATTATGGGTGCGCTGCGCATCAATATCCCCTCCATCTTCTGCAGCGGCGGCCCCATGCTTCCCGGCCGCGCCAATGGCAAAAAGGTTGCGCTGACCGACGCCTTTGAGGCGCCCGGCGCCGTCCGTGCCGGTAAGATGACCGAGGCGGAGGCGAACGAGATCGTTGAGCATGCCTGCCCCGGCTGCGGCTCCTGCGCCGGTATGTTCACCGCCAACTCCATGAACTGCATGACGGAGATCCTGGGCCTCGGCCTGCCCGGCAATGGAACCATCCCCGCCGTGGAAAGCCAGCGCATTTTGCTTGCCAAGCACGCCGGCATGAAGGTGATGGAGCTGGTCCGGGATCAAATCTGCCCCCGTGATATCGTGACCGAAAAATCCATTGCCAACGGCTTGGCTGCCGACATGGCGCTGGGCTGTTCCACCAACACCATGCTGCACCTGCCCGCCATTGCTCACGAGGCCGGGCTGCCCTTCGACCTGCGGGGGGTCAACTCCATCAGCGACAGCGTGCCTCACCTTGTGAAGCTGAACCCCGCCGGTACCCATTGCCTGGTGGATCTCAACGAGGCAGGCGGCCTGAGCGCCGTGATGAAGCGCCTGGATGAGCTGGGACTGATCGACCCCTCTGCGAGAACCGTGGACGGCACCTGGGCTGACCGGATCGCCGCTGCCAGGATCCGCGACGAGGACGTGATCCGTACCAAGGAGAACGCATACAGCCAGACCGGCGGCCTCGCCGTTCTCTATGGCAATCTGGCGCCGGACGGCGCCGTGGTAAAGAAGGGCGCTGTGCTGCCCGAAATGATGGTGCACACCGGCGCAGCAAAGTGCTTTGACAGCGAGGAGGCCTGCTGCCAGGGCCTGTATGCCGGAAAGGTGCAGCCGGGCGATGTGGTGATCGTCCGCTATGAAGGGCCCAAGGGCGGCCCCGGCATGCGGGAAATGCTCTCTCCCACTGCGGCGCTGGCCGGTATGGGGCTGGATTCCACCTGTGCGCTGGTTACGGACGGCCGATTCTCCGGTGTCAGCCGCGGGGCCTCCATCGGCCACGTTTCCCCGGAGGCGGCCGCAGGCGGTCTGCTGGCCTATGTACAGGACGGCGACCAGATCGAGATCAACATCCCTGCCCACTCCATCCGTCTCCTGGTGGATGATGCGGAGCTCCAGCGCCGCATGGCGGCGACCCGCCCGCTTCCTCCCAAGCAGGTCACCGGCTATCTCAAGCGCTACCGCTCCATGGTGACCTCGGCCAACCGCGGAGCGATCCTGGATGAGGATAATCTGTAAACAAACAATACTAATTAAAAGAAAGGAAGAACTACCATGGAAAACACTCCTCTGACGATCCTCGTTACCTATAAGACCTACCCAGGCAAGGCGAAAGCGTTTTTTGAGGCGGTCATCTCCTCCGGTGTTGCCGATGGCGTCCGCAAGGAGCCTGGCAATAGGGGCTATAACTTCTATCTGCCGCTGGAGGAAGAGGATACGCTGATGCTGGTGGAGAAATGGGACAACAAGGCCTGTGCCGATGCCCACGCACATACCGAAAACGTTAAAAAGCTGGCCTCGTTCAAGCCCGATTATGTGCAGGAGACTGTTGCTGTTCGCTATTGCCGCTTCGAGTAAGCCACCTGTTAAAAGAAACTCTCCGGCCAGTACGGAGAGTTTCTTTTGACAGCGACAATGACGGAGTGCGCCGCAAGACCCAATAAAGGACAAATAAGGAGGACCCACGATGGCACTGATGACCGCAAAAGAATACATTGACAGCCTGCGAAAGCTGAATACCCGGGTATATATGTTCGGGGAGAAGATCGACAACTGGGTGGACCACCCCATGATCCGTCCCAGCATCAACTGCGTGGCCATGACCTACGCCCTGGCCCAGGACCCCCGGTATGAGGACCTGATGACCGCCACCTCCAGCCTCACCGGCCACAGGATCAACCGTTTCACCCACCTGCACCAGTCCACGGAGGACCTGGTGAAAAAGGTGAAGATGCAGCGCCTGCTGGGCCAGAAAACCGCCTCCTGCTTCCAGCGCTGCGTGGGCATGGACGCCTTCAACGCCGTTTTCTCCTCCACCTATGAGATCGACGAGAAGTACGGCACCCATTACCATGAGAATTTCAAGAAGTTCCTGGTCTACGTCCAGGACAACGACCTGACGGTGGACGGGGCTATGACCGACCCCAAGGGCGACCGCTCCAAGGCCCCCCATGACCAGGCCGACCCGGATATGTATGTCCATGTGGTGGAGCGCCGCCCTGACGGCATCGTGGTCTGCGGCGCAAAGTGCCACCAGACCGGCTCCATCAACAGCCACTGGCATATCTTCATGCCCACCATCGCCATGGGCGAGGCGGATAAGGACTATGCCGTGTCCTTCGCCTGCCCCACGGACGCCGAGGGCCTGTACATGATCTATGGCCGCCAGTCCTGCGACACCCGGAAGCTGGAGGAGGGCTGCATCGACGTGGGCAACGCCAAGTTCGGCGGTCAGGAGGCCCTGGTGGTGCTGGATCATGTGTTCATCCCCAACGAGTACATCTTCCTCAACGGCGAGTATGAGTTCGCCGGAACCATCGTGGAGCGCTTCGCCGGCTACCACCGCCAGAGCTACGGCGGCTGCAAGGTGGGCGTGGGCGACGTGGTCATCGGCGCAGCGGCTCTGGCCGCCGAGTACAACGGCGTGGAGAAGGCCAGTGCCGTGAAGGACAAGCTCATCGAGATGACCCATCTCAACGAGACCCTGTATTCCTGCGGCATTGCCTGCTCCTGCGAGGGCTGCCCCACCAAGGCGGGGAACTATCAGATCGACCTGCTGCTGGCCAACGTCTGCAAGCAGAACGTCACCCGCTTCCCCTATGAGATCGTGCGCCTGGCGGAGGATATCGCAGGCGGCCTGATGGTCACCATGCCCAGCGAGACGGACTTCAACTCCGACACCGTGGTGGGCAACAACGGCGAGACCATCGGCGAGATCTGCAACAAGTATTTTGCCGCTCGGGAGGGCGTCAGCACCGAGGACCGCCAGCGGATCATGCGCTTTTTGGAGAACATGTGCCTGGGCGCAGCGGCGGTGGGCTATCGCACCGAGTCCATGCACGGCGCAGGCTCTCCCCAAGCCCAGCGCATCATGATCGCCCGGCAGGGGAACATTCAGGAGAAGAAAAAGCTGGCCAAGAACATTGCCGGTATCCAGAAGTAAGAGGGCGGCATGGACAAAAAGCAAGCATGGCTCCAGCTGGTGCGGGAAAAATCCCAGCACTACCTGAACCTACACGATGGGGGCTTCGATGAAAGAATGCAGGCGCAGCTTGAGTCCTGCGATTATGAGGAGCAGACCGTCACCTACTCTTTTCCCACCCTGACCTGGCAAATCAATGAAAAGGGCGGCATCCACGGCGGGGCGATTGCCGGAATGTTTGACACAGCCTTGGGCGTGGTGGCCAATTTCACCGCCGGTGAAAACGAAGCTACCACCACGGATATGACCATTTCCTTTCTCCGGGGCGTGGAATATGGCATGAGGCTGCGGATGAAGGTCTATATCGTTAAAGCAGGCCGCAGCCTGATCCGCCAGCGTGCGGAGCTGACAGACGCTGCCACCGGCAAGCTGCTGGCCACAGCCAGCGGCAGCTGGATGCCCCTGTAAGCGCAAAGGAACTATAGAGAACAATTAGGAGAATACATATGGATTTTAATCTTAGTCGTGAGCATCAGCTGATCCGCAAGATGATGGCGGAGTTTACCGAAAAGGAAGTCAAGCCCATTGCCGCAGAAACCGACCGCACCTGCGAATATCCCCGGGCCAACATCGAGAAGCTGTTTGACCTGGGCGTCATGGGCATGTGCGTGCCCCGGGAGTACGGCGGCGCCGGGGCCGACCCCCTGGCCAGCGCCATCTGCATCGAGGAGCTTTCCAAGCAGTGCGCCTCCACCGGCGACATCGTGGCCACTCACAACGGCCTGTGCTGTGACCCCATCCTGACCTACGGCACCGAGGAGCAGAAGCGGAAGTATCTGCCCATGCTGACCACCGGCCACCATGTGGGCGCCTTTGCCCTGACGGAGCCCAACGCCGGTTCCGATGCCTCCAAGGGCCAGACGGAGGCCCGGCTGGAGGGGGATCACTATGTGATGAACGGCTCCAAGATCTTCATCACCAACGGCTATGTGGCGGACGTGTTCGTGGTGTTCGCCATGACCGACAAGACCAAGGGCACCAAGGGCATCTCCGCCTTTATCGTGGAAAGCGGCTTCCCGGGCTTCTCTGTGGGTAAGCACGAGGAGAAGCTGGGCCTCCACGGCAGTCCCACCGCCGAGATCGTGTTCCAGGACTGCATCATCCCCAAGGAGAACCTGCTGGGTCAGGAGGGCAAGGGCTTCAAGATCGCCATGGGCACCCTGGACGGCGGCCGCATTGGCATCGCCGCCCAGTCCCTGGGCATTGCCGAGGGCGCTCTGGCCGAGGCCGTCAACTACACCAAGGGCCGCATCCAGTTCGGCAAGCCCATCAGCAAGTTCCAGAACACCCAGTTCACCCTGGCGGACATGGAGCTGGGCTGCGAGGCGGGCCGTCTGCTGACCTATCAGGCCGCTGTGGCCAAGGGGGAGGGCAAGCGCTATACCAAGCTGGCCGCCATGGCCAAGCTGTTCACCTCCGAGCACGCCATGAAGACCACCACCAAGGTGGTGCAGCTGTTCGGCGGCTATGGCTATACCAAGGATTATCCCGTGGAGCGCATGATGCGCGACGCGAAAATTACGGAGATCTATGAGGGCACCAGCGAGGTGCAGCGCATCGTGATCTCCGCCAATATGGGTCTGTAAGGGGAGGAAAGCTACGATGAAAATTCTTGTTACTGTGAAGCAGGTTCCCGATACCTCCGGCAAGGTGGCAGTGAACCCGGACGGCACGCTGGACCGTGCGTCCATGCAGACGATCATCAACCCGGATGACCTGAACGCCGTTGAGGCGGCTCTGGCTCTGAAGGACGAGCTGGGCTGCAAGGTCGTGGCTTTCACGATGGGCCCGCCGCCGGCTGAGGGCATGCTGCGCGAGCTGATGGCGATGGGCGTCGACGAGGGCGTTCTGATTACCGCCCGTGAGTTCGGCGGCTCCGACACGTACGCGACCTCCCAGATCATCGCCGCCGCGATCGACACCTACGGCGTCGAGTCCGACGACATCATCCTCGCGGGCCGTCAGGCCATCGACGGTGACACCGCGCAGGTCGGCCCGCAGATCGCTGAGAAGCTGCATCTGCCGCAGGTCACCTACGCCGGTGAGATCAAGAAGGACGGCAATACCCTGACCGTCAAGCGCATGCTGGAGGATGGCTACATGACCGTCAAGGTCAGCACCCCCTGCATGATCACCTGCATCAAGGAGCTGAACCAGCCCCGCTACCTGTCCGTCGGCGGCGCGTTCGAGGCCTACAGCAAGCCGCTGGTCACGATGACCTATGAGACGCTGAAGGATCACCCCCTGATCGACAAGAGCACGATCGGTCTGGCCGGTTCTCCCACCAACATTCTGACCTCCTTTACGCCTCCCCAGAAGGGCGCGGGCACGATGCTCGAGGGCGCTGACAAGGCAACCACCGACAAGCTGGCCGGCATTCTTGCCGCCAAGCACATCATCTAAGGGAGGAGAAAGAATATGGCTTTTAACAGTGCTGATATCGGCGCGTTCAAGAACGTATGGGTGTTCTGCGAGCAGCGTCAGGGCGTGATGATGCCCACCACCTTTGAACTGATCTCCG
>OIWQ01002342.1_pt1 | contig 19716 bp, 15 predicted proteins | sample 1587571 | NCBI WGS metagenome assembly OIWQ01 (sample SAMEA3888910, study PRJEB22519) | human gut metagenome | biome: human gut; feature: human-associated habitat; material: faeces | place: Denmark | collected 2010 | reverse complement strand
GTTCATCAGACAAAACGGGAGTCAAAATGAAAACGGTTTCGTATCGATTCATTGTTTGTGAAAAATTAAAATTACTTTTGCAAAATTGCGGGTGCAAAGGTACCACTTTTATTTTATATTGCCAACACAATTGGATTGTTTGCTTGCTTTATTTAACTTTTTTTACTAAAGACTTGATGTATGGTAATAAAATATTTGTATTCTTGAATTATATTTGTTTGTTTTTGGACGGTTTGTCTAAAAAATGTCTACCTTTGCAGCCAGATAACACTTCCGTATTGTATTAATTAAGGTAATAAAATTGTTTCAGGTATTATGATGATTCGTCAGTTGGCCATTATCTTTGGGTGTCTTGCATTGGGTGAGCTTATTATATATCTCACTCATATTCCATTGCCGTCGAGTATTCTCGGTATGCTTTTGTTGACACTCTTGCTTAAGCTTAAGGTTATACGTCTCGAATGGGTACGTAGCATTTCCGATTTTTTGGTGGGTAATATTGGATTCTTCTTTGTCCCGCCAGGAGTGGCTGTTATGCTTTATTTCGACATTATTAAGGCTCAGCTTGTGCCTATCGTTGTGGCTTCGGTTGTGTCGACAGTGCTTGTGCTTGCCGTTACGGGTTGGGTACACCAGTGTTACGGCAAGGCTAAGGACAAGGCTCACAATATGTTGAAGCATGATGACAAAGCATAATGCTGTGTATATTATAATGTGTAAATATAAATAATGTAAAGTAGGAAAAATATGGAATATTTCTCTAATGAGTTCTTTCTTATAGCCTTAACATTTGGTTCTTATTTCTTGGGAAAGTTGTTGCGACGTATAACGGGTTGGGTTGTTATGAATCCGATATTGGTCTCGATAGTATGCATCATCGGATTTCTTAAGCTTACCGGCATTAGCTATGAGACGTATAATCAAGGTGGACACATGATTGAGTTCTGGTTGCGTCCTGCGGTTGTGGCTCTTGGTGTGCCTCTCTATATGCAGCTGTCCACTATCAAGAAGCAGCTTACTCCGATAGTTCTTTCGGAGCTTGCAGGTTGTGTCGTAGGCATTGTGTCGGTGGTGTGGATAGCCAAGGAGCTTGGTGCCTCAAGAGAGGTTGTGTTGTCGTTGGCGTCAAAGTCGGTGACAACGCCTATCGCAATGGAGGTTACAAAGGCTGTTGGTGGCATACCTTCGCTTACGGCAGCTGTGGTTGTTGGTGTTGGATTGCTTTGTGCTGTTTGTGGCTATCGCACAATGGGTTTTGCCCGTGTCAAGTCGCCGGTTGCGCAGGGGCTGTCTATGGGAACGGCAGCGCATGCTTTAGGAACGGCAACATCGATGGATCGCAGTCAGGTGCATGGCGCTTATGCCAGTCTTGGCCTTACGCTTAATGGAATATTCACCTCGTTGCTCACTCCATCGATCATACCGTTGATTCTTGGTTGATTTATAATGTTATGTGCTTTGGCTATTCGTGGTGGTAGCTTTCGCCTTTTATTATAGTGCAAGCACGATATAGTTGCTCGGTGAAGATAAGGCGCACCATCTGGTGTGAAAAGGTCATCTTCGATAAGGATATCTGTTCGTTGGCACGTTTGTATACGGCTTCTGAGAATCCGTAGGGGCCACCTATGATAAATACCAGGCGGCGGGCTGTTTGTTGGCGCTTCTCAAGCCATGCAGCCATTTGCATACTTGTGCGTTCGACCCCATGCTCGTCCATAAGCACTACGGTGTCTGAAGGCTGAATGAGTTTGAGTATCTGCTCGCCCTCCATCTGTTTCTGTTGTTCCTCCGACAGGCTCTTGGTGTTCTTGATGGCAGGTATTGTAGTGATGCCAAACGGCATGTAGTGGGTGATGCGCTCTGTATAGTCGTTAATGCCATTAACGTATAGCTTGTCGTTGGTTTTGCCTACCAGTATAAGTTCAGTCTTCATAATCCTTCTTTCGTTTAGGGTTCATAGGAAACCATCCTTTCTTTACGCGCTGCTTCTGCTCGAATATCTCGCCGATGCTCCAAAGGCACGATGCTCCGCATACGCCCAGTAGGGCAGATATTATGACATTAGCAACAAACATAGCGCCTACAATGAGCAACAGGCCTAATGTTAGAAATATCCACCAGAGACGTGTGCCAAAATAGTATTCTACCTTGATAACAATAGGGTGGAATAGTCCAATAATAAGAAATGTGCTTACGGCTATTATCAAGCCGGTGAAATAAAGTTGATCCATGTATATAGTGTTTTATGTGTGCAAAATTACTTAAAAACATGCAGAAAAGCACGATGTTATGCAGAAAATAATGGGAAGGGGAGCAAAAAAGAGGGTAAATATTTTGTCAACCAAGTTAAAATGACTACCTTTGCACCCGCTTATAAAAGCAGCTAACGCTTTAAAATATATAGCTTTATCACAAAAATAGTTTAATGAAGAATGACAAAATGAAAAACCAGTACCGCGTGAACGAGCAGATTCGCGTTAGGGAAGTACGTATAGTGAGTGACGGTGAATCAACTGTTATGCCTACACGTCATGCTTTGGACATGGCGAGAGAGCAGGGTGTAGACCTTGTCGAAATATCACCTAATGCCCAACCGCCTGTTTGTCGTCTCATAGACTATAGCAAATTCCTCTATCAGCAGAAGAAGCATGCCAAGGAGATGAAGGCTAAGCAGGCTAAGGTGGAAGTGAAAGAGATTCGTTTCGGACCTCAGACAGACGAACACGACTACAACTTTAAGTTGAAGCACGCTCAGGAGTTCTTGAACGAGGGCAACAAGGTTCGCGCTTATGTGTTCTTCCGTGGACGCTCAATTCTCTTTAAAGAGCAGGGCGAGGTTCTTTTGCTCCGTTTCGCCAACGATCTTGAGGAATATGCAAAGGTTGAGCAGCTCCCGAAGCTTGACGGCAAGAAGATGTTCCTGTACTTGGCTCCAAAGAAGGCTGGTGTAGTGAAGAAGAGTCAGCAGAAGGTTGATCGTGAGAAACGTGAGGCAGAGGCTCGTGCTCCTAAGGAAAATGTAGAGGCTGCAGATGCAGTACCCGCAAATGGTGGACTTCTTGCAAATGCAAAGGTTAGCCCAGAAGCGCTTAAGGCTCTTAAGGGAGAAGAATAAGACAACATGATAAGTGTGCGTAACGCCCTGGTATATGCGTTGCCACACATAATAATAACAATTTAAATATTAAAAAAAATGCCAAAAGTTAAGACTAACTCCGGTGCAAAGAAGAGATTCCGCTTTACCGGAACAGGTAAGATCAAGCGTCATCACGCTTTCCACAGTCACATTCTGACTAAGAAGACAAAGAAGCAGAAGAGAAATCTCCTTGGTGAGACTATCGTAGACCGTTCAAACTTGAAGCAGGTTCGCGACTTGCTCTGCCTCCGTTAATTTAATTAGTCAAACATTTAAAGGAAAAAGAAAACTATGCCAAGATCAGTCAATCATGTTGCTTCTAAAGCAAAGAGAACAAGAATCCTGAAACTCACCAAGGGTTACTATGGTGCACGCAAGAATGTTTGGACCGTAGCAAAGAATACCTGGGAAAAGGGTCTCACATACGCATACCGCGACCGCCGCAATAAGAAGCGCAACTTCCGCGCATTGTGGATCCAGCGTATCAACGCTGCTGCTCGTCTTGAGAATATGAGCTACTCTACACTTATGGGTGCTCTTCACAAGGCTGGTATCGAGATTAACCGTAAGGTCCTCGCTGACCTCGCTGTTAACAACCCAGAGGCTTTCAAGGCCATCGTTGAGAAGGTGAAATAAGTCAATCTTATTTTTATATAGGAGGTATTACCAATGGTATTACCTCCTTTTTTCGTCTTTTTATATAAAAATCCTAAATTCATTTTGCTATCTCGTTTTAATTTGATAATTTTGGAGGTAATTACTTCAAAATAACAAGAAAACGTGAAAAATCTTATAATATCTACATTACTCTTATTTATGTTGTCGTCTCATGTAAGTGCCCAAAAGTTGACACTTGGTTCATGCACAACGCATGATAAAGGACAGTATAAAGGACAGATGCAAGGAGGCAAGCCAAACGGCAAGGGAACTACCATATTTAAGAATGGTGATACTTTTGAAGGTGAATATGTAAAGGGCAAGCGTCAAGGACAAGGTGTGTACACATTCTCGGATGGAGAGAAATATGATGGTGAATGGTTCCAAGACCAGCAACATGGTTATGGCACATACTGGTTTATGAACAACAATAAGTATGTTGGTATGTGGTATCGTGATTATCAGCAAGGTCATGGTGTAATGTATTACTATAATGGTGATAAATACGATGGCTATTGGCAACAAGACAAGCGTCAAGGTAAAGGAAAATATACATTTGCCGGTGGCGCCTTTTACGACGGCAATTGGAAAAACGACCAAAAGTCGGGTAAGGGATTCTTTGCTTGGGGCGATGGCACAACATACGATGGTATGTGGTTGAATAACCAACGTTCGGGCAAAGGAACAAACAAGTATGCCGATGGAGATGTATACACGGGTGATTGGCTTAACGACATTCAGAATGGTAAAGGTGTGTATAGATTCCAAAATGGTGATGTTTATGAAGGCGATTATGTGCAAGGCGAACGCACCGGCGAAGGTATCTTCAGATATAGAAATGGCGACAAGTATACTGGTCACTTTAGCGAAGGCAATAAAGATGGTCAGGGCACTTTCGTGTGGAAGAATGGTGATATGTATGTAGGTGAGTGGAAGAATGACTTGCAGCATGGGCGTGGAAAACTTGTCAAAAAGAGTGGAGACGTATTTGAAGGCGAGTTCAGAAATGGTAAAGTAAACGGCAACGTCATAATTCACTTCGCTGATGGCTCTAAATTTAAGGGTATATATAAGAATGGCAAGCGCAATGGTGCTGCTATAGAAGAAGCAAAGGATGGTAAGCGTTTTGAAGGCTCGTATGTTGACGGATTGCGTGATGGCTCGTTTGTAGAGAAAGATCGCAATGGTCAGATAGTAAAACGTGGACACTACGAACGCGGAAAACGCTTTGAAGATAAAAACTAAATGACATTTTGTGGCATCCGCAGTTGGCTGCATACAAATAACCGAGAAATCTCAAACAACATTAAAAATATCAATTATGGCTACAAAAACGAATAAAAGTCAAGCTGTTGCAAAGAAACCTGCTGTAAAGCACATAGGTTTGGTTAAGAACGATGGCTATCTTGAGCCTTTTGAGGAGGCAATAAAGGGCCGTCACGACCACGCTTTGTGGAAATTGAATGCTCTTACTAACAATGGAAAAAACAAACTTACTGATTTTGCAAACGGATATAAATACTATGGTTTGCATAAGACAACACGCGGATGGGTATTCCGTGAGTGGGCTCCTAACGCTACTGAGATATACTTGATAGGTGACTTCAACGGATGGAAGGAAACCGAACGATATAAGGCTAAGCGTATTGCTGGCACAGACAACTGGGAGTTGAAACTCTCTGAGAAAGCCCTTAAGCATGGCGACTTGTACAAGATGCATGTTTATTGGAATGGTGGTGACGGCGAGCGTATACCGGCTTGGGCAACACGTGTAGTACAGGATGAAGAAACCAAGATTTTCTCTGCACAAGTGTGGAATCCAGAACCATACGCATGGAAGAAGAAGAGTTTCAAGCCCAATAAGTCGCCGCTGCTTATATACGAATGTCATATAGGTATGGCTCAGGATGCAGAGAAGGTTGGCACATACAATGAGTTCCGTGAGAACGTGTTGCCACGTATCAAGAAGGATGGCTACAATTGTATACAGATAATGGCTATTCAAGAGCATCCTTACTATGGCTCGTTTGGATATCACGTAAGTTCTTTCTTTGCAGCTTCTTCGCGTTTTGGTACACCTGAGGATTTGAAGGCTCTTATCGACCAGGCTCATAAGGATGGTGTAGCTGTTATTATGGATATTGTCCACTCGCATGCTGTAAAGAATGAGGTAGAGGGATTAGGCAATCTTGCTGGCGACCCCAACCAGTACTTCTATCCAGGAGAGCGTCATGAACATCCTGCTTGGGACTCGCTTTGCTTCGACTATGGCAAGGATCAGGTAATTCACTTCTTGTTGTCTAACTGTAAGTATTGGCTTGAGGAGTTCCATTTCGATGGCTTCCGTTTTGATGGTGTGACATCTATGCTTTACTATAGCCACGGACTTGGTGAGGCGTTCTGCAACTATGGCGACTACTTTAACGGTCATCAAGACGACAATGCTATTTGCTACCTTATACTTGCCAATCTCCTTATCCATGAGGTTAATCCTCAGGCTATCACCATTGCTGAGGAGGTGAGTGGTATGCCAGGATTGGCAGCAAAGTTTACTGATGGTGGTTATGGCTTCGACTACCGTATGGCAATGAACATACCTGACTATTGGATTAAGACTATTAAGGAATTGCCTGATGAAGGTTGGAAGCCAAGCTCAATATTCTGGGAAGTTACCAACCGTCGCTCTGACGAGCATACGATAAGCTATTGCGAGAGTCATGACCAGGCACTTGTAGGCGATAAGACCATTATATTCCGTCTTATAGACTCGGATATGTACTGGCACTTCCGTCGTGGCGACGAGAACGATCGTGTATATAGAGGTATCGCTCTGCACAAGATGATACGTCTTGTAACTGCTTCGACGATAAATGGCGGATACCTCAACTTTATGGGTAACGAGTTTGGTCATCCAGAATGGATTGACTTCCCACGTGAGGGAAATGGATGGAGCCATAAGTATGCTCGTCGTCAGTGGAATCTTGTAGATAATCCAGACCTCGACTATCACTTCCTCGGTGACTTTGACCGTGAGATGTTGAAGGTGTTGAAGCTTGAACGTAGCATACAGAACAAACCAGTACAGGAGATATGGCATAATGATGGCGACCAGATATTGGCGTATATGCGTGGCGACCTTATATTCATCTTCAACTTCAGCCCGACACGCTCGTTTACCGATTATGGTTTCCTTGTGCCTACAGGCTCGTATGATGTTGTCCTTAATACAGACTCAAAAATGTTTGGTGGTAACGGACTTGCTGATGATACAATGACACATCTAACAAATTATGACCCAGCGTATGTCAATGAACACAAGGAATGGTTGAAACTCTACATTCCTGCACGCTCGGCAGTAGTATTAAAGAAAAACTAATGAGTAAAGGATCTGTAATAAATAATCAGGATACATTGATACGTGTGGTATGCACTTTTGTGTTTTCGTTGTTCGCATTTTTCTACCTGTATTACTTTCAGGCAGATTTGCTAACAGTGATGCAACACGTATTCTCGCAAGGACAGACACATTATAACCACCTGATAGGTGCGATACTGATAACATTGGTATTGCTCTTTGTTCAGTTGGCTATAGCCAACTTGTTTAAAAAGGTAAAGATGGCATGGGCTTTTACGTTCGTGCCATCAGCCCTTTGTCTTATAATGCTTACAGATGTACACCCTGTGCCAAACGAGAGCCGACTTGAGTTTGGCGCAGGAGTCTATCTGTGTCCAATAGCATTCGTGGTATATAGTATTATTGTATGTCTATCTAATTCTACAGGGCTGTCAGAGGCTTTTAGATCTTCATTTAACAATAGGATAGTACGTCGTTTATGGGTTAACATTATCGTGCTTCTTTCGCTAATGGTGCTGATTTGCGTTTGTGGAAATAATGACAAGCTGTACCATGTCAGGATACACGCCGAGCAATGTATATTGAATGGTGATTATGATGGCGCGTTAGATGCTATCAAGCATTGTGAAGAACCAGACGAGAACCTAACGATGCTTGCGGCTTATGCATTGTCGCACAAAAAACAACTTCCAGAAAGTCTGTTTGAATATCAACTGAAAGGTGGTGCAAAGGCAATGATGCCTGATGGCATAAAGACAAGGTTTGAGTTACTGCCAGATACGTCTTTCTATGCTTATCTTGGTAATTGTTATAGGCAACGTATGCAGACAATGCATTATCTTAATTACCAAAAAAGGCACAAAAGAATGAACAAGGTAACGGCCGATTATTTGTTAAGCGGATACTTGCTGGATAAGAATCTCGACTCTTTTGTGAGAGAGATAACAAGGCACTATGCTGTAAACGATTCTGTTTCGTTGCCTAAGCATTATGAAGAGGCACTGCTGTTGTATACCCATCTGCACTCTACACCATACATTATTTATAAGAATGATGTGTTGAATGCTGATTTTCAAGATTATCAGAAGCTTGAGAACACCATTTTCAATGCACAACGCAAAACTGCCTTGCGTGACACGTATGGCAATACGTATTGGTATTATTATATGTATGAGTGATAGAATATGGTGTGATGTCTGTGTTGGTTAAAAAACAGTATCGTATAAAATAAAAAGCAACAATAGTTTATTGGCTATTGTTGCTTTTTATTTTATTCCTTTTTGCAATAAGTCAGCACAAGGTGATTGTCTAATATGTAGTTTATGCGGACAGTCGCATCATTAATAAGATTTTTACAAGCAAATTCACCTTCATTTCTTAAAGTGCCTATATTGCTTGCCTTCATTCTTTGGAAAGTCAGTGAGGCGTCAGAGTAAAGCTTGTATACGGTTTCCTTTGCGCACCAATATAAAAGCAAAAGAGTGGAGGAGGGGGTAGACTTGTTTATGTCCTCCATTTCGTCTTCGCGTAAGAAACGTGATGCTATACGTTGTACGCGGTCGCTTTGGTTTTCTATGTCGACAGACACTTTCTGTGTGGTAGAGACAATGACGCTTACATAGCCTTTAGTATGACTTATGCTTATTTTATAGTTAGTGGTTTTGCCACATATCGAGATGAATGGTTTGCCGGAAGACTCGTGCTCAATAACGAAATCTTGTATGCCAATCATCTCCCTTAAAAGCATATACACGGCAGCTGTCTCTTGCTGTCTTGTCATGCTTTTATTTTGCAGCTCTTTACATATTACCGATGGACAAGCGTCTTCTATGCGTAGATCCTTGTCTATGCTATATAGTCCCAATAGCGTGTGCTGGTCTATGTCTTTAATATATATGGTAGACATTGTTTAGTGCTTGTTGTTGTCATCTTTACTATCTGACATATGCTTAACCTCATGCACAATGACCTTGATACGGCTGATGCGGCGTCCTTCGATTTCGGCAATCTCGAACGAATAATTTTTGTATTCAATCTTCTCATGAATACTAGGGAAGTCGCCCTTTATCTCTAACAATAGTCCGGCAAGAGTGTCAGCATCTCCTTCTACGTCAATAAATTCTTCATCGTCAATATTCAGTATCTTACAGAAGTCAGACAGAAGAGTCTTTCCCTCAAAAATATAAGTATTATAGTTGAGCTTCGTATAGTATTTGTTCTCTTCGTCGTATTCGTCGTTTATTTCGCCAACAATTTCTTCGAGGATATCTTCAAGTGTAACAAGTCCGCTTGTGCCGCCAAATTCATCAACAACGATAGCGATATGTATCTTGTTCTCCTGGAACTCGCGCATAAGTGCATCTATCTTCTTTGTCTCCGGAACAAAGTAGGGTGGACGCATCAAGCTTTGCCATCTGAAGGTGGACGGTTTAGACAAATGTGGCAATAGGTCCTTGATATAAAGAATGCCGCGTATGTTGTCGCCATTCTCTTGATAAACGGGGATACGGCTATAATTGTTCTCTACAATACATTCAAGTACCTCTGCAAAGGTGGAGTTGATGTCAAGACCAACGATATCCTGTCGGCTTGTCATAACCTCTTTGGCTGTTTCGTCGCCAAAGCGAATAATGCCTTTAAGCATGTTTTGCTCATCCTTGATATCATTCTTGTCAGTTAGGTTTAGAGCCTGTTCAAGATCGTCAACACTGAGTACGTGGTTTTCTTTTTGAACCACTTTTTCGGCAAGAATTCCGCTACGAAGCAATATACTGCCTATTGGCCAGAATAGCTTACGGCAGAAGCATATTCCATTGACGCTCTTACGGCAGAAGCCCAATGGATTCTGACGGCTATATACCTTTGGCATAATCTCTCCGAAAAGCAAGAGTAAGAAGGTAAGTAGAACGGTGAGCGATAAGAATTGCAACCAATAGGCCTTTTCGCCAAAATGAACGATATGACCGAATATGTTGTTGCACAACATAATGATGGTTACATTTATGAAATTATTGGTAATGAGTATTGTAGCCAATGTTCGTTCGCTGTCCTCACGCAATTTCTGTATGTTCTTGTCGCATGTTGTCTTCTCCAAGCTTATTTCTGCAATGTCCGCAGGCGATAGGCTGAAGAAAGCAATCTCTGAGCCACTGGCAAATGCAGATGCTCCCATAAGCAGCATGGTGAGCAATATGGTAAGAACAACTCCTAATGTTGGCGCTACAAAATGAACGTCATTTAAGGAGTCGAGTATAAAAGATAGATATGTTTCCAAAACTAATTATTTTGAGTGTTTGTTGTGGTTTGTTGTTTGCTTGTCAGAATCTCCATGTTGTCGGCATAGATTTCTGTAACAAAACGTCGTTGCCCATTTTTGTCGTCATAATATCTATAGCGAATGCGGCCTTCTATATAGAGCTTGTCGCCTTTGTGTACGTATTTCTCGGCAATCTTTGCAAGTTCACGCCACATCACTATATTGTGCCAATCGGTACGGTCGGGCACTCTTGTTCCATTTGGAAGAACATAGCCACGTTCGGTTGTTGCCAATGGAAATTGTGCTACGGCTTGATCGGCATCATAATACTTCACGTCAGGTTCTTTGCCTACGTTTCCTATCAACATTACCTTATTCATATTTGTAGTGTTTTTAGTTCTTGATGTTTTATTGCTTATACGTATTTATATAGTAGCTATACATAGCAAATTAGGGTGCCATGCAACTTGGCAGACACCCTAATATATATAATGTGTTACTTCCACATACCTAAATACTTATAGTGGAAGTTTTTACCTTTGGCAGATGGAAATTGTGAACGGCTGTCGACACGTTCGCGCAAGTGCTCTACAATTCGGTTATAACAGTCCTGGCCCGAATTGGCTTTGCATCTTACAACAAAATGTGTGTCTCTGTATTCGTGTTTGCCAGTTGCAGGAATCAGCATCACACGCTTGAAGTCTAATATTCCTTCGTACCATCCAGGACGTTCTTCATTAAGCTTTGTTGTTGCTGTAGCCACCATATCGTGCTTCTCGGCTGCAGCTGAATTTAGAGGGGCAGGGTGGAGAGCCTTCTTTTGCTTGAAGTCAAGCATAGTGGCTGCGGTTGTTTTAATGATAATGAAGTATACTCGGGGGCGAATTTTATATCTCTTAGGGTAAAACACTTCGCTTTCAGCGTATTCACGAACATCAGCCTCGAGGTTTGCGTTCATCCCGATTTCGGGTATAGAGCGCAAAAAGTCTAACGCATCTTCTACGTTATATACCAATGTTTCTTTGTCAAAATATCTAAGATATAAATTCATTGATTAATCTTGTTATGGTTCACCAAAAGATTTTTACGTTTGTATAAAAATCGATATTAGAAAAAGAGCGGCAAACGAGACTTGAACTCGCGACCCCAACCTTGGCAAGGTTGTGCTCTACCAACTGAGCTATTGCCGCATATCACTTTATTGCGGGTGCAAAGGTACAAAATTATTTTGTAACACCAACATATTTGGCGATAAATTTTAAGCCAACAAGAAAAAAAGTAGGAGATACGGATATTGCCGCATCTCCCACTCTACATTATATTCAGCCTGCAAGCAAGCTTTATTGTATTCTACAAAACCTTACTTTACAAACTTCACTGTTGTCGACTCGCCATCGAGCACAGCGTTGAGAGTGTATACACCCTGGCCACTGTTGGCAATGTCGATAGTGATAGTGTCGCCTGCATGCAGGTTCTTGGCTGTCTTCTTGGCAATGAGCTTGCCTGCAACGTCGTATACATAGACAACAGCCTCAGCCACATTAGCGTTGACCTTGACTCCGATTGTGCCGTTGTCGCCGTCGGTGCTTACTGTGATGTCGCCGTTGTCGGAACCTACACCGCTAATGCCGGTAGCATCAACAACGTTGACCATAACCTTCTGTGGTGTAGCATCGCCATTGCTGTCGGTTGCTGTTACATTGAGAGAGGTCTTGCCTACCTTCTTGGCGCTGATGATGAAGCCCTCGTCAGAGCTGAAGACTGCAGCTACCTTGGTGTTGGCTGCGTATACACTACCAGTGAACTTGTCGCCATCAGGATCGTTGAAGAGCGATGCGTAGGTAATGGTAGCCGACTGCTCGCCTACTCCAAGTGTAATCTCTGTCTGTCCAACAAACTCAGGAGCGCGGTTCTTGAACACAACGTTGTAGTTGACGGTAGCGCTTGAAGCGTTGTTGCTTGCGTCGGTTGCATTAACGACGATAGCACCGCTGCCTACATGGTCGTAGCCATACTCAGGAACAACATTAAGTGTAGCCTGGAGCTGCTTGCCTGCCGGAACGCTGAACACGCCATTCTCAAAGGTTACGCCGTCTGCCTCGTTGTAAGAAGCTACGGTGGTGTAAGCCTTGCTGTCCTCGAACGATACGCTGAATGCCTCGTCCTCAGGCTCGCTTACGTTGAGTTCAACATTGGTGCTCTCGCCCTGGTTGGCTGCTACAATACCCTCCGGAACCTCTATTGCAGGAGCCGCGTTGCGGTCGAGATAGATGTGATAGTTCACAGTGGCGTTTTCCGGGTCGTTGCTCTTGACAACAAGAGTAGCCTTGTTGTTCTTGGCAAAGTAAGCGCTCTTGGCATTGATCTGGAAGTTGATTGGCAATGATGCGTTTGCCTCCAACACACCCTCCTTCTGCTCGTTGAGCAGCTTGATCCAAGGCTCGCCCTTCTCGTGCTCAACACAAGTCATAAAGTAGCCGAATGCACCGTAGCTGTATGCGTTGTCGTACAGATTCTCGATGTCTACCCAGCCACCGAGCGACTTGAGGTGAGCCATATAGCGGTTGGGCTCAATATTGCCGTCCTTTGTAGCCATAAGTGCAGACGACTTGTAGCCGGCAGGATACTTAAGCACTACGTAGAATGTATCGGCAGGGTTGATGTATACAGGGTTGTCGAACTTAAGCATACGCGGCATGCCCATGTATCCACGGTCTGTCTCTTCCTCCTTTTCGACGTGAAGCTTGCCGTGACCGATTGTACGTTCGGTAGCAGTGACGTCGTTGCCGAGGATTACAGAAGCCTCGATGTCAACATTCTCAAGATTGCCCACGGTGCCCACGAAGTAGAGGTGGGTGAGGTTGAAGCCTTCGGCTGGTGCCTCATAGCGTGTGGCAGCATAGAAGTTCTCGTCGAGTGCGCTTTCGCCAGTACCCATAATGGCTGCCTGAGCATTTTTTACTGGGTTGAGTACCGGGTAGTAGAGCATGTTGTCCTCAACACCCGTTGGCACGTCGTAGAAGAACTTCTGGTCGTCCTTAACCTTCTTTATACCAAGAGCCTTAAAGAAGTTTTTGCCCTGGAGACGTGCTACACATGTCTCGGTGAACTGCTTGGCTGCCGCCTTAGAAGGAGTAGAGATGACGTTGAGAGTCTGCAACATTCCGTAGTCAAAGTCGTCGTTGTTGCCTGTCTGCTCGTCGCGGCCCGAAGGCTCAAGACGCAGAGAGTACTTAAGCTTGTAGCCACCTTCGTTAAGCATCTTTACAGAAGTCTCGCCGGTATAGTCGCTTGACACATTATTAATATGCAGCTCGTCCTGGTCGAACGATACGACAGGAGCCTTTGTAATATTAACCTTGATTGTGCTCTGGATTTCCTCGTCCTCAAGTCCGCTTACAGCAAAGTGGATAGGATAATCCTTCTGACGCACTTTGCTTACGTCGTAGAGAGAGATGCGGAACTTAACCGGCTCCTTGCCTACAGTGATAGGAGCCATCATGCCCTGCTGGTATTGTATCCAAGCCTTTGTTGTAGAGGCGTCGCTAAGGCCTACACCAGGCTCGTCTGGGAATCCAGGCTCGCCGCCACCGCCACTGTTGGCATCGGTGTATACCTCAAGCGAAGCTTCTGGCATTGCCATTGGGTCGTCAGGATCGGATACGGCAAACAGCTCTGAAGCCACATCGTCGATAGTGAAGGCCTTGCTGCCCTTGTTCTCTATCTGGAACTCGTGGTATACCGGCTCCATCGGATACGGATTTACCACCTGCTCTACGTTGATGTCTTTCGGGAATACTGGCTCGGCAGCACCGGTGATGTTGAGAGCAACGGGGAGCTTGACACTCTCGTTGGCAGGAGCGTTGGTCTTAAGGCTCAGCTCGTAGTTGTATTCGTCGGCAAGCTTGTCGGCGAACAGCTCGATAGGCAGAGTTGCGCTCTTGCCCGGAGCCACCACATAGTTCTTGTACGGAGTAAACTCGAGAGCGTTGCCCGGGTTGATGTACATATCCGACGGAGTGATACCGCGTGTCTCGGTGTGGTCCATGATACCGCAGAGGCCGAATACGCCAATCTGCATACCTTTAGGATCGAGGTCGTACTGGAACTTGAACGAACCATCCTTGCGCAGGATAACCTGGAAGTTCATGCCCTGCATCATGGTGTTGCCATAGTTCTTGTAAGACACCACTACATCGTCTTCGTTAGCCTTATAGTATACACCGTCGACTGAAGGAGTGTTCATAGAGTGGTTGCCCCAGAACGGACAGATGATATTGCTGTAGAATGTCTCGGTTGTAGGCAGACTTGCAGGCGGCTCCGGGAACTGCTTGTAGTCTTCAACCGGCTTGTCGAATGATACGAAACCAGTGTTGTAGATGTACATTTCAGTGTACTTCTTGCCATAGAACGGGAACTCGAACGGCAATATTACCTTCTTGAAGTCGGTCTTGTCGACGTAGTAAGAGTAAGGCATGTGCTCGGTGTAGTCTTCTGTGATGTCCACCCAGTTGAACGGAACGTCGAAGCCGTCGCTCTTAGAGCGGAATACATAGTCTACCTGCGATTCGCCTTCCTCAGCCACGTCGAGCGAGCGATACCAAGTATCAGGCTCGGCATTGAATGTAAGAGGCTCGTCACCAGTGTTGGTTACGGTGATGTCCTGCTTGGCATTGACGCCGTATGCGGTCTCAAGCTCAACAGCATCTGGTGTTGCGCTCCATACCGGTGTGCCGATGACATTGCCCTTGAGAGCCACCTCGTTAGAGGTTCCGTCGGCATAGCTTATAACGAGAACGTCCTCAACGGCGCCCTTGTCCACGGTAGGCAGTGTAACGGTGATGTCCTTGCCCTGGCCTGCAGGTACGTCGAACGCACCCTTAACCTCGTCGGCAACGTTGAACTTGCCGTTCTTAACGCTTACGCCACTTACGTGCAGCACGTCCTTGCCATTGTTGCTAAGGAGCACGTTGTGGTTCTGTACAGATGTCTGGAACACGCTGCCAAAGTCGACGCTCTCCACATCGGTCTTGGCTTCAGCCTTGAGGTTGTCGCCTGTGATGTTGGCCTTAAGCGCGATGTTGCTGCTTGCGTGTGCCGGGTCGTTTGTGATAACGGTTAGATAGTTGGTAAGCTCGCCTGCATAGAGGTTGTCGCCAGCCTCCAATGTTATGGTGATGTCCTTGCTGTCGCCGTTGCCAATGTAGCCGTCGGTGCTTGAGAGGCTCTTTATCATCGACTTGGCAGGAGCCACAATCTTGATAGCGCTGCCTGTCATGATGTCGTAGTAAGGAGCATCGTAGCCCTCACTTGAAGAGTGAACCTTTGTGGCATCGGTAAAGACACAAGCGTCCTTCGCCTCGATGTCGCTCACACCTACGAAGTTGTTGCCACCGCTGCCGAACACGCCGGCTGGGTTGTAGTCGTCGTAGAATACCTCAACGCTGCCGTCAGGACACAGTGCCATGTGGAAGCTGAGGGTTGTGGTCTCGCCGCCACCAGCTGTTGCCGGTGTAACAACGTCCTTGAACTTGACGTAGAACTTGCCGTCCTTATGTCCGTAGGTTATCTTGCTGTTGCCGCCCATATCCATCCAACCTGAGTTGGTGTAGGCAGAAACGTAGCCAAGACCCTCCACACAGTCGCCGGTAGGAACCATACATGAGATGCGGCCCTCGATTGGGAGCATGCTCAATCCGCCGTAAGAAGAGATGTATACCTCGTCGTACTCCTTGCCGTAGAACGGGAACTTGAAGCCAAGCTTAACCGCACCCGACTGCCAGTTGTTGCTGTTGAACTGGGATGTGATGTCGGTTTCGTCGGCAAGCTCGGGTGCCGGCTCGTAGTCGAAGCTATCGTCGCCGTTCACATTCGACTGGAGTGTGTAGCCGAACTTGTGTACACGTGTGGTTGAACCGTCTATCTTAGCCGAAGAGAACTTAGGGAAGACATACTGCAATGGATACTCGCCAGTGTTCTTAAGCGTAACGGTTGCGGTCTTTGTCTCGCCACCTACCTTGAGGTCGCCGAGGTCGAACTCGCTCTTGTTAAGCTCCAAGTTGGCTGTAGCCGATGCCACACCGCGCACTACGAAGGTGTGCTTGATGTTGTTCTTGTCTATCAAGGTGATGTTGCTGGTGAAGTTGCCTGCCTTTGTTGGCTTGAAGGTCACCGGCAATGTGCCTGTAGAACGGGCTGCAATGTTCTTTGCACCCTTAGATACATCAAACTGGTCGGAAGAAGATGTGACGTTTTTAGGCGCCTGCATATAGCCATACTCTCCACCAAACACGCCGTAGCCACTGTTGGTAAGCTCTACGTCTATGGTCTTTGTCTCGCCGACGAGCAAGTTGCCAAAGTCGACAAGCTGCTGGCTGTGCAGTTCGGGTTTATAACCGTTGACTGTCATCTTGAGAGCCACCTTCTGCTTAGAGTCCTTTGCCTCGTTCGACTTGACGTGGATATTGAAGTTGTATGTGCCGTTTACGAGTTTCTGTCCGTCATTCGTGAGTGTTACTTTCTGGCTTTCGCCCGGACGAACCTCGCCGCTGATAGGCTCCGGATTGAGCACCTGGCTCCAGTCGGGGTTCTTGCTTATAGCCTGTACCGCCCATGTAAGGTGGTCGGAAACAGCCTCGAAGCTTGAGCCCTTGAGCACCTCTGTGAGCTGTGTCCATGTGGCACCGTTGTTTGAGCTGTAGAAGCTATACTGTGCAACGTTGTCCTGGCTGGTCTTGCCTGCACCGAGAGGGTTCTTTGCTCCTGCCGGGAACTTTGCCACTACCCAGAAGCTTGAGCCTGGGGCAAAGTAGATTTGCTCGTTCAAGGCAATGTCGTAGTCGTATGCCCATATAGAATAGTCGACCTTCTGAAGCAGACTTGCGGTAGAGATAGAGCGCGAACCGTCGTAAATCTCGATAACAGGGTCTACACCGTTCTGTCCCTGGAACTTCAAGGATGTGAGGTTGAAGCCGTTAGGATACTGCTTCTTGTCTACATAGAAGTACTGAGCAAGGGCGTTAGGCAGCTTGGTATCGCTCTCGCCAATGTAGCTGTACAGCTGCTTGCTGAAGGTCATTATGCTTGGCCAGTCCTTGGCAAGATAGTCGGATGTAGCCACAGCGTTGCTCTTGGCAACTGTTGGAGCCACTGTGCCGCTGAACGGAACAACCTGACCTGGCGACGGCTTCTCGGCACGCGCCTTGGTAGACATGATTGCTTTAGTGGTGGCAGCTGTAAGCTCGTACTTAAGCATACCCTTGCCCTTGTTGGTGATGTTGAACGCAGCACTGGCTGTAGGAGCCTTCGACGCGTCCACCGTCATGCTGAGAGAGGTCTTGTCGAGCTTAACCTTAGGACCTTCGTTGGTTGTTGCCTCTTTGATGGGCGACACTGCCGAAGCCTTGCCCCAACGGTTGTAGGCTACGATAGCAAAGTAGTACTTGGTAGAAGCCTCCAAGCCCTGAAGCTCGTAAGACATGGCGTCGCCAGAGAGCTTAAACTTGGTGTCAACCGATACCGAGTTGAGCTTGTTGAGGTTGTCTTCTGCCGTGAATGGCTCTTTGCTATAATATATAACATGGTGGTCGATGCTCTTCTCCTCACTCTCCGGTATAATCCACTCGATAAGAGCGTTGTCGTGCGAAGGAGTTACGGTGAAGTCGGCAACGGCAGAAGGCACAGTGCCCTCCTTACCCTGCAATGCCTTGTAAGCATCGATAAAGCCCGAACCCATCTTGCCAACGTAGTTGGGGTTGAGGGTATAAAGGTCGTTTACTGATGTGGTAAGCAATGTGCGGAGCGTCTCGTTAGAGAAGTTCTCGTTGCCATACTTGGAAAGGATAAGAGCGGCGATGCCCGAAACGTGCGGACAAGCCATTGATGTACCCTCGTTGTAGCCGTATGTGCTGTTAGGCAATGTAGATAGGACGCCGAGCTTCTGTCCGTAGTCCATCAAACCGCCAGGAGCTGTAACGTCTACCCATGTGCCATAGTTGGAGTAGCTGGTTACATAACCATCGGCTCCCATAGAGCCTACAGCCACTACCTCGTCGAGACAGCCTGGGAAGAAGCGTCCCTCCTCGCCGTTGTTGCCGGCTGCGAAGATACACAGACCGCCGTTCATCTTCTTGCCGCCGCCGTTCTTGGTAAAGTACTTAACGGCTTCGGTTACCGATTTGTCCTCATCATCAGGCATACCCATACCCCAAGAACACTGGGCTATGCTTGCACCGCGGTCGGCAGCGTATATAAGTGCTGCGCCAAAGTCGGCCTCAGCCGAACTGCTGGCACGCGAGTCGAACACCTGGCAAACCATCATCTTGACGCCGCCCTTGCCGTCCTTACCGCCTGCCACACCAGCCACGCCAATGCCGTTGCCGTTGGTAGCGCCTACAGTACCAGCCACGTGTGTACCGTGCGAGTGGGCACTGAGGTTGGAAGAGTTGATTACGAAGTTGTAACCATATACGTCGTCAACGAATCCGTCGTTGTCGTCGTCGACACCCGGCTGGCCGTTAAGCTCGGCTTTGTTAATCCAAAGGTTGTCCTTAAGGTCTGGGTGGTCGATCTGGAAACCACCGTCGATGATGGCAACAACCACTTCATTAGAGCCAGTTACGCCTGTCTCCCATGCCTTGAAGAGGTTGATGTCATTGCCGGCAACACTGCCCTGGATGCTTCCGTCGTTGTGGTAGTGCCACTGGTCGGGCAGCAACGGGTCGTTGAGTGGCATTGTTGATGCTGCCTTCTGCGCACGAGCGATATCGGCAGGCGATATGGGGCGGAACTTCTCGCCGCCATAAGGCTTGTAGATAGGTATACGCTGAGCATACTGTATACCTGCTGTCGACTTGTAAAGGTTGCGTGCCTGTGCCGGCGACATGCCGTCGGCAGCGTACGTTACGTCGTACCAGAGGTCGAGACCTGCCTCCTTGTGCTTGGCCTCGTCCTTGCCGGCATACGGGAACACACGCTTCATGCTTACAGCCTTAACCTTCTGTGCGACACGGTCAAGCTGTGCCACACCAGTCGTGACGTACTTAGCTTTAGCCTTGCGCTGCAACGAGCCGTCGGGCAAGGTGGTCTTCTGCAGCAACGATGCTATCTCCGGCTGGAGCTTCACACGTACCACACCCTCCTTAAAGGACGCCTCGGATGCCGAAGACTTAAGCTGTGCGCCTGCTGTGGTAGCGCCCGATAGGAACATCACACCACAAAGACCTAAAAGTTTAATCTTTTGCATACGATTGTGTTTGACCTTAATTCCGCAACACTTTGATTTAAATTAATTTATAAGTTCCTGAGCAACAA